>Ga0335085_10000475_pt1 | contig 113294 bp, 98 predicted proteins | sample Lox_Sample_45_FD_206712 | JGI IMG/M metagenome (GOLD analysis project Ga0335085, IMG submission 206712) | Soil microbial communities from Loxahatchee National Wildlife Refuge, Florida, United States - Lox_Sample_4.5 | ecosystem: Environmental > Terrestrial > Soil > Wetlands | place: USA...
CCGTTGGCGGCAAGCTCAAGGTCGCCGAACAGATCGCCGCCCGTCGTGTCGCCGCCGCGGCCGCCGGTCTTTTTCACCGCGCCGCCGACTTCGCCGACCACATTGGCGTGCGGCACCCGCGCATTCTCGAAGATCATTTCGCCGTTCTGGTAGAAGCGCCAGCCGCTCTTGTTGAACACCTTGCCGATGCGGAAGCCCGGCGTGTCGCGCGGCACCAGGAACATCGTGGTGCCCTGCCGCGGCGCCACCGTGTTGTCGGTGCGCACGTCGATGAAGAACAGCTTGCCGATCGGCGCATTGGCGATGAACGCCTTTTCGCCGTTGAGGATCCACTCGTCGCCCTTGCGTTCGGCGCGCAGCTTGATTCCGGTCTTGGGATCGTCCGAGGGCAGGCGATTGTCGGAGCCGGCGCTCGGCTCGGTGATGCCCTTGCCGAGAACCCAGGTGTCGTCGGCGACGAAAGCCGGCAGAAAGCGCTGCTTTTGCTCCTCGGTGCAGGACGCGGAAATAAGATGGCTCCACTTCCAGTTCTGGCTGAACGCCTTGGAAATGGCGCTGTCGGCCTTGGCGAGTTCGGTCATGACCAGCGCCTGCGTGACGAAATCGGTGCCCTGGCCGCCCCATTCCTTCGGCACCGCCATAGTGCGAAAGCCGAGCCTGGAGCCCTTTTTGATGATGTCCCAATCCCAGGTCTCCCGCGCGGTGTCGATCGCGTCGCGCGCGAGCGAGATCGGCCTGATCTCTTCCTCGGCGAATTTACGCGCCGCCATCTGCCAGGAGCGCTGTTCGTTGCTCAGAGTGAAATCCATGGGCGTTTCCTTGCTTGAAATGTTTCGCTATTCGCCGGCCAGCGCCATCGCGCCGTTGCCGGGGCGCCGGTACCCGACAAGTTCTTCAGCGATGCGCAACTTGGCGTCGGTGTTGCCGTCGCCCGAATGCTGGCAAACGCGCGCATCGTGGATGTACTTCGCCAGCGGCATGTCGCGCATCACGCCCATGGCGCCGAAGATCTCGGCGCAATCCTTGGCGGCCTTCATCACGCTTTCGGAGGTGAAAACCTGCGCCATCGTCTGCAACGGCAGATCGGGCACGCTGCGGTCGGCGACCGCTTGCGGATGATCCGCCGCCCAGGCCGCCTGCCAGACGGCGCCACGCGCGACCTCGAGCCGGATTGCCGTCTCGGCGAGCTTGTTGGCGATCGCCTGATGTTCGATGAGCGGGCGGCCGCCCTGCACGCGCAGGCGGGCGTAGTCGAGCGCGGCCTCGTAGGCGGCGCGGCCGATGCCAAGATTGAGCGCCTGCGACAGCGGCACGCCGCGGCCGGGCGCGTCGGAACCGGTCAACAACGCCGCCGCGTCGTCGCCGAGCAGATTGGCGGCGGGCACTTTGCAGTTCTTGAACGCGACCTCGCCGCAGGCGCCGTGCTGCCAGGCTCTTTTGTGGGCGCGCACGGTGACGCCGCCGGCCTCCGCCGGCACCAGCAAAACGGAAGGGTGCGGCCGGCCGGGGATCGCGACCAGCACCGCAAACAGGGCGGCGACCGGCGCGTTGGCAACACAATCCTTGACGCCGTTGACGACGAAATCGCTGCCGGATTTCACCGCGGCCGTTTTGACCGGCGTTTCACTGACAACAGGGCGGTGATAGTTCACGCCGAGCCGCGTGTCGGTCTCCGGCTCGCGGACAGCGATTGCCAGATGGTAACGGTCGCCGGAGAGGAATTTCGCCAGGAAAGATTCGCGCTGCGCATTGTTCACGCAGCGGTCGAATAGCAAATGGGCGAGCCGCGACGTCTCCGACAGCACGGCGGCGATGTCGGCGTCGCCCGCAGCCAATTCCTCGGTCACGATGCAAGAGGTGAGCGCGTCGGCGCCGGCGCCGCCGTGTTCCTCCGACAGCGCCAGGCTGCGCAGACCCATCTGCGAGGCCTGGTCCAGCAGATCGGTCAGCAGGCTGCGGTCGCCGACATCGATGCGGTCCGCCTTGAGCGCGAGCGGCTTGATCTCGCGCGTGACGAAATCGCGCACCGTGTCGCGGATTTCCAACTGTTCGGGACTGAGCTGTAGATTGTACATGTCGTTGCCTGTTTCGGGTTTGTTATTGCTGCACGGCCGCCGCGATGGCGTCGCCCATGTCCTGAGTGCTGGCCTTGCCGCCCAGGTCCGGCGTGAGGTGCTTGGCTTCGGTGACGATCTTGTCGATTGCCGCCCGCATGTAGCCGGCGGCGGCGACAGCCTTCGGTTCGTTGCGCTTGCGGCCGAGGAAGGCGAGCAGCATCTGCCCCGACACGGTCATGGCGTAGGGATTGGCGATGCCGCGGCCGGCGATATCAGGAGCCGAGCCATGCGTCGCCTGCGCCATGGCTTGGCGCTCGCCGACGCAGAGACCGGGCGCGAGCCCAAGACCGCCGACGAGGCCGGCGCCGATATCGGTCAGGATGTCGCCGAACTGGTTGGTGGTGACCACGACGTCATATTGCTGCGGCGCCATCACCAGTTTCATCGAGATGGTGTCGATCATCGCCTCTTCGAATGTCACATCGGGAAATTCGCGCGCCACCTTGCGGCATTCCTCGGCGAACATGCCGCAGGCCAACCGGTAGACCGGTTCCTTGTGCGCGGCGGTGACCTTCTTGCGCTTGCGTGTGCGGGCGATTTCGAACGCCTCACGGGCGACGCGGTTCGAACCCTTGCGCGTGATCACGCGCGTGGCGACGGTGATGTCGTCGTTCGGCCGGAATTCCGCCGCCCCGGCCACTACGGTTTCCGAATAGAGCATTCCTTCCGACAGTTCGCGCACGAACACGATGTCGACATCCTTGTGGATCGCCTTGATGTTCGGATAGGAGCGCGACGGACGGATAGCGGCGAACAATTCGTATTTCTTGCGCACCGGCGGCATCACCCAGGTGGGATCGTTGCGCGGATAGGCGGCGTGTCCGATGGGCCCCATGATCCAGCCGTCGAGTTTCCACAGCGCCGCTTCGGTAATGGCCGGCAGGGTCTTGCCGTGCTGGTCATGACCATTCTTACCGATCGGTAATGTATGCCAGTCGATGACGAGGCCGGCGCGCGCCGCCGCGGCTTTCATCACCTTGACGCATTCGGGGACGACCTCGTGCCCGATGTCGTCGCCTGGAAGTATGCCAATGTTCAAACGGTGTCTCCCGGACGGCGGGTTTGGGCAGGATTTGGCGGGAAGGAGCCTCAGTCGGAATGCGCCGCCCACAAATTGCGCAAGCGGAGGCTAGCGCCGCGATGGTCCCGGGCGCAACCGCCGCCCGGGCCGCAGCCAACCCGGCGATATGCCGCAGCCGATAGCGACAAAAATTGCCACTGGCCAGGCATTTGCGGTTAAATGGGTGATCGGCTCGCCGGCCACTGCATTGCATCCATGCGTGCCGGGCACGCCGGCCAAAAAATGTTCGGCGCCGGCGCCAGCCGGTCAAGCCGAACGCAGCGGGCAACGTCATTGGGAGGACGATATGGGTTTACGCCATTCGGCACGGACGTTTTCTACAGCCGCGCTTGTCGCGGCTCCACTTGCCGCCGCGGCGCTGATCGCCGCCACCGCCACCGTTTATGCCGACGACCTGACGCCGCAGGAAAAGGCGCTGATCGCAGGCGCCAAGCAGGAAGGCTCGGTCACGGTGCTCAATCCGCAGTTTAGCGATTGGACGGGCCAGCACCTTGGCGAAGGTTTCATCAAACGCTACGGCCTCGGTGCCAATTTCAAATTCAACAATCTGCGCAAGGGCACTGGCGCGACGGTAGCGCAGACCCGCCAGGAAATTCAGGCCGGCAAACACACCGTCGATATTCTCATCGTCAGCGCGCCGGGATTCTTCGACGAGGCCGCCAAGCGCGGCGCCTTCGAGAAGCTCGACAGCGGCTATTGGAAAAATCACGAGGAAGGCGCCAAGGCGGCCGGCCAGTATTCCGACTATCCCTATGTCGTCGTGCCCTTCGCCTATTCGTTCCAGCCGGTTTGGAACAGCTCCTGCCCTGGCATGGAGCATTTTTCCGCCAGTTCCTACGCCGACGTGGTCAAACCCGAACTCAAGGGCAAGACCATCGCGTCGGATCTGACCAAGAGCTTCACCTATGACAACACCGCGCTGTCGATCGAAGAAAACGGCGTGAACCTCGCCGACCTCTGGACCAAGCTGAAGGCGACCGATCCGCTGATCGAGTTCCGCACCGAGCCGAAGATGCAGATGGTCATCTCCTGTCAGCGTCCGCTCGACATGTGGAACCTGACCGGGCGCGCCTATCAGGAAATCCTGAAAAAGCCCGACCTGCTCAAGGTGCTCAAGTGGGGCACCTACAAGGAAGGCCAGGTCATGCTCGGCAACCAGGCCGCGGTGATCAAGGGCGCACCGCATCCGAACGCGGCCAAGCTGTTCATCGAATACCTGCTGAGCAAGCCCGGCACCGACGTGTTCGTGGTCGGCGAAATGATGTACAGCTTCATGAAGGACTATACGCCGCCGAAAGAAGCCGCGCCGTATCTGTTCGACACCAAGACGACCAAGATGATCGGACTGAAGGACTGGGTCGCCTCGCAAGCGAAGTTCAAGCAATTGCGGGCGGACTGGCAGGCGAAGTTCCAGTAACGCCGCAAGGCAACGCTGCGCAGGGCCCCGCCGCAATCAAGCGGGGCCCTCGGGCACAGGCCGATGCGGCGCGCGGCGAGGTGTGGCGGAGCACGTCATGAGCGTCCAGACGGCAGCGGGCACCACGCTGCAAATTCCGGCGACGAGCCGGTGGCGCAGCCTGGTCACCCAGGAATCGGTGGCGACGCTGGTGGTCAGCGTCATCGTCGGGGCCGCGGTCATTCTGCCGCTGCTGGTGCTGGTGATCTCGAGTTTCCGCGTGCTCGATTCCAGCGGCTTCGATACCGCCTGGGGGCTCGACAATTACGTCACGCTTTACACCGACCGCGTGATCCCCAAGGCCTTCGTCAACACGCTGGTGATCAGCGCCGGCTCCACCGTGCTGGCGACATTTTTCGGCGTGTCGCTCGCCTGGATCAACGCGCGGACCAATTGTCCGGGCCGCGACAGGCTCGAGCCCTATAACCTCATCCCGTTCTTCCTCAGCCCCTTTGTCGGAGCGATCGCCTGGCACAATCTGGCCGGCGGCAAGACCGGCCTGCTCAATAGCTGGGCGCACGACTATTTCGGCGTGCAGGGCAACCTGGTCAATGTCGACAATATCTACGGCGTGATCTGGGTCACCGGGCTGTTCTTCGCGCCGCTCGTCTATCTCTTCGTTGTCGGCTCGTTGCGCCGCATGGACCCCTCGCTCGAGGATTCCGCGCGCACGACCGGCGCCGGCGTGGTGCGTACCGCCATGACCGTGACGCTGCCGCTGGTCGCGCCCGGCATCCTGTCCGGCGCCATCATCGTGTTCGTGACCAGCGCCGGCGAGTTCGGCGTGCCGTTCAAGCTCTCGGCGCCCTATGGCTGGCAGACGCTGACCACGCAGATCTTCTCCAAGGCGGTGGGCGACGATGCCAATCTCTACCTCGGCGCCGCCATGAGCATGGCGCTCGGCATCATCACCGTGCTGCTGATCTGGATTCAGCAGCGCTACATCGCGCCGCGTTCGTTCACCACGGTGACCGGCAAGGGCTTCCGCCCCAATGTCATCGACCTCGGCGGCTGGAAATGGCTGGCGCTTGCTTTCAACGTCCTGTTCCTGCTGGTCGCGGTGTTGCTGCCGATCCTCTGCCTCCTGGTGGTAAGCCTGCATCCGGTGTGGCAGGCCGAGATCATCCCGGCCGACCTGACGCTGCACAATTACGTGCGCACGCTGTTTTTCTGGGCGCCCGATCATATCGCGGCGGCGACCAACGGCATCTACAACAGCTTCATTCTGGCTTTCGCCGGCGCCACCATCGCGATGGTGCTGTCGCTGGTGGTGAGCTACATGATTCACCGCACCAAGGGCGCCGGGGCGCGCCTGCTCGACTTCTTGTGCGTGGTGCCGGTCGGCTTTCCCGGCATCGTCCTGGCGATGGGCGTGCTGGTCACCTACATCAGGACGCCGATCTACGCCACGCTGTGGATCATCCTGCTCGGCTACATCACCCGTTTCTTCCCCTACGGGCAGCGCAACGTGTCGTCCGTGATGCTGGCGATCTCCGAGGAGCTCGATCAGTCCTCGCGCATGGCCGGCGCGTCGTGGTTCACGACGCTGCGGCGGATCACCATTCCCCTGCTCAAGCCGGGAATTTTCGCCGGCTGGGTGCTCCTGTTCATCATATTCCTGCGCGAACTCTCGATCTCCATCATCCTCTACGGCCCGGGCACCGAGACGCTGTCGGTCGGCGTCTATTACCTGACCAATTATGAAAACGAGACTCTGACTTCGGCGCTGTCGATGGCGCAGACCGTGGTGCTGCTGGTCTGCGTCTTCGTCTTCCGGCGCATCGCCGGGCGCGAGGCGTTAACGGCATGACCGCGGGGAGCATGCTCGGCGCAATGGACAACAATAGTGCGTCCGGCCAGTACGTCGAAGTCCAGGGCTTGGTGAAACTGTTCGGCAACGACCGCGCCGTGGACAATGTCTCGTTCGGCGTTGCCAAGGGCAAATTTCTCACGCTGCTCGGGCCCTCCGGCTGCGGCAAGACCACGACGCTGATGAGCATCGCCGGCCTGCACACCATCGACGCCGGGCAGATCCGCGTCGGCGGTGTCGTCTACACGGCGCCGGCGCAAGGTCTTTTCCTGCCGCCGGAAAAGCGCGATATCGGCATGGTGTTCCAGAGCTACGCGATCTGGCCGCACATGACGGTCGCCGAAAACGTCGCCTATCCGCTGGAAATCAGGAAAGTCGAGCGCGCCGAAATCGACGCCCGCGTCGCCGACGTGCTCAAGCTGGTGGGGCTGGGCCAGATGGCCGACAAGCTCGCGACGCAGCTTTCCGGCGGCCAGCAGCAGCGGGCGGCGCTGGCGCGCGCCATCGTCTCGCAGCCGCGCCTGCTGCTGTTCGACGAGCCCTTGTCCAATCTCGACCTCAAGCTGCGCGAGCAGATGCGGGTCGAGCTCAAGCGTATCCAGCACGAAGTCGGCATCACTTCGATCTACGTCACCCACGACCAGGCCGAGGCGCTGGTGATGAGCGACGAGATCATCGTCATGAGCAAGGGCCGCATCCAGCAGAAGGGCGGCCCGCGCGAAATTTATGCGCGGCCGGTCAACGCCTATGTCAGCAACTTCATCGGCGTCGCCAATCTGCTCAAGGGCCGCGTGATCGCGGTGACCGCGCCGGGCCGCGGCGAAGTCGAGATCGCCGCAGGCGGCCGCACCGCCCAATTGGCCTGCCGGCTCGGCGCCGGCATCGGCGCCGGCGCCGAGGCGATGCTCTCGGTGCGGCCGGAAAATGTCGAGGCGACGCGGCAGAACGGCGGCGGCCCCGACCTCGAGGGCGAAGTGATCCAGGCGATCTTTCTTGGCAACTGCATCGACTGCCGCGTGCGCTGGGGCGAATTCGAATGGAAGGTCATGGCGCATCCGCGCACCGGGCTGAAGGCGGGCGAGAAAGTCTATCTGCGCTTCGATCCCGAGCACACGCTGGCGGTGCAGCCATGAGCGCGCCGGTCATGGTCGAGCTCGAACACCTGCGCAAGAACTTCGGCGCCGAAAAAGCCGTGGACGACGTCAGCCTCGCCGTCGCACAGGGCGAATTCATCACGCTGCTCGGGCCCTCCGGCTGCGGCAAGACGACGACGCTGCGCTGCATCGCCGGACTCGAGCGGCCGGACGGCGGCGAAATCCGCATCGGCGGTGATGTGGTGGCGGCGCCCGGGCGCGGTGTCTTTCTCAACCCGGAAGACCGCAATATCGGCATGGTGTTCCAGAGTTACGCCGTCTGGCCGCATATGACGGTGTTCGACAATGTCGCCTATGGCCTGCGCGTGCGGCGCGCGCCGCCGGACGTCATCAGGCAGCGCACCGGCAAAGCGCTCGAACTGGTCGGGCTACCGCATCTCGCCGACCGCTATGCGACGAAGCTGTCCGGCGGGCAGCGCCAGCGCGTGGCGCTTGCCCGCGCCATCGTCTATGAACCGCGCGTCATCCTGTTCGACGAACCGCTGTCCAATCTCGACGCCAAGCTGCGCGAACAGATGCGGGTCGAGCTGGTGCGGTTGCAGCACGAAGTCGGCATCACCTCGATCTATGTCACGCACGACCAGTCCGAGGCGCTGGTGATGAGCGACCGTGTCGTGGTGATGAACAACGGCGTGATTCAGCAGATCGGCGATCCGCAGACCATCTACGCGCGGCCGGCCAACGCATTCGTCGCCAATTTCATCGGCGTCGCTAACCTGCTGCAGGGCGTTCTGCTCGGCCGCAGCGGCGGGATTTGCGACGTCGAAGTCGCGCTGGACGACGGCCGTGCGCCGCTGCGCCTCAAAGCCGCGGGCGGCGAAGGCGCGGTCGCCGGCCAGAAGGTTACGCTTAGCCTGCGGCCCGAGGACATCGTCATCCATTTCGAGCGGCCGGCCGACGGCGCCGACGGCAATACGTTCGAGGGCGAGGTGATCGACACGATCTATCTCGGCAGCGTGCTCGAATGCCGGGTCAAAATCGGGCGCCACGAGATCGGCATCCAGATCGACCACTACGAGCAGATCGCCCCGCAGCAAAAAGTGTTTCTCTCGTTCAGCCCGGACCACGGGCTGGTGTTGACGAACTAGCGCTAGTTAGCGGTAAAGCCGCCGTCGACGGCGAGCGTGTGGCCGGTGATCGACGACGCCCCGGGGCTCGCCAGGAATACGACCGCGGCAGCGACCTCCTCGGGGGTGATGAAGCGGCCGGTCGGAATGCGGGCGAGCATGCGCGCGCGCGTCGCATCGTCGTACATCTTCGCGCGCGAAGGCGTAAGCGCGGTGCCCGGCGCGATGGCATTGACGCGGATGTCGTGTCCGACCCATTCGATCGCCAGCATGCGCGTCATCTGGATCAGTCCACCCTTGGCGGTGCCATAGACCGTGCGGCCGGCAAAGCCGGTCATGCCGTGGGTCGAGGCGATATTGATGACGCAGCCCGGACGGACGCCGGCGATGCAGCGCGCCGCATATGTGCGCGACATGAAATAGGCGCCTTTGAGATCGGTGTCGACCACATCGTCCCATTCCGCCCAGGTCACTTCGGTCGCCGGCTTGACCAGCGTGCGCGCGGCATTGTTCACCAGCACGTCGATGCCGCCGAGGGCGTCGCTCGCCGCGGCAAGGCTTTGGGTGATATCGGCCTCGATGCGCAGATCGAGCCGCACCGGCACAACTCTGCGGCCCTGCACGGCCGGATCGCGCCGAAGCCCCTCGAGCCGCGCCGTGTCGCGGCTGGTGACCGCGAGGTCATAGCCCGCCTGCGCCAGTCCGCAGGCGATGGCGTAACCTAGTCCGGTCGAGGCGCCGGTGACGAAGGCGGTGGGGTTAGCCGGTGATGTCATCGAGCATGATCCATTTCTGTTCGGCGGCGCTGCGATAGCAGGCTTGCGCCAACGCGACATCGCGGATGCCGGCGGCAAGATCGCAACTCAGCGGCGCGTCGGCAACGACGTGGCGCAGGAAACTCTCCCAGCCGACCCGGTAGGGATTTTTGTAAGGCGGCGCGCCGGCGGCCTCTTGCCACTGGCCGCGATAGTCGGCGCCGATATCGGTATCGGGATTGAAATTCCGGATTGTGGGCGTGTCCACCATGCTCTGCGTCCAGCAGCGATGCAGGCCGGCACGCGCGGAGCCGCCGGTGCCGTCGACCTGCAGCGTCATCAGATCGTCACGGCCCACCCGCGTCGCCCAGGAACAGACAATCGCGCCGACCGCACCGCTCGCCAGTTCGGCGAGCGTGAGCGAGGTGTCGTCGACGTCGACCGTGAAGCGTTTGCCGCCTTCGTCGACGCGCTCCGGGATCGCCGTCGTTACCGCCGTCACGACGCGGCGGATCGGCCCGAGAATGCCCTCGATCACGTAGCGCCAGTGCGGGACCATGTCGCTGGTCAATCCGCCGCCGCCGCTCTTGCGATAATTCCAGCTCGGCCGCTGGCTCGGCTGCGCGGCGCCGTCGAACACCCACCAGCCGAAATCGAGCCGGAAGCCGGTGACCCGGCCGAAGAAGCCGCTTTGCGCCAATGCCAGCAGTTTTTGCAGGCCGGGCAAATTGAGCTTGTCCTCGACGGCGCCGGCCTTGAGCCCACGCGCCTGCACCGCGCGCAGCAGCGCGAGCCCCTCGGCCACCGACGGCGCCACCGGCTTTTCGCTGTAGATGTGCTTGCCGGCGGCGACCGCCTTGCCCAGTGCCGAAGCGCGCTGGCGGGTGGCGGCGGCGTCGAAGAAGACGCTGTAGCCGGGTTTGGCCAGCGCCGCATCGAGATCGGTCGTCCAGTCCTCGATGCCGTGGCGTTGCGCGATGGCCTTGAGCCGCTCGGCATTTCGCCCGAGCAGCAAGAGGCGCGGCACGATGCGCTCGCCGCCGACGGCGAGGCCGCCCTCGGCGCGTATCGGCGCCAGCGCGTTGGCCAGATGCTGGGTCGCGCCGATGCGCCCGGTAGCGCCGTTGACGATGATGCCGATTTCCTTGACCGCCATGGTCTCCCTTACCCGTCATAGTATGATGTGATCCGCCAGCCCCGCGCAACGCAGGTGTCTCATTTGCCCCGCCACATCGTCTGCCTCACCTTCGATTTCGACACCCAGTCCGGCTTCATCGCGCGCGGCCTGACCACGCCGACGCCGCTGTCGCGCGGCGAGTTCGGCGTCACCGGCGCTCGCCGGATTCTCGATTTGCTGAAATCACGCGCGATCAAGGCGACCTGGTTCATCCCCGGCTTCACCATCGCAAGCTGGCCGCGCGAGTGCGAAGCGGTCGTCGCCGACGGCCATGAAGTCGGGCACCATAGCTGGGCGCATATTCCGCCGGCGACGCAGAGCCGCGCCGAAGAGGAAGCCGACCTGGTGCGCGCCAATGACGCCATCGCCGCGCTCAGCGGGCGCAAGGCGCGCGGCTACCGTTCGCCGTCGTGGGACCTGAGCGAGCACACGGTCGATCTGCTGTTGCAACACGGCTTCAAATACGACTCCAGCCTGATGGGCGCCGACTACCTGCCCTATCGCGCGCGGCGCGGCGACGTCGCGAAACTTGGCGAACCGTTCCGCTCCGGCGAGCCCACCGCGCTGATCGAAATGCCGATCAGCTGGTCGCTCGACGATTACCCGCATTTCGAATTTCTGCGCACGGCCTCCGCGATCCTGCCCGGCCTGCAACCGGCGCAGACCGTGATGCAAAGCTGGTTCGACGAATTCCTCTACATGCGCAAGACGGTCGAATGGGGCGTGCTCACTTACACCATGCATCCGTTCGTGATCGGCCGCGGCTACCGCATGCTGGCGCTCGAAGGCCTGATCGACCGGCTCGGCAACGAGGGCGCGGTGTTCATGACCATGGAAGCGGCCGCGCAAGAGGCGGCGGCGAGCCTTGCGGGCGTGGGCCGTTGACATGAAAATCTTCATCACCGGCGCGAGCGGCTATATCGGCGGTTCGGTCGCCGCGGCGTTGATGGCCGCCGGGCACCAGGTGAGCGGTCTTGCGCGATCGGACGAGACGGCAGCCGCCTTGGCAAAGCTCGGCATCGCGCCGGTGCGTGGCACGCTTGACGATGTCGACGTTCTCGCCGGTGCCGCGCGCGACGCCGACGTCACGGTGAACGCCGCCAATGCCGGTCACCGCGCGGCGGTCGAGGCCATTCTCGGCGGCCTTGCCGGAACCGGCAAATCCTTTCTGCACACCGGTGGCTCCAGCATCGTCGGCACCCGCGCGCGCGGCGAGCTGGTCGAGACGGTGTTCGACGAGGACACGCCGTTCACGCCGACGCCGCAGCGGGCGCCGCGCGTGGAAATCGACAAATCGGTGAGGCGCGCGGCGCAGAACGGCGTGCGCTCGATCATCATCGCGCCGAGCCTGATCTACGGGCTCGGGCGCGGCCTCAATCCGCACAGCATCCAGGTGCCGTGGTTGATTCAGGTGGCGAGGAAATTCGGCGTCGCCAGGCACATCGGCCCGGGTGAAAACCGCTGGGCCAACGTGCACATCGACGACGTGACGAGGCTGTACCTGCTGGCGATCGAGAAGGCGCCGGCCGGCGCGTTCTATTTCGCCGAAAACGGCGAGAATTCCATGCGCGAAGTGTGCCAGGCGATCAGCCGCATGCTCGGGCAAGGCGGGCGAACGCAAGGCATGACGGTGGAGGAAGCGGCGGCCGAATGGGGCGAAGGGCCGGCCAACGATACCATGGGCTCCAACAGCCGCGTGCGCGCGAAACGCGCGCGCGCCGAACTCGATTGGCGGCCGCACGCACGGCCCTTGCTTGATGAAATAGAACACGGCTGTTATGCGCCGGCGAAATAATCCGCGCGCCATGCGCCGCGCAGGCTAGCGCCCGGCGGCGTAGCCCTGCATGCCGCGCGGATTGGCGGCGGCGCGGCGGCGTGCACCGAGACGCGAGGCCGCGGTCAGGCGGCCCTCCGACCAAGCGGGGCCGACTTCGACCTCGTGGCCGCGCGCACGCAATTCCTTGACGGTCGTCTCCGGCACGCGCGACTCGACCACCATGACGCCCGGGCGGGCGAGACGCGGCCAGAACGACGACGGGAAATGCTCGGAGTGCCAGGCCGGCGCGTCGATCGCCTCCTGCAAATTCATGTTCGCGTGCACGTGGCGCAGGAAGAATTGCGTGATCCACTGGTCTTGTTGGTCGCCGCCGGGCGAGCCCCAGGCGAGATAGGGTTCGCCGTCGCGCAAGGCCATGGTCGGCGTCAGCGTCGAGCGCGGGCGCTTTCCGGGCGCCAGCGCCGCCGGATGATCCTCGTCGAGCCAGAACATCTGCGCGCGGGTGCCGAGGCAAAAGCCGAGTTCCGGGATCACCGGCGAGGAATGCAGCCAGCCGCCGGACGGCGTCGACGACACCATGTTGCCGGCGCGATCGACGATGTCGAAATGCACGGTGTCGCCGGGAATGGCTCCGGCACGTTCGCGCCGCGCTTGCGCGGCAACGTCGGGCAGGCGATTTTCATCATGCGTCCAGTCGACGCGCCCGACCGTCGGCTCGCCGGCGCCCGAGCTTGCAACCGCCGCCTGCGCGCCGTCGGCAAGCCGCACGTCGAGGCTTTTGCCGAAACCCGCCACCGTTCCCGGCCGCAATTCGAGCGAGGCGCGATCGGCGATCAATTTGCGCCGCGCGTCGTTATAGGCGTCGGATAGCAGCACATCGACCGGCACGCCGACGAATTTCGGATCGCCGTAGAATGTGTCGCGGTCGGCGAAGGCTAGCTTGGTCGCCTCGATCTGTAGATGGATGAAGTCCGCGCCGGTCGGGCTCATCGCATCGAGGTCGTAGCCTTTGAGCAGCGCGAGCGTCTGCAATGTGACGAGGCCTTGCGTCCACGGTCCCGGCTTCAGCACCGTGTAACGGCCGTAATCGTAGCTGATCGGCGGCTCGACGCTCGCGTGCCAGGCGGCCATGTCCTGACCGGTCAGCACGCCGCGGTGACGCCGGCCGGACGTGTCCATGATCTCCTGCGTGCGGCAGAAACGGTCGATCGCCTCGGCGACAAACCCTTGCGACCAGGATTTGCGCGCCCGTTCGATCTCCGCTTCGCGGCTGCCGCCCTGCGCCTCGCGCAGAATTCGCTCGTAAGTCGCGGCCATCGTCTTGTTCGAGAAGATGGTGCCGGGCGCCGGCACCTTGCCGTCCGGCAAATAAAGCGCCGCCGAGCTCGGCCAATGGTCGCGGAACTGGTCCTTGATCGTGTCGATGGTGGCGCTGATGCGCTCGACCAGCGGGTAGCCGTTCCTGGCATAGCCGATCGCCGGCGTCAGCACGTCGGCAAGCCGCATGGTGCCGTAGTCGCGCAACAGCGTCATCCAGGTGTCGAAAGTCCCGGGGATGCAGGCCGCCAGAAGTCCGGTGCCGGGGATGAGATCGAGACCCAGTTCGTCGCGGTAGTATTTGATCGTGGCGCCGGCCGGCGCCGGCCCCTGCCCGCAGATCACCTCGGTCTTGCCGCGCCGCACGTCATGCACGATCACCGGCACGTCGCCGCCCGGCCCGTTGAGATGCGGCTCGACCACCTGAAGCGTGAAGGCGGTTGCGACCGCGGCGTCGAAGGCGTTGCCGCCCTTTTCCAGCGCCGCCATGCCGACGGCGGTGGCGATCCAGTGCGTCGAGGCGACGACGCCGAACGTGCCCTCGATCTCGGGGCGGGTGGTGAACGGGTTGGGATTGATATTGGAAGGGCGGGTCGGCATTGCAGCTCCATTTTGCGGCCGCCACTTGTATCAGACTTATCGCGTCAGCGCAGGTGACAGGCGACCATTTGCCCGGGCCGGACTTCGCGCAAAAGCGGCGTTTCCACCCGGCAGCGGTCGACCGCGTAGGGGCAGCGGGTGTGGAAATGGCAGCCGGAGGGCGGCTTGATCGGACTCGGCACGTCGCCCTGCAACACGCGCTTCTGCCGTTTGACGCGCGGATCGGGCACCGGCACCGCCAGCAGCAGCGACTCGGTATAGGGATGCAGAGCGCGCGTGAACAGCGTGCGCTTGTCGGTGTATTCGACGATGCGGCCGAGATACATGACCGCGATGGTGTGGCTGATGTGCTCGACCACCGCCAGATTGTGCGAGATGAACAGATAAGCGAGCCCCATGTCGCGCTGCAGATCCATCATCAGGTTGAGCACCTGCGCCTGGATGGAAACGTCGAGCGCCGACACCGGTTCGTCGCCGACGATCAGCTTCGGCTGCAAGGCGAGCGCGCGCGCGATGCCGATGCGCTGGCGCTGGCCGCCGGAGAACTGGTGCGGGAAATTGTCCATTTGCGCCTTGCGCAGCCCGACGCGCTCGAACAATTCGGCGGTGAGCTTTCTCACGTCGGCGCCGCGCGCGGTGTGATGCACGCGCATCGGCTCGGCCACGATGTCGCCGGCGGACATGCGCGGGTCAAGCGAGGAAAACGGATCCTGGAAGATGATCTGCATCTGCCGGCGGTAGGGCCGCAGCTCGGTCTTGCTCAGCCTGGTGATATCGCGGCCGTCGATCCTGATCTCGCCCGCGGTCGGCTCGATCAACCGCAGCACGGTGCGGCCGACGGTGGATTTGCCGCAGCCGCTCTCGCCGACGAGGCCGAGCGTCTGGCCCGCCCCGATCGAAAAGCTGACGCCGTCCACCGCATAGACGGCGCCGGTGGCGCGCCGCAGCAATCCGCTTTGCAACGGGAAATGCTTCTTGAGGTCGCGCACCTCGAGCACGGCCGGCCGCGCCGCTTGGGAGGCAGCGTCAGACATTGCGCTCACCGAACAGTTCGGCGGACCGCCAACAGGCCGCCCAATGGCCCGGCCGCTTTTCTTCGTAGCCGGGATAGGCGCGGTGGCAACGCTCGTCGGCATGCGCGCAGCGCGGCGCAAAGACACAACCCGGCGGCAGGTCGGTCAGCGCCGGCACCATGCCGGGGATTTCCTGCAAGCGCGCGCCGGCGGGGTCGGCTTCCCCGCGCATCAGCGGCAGGCGCGGGATCGAGGCCATCAGCCCGTGCGTATAGGGGTGTTGCGGGCGCGCGAACAGATCGTCGACCGTCGCCTCCTCCACCTTGCGTCCGGCATACATGACGATGACGCGCTGCGCGGTCTCCGCCACCACGCCGAGATCGTGGGTGATCAGGATGATGGCGGTGCCGAGCTCGCGTTGCAGGTCGAGGATGATGTCGAGGATCTGCGCCTGGATGGTCACGTCGAGGGCGGTGGTCGGCTCGTCGGCGATCAGCACCTTCGGATTGCAGGCAAGCGCCATGGCGATCATGGCGCGCTGGCGCATGCCGCCCGAAAGCTGATGCGGATATTCCCTGGCGCGCTGCTCCGGTTCCGGAATGCGGGCAAGCCGCAGCATGGCGATGGCCTTGTCCCAGGCCTGCTGGCGGGAGATCGGTTCGTGCAGCAGCAGCACCTCGGCGATCTGGCTGCCGATGGTGAGCACCGGATTGAGCGATGTCATCGGCTCCTGGAAAATCATCGCGATGTCCTTGCCGCGCACCCCGCGCATCGCCTCCTCGCTCAGCCCGAGCAGATCGACGCCGTCGAGCGTGACGCTGCCGCCGGCAATGCGGCCGGGCGGATCGGGCACGAGCCGCATCAGGGAGAGCGCGGTGATGCTCTTGCCGCAGCCGGATTCGCCGACGATCGCCAGCGTCTCATGCGCGGTGAGAGTGAAGCCGACGCCGTCCACGGCCTTGACCACGCCGTGCCGCAGCTCGAAATAGGTGCGCAAGTCCTCGACCTTGAGCAGCGGAGCGGCCGCCGCGTCCGGCATTTCAGACCTGCTTGCGCCGTTCGTGATGGCCATGTCGGACGTCGGAACCATCAGTTCCGCAGCCGCGGATCGAGGATGTCGCGCAGCGCGTCGCCGAACAAATTGGTGCCGAACACGGCTAGGCTGATGGCGACGCCGGGGAAGATCACCAGCCAGGGCGCCGTGCGCACATATTCGGCCGTCGATTCCGACAGCATGCGGCCCCAGGACGGATGCGGCTCCGGCACGCCGAGGCCGAGGAAGGAGAGCGAGGCCTCGGTCAGGATCGCGGCGCCGAGCTGCGCGGTGGCGATCACGATCAGCGGGGCGAGCGTATTCGGCAGCACATGACGCACCGCGATGCGCAGCTCGCTCATGCCCACGGCGCGCGCAGCCTCGACGAAAGGCTGTTCGCGCAAGGTCAACGTATTCGAGCGCACCACGCGCGCGGTATAGGGAATGAGCGGGATGGCGATGGCGACGATGGTGTTGTCGAGCGCGGGTCCAAGCGCCGCCGCCATCACCAGCGCCAGCACCAGAAGCGGCATCGCCTGAAGCACGTCGACGATGCGCTGGATGACGAGATCGACCCAGCCGCCGATATAGCCGGAGGCGAGCCCGAGGATCACCCCGAAGAAGGAGCCGAGGACGGTCGAGCCGAGGCCGACCGCGAGCGAGATGCGGGCGCCGTAAACGATGCGGCTGTAGATATCGCGCCCCATCTGGTCGGCGCCAAGCCAATGGGCGTCGCTCGGCGGCGCCAGCGTTATGAGCGCATTGGTGCGGATCGGATCGTAACCGGTGATGAAATCGGCAAACACCGCGGCGAACACGAACACGGCCATGATGGCGGCCCCGACCACGCCGAGCGGATGCGAGGACGCATAATAACGCAGTTTCGACCACATGCTTTCCGCCGCCGCGATGTCGGCAGCCGGTACGGGAGCGATGTCGATGCTGGCCATGCGCGCCTCAGGAATATTTGATGCGCGGGTCGAGCGCGGCATACAGCAGGTCGACCAGGAAATTGATGAACACCGCAACGAAGGCGATGAACATCACCAGGTTCTGCACGATCGGATAGTCGCGCCAGCGGATCGCCTCGACCAGAAAACGCGCGATGCCGGGAATGTTGAACACGGTTTCGGTGACGATGAGCCCGCCCATCAGGAAGGCGGCCTCGATGCCGATCACCGTGACCACCGGCAGCACGGCGTTGCGCAGCGCGTGGTTGTAATTGACGTTCTGGTCGGAGGCGCCCTTGGCGCGCGCGGTGCGGATGTAGTCCTGGCGCAGGACCTCCAGCATCGAGGATCGCGTGAGCCGCATGATCAGCGCCGAGGAGCGGAAGCCGACCGCGGCTGCCGGGATCGAGAACAGCCACAGCGCGCTCCAGAAATCCTTGGGCGGCTCGGTGTAGATCGGGATGGTGCCGAAAAAGTGCACGAAAGCCATGAGGATCAGGAGCCCGAGCCAGAAGGCCGGCACCGACAGCCCACTCAGGCTGATCACGCGCAATGCGTAATCGAGCTTGGAATTCTGCCGCACCGCGCTGACGACGCCGAGCGGTACGCCGAAGGCGATGGAAAACAAAAGCGCCAGTCCGGCAAGCTTGGCGGTGATCGGAATGCGCGGCAGAATTTCCTGTAGCGCCGGCTTTTCAGAAACGTAGGAGTAGCCGAGATCGCCGTGGGCGAGGCCGTCGATCCAGGCGACGTATTGAACCGCGATCGGCTTGTCGAGGCCGAGCTCATGCTCGAGCTTGGCCTTTTCCGAAACGTCGATCATGCCGGCGGCGTCGAACAGAATATCGGCGATATTGCCCGGCACCACCCGCAGCATCGTGAAGATGAGCACGGAAATTCCGAACAGCGTCAGGAGCATCAAAAAGAAGCGCCTGATCAGATAGGTCCCCACCCGGGCCTCCCAGTTGCATGCGGGGAAAGCGCGCCCGGCCACCCCACGCTGGCCGGGCGCGCCGAGTGTGGCGGCTATTTATCCAGCCACAGGTCCTCGTAGCGGTAGCCGTTATAGGCGTTGTTGCTCATGATCGTCATGTTCTTGACGAAGGGCTTCCAGCAGGTGCCGGTGCGGGCGTGATAGAGGATCGGCCGCGCCACGTCCTCCTGGATCTTCTTGTCGATCTCCCAAACCAGCTTCTTGCGCTTGGCGAGATCGGTTTCCGCCGACTGCTCGTCGAACAGCTTCTCGAGATCCTTGTTACAGTAGTGGGTGTAGTTGCGTTCCGAACCGCAGGAATAATTCTCGTAGAAGGCCTGGTCGGGATCGTCGATGCCGTTGCCGGTGAGATTGAGACCGACCGCATAGTCCCCGCGCGCGACCTTGGCGAACCACGCGCTCGATTCCACGGGGTCAAGCTCGGCCTCGACATTGATCTGCTTGAGCTGGTCGATCAGCACCACCGCCGGATCGCGGTAGGTGGCGAGGTTGCGCGTCGACACCTTGATCTTGAGCGGATTGCCCGCGGTGTAGCCAAGCTTGGCCAGGATTGCCTTGGCCTTCTCGCGGTCCTTGGCCACATCCCCATAGCCGGGCAGTTCGGCGAGCTGGTCTTTCGGCAAGCCCCAGACGCCTTCGGGCGGGGGCAGCAGCGAGCCGCCGACGTCGCCGTGACCCTGCAACACGATGTCGATCATCGACTTGCGGTCGAGCGAGAGCGCCAGCGCCTGGCGCAGATCGGGGTTGTTGAAGGGCGGCTTGTCGCGGTTGATGATCAGGTTGGTGTTGACGTTGATCGGCTTGAGCTCGCAGATCGCCGTCGGGTCCTGCTTCTTGATGTCGGCTTCGTTCGCCGCCGTCATTTCGGTCGGGAAGGTCACATCGACCTTGCCGGCGACGAAGGCGAGGATCGCGGTCGCCCGGTTCTTGATGATTGTGTATTCGATGCCGTCGAGGTAAGGCAGGCCTTTTTTCCAGTAGTCCGGATTCTTCACCAGCGTGATCGACTCGTTCTGCTTCATCTCGACGAACTTGAACGGCCCGGTTCCGATCGGATGCGTGCGCATCTGCGCGGCGGGAACGTGACAGGAATAGATCGGCGTGTAGCCGGAAGCGAGCATCGCCAGGAACGAGGGCTGCGGCCGCTTGAGGTGGAAGGTCACCTCGTCGTCGCCGGCGACGGTCACGTCGCTCAGGTTGGCGTACCAGTCCTTGCGCGGGTCCTTGCGGAACTTGTCCTGCGCCTTGCCCTGCAAGAGATCGAACGTGCATTTGACGTCCTTGGCGGTAAAGGCGACGCCGTCATGCCACTTGACGCCCGAGCGCAGCTTGAACGTGAGGCTGAGATTGTCCTTGCTCCAGGCCCAGCTCGTCGCCAGCTCGGGTTCGATCGTGGCGATGCTGGCTTGCGGCTTGTGCTGATCGTAGATCACCAGGTTGTTGTAAATGGCCATCGCCGGCGCGTTCACCGAGAAGGTCGCTTCCTCGTGAATCGACAGGCTGGGCGGCGTTTCGCGGTGATAGATGTGCAGGATGCCGCCGTGCTTGGGCTCGGCGGCATGGGCTGCGGGAATCGTCAAGCCCGCGATAACGACGGCCGCCAGCGCGGCAAATCTTGCTGCCATGGTATCCTCCCCGATTGCGCGGCTGGCGCGGCCGTGGGGCCCGCAGCCCGTTTTATTGCTTGTTATATGAATAACGCTACCCGGTATGGGTGGCCCGATCAACTCGACAAAAGTAAGCTCCAGCGTGGCATTTCGGCACGTTACCGCTGCCGCTTGCCAACGCTCCCCCCGCACCGCACGATGGTGTTAAGGAAACCCGCCAGCGCGGGGAAAGCCGGAGCGGCAATGGTGAGGGAGAGCGATCATATCGTCGCCGAAACGGCGGCGCGGATATTTGCCGACCTTGCCGACCCGCAGACCGTCAATGCCGCACGCGACCGGCGCTGGATGGAACCGCTGTGGCGCGCCTTGAGCGACGCCGGGCTTACGCTCGCCTGGGTGCCGGAAGCGCTTGGCGGCGCCGGCGCGAGCCTTGCCGACGGTTTTGCGGTGATCGGCGTCGCCGGGCGTTATGCCCTGCCGGTACCGCTCGCCGAGACCCTGCTCGCAGGCTGGATGTTGTCGTCCGCCGGGATACCCGTATCGCCTGGCGCGCTGACGGTTGCCCCGGTGCGGCCGCGCGATCGCATCACGCTCGGCGCCGACGGTTGCCTGGCTGGCCGCGCCGCCGGCGTATCGTTTGCAGCGGACGCGCATTGGATCGCCGTGCTGGCGCAAGACGACGCCCGCGACGTGGTCGCCCTCGTTACCGCGAGCGACTGTTCGATCGGCGAAGGCGCAAACCTCGCCGGCGATCCGCACGGCGCCGTCAGCTTCGACGGCGTCAAGCCGCGCGCTTGCGCGCCGACGCCGCAAGGCGTCGACCAGACCGCGTTGGCGCTGATGGGCGCGACGGCGCGAAGCGTTCAGATCGCCGGGGCGCTGGAAGCCATCCTGGCGATGAGCGTGCGCTACGCCAACGAGCGCGTCGCCTTTGAGCGGCCGATCGGCAAATTCCAGGCGGTGCAGCAAAATCTCGCGCGCCTTGCCGGCGAAACCGCCGCCGCGCTTGCCGCGGCGGGCTCGGCGGCCGATTCATTGGCGCAATCGCGTATCGACCCTGACTCGTTGCTGCTGGAGGTCGCGTCGGCAAAAATCCGCTGCGGCGAGGCGGCGGCGGACGGCGCCGCCATCGCGCACCAGGTGCATGGCGCCATCGGCTTCACCAGCGAACATATCCTGCACCGTTTCACCTTGCGCATGCTCGGCTGGCGCGACGACTTCGGCAGCGAGAGCCATTGGGCCGCCGCGCTCGGCGGGCACATCGCCAAACGCGGTGCCGACCGCTTCTGGCCCATGCTGGCGGCGCGGTAGGAGCGACCATGAGCGAGCAACTGCGCTTCGACCAGATCCGCCTGCCGCCCGCATGCGAAAAGCTGCGCGCCGAGGTGCGCGCCTTCATCGCCGAGGAAGTCGCGGCGGGAACCTTCCTCCCCGACCGACCCGGCCACGGCGACACGCACAACCCCGCGTTCAGCAAACGCGTCGGCGCCAGGGGCTGGATCGGCATGACCTGGCCGAAGAAATACGGCGGGCACGAACGCAATTTTCTCGAGCGCTACGTCGTCACCGAGGAATTCCGCGTGGTCAACGCGCCGGTGCGGCTGCATTTCGTCGCCGACCGGCAAAGCGGGCCGATCCTGCTCAAATACGCGCCGGAACACATCAAGCAGGACATCCTGCCGCGCATCTGCCGCGGCGAATTGTGCTTTGTCATCGGCATGAGCGAGCCGGGCTCCGGCTCCGACCTGTTCGCCGCCAAGACCAAGGCGACCAAGGCCGAAGGCGGCTGGAAGATCAACGGCTCGAAAATCTGGACCAGCAATGCCCATATCGCCGACTACATGCTCGGCCTTTTCCGCACCTCGCCGCCGAGCAAGGAAAACCGGCGTCATGGGCTCACGCAATTTCTCGTCGACATGAAATCTCCCGGCATTACCGTCAACCCGATCATCCAGATGACTGGCCAGCACGATTTCAACGAGGTCGTGTTCGACGATGCCTTCGTGCCCGACGATCATTTGCTCGGCGAGATCGACGGCGCCTGGAAACAGGCGACCAGCGAACTCGCCTATGAGCGCAGCGGGCCGGAGCGGTTTCTCGAGACCTTCTACGTGCTCAACGAACTGGTGCGCGCGCTCGGCCCCGATCCGGATCTGCGCAGCGCCGAAGGGCTCGGCCGCCTGGTGGCGCAACTGCACACGCTGCGCCGCATGTCGGTGTCGGTCGCCGGCATGTTGCAGGCGGGACAGGAGCCGGTGGTGGAATCCTCCATCGTCAAGGACGTCGGCACGATCTGGGAGCAGCAACTGCCCGAGCGCGTGCGCGAGCTCAGCGCTTTTCTCGAGCCGGAAGCCGGCAACCGGGTGACGCTCGACGAGCAGCTCGCCTTCGCGCTGACGGTCGCGCCCAAGCTCACAATCCAGGGCGGCACCACCGAGATCCTGCGCGGCATCATCGCGCGCGGCCTCGGCCTGCGGTGAACGGGGAGCGCGCGGTGCCGGATATCGCAAAACTGTTGTGGCCGAAAACGGTGGCCGTGGTCGGCGCCTCGTCCGACACCAAGGGCCTGCGTGGCCGCATTCTGGAAATAATGCTCAGCCATCCGTTCGCCGGCACGATTTATCCGGTGAGCCGCAGCGCGGCGGAAGTGCAGGGCCGCAAGGCCTTTGCGAGCATTGCCGATCTGCCGCAGCCGGCCGATCTCGCAGTGATCATCGTGCCGGCGGCCTACGTGCCCGAGGAACTCGATCGCTGCGGCCGCGCCGGAGTCAAAGCCGCGGTCATCCTCTCGTCCGGCTTCGCCGAAGAACCGGGCGAAGCCGGCGCGCGCCTGCAAACGGCGCTGCGCCAGGCGGCGACCCTTCACGGCATGGCGGTGTGCGGTCCGAATTCGGAAGGCTTTGCCAATATCGCCGCCGCGCTCTGCCCGACTTTCAGCCCGGCTATGGATGTGAGCGCTGGCCCGCTTGTGCCGCCACGTCCGCTCGGCGGCGAGGTTTCGGTGATCTCGCAAAGCGGCGGCCTCGGCTTTGCCTTCTTCGACCGCGCGCGCGGCCGCAACCTCAGGTTCCGCCACATCGTCACCACCGGCAACGAAGCCGTGCTGGAAATCTCCGACTTCCTCGATTTCATGCTCGACGAAGGCAAGACCGATGTGTTCCTGCTGCTGCTCGAAGACATAAAGACGCCGGCAAAATTCCGCCGCGCCGCCGAAAAGGCGCTGGCGCTGGGCAAGCCGTTGATCGTCGCCAAGATCGGCCAGACCGAAGCCGGCCGCCGCGCGGTCGCCTCTCACACCGCCGCGCTTGCCGGCTCGCATGCAGCCTATCGCGCCATCTTCCAGCACCATGGCGTGATCGAGGGCGAGGATTTCGACGATATGATCGATCTCGCGGCCGGTTTCCTCGCCTGCGGCGACCGGCTGCCGGCGGGCCGGCAAATGGCGGTTTGCACGTCGTCCGGCGGTGCCGGCGTGTGGATGGCGGACGCCTGCGTGCGCGCAGGCCTGCAAGTTCCCGAACTCGATGCGCAAACGCGCGCTTTGATCGACGTGCATCTGCCCTCCTACGGCACGTCGCAGAACCCGATCGATTCGACCGCGCAAGGCGTGCACAAACTCGGCTATGCGGAATTTGCACGGCTTGCCGCGCAATCGCCGCGTATCGACGGCGTCATGGTGGTGGTGACCGCGCGCCGTTCGGCCTTTCTGGAGAACGACCTGCCGAAGCTCAAAGCCCTCGCCCGCGATACGGCCAAGCCCGTGTTCATGTGGACCTATACGCTGCCGGCCGAGCGCAGCGTCGAAATCCTCAACGAGGCCGGCTATCCACTGTTCAGCAAAGCCGGCGCCTGCGCGCGCACCATGCGCGCCATGGCGGACTATCGCGCGCGGCGCGAGCGGCAGCCGCAACCCGCCGCGGCGGCGTTCGCCGCCCCCGGCCGCGCCGCCGCCGGTGCCATGCTCGCGACGTCCGCGCCGGTCTTGTGCGAATGTCATGCGCGGCCGGTGCTCGCCGTCTACGGCATCGGCGGCAGCGAGGCCGGACGGCTCGTGCATTCGGCCGCGGAGGCCGAAGCCGCGACGCGCGCATTGGCAAGGCCGGTGGCGCTGAAGGTGCAATCGGCCGACATTCCGCACAAAACCGAAGCCGGCGCCGTCGCGCTCGATGTTTCCGACGATGGCGCGCGCGCGGCCTATGACCGCATCCTCGCCGCCGCCAAAAAGCACATGCCGGGCGCGCGAATCGAGGGCGTGCTGGTGCAGCCGATGGCGCCGTCCGGGCGCGAAGTCATCCTCGGCGTCAATTGCGATCCGCAATGGGGTCCGCTTCTGATGGTCGGCTTGGGCGGCGTGCTGGTGGAAGCGCTTGGCGACGTGGCGCTGGCGCCAGTGCCGCTCGATCATGAAGCCGCGCACGCCTTGATCGGCCGGCTTGCGGGGGCGGCCGCGCTCGGACCGTTCCGCGGCGCGCCGGCGGCCGATACCGACGCGCTCGCCGACCTGATCGTGCGGCTCTCGCATTTCGCCGCCGATCATGCCGACACGATCGCCGAGATCGATCTCAATCCGGTGATCGTGCACGGCAAGGGGCAAGGCGTTTCGCTCGTCGACGCCCTGATCGTCAAACAGCCGCCGCGGAGCGCGCAAAACCGCGCGGCCGAATAAAGGAAGCAGGCCATGGGCCCGTTCAAGGATATTGCCGTTGAGAAGACAGACCTGGTGGCGCTGATCGAGATCAGGCGACCGCCGAATAATTTTTTCGATATCGCCCTGATCCAGGAAATTGCCGGCGCACTCGAGGCGCTCGATCAGGATTCCGCCTGCCGCGCCGTGGTGCTCGCCGCGCAGGGCAAGGCATTCTGCGCCGGGGCCAATTTCGGCGACGGCTCGACGCTCAACAAGGAGGGCCAGCGGCCGGGCGAGCTCAACCGCGAGCAGGCGGTGCAGCATCTCTATATCGAGGGCAACAGGCTGTTCCGCACCAGGAAGCCGATTATCGCGGCGGTGCATGGCGCGGCGGTCGGCGGCGGGCTGGGGCTCGCCATGGTGGCGGATTTCCGCGTCGCCTGTCCGGAGACGCGCTTTGCCGCCAATTTCACCCGGCTCGGCTTCCATCCCGGTTTCGGCCTGACCGTGACCTTGCCGCTGGTGGTCGGGCCGACCAAAGCGGCGATGATGTTCTACACGAGCCGCCGCGTGCGCGGCGACGAGGCCTACGCCATGGGCCTTGCCGATCTGCTCGTGCCGCAGGCGGAAGTGCGCGACGCGGCGATCAAGCTCGCCGCCGAGATCGCCGAGAACGCGCCGCTCGGCGTCATCTCGACGCGCGCCACCATGCGCGGCGATCTCGCCGACCGCGTGCTCAAGGCGACCGAGCACGAGCTGAAGGAGCAGACCCGTTTGCGCAAGACCGACGACTTCAAGGAAGGCGTCAAGGCGGTGGCCGAACGGCGGCTGCCGAAATTTTCCGGGCGCTAGGATCGCCGCGCGCCGGAGCTATGAGAAGTGCATGAGCCTGTCGTTCTGGAATTTTTCCATCGACGTCTATCGCGCACCCGCCGTGCAGGAAGAATGTCTCGCCGTGCAGGAGCAGTTCGGGCTCGACGTCAATCTGGTGCTGCTGTGCGCTTATCTTGGCGCGGAACGCAGCATCGACCTAACCGCCGACGATGTGGCGGCGGCGCAGCGCCTCGTCGGCCAGTGGCACGAGGATGTCGTGCGCACGCTGCGCGCCGCCCGCCGCAATCTGAAGACGATCGATCCGGGACAGGATGTTGCGGACGCGGCCAGCGAGTTGCGCACGAAGGTCAAGGCCGCGGAACTGGAAGCCGAGCGCATCGAACAGGCAATGCTTGAAAGCTGGGCCGACGCGCGGCTCGCGGGCCGGCCGCGCGCCGAACCCGGCGATGCGGTGCGCGCCAACCTGCAAACGCTGCTCGCCGCCTGTGGCATCGGCCCCGAACGGCTCACGGTGGCCAAAGCGATGCGGCACATCATTGCCGCCGCGCTCGCTGTGGGGAATGGCCGCAATGATTGATCTGACTTTGCGCCACGAGACTCTCCCCGTTCATTCCCGTCCCCGCCTGCGCGGGGATAAACTCCGGCGGGGACCCAGGATGAAAAGCATCGCAACGCGGCTCTGGGTCCTCGCGTGCGCGGGGACGAACGGAAGTTGGTTATGCGCCGTGCACGCCCTCCAACGCCGCCGCTGAGCTGATAGACTGCCGGCATGACGCTCTGGCTCATATTGATACTGATGACGGCGGCGGCGATTTTCGCCGTGCTGTGGCCGCTGGCGCAGCGCAAGCCCTTGCGCCGCGGCAGCGAGGTCGCCGTCTACCGCGACCAATTGGACGAAATTGTCCGCGACCGCGCCGCCGGCCTGATCGGAGAGCCGGAAGCCGAAGCCGCGCGGATAGAAGTGTCGCGCCGGCTGATCGCGGCCGCCGATGCCGCGGCCGCCGAAAAACCGGCGCCGGAAACGCCCTCGCTCTGGCGGCGCCGCGCCACCGCCGTCGCCGGGCTGGTGCTGATGCCGATCGGCGCCGTTCTGCTTTATCTCGCGATCGGCTCGCCGGACCTGCCGGGCGAACCGCTGGCGGCGCGGCTGCAGGCGCCCGCCCAGAACCACTCGATCGAAAACATGATCGCCGAGGTGGAAGATCACCTGGCGCAGCATCCCGACGACGGCCGCGGCTGGGAAGTGCTGGCGCCAGTCTATATGCGCCTCGGCCGTTTCAACGATGCCGTCAGGGCCTATCGCAATGTCCTAAGCCTCAACGGCAGCACCGCTGCGCGCGAGGCCGATCTCGGCGAGGCACTGGTGTTCGCCGCCAACGGCGTCGTCACCGCCGAGGCTAAAACCCAATTCGATCGCGCGCTGAAACTCGACGGCGAGGATGTGATGGCGCTTTTTTATCTCGGCATGGCGGCCGATCAGGACGGCCGGCGTGCCGACGCCGAGGCAATCTGGCGCGACCTGCTGGCCAAGGCGCCGCCCGGCGCACCCTGGGTCGCCATGGTCGACCACGCATTGAACCGCAAGGCGCCGCAAGGTGGCACAACCGCAGCTCCCGGCGAGCCGGCTGCCGGCGCGCCGCCCCAGCCCGACATCAACGCAATGGTGGCGCGGCTCGCCGACAGGCTCAAACAGGACGGCTCTGACGTCGCCGGATGGGAGCGGCTGTTGCGCGCCTATATGGTGCTGGGCGATCGTGCCAAGGCGCATGCCGCCGCCGCCGATGCGCGCCGCGCGCTCGCCAGCGACCCCGACAAGCTTCGCCGCCTCGATGAGATCATCAGGGACCTCAAGGTCGAAGGCTGAACGCCGGCCGCGAGGACCACGCCGCCCTTGCTTCGCCGGAGAGCGCTGTGAGCGAACGCCAGGTTTGCAGATATAAAGTGTGTCGCGACGACAGCTGTGGGCGGCGTTGTGGGAACGTCGGGTCTTTAGACAATATTTCAGGTGCTGCAATAATTTAGACAAAGCCTTGGCGAGACGGAGTCTTGGCGAGAGAAAACCTTGGCGCGAGAGAAAACTTTGGCGGAGAGGGAGACCGATAATCGGCGTGCGCACCTGTTCGCAGCGGTAACCATGTGTCGGCAACCTATTGATTAACCTAAATTCCAAATCCGTGTCCATCCGTCCCAGTGCGCTCTTGTGCGCGCCTATCCGGCGGCCATTTGTAGAGCAGTTTGTAGGTAGGAGGCACGAGTGCCGCGTATCGTTCGCAAGCTTACCGCGCGTGAGGTCGAGGGGTTGCGTAAGCAAGCTGGCACGCATGCTGTCGGTGACAACCTCTATGTCCAACTGAGGGGAAATGGTGCCTCCTGGGTTTTCCGCTACCTGGTGAATGGCAAAGCGCGCTGGGCCGGCCTGGGCTCACTGCGCGACTGGACCCTCGCCGAGGCCAGGGAACGCGCGCGCGAGTTTCGTAACGCGCTGGCCCGAGGGAAGGACCCGCTGTTAGAGCGGGAGCAAAAGGAAGCGGCCGAGCGCGCGGAGAGATTGAAGCAGACAACGTTTGCGCAGGCGGCGAAGGAATACGTCGACAACCACGAGGTCGAATGGAAAAGCGCCAAGCACACCGCGCAATGGCGGACGACGTTCGCGAAGACGACCAAGGCCATAAACGACCTGCCGGTGTCCGCGATCGACACTAGCCACGTGCTTAAAGTTTTACAGCCTATCTGGCAAAAAACCCCCGAGACGGCGAGCCGCACCCGCATGCGGATCGAAGCCGTTCTTTCCTACGCGACCGTAGCCGGATATCGGAGCCGGGACAAAGACAATCCGGCACGATGGCGTGGGCACCTAAAGCACATGCTCGCGGCCAAGTCCCAAGTGCAGAAGAAGAAGAGGGAAAAAACTGGGAAGTCGGAGCACTTCAAGGCAATCCCATACGCGGAACTACCGAGTTTTATGGCTGAGCTGCGCCGCAGTAATTCCATCTCCGCGAGAGCGCTGGAGTGGACAATTCTGACAGCCGCACGCACGAACGAGACGACCGGCGCGACGTTTTCGGAAATCGACCTGCGCGAAAAGACCTGGACCATTCCTGGCATCCGCATGAAGGCTGGTCGCGAGCACATCGTCCCGCTCCCCGATCGCGCCATCCAACTCTTAGGAAAGCCAATCGGTGATGGTCATCTGTTTCCCGGTGCGCAAGCGGGCCGACCTCTGTCGAATATGGCGATGCTCGAATTGCTGCGCGGAATAAAGGGCATTGGTTACACCGTCCACGGCTTCCGCAGCGCCTTTCGTGACTGGTGTCGTGAGCAAACAAATTTCCCAAGAGAGCTTGCTGAGCTTGCGCTCGCGCACGTCAACAACGACAAAACAGAACGGGCCTATGCCCGCGGACCCGCGGTCGAGCGGCGACGCCGTCTTATGAATAAATGGGCGGAGTTTTGCATGTCGGACACCGCCTCCGTCGCAAAGGTGGTGCAGTTGCGGGCTGCGCAGTGATCATGGAAAGTGACAACAAACCCGCGACCGATAACGTCATCCCAAAGGCTGAGCGTTCTACGACCCTGCGAAGCCCCAAGGATTTGATAGGCATCATCGAACGCCCGGCCGGCAAGGGCGAAGGATTTAAGGTCGAGATCGACCCCACGAAGTCCAAGATCAAATGGACACTCCCCGACGTGACAGGCGACACGATCCGTTCGCGTATCACCGTTCTCAGAAATTGGGCAACATCTCTGCTCGTTGGCGACGGCGGCGAGCCCACGCTGCCAGAACGTCTGCGTAAGAAGGATCGACGCACCACAGAAGCGGTCACATTCGCCGACCGAGCTTATTGGGCTCGGCGCGTGCTCAAAAAGCTCGATGACGTAGAAAGTGACCTGATCAACGTCGAGCGCGCTTCGGATGTTGATAGCGTACGCCGGCGCGCCTTCACCGCCTTGTACAATGCCGTCTTGCTGTCGTCCGAAATCCACAATCTGACAATTGTCGACAATGAAGAGCCGATTGTAACGGGCGCAGCAGTGCGAGGGGGCCTGGCGACCAAGCGCAGGATCGTCAACGCTGCGCGTCATAGAAAGCACGCGCGCGGATGGAAGACATGGAATGCCGAGGCCCAGAAGATATGGGAGCGGCAGCCGCGTTTGTCGCGGTACGCCGTGGCGGTACGTGTGAAAGGCAACCTTCGACTTACTGAGGCAGTACGAACAATTGCCAAGAGACTGAAAAAACCTGGCAAGGCCTGCTAAGCCTTGCCCGTTTGACGTGTCTATACCTGCTCGTGAGTTCACGCACGGACCACGGAGCAGGTGAAATGAGCCTCCAAGAACATCCTTCAGCGCGCCAAACCGTAAACAGCCAAGACGCTGGACGCGCAGCCTACACCGTCAACGAATTTTGCGACGCACATCGGATCAGCCGCTCAAAGCTCTATGAGCTTTGGTCTGCTGGTATCGGCCCTCGCTTCATTCAGGTCGGGACCAAGAAGATCATTACGAACGAGGCGGCTGCTGACTGGCGGCGACAGGGCGAGGCAGCCTCATGATCCAGCGTCGGCTGCGCGGTCCGCAGCCATCATATCGATCTCCATACCGGAAAAAGCCGAGGGTGCCATGTTCGAGCAAGCAAATATCGTTGAGGAATTGCCGTCGTCAACCCGCTGTAACGCGACGACGAAGGCCGAGCTGCTGAGCCGCGCCAAGGTGGCGATAGAGGACGGCGAGCGATCCCTTCGCAATGCCGCCGAGGTTCTGGCCCTCGCACAGAAAGACTTCGACGCGACCCAACGAGAGATTGCGGCGGCCGTCGGTAAATCGGTCGCCTGGGTCAATCGGCTCCTGCAATGGCAGAAAGAAGGTTGTCCGGGTACTCCCTTCGGTCCCGGATCAAAGGCTAGTCGCGCCCGGCGGAAGCGTGTTCAGGCGACTGAGCGAGAGGCCTCTCGCAAGGCCCACACCGAAGACGACGACGCCAGCGTCGAGAAGCGCAAGGCCGAACCCGAGATTGAGACGACAAGTCCCTTGGCCAAATTCAAATCGGTCGTCGACAATTTGTTCCCAAAGATGGACTACAGCGCCAAGTGTGAGGCGATTTCTTACGCGCTCTCCAAGGGCAAGGTGAGGGTGTCATGAGCAAACGAGCAAAACCGCACGTTAGGCAGCACCTCATCACGCCGCTTGAAGAATTTTCCCGCTATGCAGTCACGCGGCTCAATGGCTTCGCCCGTCATATTAGCGGCATGTCTCCGGTCGATGGGATCGGCTGCCTTGGCTATCTCAGAAAGGCGAGCCGCGATGTGCGCGACGCCAGCAAGGACCTAGTCGCCGTTGTTGATGCCCACGCTGAGCGTGTCCGCTGGATGAAAGACGTTAAGCGACAGGAACGCGAGCGCCAATCCTGAGCGCGAAATGGCCACCCTCCTCCGCGGCCGTTTTCAGAAACAATAGAGCAAGTGCCATGACTGACACCGACAACGTTGAGACCAATTCCGAAAACGGCAATCCCAATCTCGCCGCGGCACTCTCCTACGCGGCACGCGGCTGGTGCATCTATCCGTCTTTCCCCGGCACCAAGAGCAAGACCAACCTTAAATGGCGCACCGCATCGACCACCAGCGAAAAGCAAATTAGGGACTGGTGGACGAAGTCGCCGAATGCAACGATTTGCCTTGACTGCGAAAAATCGGGTCTTGCTGTCCTCGATCTGGATCAAAAGGACGGCAAAGACGGCCGTTCCGCGCTCGACCTGCTCGAATTGGAGAACGGCCGACTGCCGCCGACGTTGGAGCAACGGACGGCGTCCGGCGGCACGCATCTGATTTTCAAGGGCATCATCAAAACGACAGTTGGCGCGGACGACCGTGCGCTCGGCGAGGGCATCGATACACGGGGCAACGGCGGAATGATCGTGCTTGCTCCAACCAAACTCCCCAATGGTCAATACGAGTGGCTAAATAATTTGGAGCCAGCGGAGCTTCCGCAGTGGGTCGCTGATCTGGCCGGTACGATACCGGAGCGCAACAAGGCGCCGGATGCCGAATTTACTCCCACCTATACGCAGGAGGAATTCGCGGAGCTAATCAACCTAATCCCGGTCGAAAAATACGACGGCAAGCATGACCTTTGGCTCGAATTGCTGCTGGCGTGCACGCACGCCAGCACGGTCGAGGACGGCAAGGAAGCGTTCCTGGACTGGACGACGCGTGGCGGTCCCGGTGATCGGGTCGGCTATGCAGCCGATTATGACAAAATCGCCGCACGATGGGATAGCAACTTCGCCAAGCGCAACATAAACGGCAACGCCGTCAAGGTCGGGACGTTCAACAAACATCTGATCGACGCGGGTTGCGGTGACAAGGTGAAGAACCCTTGGGCCACAACGGCTGAAGAAGATTTCGGCGGTGAGAATGCCGCAGATTTTAGCGGCGAGAATGCCGCGCCGTCGAGTGGAGAGACCGAGCGCAAAAAGCCGCAGGTCGTTATTAAGGCTGGTCAGTTGCCGCGGATTGCACGCAAAGTGAAGCGAATTTTGATGGACGATGCCGGGCGTACAGATTGCGCCGCGTCGGATCAAATTTTCAGGCGCGGCCCCGATCTTGTTCACTTGAACCGTAACCGCCTCGATCCCGGTGAGGCGGTCGATCAGTATTATCACGTTGAGGATGACTTGGTGGTGCGGATCGCCGACCCCGATTGGTTCGGCGATCGAGCCGAGCGCTGCATTGACTTCTTCCGTTTCAAGAAGGACGAACTGGTACCCTGCGACGTTCCCGTCAAGCTGATGCGCCGAGTGCAATCGATCATCACGCGGGACGACTTTGCGCCATTGCTCGGGACGGTGGAAACACCGACCCTGAGGGGAGACGGTTCGCTGCTGGACGAGCCAGGATATGACCGCACGTCGGGGCTGTATTACGATCCGGGCCGCACGCAGTTTCCGCAAATCGAGACACGGCCGTCCAGGCAACAGGCTATGGAAGCGTTGGCGAAGCTTCGCGGCATCCTCGCCGACTTTCCGTTTAATGATGCAGACGACGACCAGGTCGGGTTGAGCGAAGCCGTCGCTTTGGCGATGTTTTTGACGGCCGTCGTGCGCCGCTCTTTGCCGACCGCACCCATGTTCGGCATCGACGCGTACGAGGCTCAGTCGGGCAAGACGCTGCTGGCACAAATTGCCGCGATCATGGCGACCGGCCGCAAGGCTGCCGAGCGGCCTTGGAGTGCGAGTGAAGAAGAAAGAAGGAAGGCCCTCGGGGCCGCGCTCGAAGCGGGCGATGCGGTGATCCTGTTTGATAATGTGGTCACACCGCTGGAGGGTGCGGCATTTGCCGGAGCAATCACCGAAAGCACTTTCAAGGACCGTCGGCTCGGCAGCAACTCGGGCAAAGATCAGATCGTCGCCCCGACGAACGCCTTACTGCTGGCGACCGGGAACCATCTCACCGCGAAAGGTGATATGGCGGAGGGCCGGGCGTTGGTCACGCGGATCGTGCCGGACCGCGACCTGGCCGAACGCGAATACCAGCACCGCGATCTTGCCCGCTACGTCATGGAGCAACGGCCCGATCTGGTGGCTGCGGCGCTCACCGTGCTGCGAGGTTTCCTTGTATCACCGTTGGAAGATCGGCCGCCGCCAACTGGCTTCCGGCATAGGGAGTGGGGCGACCTGATCGCCGCCTCGCTGGTATGGCTCGGCTTGCCGGACCCGTGCCTTGCTATGGGTCGCACGCAAGCGGCCGACCCGGAACGAGAGGCGCAATGCGACGTAGTACGCGCCTGGGCAAAACGCTACGGCCAGGAATTTGTCACGACCAAGCAGCTCATCGATCTGCCGGAGCTTGCCGAGGCGCTTGCCGGGCTGGCAGGGGTCGACACGCACAAGCTCGAACTGAAAGGGGCCGCGGCGGCGCTCCGCAACATGGTCGGCTTGGTTCGGCTCGGCTACAAAGTTCATCGGGTCAAAGGGCACGCGCATCACGCGTCGCGCTGGCGGCTGGAGAACATCGAAGGCGATATTGACCAAGAGCCACCAACGGTGGATGCATCGGAATTTACCGACGATCCGCTGCCCGAGGAGGAAAAAGAACCTTGGGAGTGAAAACTGCGCGTAACGGCCGTATTCCCTCAAACGCTCGTCCGACGCACCGCGCTTCTCACCACGGCTCACCAAGTAATGGCCGAAGTGACCGTTGGAACGAGCATGTCAGCTATTGGCACAGTTGTACGCAGTGCAGATGGCCAACTAAGCCTATGTTGGTGTCGTACACTTCACCGGTATCACTACTAAAGACGAACGGGTGCCCCCAAACACTCATTTGGTTCCATCCAGCATCTGCTGGGTACGCCCCATAATTGACCTGCCCACTCACGTTGTGACCGTATAAACGCCACGTCGACTTTTGATAATAATAGCCGCGAAGGCAAAGTCCCGCCCCCAAGCTTCCCCAACCTGGAGCGGGTTTGCCTTGCATGGCGTCGAACAAAATTGAGAGACGTTGATTAGTCCCGGCAAGAAAATAATCTCGCCAATTTGCTTTTGGATCGGCTTCTGGGCAATTGGGGTAGGAAGGGCGTGGTATCAGACCTTGTGCAAAAACAGTGTCTGCTGACATCGCGACAATAATAAACACTACAACGCCGAACAGCTTATTTCTCTCTCTCGAAGTCATTCGCCAATCGCCTCGCATCGCGCGTTTACTACCAAGATGGCGTCAAAAAACCCTTGAATTCCTGTTCTTGCGGTGTGTTTGGAACGCTGACGGGCGCAAGCGAAGAGCCGCCCGTCAAATTCTCGTAATCGGCTTTCTGCTGGTTATATTTGTCGACGGCTTGCTGGAGCGACTGTACCGCCTGCCGATAAGCCGACTGAGACCAAACGGCACTTTCGAACTTTATGCTCTCAGTCCGTTGCATCACGCCGTGCTGTATTGCTTGGTTCAAATTAGCACCAACTTTAGTAACGTTTAAGTCCGTTCCACCGTAAGCTGCGCCATTTGGGCTTTTAAGCAAATCAGCAAATTGCTGAAGTGTCTGCCATGGATTTCCTCTATCAAGATAGCTCGAAAGTTGCTGGGCGAGTGCGGCCCTCGCCGCCTCTTTGGCTCCCGCGACAAGATTGTTCTCTGAGGGTGCAGGCTTTGCGCTCGGACTAGCTAGTTGCTGAAGAGCAAGCTTGAAATTAGGTTTATCAATCAGATTTTGATAGAAATTATGGCCCCAATACTCGGTTTGAACCGGGTCCGCGCCGAGTGTCTTTGCATCTGGAATGGAGTCAATTTGCGCCAGCGCCTGAACGATTTGCCATTCGAAGGGATCGAGTTGCCAAGCACCTGTTTGCTGCTTAAAGCCTATGACCGGATGCTTAGTGGCCGCCCAATCGGCGAGTTGTAAGGCATATTCCAATTTCTGCAGTGCCGTTGAGTTTTTGTTCAATGTCGGTGACCCATCTTCATGAGGGAATGATAAGTCATCCAAGCTTGCTCCACCGGTCGGGACCTGGGCATCAGCGGGAAGCGAATTGTTTTTATCTGAAAGGTCCTTGACATAATCTTGGGGCTTCGTCCACTTTCCGTCCCCTGTGTCAAGACCGATTGCCTTCGCAATATCCGCCACGTGTACAACGCAATTTTGCCAAAACCCCTCATATGGCGCTTGTCCCCACTGAAGTTTCTGGTCCAATGCGAGTTGATAAAGATCACTATTCACCAACACCGTGAGCTTCGTGTCGACCGGGATGCCTGCGTCCGATAAAAGCGCGCCGGGCAGGCCCAATACTTTCTTAATCTTGGTTGCATCTTGTTTGGCTGCCTGAAAGCCGACCGCGTCCGCGACCGTCATTTGCTTAGCATCATCTCCGTGCTCCCAGACAATAAACGCGTGACCAAAAGTAGAGTTTGGCCCCGGGGCCTGCGCGGCGAACACAAGGGCATAACTGCGGTCTTCGCTGCGCACCCGTCGGTCGATAGTCTTACTGGTTAGAGCTTGGGCGTTTTGAATTTGCATCGGAGCGGCGTTCGGCTGTTGTGCGCTGCCAGCCTCCGACACATGCGTCATGCCAAGAACATACAGAAGGAGGAGTGACGCGATTGACCGAGATCGCACCATTTGGGCGCCCATCACGTCTACTACTATGAAATTAGCAGACTGCAGTATACTAGCAAACGTTGTGTCTGCAAGACAATGGCATGTAAGACAGCGCGCATGGTCTGGTGGGTGCAGCCCTTATAGTCCTGGGATGAGCCTGGGCATTTACCGCGAATTTGCCACGGAATTTGCCATGCCAAGGCCATGTCCGTTTAAGCGAATTTTCGGAACTGCGAGATACCAACTGTCACAACGGCTTCGTACGTCGCCATTTAAGCCGCGAGGAAAAAGAACCTTGTGAGGACGTGCGCTAAGTGCGCATAACGCGCATCTTTTGACCTTACCTAAAACTGCGCTTTGCCCTTGCGATGATGCCTTTCGGTTGCTGAAGGTTGTTTTCGATCAAGATCGACGGAAGCGCATTGAGCGCAATATGCGCTGCCAGCGCTTGCCCGGATATCGAAGATCGCCGAGGTAGAGGATCACCGGGTGCGCCGGCACTTGTAGCCAATCGGATATCCCACTCATATCTCAAAGACGGGTTGACCCAGCACGCCCGCGAGATTACATCCACTTGGTCCCCCAAATCTACCCAGTTCGGCACGATGCGCGACTTCTTTTAATTGGTGCCCTGCGGCGCCTCCGCATCGATTTCGTGCAGACGGAGGACGCCATGCAAAAGCTCGATCCACTCACGCTCACCTCGATCCTCGACGAGATGGTGCTCAAGCCCTTCACCGGGCTGAAGAGCGCCGCGCGCGATCACAATGTCGGGGCATCAACTGCCTTTCGGTGGCAGGCCGAAAGCGCGCGCCACGAAAAAGAACAGCGCACCGCCTCGGAGTATCTGATCGAATGGATGGGCAACAGGTCTTGGTATCATCGCCACGTCGCTCTTGCCCGGCGGCTGAGCATTCTTCGTCTCGATCAGCGTCTGCGCGAGGATGCGGTGGTGCCGCGTCGGGAGTGTTTGTTCCGCCAGGGCGGCGAGCCGATATGGCAAGTCGATCCTCAACTCGCGGCCGATGCGCTCGATCCATCTACGTGGCAGCGCAAGCACGGCGACCGCGACATCAAGGACGTATACCGGCGCGGACCCAACGGCGAGCTGCTGCAGGCGTACAAGGAACTGCCGCCCAATCCGCAGCTGCTCATCAAGGCGGTATCGGCGTTGCTGCCTGAAGTTTACGGCGAAACCATCAAGCACGAAGTGACAGTCGGCGGCGTGTTGCGCGTCGGCACGACGGCATCGGCGGCACCGCCGAGGCAAATCGAGGACGCCGACTTCACGGTGATTAATGCGACGCCAGAGGATGCGCCACCGCCGACCAATGTTCTGGCTGTTGCCGATCGGCCCGCCAACGTCGCGGCGTATGAACAACAATTCGGCGGCAAGCGCCTGGTCGAAGCGACGTTGTTCTATGACCCTGACGGCAAGCTCCTACCCCCGCTGCCCGAGATTGTGATCGTCGAAGGCTCGGCCATCGACCAGGCGTATAGCGACGCGGGGATCGAGCACCGCGTCACCTCGGCGCAATCGCTGATCGCCAAGGGTTACTGCAATCCATTCTTGCTCAAGCTGGCGACGCCAGCGGAGAGCGATCTTGTCGGCGACCTGAAGGCGAAGCTCGCTGCGGGGGTGAAGCCGCCAACGCCCGGCGCGCAAGCGCTGGGGCGTCGGCCAAGGGATGACGACGGCGTGCCACGGCAGTCTACCGCGACACCAGCTGCACCGCCGGGACGCGCCTCGGCGCGTTATGACGCCGAGGGTATCGGTCGTGGCACGGTGCCATCCGGCGGTTTCAAGGTGATGCGGCGAGTGTCGGGGTCGTAGAACACACAACCGTTGAGCGTTCACCGGAGTTCAGCCACCACCGCAGCTTTCAGACAATTTGAATTAAATAAATCGCGGGCATTCACATGTTCCATATTCCAACATTATGCGAATGGCGCGCCGAGCGTGGAATGGCGCGGCTTTCTGCTGCGTGTTTTGCCGTTCATTGCTTCGCCGAAAATGCCAGCGTTAATTCACTGCTTCGTTGCTGGGCTTTAGATGCTGAACGCGAGCGGTTGTGCAAATCGCTCTGTGCTCGCGTTAACACTCTGTTAACGAATGCGCGCCGCGCATGCGCGATCACTCCCTCGAATTGTCGTGGAATTTTCTTCTCCGCGCCGACTGCGGCTACATGGCAATTAAGCGACCGGCGGCGCGCGCGCGATCGAGCTACGGGGTACCTCCAGAATTGTCGCACACTGGCGCAACGGGCATGTCGGGATTTGCGGTTCGTATCTTTAGAGAATGAGCCTGACCCCTCAGAAATTTAAAGAAGGTGATTTTGAGCCGACCCTTTTGACGGAGCAAATACATGCAGCGCGTACACGCCGATCACTTCAAGCTCAGTAACGGGCGCTATGCGCCCTTCCTCGCCGACGGGCGGCAAGTTCTACTGTGCGCGCAGCCAGGCGCGCAGGAAGCCTTCCTGGCCGCGCCGGAAAAAGAGGTGTGTCTGAGCGGCCCACGCGGACCCGGCAAGACGCTCATTATGCTTGCCGACTACCTACAGGAAGTCGGAGCCGGATGGGGCGCAGCGTGGAAGGGCATCGTGTTCCGGCGCTCGATGACTGGATTTGCCGAGTTGAAGTCGCTCGCCGAACAATACATCTCGCAGATTTTTCCCGACGCCGCCTACAATCAAAACCAAAGCTTTTGGCGGTTCGCCAGCGGCGAAAGCCTGAAGCTCGCATATTTCGATGAGGCGCTGGACTACACCATCTATCAGGGCGCGTCCTACACCTGGCAGGGCTGGGAAGAATTGACGCAGTGGGCCGACGACAAGGCGTTGCGCATGATGCTGGCGACGCTGCGCAGCACCGTTCCCGGCATTCCGTTGCGTGTCCGTGCAACGACCAATCCCGACGGCGCCGGACACAATTGGGTGAAGGCGCGGTACCAGGCATCGGACTTCTACGCGCTTGGTGATTACGTGATCGGTCCGCGCATTGATGATGGCGAAGGCCCGCCGCGTCGGATGATCTACAGTAAGCTCAACGAAAATCAGTTGTTGCTCACTGTGCAGCCCGACTATCTCAGCAACATCAAGGCGGCGGCAATCGACGAAAGCAAATTCGAGGCCTGGACGAAAGGCTCCTGGGAAATCCTCAGCGGCGATCTATTCGGTGACCTATGGCCCGCGGCAAAGCCCTACGCGACGCTGCCGTCATTCCCGGCCGAAGTCATACCACCGACGTGGCGCATTGATCGGGGCCTGGATTGGGGCGACAGCGCACCGTTTTCGGTGCTGTGGTTCGCCGAAAGCGACGGCTCGCCGATCGTCTGGAACGGCCGCAAGTTCAAGTTTATTCGCGGTGACATTGTGCTGATCATGGAATGGTTCGGCCAAGGTCGACAGCCCAACACCGGCTTGCGCCTGAGCACGCCGCAGCTGCGTGACGGCATCATTGAGCGCGAGATCGAGGCCGGTTTGCGCTACCAGGACCCGATCAGCGGCAAGTGGTGCTCGCGGGTCCATTCCGGCGCGGCTGACACAATGATCTTCAACCTCAAGCCTGGTGCCAGTTATGGCCCGGTCGGCAGCATCGCCGAAGATTTTGAGGAACCGACAACCATCAACGGCGTGCGGTTCGCCGGTATCCAATGGCTTGCCGCCGACAAGTCACCCGGCTCGCGCATGCAAGGATGGCAGGCCATCCGCAGCCGCTTGAATGCCACGGTGCCGGATAAGAACGGCGCGCGCGAGAAGGCCGGCCTATTCGTCTGCGAAGGCGTTCGGTCGTTCTTCGACTACGTGATCGTGTTGCCGCGCGACTTGAAGAACAACAAAGAGGATATCCCCGACAAAATGAACGACCACACTGCGGACTGCATCCGCTATCGGCTGCGGCACAATACCCAACCGACCGTCAGCTTCAAGCGGCGCTGGATCGCCTAACTGCAGGCCTGATCCCTCCGTTTCCTTGTGCCTGAGATTTTGAAAGAAAACTTGCAGCGTGCTGAGCGCCTAACGTAGCAGCACGAAACCTGGCAAGGCCTGCTAAGCCCTGCCCGTTTGACCTGTCTATACCTGCGCATGAGTTCACGCACGGACCATGGCAGACGAAGCCGTGTCTTTGTGCATCGGCTTCTCGCCATTGGCCGGCGCGGGTTTTGACCTGCGCACACCGTGCCGGCCAATTCCCCCACAGTGCGCCGGTCAGATTGCGATCTAAAATGAAAACTATCGTTGCTCCGGTCGCGGAGTTGCTCGCGCAACTTCACGACCACGCGGCGGGTGTCGCCAAACTCATTGAGGCCATCCCGGCCTTAAAGAGTGATGACCTGCCGCAGATTGTCAACCGCGTGCACATGCTCGGCAAACTCAAAGAGCTTGAAGCCGAGTTTCCAGCAGGCAAGGTGCCGTCAGATGAATATCTGCGGAACCGCGTGCGGCTGTTGCAGGCACATCGGCAAGCGCAGGATAACGACCGCCTCGACTACGAATTTCGAGGTTTGTCAAACAAGGCACTTGCCACTCGGGTCGAATTGCTCCGCAACATCGCTGCTGACCAGCTTGGTGATTGGACCGATGTCGAAGTCGACAAGGCCATTGCTAAGCTTCAGGGCGAGCGCCGGCGGCGCAAGCGCGACGCCGCCACTGCCTTCTTTGAACCCGACGTAGACGACGTGACCGCCCGCCCAATGACACACCGCAACGGTGAACTGAGCATCGTCGGCTGACGTGACTGGCCCGGTGCGGCAACCCACCGGGCCGTCTTTTTTCCTTCATTTCGACCTGCCAGACAAAGCCAATCGCGACCCCAAGCTTGGTGGGGTCGAAAGGGAGCATCGGACATCTAAGTCCGGTGATGTCTGACATCGCAAGTCAGACGCACAACACCCAACCGGTCGTCAGCTTCAAGCGGCGGTAGATCGCTTGCGCACGAGCACGAGGAAGCGTGGCACGGGGCAGCTACGCTACTTTCGTAGGATATTGCTTTGACGGAAAGGCCTGACCGCCGTGAACACCATAATCGGTGAACGGTCCTTCATATCCTATCAGGTAAAACGTTAGCTGCCGCAGTATAACTTCGGCACGATGTATGTGGTCGATAAGTTTTTGGTAATCGAGCAAATCGGGCTTCTTCAAATCATTTATTGTTGGGTGGACGTGCCGGTTACGAAGGTAAGCCCACGCTTTGATATAGTCCTCTTCCACATGTCCCGTTGTGGCGAGCGCGTGAAGAGTATCTCGTGCACGTCTATTGCTCATCGCATCGATCTGCCCGTTTACTCGGCCAGCGAGGTCCTGAAGGTCAGATTGCTCTGCAAACCATTTGCGCATTCGATCTTGAAGGAGAGCTACTCGCTCGGCCTTTTCCTTGTCTCCTTCAACACTGATCAGACTTGCCACCGCCTCAACGGCGACGGATACACCAACTGCCCAAGCGTCCAGAGAACCCGCCGTCGCTTCACAGGCGTTGTTGAGGTGATACGCGACGGGGTTCCAATAGGTGCCGGCATTGCTGGCGACGACGTACGCCAAATATTTCCCAAACAGACGCCATCCGTGATGATGAAAGTCGATAGAGACAGGTGAAATCGGTGGATCGAATTGAGTGCGCAGGGACTTGCGCAACGGCGATGCGAGTTCCAGGTGAAGCTCTTCACCCTCGCTCTCCAACCGCGCACGCCAGATTGCTGTCTTCCCAGTAATGTATTGGAGCGCTTCCTGAACTCTCAGATTGAATGCTGGAGGAAAGGGGCTTTCGGAGTTTGCTTCTACAATAGTATCGCCGGACCCGTCTCGTTGGCGCACCTCGAACTTCGATCCGCATGCTTCAAACTCAGCACGGTCGCGCACCATATAGCGATCTCCGTGCTTTTCAGTTTCGCTCATGCGGTCGAGCGGAACTCTATATTCCTCAAAGAAATGCAAACGCAGACAGTGCCTCGGTTGTGGCATATCGAGGTGTGCGGTGATGGATTGCATCTGAGCGTTGACCAGAACGCTCATATCCGAGGCGTCCCAGTGCGGCGCTGGCAGAATGCGTGTTGCAGTCCAGCGCGTGCCGTCGTGTCCGGTTGCATCTAAATCATAAAACGCGTCGTCGCTATAAACCTCGCCTGACTTGAAGCCCAGCATAGCTTCCAGATGGCCGAACGGCTTAGCGTTGTGCTGAGTGATGTATATTTTGCACACGAGCGTGCCCTCTGTTGACTGGCGGACGTAGCCTTGGCCCTCGAAGCGCTCACCGCCTTTCTTCCGTTGGGCCAGCACGATCCGCTTGCAGTCGAAATCGAGCGTGCCCCGCCGGAAGGCGTCAATTGTGTCGTCGATGTCAAACATTAGTGCAGGCTTACCAGAAAGGACCGAACGAGAGAAAGGGCGAGACAATAGCAAAATCCGAGCGCATCCGACTGCTGACGCCGACGTTCCGGGTGAGCGTCCCGGACGTTTTTGTGAAGCGGGTCTTTCAGGGCCAGGGCAAGGAAAGCGGGCGCTATGCCTGCGCTGCTTTGTTCTCGGGCTTCGAAGTCAAGGACGGTCGCACGGTGATCCGAGTGCCAGCAGTGTGGGCACCCAAGGATCAGGAAAAGTGGAAGGCCCTGATCGCGGAATGCAATCGGGTATCGGTGGAGGCGTTCAAGACGCCGATGTCCGAATTGGATCGCGCGGCCTACAAGCTGCCGTTCCACCGTGGCGAGGAGAAGGAATATGCCGGTTACGGACCCGGCGTGGTCTACGTCACGATGTCCGCCAAGAACATCAAGCCCACCGTCGTCGGTCGCGATCAGACGACACCGCTAGGCCCCGAAGATTTCTACGCCGGTTGTTACGCACGCGCGTCGGTTACGCCTTTCGCGTTCAATAACATTGGCAGGGGCATTGCGCTCGGCTTGAACCACGTTCAAAAGTTGAAGGAAGGCGAACGTCTCGACGCCGGTACCTCGCCCGAAGATGACTTCGGCGCGGACCCGGCGGAATACGAGGCCCGGCAGCGGGTGTGGACGTGAGCGTCGGAATAACTTTATAGCGCCGCAGATAACTGGAGGAGCCTTGAAGGCGAAGCTCCTAAGTCTCTGACGATTTCTTCTTTTTAGTTGCGCGCCTTTTTTCAGAGGCTTCTCGGATATGTGCCGGAACGTCTCGACCCTCTGCGATGGCTCGTTCCACGCCCGCGTAATAGGCTCTTGTGAGCGTCCGAAGGCCTGCTGGAGACAATGTGCGGCGTTCAGGAACAGGCCTATGAGGTATACATCGGAGCGCAAGCTCGGTACCTAGGCCCTGACCGCCAACGCACTCGGATACGATGATGGTGTCATCGATATACATTCCAACAGGTTTCCATCCCTCGTCCGTTTTTTGCAGCAGCGTTTGGTACTGCGGTGTTTCCTCCCACCCTGGCCGCTTGAGCGGAGCAGTCGCAAAACCAGGATGGCTCTCAAGCGCGACTTCCTTGCCCTCATACCAACCCGGCGGTGAAACGAGCGCCATGAATTGCTCAAAGCTCGCGCCGGTCGGTCCCGCAATCTGGCAGTCCTTGGACAGAAATTCTTTCAGTGTCATTTCCCAGACATGCATGTCTGTCCCTCTCCGTGGCGGTTCTTCGGGCTCGCCCAGCGTTGGATGACATTCTTGATGCTGGACGCTGAGGACTACGCCACCAACCCCGCGAACATCCCGTCGTATTCGTCGTCAAGGAGTGGCGGAAGATTGCGCACCTCGTTCGGGTAGGAAGCACGTCTTCCCACGCTTTCCGTCGTGATGAACCGGCCACCCCTCATTAACCATAGAGCAAATCCGGCTCGCACCCCCCTAAACTCCGGTGTGCGGACCTCCTACGTACGGCAAAGCGTGAGAGCGATCTCCGGATACTTGAAGGTCTGAGGGTCGTTCTGTGAAGAAGCGAAGCAGCTAGTCGGTTTCAAGCTTCGCGCCAAGACCCCGCGCCAAATCCTTCTTCGGCGAGTGGGCAGTGGATACCGGCGACACGCGCCGACGCCATAAGGCGGCGGCAGCCAGAAGAAGGAAGTCCCCAATGCGCGCCGCGCAAACGTTGACTGTTGACAAACACGCAGCTCTCTTTGAGCACTGCGACATCTTTATTGACACCGATGACGACGCCTGGACGTTCGTAGCCGCCAATGCGCGTGCCGAGCGCGGGTTACCCTTTGCAGTAATCAACGGGGGCGCGTCATGACTGCCCGCCGCGAAGAACGCCGACGCCAACTTGCCGAAGCTCGCTTCGGCGGAATTTGCGAGTGCGGCGATCACGCATGGTGCCGCCTAACGAAAGGGTTTGTTGCTATTGTCGATGCGGCGGACGCCGACACTATCAAGACGCAAGCATTTTGTGTCGCGTTGTCTCGACGCGGCGGCGTCCCTTACGCTGCGCACGGCGTCAAGGGTGACGAAGGCCGCAGGCGCAGCGCTCTCTTGGAACATGAATTGCTCGGCGATCCGCCGGAAGGCAAAGAGACGAATTTTAAAAACGGAAATTCGCTCGACTACCGCCGGTCAAATCTCGACTGGGGCGATCACGGGCTGATACGTCACCGCATTCCGCGCAGCACCAAACAACTCGTCGTAGCGAGCAGCTACAAAGGCGTGAGCCGCTCAAATCGTCATTGCATCACCGGCGGCCGATGGCAGGCGAAGATCACATGCGATGGAAAACAACTCTATCTAGGATCGTTCTCGCTGACCGCCGAAGGCGAGATGGCCGCCGCTCGCGCCTATGACGATGCGGCGCGGAAGCTCTTTGGCGAATTCGCCGCTGTGAATTTCCCGCGCCCCGGTGAGTGGAGTGTCGCGGCATAAACAAAGTTAGCCCGTCCCGGAATTTGACGCGCTCGATACCGAAGCACGAAAAAGCGGCGGTCACCGCCGAGAGCAACGGACTAAAGTGTCTAGGCGGTGAAGCGTCGGCGCCGCAAATAAACGGAGACTTATCCTATGACCTACGAGACCAAGGAGCAGCAAAGGAAGCGGTTGTACGCAGAGTTTTTGCGGCAGCTGCGTGAGGCACCTCCAGAGACGCGGATCAATATGCCGGGCGAGATTGAGGATGATTATATCGACGACGTGGATCGCGCGTCCAATCCGATCGGCCGGTTCTATAGGCACAACGGCATGCACGCCGGCACGACCCGGATGGTGCTCGACGAGTTCGGCCGCTGTGCTCGGTGTGTTAAGCTTGGCTTTTGGAAACCGAACGCCTAGCTTCGCGCCATGAACGAGCCGATAGACCACCACTACATTCCGGTATTCTACCTCTCGCGCTGGGCGGGTGCTGACCAACGTGTCTGCCGCTTCAACCGACCGCACGGCAACGAGGTGAAGGCGAAGCGCGTCGTTCCGAAAGGGACGGGCTTCGAACCGAGGCTCTACGAGACCCAGGGTCTACCTTCCGAGCGTGCACAGACCATGGAGAAAAACTTCATGGCAAAGTTGGACACCATGGCGGCTGAAGCGCTGGAACTCCTGGAGTGTGGCCTGCCCGAGAAAAAGTGGACAAGTCGGCCCCGTAGCAGCTGGTCGCGTTTTATACTCACACAGATGTTGCGCGCGCCGGAGGACATCGCACAACTGAAGTCGAGCGTTGGGCAGGATTGGGGGAAGGTGATACCGAAGCTGGAGGAGGTCTACGCTGCGCGGCGGTCAGAAACCGGTCCTCCCACAATTCGCGAGTATCTTGAGCGACAGAACCCCGGTCAGACTGACGAATTTGCTTTCAGTATTGCCCGAAAGCTCATGAGCCATTCAAAACTCTGCCAGTTGTTCAACAATATGCATTGGCTCGTTCTGGATGTGCCGAAGGATGACATTCCTTTGCTAACATCGGATCGGCCGATCTGGATGACGCCTACACTCGTCGAGGATGACGCATTCATCATAATGCCCATCGCTCCGAGAAAGTTGTTCACGGCCGTGGTCAAGCCTGCGACACAGCGAAGGCTCAAAGCGCGCCGAAGACGCGATCTAGTGAAGGCGGTCAACAAGCTCGTCGTGCAGCATGCGGTCAAGTACGTGTACGGGCTGACTGACAGCATGCTGCCGTTCATTCAGAAGCATATGGCCACGAAGCGACATTCCACTCTGCTCGAAAGGCTAGCGGCCTCGCATGGGCACGAAATCGTTGCGACGGATAGCCCGGTCGCGAGAGGGTGAAGTGCCGCCCAACAAACACCGACCTGAACGCCGCGCGCATTTCATTCTTACCGATGGCCGGCTTGATGTAACGCGTTGGAAATCCATCTCGCTATAATTTGCCAGCATGGCACACGCCCGCTTGTGCCACGCGCCTAACAGGATGTATCCCCAGCATAGTCCGGTGCCGAAACGGAACGGCGCCGGTCAATCGCTAGCAAGCGCCAAAACCGCTTAATGCGCCACCAAAGCGTGACCAGTTCGTTGAGGGCGAGCGTGCCGATCAGCGTGACGTAGGCGACAAAGTCAAAATTGGCATTGCCGAAATAGCCATGCACCGTGATACCGAGGGCAGCGGCGCAGCCGACCACGCACAAGCCCTCTTTCGCGCGGGTTGGAAGGTCAGACAAATACCACCGTACGACTTTTCGTTTATCCAAAATCGTTTGGTAGCCTCTCTCATTTTCGGACGGCCGATATCGGGGATCGTCAAACGTCCGGAGGATGTTGGAGCTGATGTCGGATCGCGTTCGGTAGTCGTTGCAGGCAATTACGGTCAGGATCAGCGAGGCCCAGAAAATATGATCGGAGACAGAGCCCAGAAGCGCATAGAGCGCGAGGAAGCCGAACACGCGGATTGTAATCTCGATGCGAGTTTTCGGTAGCAGATCGTCAGGGACCTTTCCCGGCGGATAAAGCGTCTTTCCAATCTCCAGCTCCTGCTTAACGCTGACGCGGCTGAAAAAATACCTTATGGCGATCAACAGCAGCAGACCGAGCGACAGCCGCTCGCCGCCCGACGCCAGTCCTATCCAGAACAGCTTGAAAAAGTAGGTGATGGTGATCGATAAGTCAGATATGCGGTTGAGAAGCTTCAAATGTCCTTCAAGTGGCCGCGGGTCCTCCGAAGTCAAGAACATATAGACGAGAACGACAGCGTTATATAATCGCCCGTTGCCCGCGTTGCGCCATATCAAGCCACCGGCGACCGCCGCGATGATGCTCCAGCCAATAATGCTTTTGAGAGGCTGCGCAGGATACCAGTCAAGCGGGATAACGAACTGGAGCAGGCCAAGCGCCATGTGCGTTCCGAGGAACACATGGACGACAAGTAGTACGCTGGCGACCCGTAACAACCGGGACGAAACGTTTTCCGTAAAGAAGAGAAATTGCGTGAACACCGCGAGCGCGAGTGCCATATACACGAGGTGCACCGCTCCCGCCGGGGTGAGGCGGTGACTTTGAACATGGGCCTCTTGAATGTCTGGCAAGGTGTAGGACCAGCTCATAGCAATGGCGGCAGCTATGCCGAGAGCAAGCGAAAGCAATATCCAGCGCAGGCGCCAAGTCGATGAGAACCTGCCCATCACGTACGCAGCGAGTGGCGAGATGATGAAGAGGTCGCCCCACATTCCAAAATGCCAGGCGAACGGGAGACCGAGATTGACACCTCTTCCCTGCATTTGAGAGACAGTCAGGAAGTGATCGCGATATGCGAGCCAGGCTTGAAGCGCGACGAGGGCTTCCAAAAAGACGAAAGCTGCGAGCACGGCTCGTACGCTGAGAGCTGTGCGAGCCGAATTGTCCGCCTGAGAATTGCCTAAGGCCGTCATGGTCAAACGATCCCGTGTTATTCTTCAGCGCATGTGGCATGGCCGTGGTGTCGTGAAGCCCGGTGGCCATTGCAGCGAGGGCACCGCACATCGTGAAGCGACGCGATCACAAGCCACGGATGCTTCGCGGTGATCGCCACTGCAATCTTCGGCCAAAACCATGCGGACCCCTTGGACGAAAGGCGCGCGTTGAAGCGGCGTTGAAGCGGCGCACGGTCGCCAGCGCGTCCCGCTCGGCTTCCCAGGCGCGCTGCATCCATGCAACGTCTCGTGCATTACCTGTTCGCGGGAATGCTTGTAGGGTTTGGGCATGGGCATTAGCTTAGGTCGCGTATCCCCGCTTGACCACATCTAATGCGAGTGGTGCAGTAGCGCCGCTGATAATGAACTGGGGCCATTGATATGCGGTCCTTGAACAGCGCAGTCGTACCATGCGGAGCGACAACATCCCGTTCAAGTTCGATATGAGCGACTTGCTCTCGCGAGCGAGGCACCAATTCAGTAAGCGCGTGGGCAATGTCACGCTGAGCCTTCCGTTCATTTCGATAGCCGTCAGCCCGAAAGATCGGGAACGCCAGGTCGCGCGTGAAATTCTAATTCGTCTCAAAGATCGGCGCGTGCTGTCGGCTTGGGAATGCTGTGACGATTGTATCGAACGCGCGCTGGCGTCGCTGCAGGAGATCAGAAAGCATCTCATCGATAAGCAGGTTGAGCTTGCCGACTGCCATGATGGCCCGCTTTATCTTTTGATTGATGCGATGCTGGCCGGCATCCGCCAATTCCTCACATTCGAGGAAACGCTAAAGCTTGATCCCGATACGCGCACGCGGCCACGAGCGCGCGAACGCCACGATGCGCGGCAGGACTATTTCGATGCGCTGGAGCTACTGCGCAATCACCTGAGCCATTGTCTCGATCAGGTTGCGACGCTGGCAGGCATGAAGGTCCCCAAGGACACTTTAATCTCTCACTACCAAGGCCCTTGGCCCTCCGATGCGTACTTACCGCCCCCTAAATGATGAGCTGAATTGGTCAAGGTCTCAGAATATTTATGCAAAGAGTTGTATCACTATGAATTATAAAGACGCAGAGTTTCCTAAGTCGGTATCAATACTCGCTGATATCAAGAGAAAATATTTGAAATGGTTTGGGATTATTGGAATTTCATTGCTGGTGCTAGAGCGCATCGACACAATCATCAGGATTGCGCAAATTCTAAAATTTATAGCCGAGCAATGGCGCCAGTGGTCTTATGCATTTTGGACATTCTGGTTCTCTCTCTTTCACGTTCAAATCACTCCGGAGGCAGCAATATTGATGAACTTGCTCGCATTCCTTTCAATGATAGTTTTCGGAACAAGGCGAGGGCATCCGCAGCATCGAAATCATGCTATTTATATACTCGCGGGGACATTCAACATTCTAACCCTGCTTATAATTGCGCTTCTGATGGTTGGTTCACTCGCGGAATATCATCATGTCTCTGGCCCTATATTGGACGATGGCATGCTTCCAAACCGGGAGCAGTTAGAAGCGGTGGAAGCCCTAACACGAGAGGAAAGATGGAATTGGTTGATCGCAAATTTTCGCGCCAATTGGCAGAGCAAATACCAAACAATTATTGGCACTGTAGCTTTCTATATACTCTCGCAATCTCTGTTCTCATTGGATCAGTACGCGCTTTTTGCAAACGTGTTGAAAATTATTGTTACCGTTATGCTCTTTCTTGTTATGAATTTCATTGTGCTGCATGCAACCCTATAAGAAAGGCATGGCTTCGCTATCCGCCTATTTGGCCGGGATCGAGCGGAGCTGGCTTAGCCGCGTGCGCCATCAGCTCCCGGTCCATTGACGATTGCTCGGGATATGGAAGCCGCAGGCACTGCCTGATGAGCGACACATCGGCGGAATTGTTCGGCCAACTGTAACCGATGGATTGGATGCCCTTGCCGATGCGGATCAGCATCTCGCCCGCACTGTGGATGTCCCAGCGAAGGCCGAGCGCGTAGGCCCACGTCACCCACGGGTAAGCAGCGTAGTGATGAGACACGGGGCCCGCACCGATGCGGCGGAACGTTCCAGCGGCTTGGCCGCGCTCATCGGCGGGCGCGTCTTTGTGCAAATCGCCGTACACGATCAGGCACTCTTGCGCCTCGCGTCGCAGGTCGATGATCTCTTTCAGCGGCTCGAATAGGAGCTTCGCAATGCCCCAGCCGCAGACACCTAAAACGATACTGGCGATTGCCGACCACATGGCCATCATGTCCACAGTTTGTGCTAGGCTATGATTATCATCAGCCGCATTCAATGGATTAGCAACGATGGACAAGCGCCGAAGTCACTAGCAGGATGGCTGCGGGGACAGCAATGGAATGGATTAATGCACTAATTGAATTGATTAAGAGCGTCGCATGGCCGGTCGCTGTCGTCATTCTTGCGTGTGTTTTCAGGCGTGAAATTCGTCAACGCCTAGCGTCCATGACCGAGCTAAAATATCCAGGTGGCTCAATCACAATGAGGGAAGTCGAAAGGCTTGAAGCGAGTGTCGAAGAAATTGGACCTCCCAAAGTCGGAACTAGTTCCGACCCGCCGATGCTCCCCTATACAGACTTTAAGCTTGCAATCGCGCAAGTACGTATTGATGTGGAGCGCGAGCTATTTCGATTGTCATGGCGAGCCCTCGGGCAATCAGACCTTACACACTGGCACACTTCGCGCCACATCGATGAGCTTGAGGCGGCGAATGTCATCACCTCACAATTTGCTCAAAACCTACGTTCTTTTATCGACGTTGCAAATCGGATAATTCACGGCAGCGATACGCCGAATGATGTAGTAGCAAAAACTGCTTCAATCGCCGGAAGCTTGCTTTCGACGCTGCGCTACAAACGTCTCGTATACGAAGCACAGCGCGACTTTGAGGGACATGGCATTTGGCACATGAAGCGTCGCGTCTCAAAAGAGGAAACGAGATATTATCTAATGTCTGCGGTGGCGTCACAGCTTCCCGAATTTGCGTATGACTACGCTCTGTATAGAGACGCCCTTGAGCTTTTTAATTCACGCCAACGGTCGGACCAGCCAGCAGCTCCTGGCGGTGAACTTGAGGTTCTTTCGCTGCGGGAATTTGTTGAGGCGCTTGAATGGCGAGAGAAAGAACTTCAGCGATTGCGCGATGATCTTCAAAAGGCCAAATGGGATGAATATCGTGAAGCGAACATTTGGCATTGGCCGTCAAAATGGGGAGACTTACAGTGGTCAACGTCTATATTGCGGGACCGAGTGACTATTTTTGATGCGGAGCAAGATTTGATGCAGACGCGAGCAGCATTGGAACGTCATCTCTCGCGTTTGCGCATAGAAAATAAAAGCACTGCCGCCTAAGTGCTGCGACTATTTGGGCGGCTTTAGAGTGGTCCATGCAATGAGCCCGGCTGAACCGCGATCAAGCGTCGGCCTGTAATTCGCTGGATAGCAATTTGAGGAAGTACATTGTCCACAATGACAAGGTAGTGTTCGATCAACGCGCGAATGTGGTCCAAGCGTCCTTCCTCAATTTCATGCCACAACAGCGGTAGGTACGGGCTGCGATGCCATATCCTTCGGGATTTCATCCAAGAGCAGTTCGCTGAATATTATGACAGCGCGTTGGCGGACCTCACGGAAGAACGCAAGCAGGCCGCCCGACATCGCAGGTGACGTTTACAAATCCCCAGGGACGCGAGCCCCTGGGGTTTTTCTTTTGCCGGCGCCACCCGCCGGTCGCCGACAACGGCGCACCAATCGCATGCACAGATCGCGCGATCTTAGACCCGAGCCTTAATGGCGGAAACGTAGGGTGCCAAACTCGCGCATAAGATGCTGACGGATCGTGCTTTCTTGTAAGGTTGATCTCCAGCCAACGATCGAACCTACACATGCCTGATCCGGTCAACGCACGAGCCGCCAGATGTGGGCCGCATGCGCCGGCTCATGAGTTCTCTGGAAAACTACTTTTACGAGGCCGCGAACGACCGGGGTAGGGTGGGGCCACCCCCGCGAATGTGATCTGCTGCCTCTCTTGTCCTATCTGGAATTACACGCGACTAACAATCGAAGTGGTCGGCGAAGGACGATTGCACCCGCTGTGCAAGATATTCATACTAACGGCGGTTGAGCAGACATGACTGAGGGGCCGGGGGGCCTATGGAGAGGTTCATAAACAATCTAAATTATATTACAGGTATCTGCGGCACTGTTTTCTTGGTTGGTGTCGTCGGATTTCGACTACATCAAATTGTGCAAATTAAAGATGGAGCGTGGGTTTCGTTTGCAATCAGTGACGCTTTGTCGGTTCTTTTGGCTTTGCTTTTCGGGCTGATTTATTTTCTTAGCCGAATTAGTGTGAGTAAGGAATTGCTAATTGCCAAGGCGCTCTTTCCGAGCGGGCGAATTCCAAATGAATTTAGCTATCCGAACGATCGTTATTATATCACGGCAGCGGTGTTCTCATTCTTGTGTTTTTACATGCTGTTGATTTGGTTCGCGAACAACATACAACTCAGTTCGATGATGATGTTTGCGGTTGCTGTTATCGATCTTCGTACGAGATATCTGATTAATAAAGGCTACTTAAAAATATTTACTGATCCTAAGTATGCACCGTCGGCAGTTGAGCGAGGCTTTCAGGAAATCCAAGATAGACGTGCCGTTGCAACATGGTACCTATTTCAATTGCCGCATTTGTGGAAGGAGGCGGTTCGGATCGCAGGATGCGGCGTTGCCGCAGCGCTCGCGATCCTCGGATATATAAGTCCTATGGGTCGGTTAGATTTGCTCGCTTATGTGTTCTTGATAGGAACGCTAACGATAAACGAGATCATCACACAGCGATGGAGGTTTGAACGAGATCGCCGCTTTAACGCCCTGGCAGCAAAGCTCTTGTCAGCTATCTATGAGAGAACTCATTACGCCGATAGCTCTGTTTCCGTCTCCGATCTCGGACCCTCGCTGGCGCTCTCAGACGGACAGGCTAGGGCCGCATGGCGATATCTTTCCGAACTGGGGCTAATCAAAAATTATAGCGCGCCTTACTCTGGTCGCATTAATGAGAGCGGCGCCCACATGATGGAGAAGGCGCGGCGAGAGCCGCAGCAACCAATAAACTTGAACTTTTTTGGTCCTGTAAGTCTGCAGAACTTAGAAGTTGGTCAAATGCAGAATTCTGTTATCCAACAAGCGGGCGCACAGTCGACGCTTAGTCAATCGATAAGCTTCAACCGACAAGACCTTGATGATGTGCGGCAGGCTCTTGAGCTACTCGAAAAGTACATAAATGATCTCGGTCTTAATGACGCGGCCAAACGAAAAGCATTAGCTCTGGTTGCGACACTAAATGCGCAGCTTGCCGACGACCCTGACCCGGTAATCTTCAAACAAGCCGGGCGCTCATTGCGCAATATTATCGAGGGTGTAATTGCAGGTCTGGTAGCATCAGGTATTCAGCCACCAATCTGGTCATTCATTGATAGCGTGTTTAAACGGCTGTTCGGTGGATGAGCTAGATCAAGCGATTGTTCGAGCCCTGCTCGTAGGAAAGGTACGGTGCACGGCGAATTTTGTTCATCTTCACTCGGTTTCGCCAAATATTTTATGGCCATATCATCTAGATAGATGGATACTGTGCCAGGCCGACGATGCGCGGGCGACCGTGGCCATTGCAGCGCGTGCAGCGCACGTCACGCAAGGCGACGCGCACCGATGCTTCAGGGTCGCGCGGCTTCACTCGCAAATCCAAATCCACCACAGTCCCGCAACTGTCGCACGCGATCACAAGCCATGGGTGCTTCGCGTTGATCGCCGCCGCTATCTTCGGCCAGAACCACGCAGACCCTTTGGCCGAAAGCCTTGCATTGAAGCGGCGTACGGTTGCCAGCGCGTCGCGCTCGGCTTCCCAAGCGCGCTGCATCCGCAAGATATTGTCATGAATTTCGTTGTTTCGGTGATTGTAGCCCATGACGGCGGTATTCCCGGACGGCAAGCCTAGCATAAACGGCTCGGACGCGGACCTGCCTTGACCACACGTTACGCGAGTGATGCACTGATCGTATTGGGAAGGGGGCTAGGATGGTTGACTTCACAGATCGCATAAAACCAGATCATGCAGCGATAACAACTTATCTTGACCATCTGCTTGGCAAAAAATATCAAATTCCGACATTTCAAAGAGACGTTGTTTGGGACGAGAACCAAGTCAAACGCCTTTGGGACAGCATTTTTCGTTTTTATCCAATCGGAAGCATCCTAGTCTGGAGAACCGAGATCGGGCTGCATAATCATCGAGAAATCGGCGGCCATATCATCGAGCAAAATGAATACCAAACCGAGTACCAGTACTTACTTGATGGTCAGCAGCGTACAACGGCTTTGCTGACTTCTCTTTATGGCGGGAAGATACATGGCCGCGAGGGGTTCGACCCGACGCTGTATGTTGACCTCACGATCCCAGTCGGTGAGGAAGAAGATGACGACGATAGCTATCGTGACCGCTTCCTATTCTGGAAAGATATTGACGATCAAGGCGGAAAGCTCATCGCCAATCGCGGTCGCATGGAGAGATACCGGAAAGGTTTGATCGTAACACTCAAGGACGTGCGTACAAAATCTGGCGAGTTAGAAGGCGCGCTCGTCGCAAGCGGATATCAAAATTGGGATGATCCTGTTCGCGCTTCCATTCGTCGGGTCAAGAGCGTACTCGACAACTACAGAATTCCTTTCATTTTGTTGCGCGGGATAAAGGTTGCCGAGGTTTGCCAGATATTTGAGCGCGTCAATCAGGAAGGTCAGCCACTGAGTATATTCGATATTGTTGTCGCAAAAACATATCGGCCTTCGATCAAGGACAAATCAGAATTCTATTTGCGCGAAAAATTCGCCTCGTTACGACGGGAACTATCTGGCAGCGGGTTTGCGCTAGTTGACGATCAAACCATACTTCAAATTGTGGCCGCCATTATTGGTCGGGCTGTTCCAGGCTCCGGGGTACTCAACATCACCGACAGGTATCTATTGAACATTAAAGCGGAGCATGTCGAGGCGGTGTGGCCTGTCACTAAATCGGCAATCAAAAAGATGTATGACTTCTTGGATAAGATACTGGGATTGAAAGGCCCAAATCTCGTCCCCTCTCGATATTTCTATATAACGATTGCAGCGTACTTTTGGGCAAACTCAAGTCCCAACTACGATGACCTGAAAAAATATTTTTGGTACTTCAGCTTTCACTACGATGATTTGCTTACCAACACCACGCACTTGCGTCAGCATCTCGATGTCATGGCGAAATCCGGTGCGCAGCTCGCAAAACTCACGACAAGCTTCCGTCTTGATAAGAACTCGCTTCGCCATGCGTCGTACAGCACGCGCGGTCGACTATCGAGAGCTATACTTGCATTTTTGGCATATCAGCGGCCAAAGGACTGGGCCAGCCCATTCCGGGATATTCACGCTGATTTCTATTATGCGCTGACAGACAAGCCAAACCTCCACCATGTGTTCCCAGTAAACTTCATTGCTAACCATCCGGGAAAGAACGAAATCGATGTAAATAGCCTAATGAATATTGCCTATCTGACGCAACTCACAAACATAAGGATTAGGGACGGAAATCCAGTCGCTTACATCAGCGACCTCGACGTTCCCGGATTTGCAGAAATTCTTCCGACCCACTTGGTCCCCACAACAGTGCTTGAGTGGGCTCGTAGCGAGGCGATGCCGGAAAATGCATTAGACGAGTTTGTTGACGCTCGTGCCGAATTCTTTATCACCCGACTGAGCGAGCAATTGGCCGGTGTCCCGTTCGATGTATTTGAAAGTAAGTCTCTGCTCGAAAGGCTCGGTCTTGCAGAGCTTGCTTAGAAAGCTCCGCTCGCAGGCTGCCCATGAGGGGCGTAGGGACGAAAGCACATCCTCAATTTCATCGAAACGTAGATATTGTTTCGCCATTCCCTAGAGTGGTCCATGCAATGAGCCGGGTTGCACAGCAATTAACCGGCGACCTGTAATGCGTTGGATGGCAATTTGAGGGAGCACATTGTCCACAATGGCAAGGTAGTGTTCGATCAACGCGCGAATGTGGTCCAAGCGTCCGTCCTCAATTTCGTGCCACAACATCGGCAGGTATCTCACGACGATGCTCAGAGCGTAAAGCGTCATAAAATGAATGAGGAATGGGTCAGTGATCTGGCCCCACAGGGGAACGATGATACTAGTCCCGCAATAGCCGGACTTATAGGTATTCAGACATTGCCACCAAAACTTTTCCTTTGGATGCTTTAAGTCGCCAATGAAGTACGGCCACTTCGACGTCTTATCGTTGGCCGGCCGAATGTCTTTGATCGGCAGGCCAAAGGAATTCAGATATTCCGGTGTCAGCTTTTGGCCGTGCGGGTATATTCCGACATAGGTGACAACATCAGGGCCAGCCACGGGAGGATTGAACACCAGTTGGCCGGTTTTCATCATGTGCCCGTGCTGGCGCTCTGAGCGTTCGACCATGTTTTTACGAGCGTGCGCCACGCGGAAGGATAGCGGCTGCGTACCGAACGTTTCCTCAATCAAAAGCTGAAGCTCAGGGATGCGTCGGAACAGATCACCTAGCGAGACTAGGCGCGCCTTCGCTTCATTGGATAATTCATCCCATGTATCGGGCCTTGCTTTCGACGCGAAAGGCGCAACGTCAATGCCGTTGAAGCGGCAGTATTCATAAAAATGCCCGCGATTGCGGCATGCGACCATGTAGCCTGCCGGAAAGTCTTGGCTCGGGTCCGCTATGGTCCAAAGCCCGTGCCCGCCTTCGGTATGGCTCTGAATTTCGCGAAGGTCAGCGGTTGAGGTCGGACTTGCCACTTGCTCGGCAATCGAAATTTGTAACAGCGCATAGTAGCGGGTAAGCACTTTCGCATTGAGAGAAGCAGCTTGGCTCTGCCAATAGCCAAGCGCGCTGCGAACGGATGAAGCGACCTCTTGACCCTTCTGCGCGACTACCTCGGGCTTAAGGTCTGCCGCGCGGGCCGTGATTATTCTGCCGCACAGGGTTGGGCTTGTGAGCCGGCGAAGGCGCAGCCATATAGCCTCGCCCAAGTTTTCTGCGACGAGCTGTTCCGGGTACAGTTCCCCTATCGCTTCATCATCATAATCGTCAGACATCGCAGGCTTTGGCTCCCCGTTCCCCTTTGCGCTGGTGCGAACACAGATAAGGGCAGGGAGCGCAAGTTTGTAGGGTGACCTGTAGGCTCGGGCAATAGCGAACCCAGAAAGCTTACTGGATCAACATTTTAGATGATATTGTGTCGTCCTCCCTCTCCGCTCAGCAGCCGTTGCCCTCGCACGCCGCGGCGGAGCCCAACGAGTTCAGCACGTGGTGGCCCGGTGGGGTGAGGCCCGAGACACCGCCGATTGCTTCTACGGCGCGGCTCTAAGGACCGACGGTTTAGGCAGCGACCGGGGTCACTCGCGCTTCAGAAATTCCGGCTGCCGTCTCTCGCACGCGGCCGTTGATTGCCGCGCATTTGACCCGCGAACGACGCAGCCGATATCTTACCGTCGAGCACACCGTTAAAAAGTGTCGTGTCGAGCATGTAGCGTTTCGCTGCAATTGGAGTATTCATCCGCCATACTCTCGCGGTGTTTGAAGCGATTTCATGGCACTACCGGCATCCGTGTGGAGTAGCGTGCGGCAATCTTGGCTTGGCAAGTGGCGCCATCGACATCAAAGCGGACGCAACTGCCGGCGACGGGGGGCAGGAATGACACGGCTCGACGCAAACGATGCTTCGGCGCCACGGGCAGACCCGTACGCCGACGATCCGTTCTTCAAGCGAAAATTCGACACGGATTGGAATGCCTGCATCGGGAAACAGGGCAACGAGGAGAATTACCTCGACGGCTACATTGAGGCGGCGATTGAGCTTGCGGGCGCGGTCATCGATAAGAGGCTGTTCGCAAAGCGGGATACCCTCGTCCTGCCCATCCTCTACAATGCGCGGCACGCCATCGAACTTGCATTGAAGTTCACCGAAGACCGTTTAGTGGTAGCCGGTGTGTTGCCGGCCACTGGGCGCCGCAACCACAATATCAAAACACACTGGGATAGGCTCAATGCTGCCGCCGTTGGCGATGAGAAAATTCGCCAAACCATCAAGGCGCTGAAGCCATTTGTCGACAGCCTCTCGCGGATTGACGGTGACGGCCAGGAGCTTCGTTATCACCTGAACCGGTCCGACGATCCGAGCCTTTCGAGCCACTCGCTTGCCAATCTGCAAGTTATTCGTGAGAGCTTGTTTAAGCTATCGGAGATCATCTCGGTTATAAAATATCGCACCATGAGCTTCCTGGACGAACATTATACCGGCTCGTTCACCAGTCGATGTTCACGGCGCGATCTTCTTGCCATCGCCCAATTGATGCCCCGCAGGGATTTTTGGACAGAGCCTTTGTTCGACCAACAAAAAGCTCTCGTAAAAGCGAGGTACAATCTCAGTAATCGCCAGTTTTCCAAAGCCCTCGATGTCATACAGTGCAATCGAGAAATGAAGGCCATCATCGGCGTTGAAAGTGATCTGCTGCATATTTCGGACGACGAGATTGTATGGGCAATCGAACAGTGGAAGCGCCTACATCCTCCTAGGGATGGCGACGGCAAGAGCCCCGGCACCGACTATTTCGATGCGGCAAGGTTCGAAGGCATGAAGGAAGAGCGGACTACCAGGATTGAAGTGTTCGATGAGATAGAGTGGCGATTGAAAGCACCTAAACTCGCTGAAATAGAGGCGATATACTATCTCGGTAGAGATAGGTTATTCCCAGAGTACTACGAGCGGCGGATTGATCGCGCGAAGAAAGAGCACGCAGCTGCGAATGACCCCAAAGCCGAGATCGCGCATCTCATGCTCAAGACAAACTTCCCTACGTGCGTGCAGTCAGCTGCCGCGAAGATCGGTCGCTTGTCGCTGGTCGAGCGGCTGGCAAAGCAGTGATTGCACTCGCGCTACTCACCTAACCTCGCGGCAGACGATCTGGACTTCCAAGCTTAGATCACTGATCGGGTCGAGGTTCGGAGGTGGACGACGCTGCACCACTGATTAGGCGAAGGTGCTTGATCCAATCTTCTGTCAGCGAAACTCTAACAGCAGGCGCTGCAGCGAGTATGATCTTGGCAGCTCCCCTTAATCCCGTAGTTTCTGTCTCGGCAATCGCCGCCTTGATCGCCGGCGTGTGCTGAAGTGGCGCGCGAAGCGCAAAGCCTTCGTCATTCACGACGGTTGTCCAGCCCTCCACTATGTGCGGCACGACAAGTGGTTCCAGCACGCGGCGGGCCAAACTGTTGGCTGTATGGTAGATCAAGATTAGATCACGCTCAAAGCGTGCCCTCGGATTGCCGCCCAAATCGGACGCAGAAGCGAGCCTCACAGCCAGCGCTATTGCAGTTGACGGATTGCGCTCAGCCGTGCCGCCTGACGCAGCCTGTAAAATATCTGAGATTGGCGCGCTATCGCCCCAAGCCGTGGCGCATGCCACGCCGATCCGAGAAGCTAGGTCGGCTTCCCATCCGCCATGAAATCGGTGCCAAACAAGCAAATCGAGCGGAATGTTCCTTATGATTTCCCTCGATCCCGCCTCGGCAAGAAGCATTTCCAGGCTCTTGCTTTCTAATTGACCAATTTCGAGTGGCTCCAGCGCTCCGTCGGCGGCTCGCAGTTCCGCAACAATTCTTTGAGCTGAGACAGCCAATGCGCCTAGTCTGAACGCTGCCACGATATCTTCATTTGCGACCGCACGAGCATAACGCGACATAGCGATAAACAATTCCACCGCCGGAAGACCACCTCTTATTTGTTTTGCCGCAGAGCGCCGCTCAATGCCGAGATCGGCCCCGATTTCGATTTCGCAGAGTGCCAATATGCGCCAATTGTACGCCAACGGTTTTAGGTCGACGCTCAATAGCGGCTCATCCCCGGCCAGTGCCGACGGTTGACCAAATGCGATCTTAAAGGATGTGTCGGAAGGATAAGGATCGAGCTTCTTCCAAAATAACCCTATGGTAGCCCGCGCAAACTGATGCGCACGCTCATTCTGCCGAGAGCCAGCAGGATCGAGAGGCTCGACAGCGTCTAACGCATCGGCAAGCTCGGTAAGCGCTCCGCTTCGATCCTCCATTTCCCAGCGGGCGAGTGCGATTTCAACTTTTATGCCAACAGCAAGTGCTGGATGCTGGTCTTCGCTTCTCAAACTATCGTGCGCTTTGCTAAATAAACGGATCGCGTCGGAAAATAGCTTTGCACGAGCGGCAGATACGCCCCCATCGCGGAGCGCTAAAGCTCGATCGAATGGATTATCTGAGCCAACACTGTCCTCGACACTTATTAAGAGCTTGGCGGCGGCAACATCGTCTCCGGAATGTCCCAGCACTTTGGCCTTCTGACGCACGAGAGCGGGAGCACTTCCCATTTCCTCGATAGCTTCATCCACGACAGCAATCGCGGCCATTTTGTCATTTAGCCCTTCGTCAAGGATCACCGATCGTGCGCATGCGAGTTCGATTATGATGTCCGCCCTGTGCCAAGGTTTTGCGATTTCGCTCATCCGCTCAAACCGCTCAAGTGCAGGCTTCAAATCAAGCTCGTCAGACTGTTCTTGTGCCCACCCATTGTGGACAAAGGACCCGGGGCTCAAATGAAGGGAAATCGCAGCTGCGTCGATAAACCCGTTTCGGTCTCCTTCATTGAGATTGTCGAGCGCTTCGATCATTTGCAGCATGCGGTCGGAACGTCTAATTCGAAGAACAATGGCCGCGAATAGAAATCCTGCCATGTCAACGCTAGGCTCAAATATAGTTCCTATCCCAGCAGTTGCGCCTGAGAGTTCAGGATAATTCGCTGTAGCGATTTCCTGCATGACGGCGCGGACGTGCAGAGCCAACTCAAGTTCCTTTGCGGGTTCTAAATTCGCGTGCTCGGCAAGAAGGATTTTCGGTACAGCGATGGACTTTTGAAGAAGCCGAAGTTCGGGAACCTCTATCTCATCAATTTCGGTCATCAGGCGCAATGCAACGCGTCCTGCTATTTCCTTTTCTTCGACAGCATTGGCGACCTCAAACTGCAACAGTCGCAGCATAGCTCCAAGCGGCGGCGCCTCCGGATAGATTGTTTGATCTGTGCGAAACATCGTCATCGGCGACAGCATTGCGGCCGCGCCCCGAAGCTGCTCAAACGGCAATGTCTCGATGACCTGAACCAATCTGGCGAGGACCCAGCTGTGCTTTCCCCAGAATGCATTCCAGAAACAAAGTGGCAGCGTGCGCTGATCAAGTACGCGAGTACTTAGCCAATATTCAGCAGCTGTTTGACGATACTGGAGCTTCCCTTCTTCCGGAATATCACTGGCGATGTCCGCAATAAGCGGAGACAGCCGCAGATCGCCTCCGGGCATAACTTCGATCCATGATCCACGGAGAGTGACTAATGCGTCGCCCACATTAGCTATTGAGGGATCGTCTCGTGCGAGTGCCAGGACCAGTCCTTCGTCGGCGCGATCAAATATGCAGCCAACTCGGCGCAGGAGTTGGCGTGCTTCAACAGATGGGATTTCATCAATTAGCCGACGCCTTGCTTCATCTCGCGTTGCCCGCACCGCATCACTTACTGTCGCGCCAAAGTCTTCAAGCAGAGCGCTTTCGGGCCACGACCTCGCTTTCAGACTAGCAACTTTGGCTGAAACCAATAGCGGATGGCCCCCGTTTGTCGTGAGGTGTATTAGCCGTGTCCAGCCTTCAACCATGTCATCCGCAGGTCCGTTCTGATTTGTGACGAGCGCCCGAACCTCCGCTTCGGTAAAATACGGCGCCTGAATTGCCGCATTCAATGACGCTCCCAGTTCCGGAAGGCGGCCAGCTGGCGGATCGTATGCTGACGTTACAATCATCCGAGTGCCGCGCGGCGCGACCGATGATACAAACGCCGCGAGACGCGATCGCAGTGCCTCCATTGCCGGTCCCGCGAAGTCATCGATTACGATGCCGCCGATCTGTGGGTCTCGAAGCACTGCGCGACCAAGTTCGCGCCAAGCTGAGAGAGCCGCCTTCGGCTCATCTTGGACGGCACGCAAATCAAGTCCCAGCCAAGACCCACCGATCTTTGCTGCGATTAGCCTTGCCAGCGTCGATTTTCCGACACCATGCGCCCCATGGAGCCAAATCAAGGGCTCGCCCTGGACACGTCCGAAGATATCCTCGACGGTTGAGCTGCGATCGCAGATATTGCCCGATAGCGGACCTATCCGTACAACGAAGAGACCATCATCAGCCGCCCCAGTTGAGGCCCCGCTCAGCGTTCGTGCAGCACTTTGCAACGCGACGCTAGGTCCAGCCGCCAGCTCTAGTGATCGGTGTAAGTCGATTGCTCTAAGGCGGCGATTATTTTGGTCGGGTTCGCACGCCGTTTCGAAAACGCGATCTAACAGACTTCGTAGAGCCTCATCGGCGAGCGTGACCAAGAGGCCCTTAATCAAATAAAGTTCCGCAATCTTGTCGCGGATTAACTCGGTAAGTGGACCTTCGTTTAGTGCTTGAAGCATCCACCGCACGCGGCCGAGTAGGCGCGCCCGTAGCTCTTCGTCGCTCGGATTGCTCTCGATCCACTCGCCGAGAGGTTCGTCTGCAAATATGGACGCGAGGGCGGTCCGCATGGGGCTCGTATCGGCACCAAGAACGGCGGCAGCCCAATAATCGATGCCCGCCATGTCATTTGGAAAAGTCAATCCGTGCTCCCGCGCGGCCCTGCCATTTGCAATGAAAGCAAGCTGGGGACGCGGGTCACGGCCTTGATCCGATCTCACCCAATACCTGCTCAGGGCGGCACGCACCCCTTCGGATCGCAAGCTATGTGGCCTTGGACCGGCCGCTGCGGCCGAACTTTTGACTTGGGTATCGACCACGCCGGCGGCGGAGGCGACACTGAAGTCTTCCTCGGTTTCAAGCCAGAGTACTTCGCCGGGCCGAAGTCCGATCCATGCATCGAGCGATTGGAGTAACTGGTACCGATAGCCGCTCAGAACGTACCAGGCTTGTCCTTTGTGAGAAGGGCTCATCGCGTCTACTTTTCGGCTGCGACCAGATTTCACGTTCCCGCGCATAGCGTTGGAAGCGACATACTAGCAGCTGCGCGTGCCTCCTCACCGCCGGGCCCTTTACGAACTGAAATACCCTTCTGCCGCCCGTACACGTCAGGGAAGCCGGTGCATTCGTGGCGAGGCAGTTGGGCGAGGGTCCGGCGAGGCCGGAAAAAGCTCGCCGCGCACGGCTCTCTGCCAGCGCACGCGGTATCGTAGGTTCATTTGTAGGTAGGAAGGAAAACTTTCAAAAAATGGCCGAAAAATCGCTTGCGTTGGCGGAGAGGGAGGGATTCGAACCCCCGATACCCTTGCGAGTATGCCGCATTTCGAGTGCGGTGCATTCAACCGCTCTGCCACCTCTCCGAAGCCGGTAACGGGCTTAAAAAAGCCCGCTTTGGCCGCGGGTATCTAACCAAGCGGGCCAAGACAGACAAGGGTCGGCCGGCGTATATTGCACGCCCTGAATGGGAACCGGCCGCGCCCGGCGCAACGATGCCCGACAGCTTCAGATTAGACAGCATCCGCAAGCAGGTGCCCGGCATTCTGCTGACCCTGTGTATGGTCGGCGCCGTCACGGCGTTCGTCTATTTCGTCATCGTGGAAACCGGGCTCGGTCATGGTTCGGTGGTCTACATCATCCCGATCGTCATCGCGGCCACGCGCTGGGGCATCGGGCCGGCGATCATCGCCGCCATCGGCGGGGTGCTCGCCTCCGCCTTCTTCTTCTATCCGCCGCTTTACAGTTTCCGCATCAAGGATCCGCACGAGGTCCTCAATCTCATCCTTTTCATCTTCGTCGCGGTGGTGGTGGGCCAGCTCGCCACCCAGCTCAAGCGCCAGTTGGAAAAGGCGCGCCAGCGCGAGATCGACTTGCGCGATCTCTACGCCTTCTCGCGCCGGCTGGCGGTGGCGTTCGATGTTTCCGACATTCACGCGGCGATCGAAGACCACCTTGCCACCGTCATGCAGCGCAAGGTGGTGTTGTTCGCGAGCGGGCGCGAGGCTTCCGCCTCGAGCGGACGCCGCGCCGGCGTGACGGTTCCGCCTACCGTCCTTGCCGAAGTGACGAAAGTCGCGTCGGGGCAGCGCGACGGCAACAGCGGCGCCATGGTCACCGCCGACATCGGCGACATCTGGCTCATTCGCGCGGTGTCGCCCAAGAGCCCGGAGTTCGGGGTCATCGCCATCAATCTCGGCCGCGAGACACGGGCAAGCTCGACCGAGTTGCGCGTGCGCGTCGACGCGGTGCTGGCCGACGCCACCGCGACGCTGGAGCGGCTCGGCGTCGCGCACGCCATCAGCGAGGCGCGCATGCGCTCGCAGACCGAGCTATTGCGCGAGGCGCTGATCGGCTCCGTCAGCCACGAGCTGCGCACGCCGCTTGCCTCCATTCTCGGCGCCGCCACGGTGCTGAGCGCAGCGCCGGCGCTCGCCAACGAAAAGAAACTGCGCGCGCTGGTGCACGACGTGCGCGACGAGGCCGAACGGCTCAACAACGACATCCAGAACCTGCTCGACGCCAGCCGCATCTCGAGCGACGGCATCAAGCCGCATATCGAATGGGCCGACCCGGCCGACATCGTCGATTCGGCAATCGAACGCTGCCGCCGCCGCCTGTCGACGCGCCGTCTCACGCTCAACATGCCGGGCGATCTGCCGCTCATCCACGTCGATCCGGTGCTGGTGCAGCAGGCGCTGGTGCAGATCTTCGACAATGCGGTGAAATATTCCGACGCCGGCTCGCAGATCACGGTGGCCGCGCGCGCGCGCGACGGCCGCATGATCCTGAGCGTCAGCGACGAAGGCGCCGGGCTGACCGCGGCCGAGCAGTCGAAAATCTGGGACCGCTTCGCGCGCGGCGACCGTCACGCGGTCACCACCAGCGGTTCCGGCCTCGGCCTGTGGATCGCCAACGCTTTCGTCGCCGCCAACAGCGGCAAAATCAACGCCATCAGCGAGGGCCCGGGCTCGGGCACAACGGTGGCTATCGAACTCCCGGTCGCGCAAGCCGCCGTCCGGCAACTCGAAAGTGACGCAGATGACTGAGACCTCCCCGATCGTGCTCGTCGTCGACGACGAGATCCAAATCCGCCGCTTCCTGCGCACCGGCTTTGAGCTCAACGGCTTCGTGGTGCATGAGGCCGGCACCGGCGCCGAGGCGATCCGGTCGGCGACGCTGCGGCCGATCGACCTCGCCATCGTCGATCTCGGCCTGCCCGACATGGACGGCTCGGAAGTCGTCGAGCGCATCCGCTCCTGGTCGAGCGTGCCGATCATCGTGCTCTCGGTGCGCTCGACCGAAGCGCAGAAGGTGCATTTGCTCGAGCTCGGCGCCGACGATTACGTGGTCAAGCCGTTCGGCATGGCGGAACTGCTCGCGCGCGTGCGCGTGGCGCTGCGCCGCCAGATGCGCGCGGTCTCCGGCGAGCCGACGGTCAAGGTTGGCCCGCTCACCATCGATCTCGCCGCCCGAGCCGTCACGCTCAACGGCACGCGGCTCACATTGACGCCGAAGGAATACCGGCTGCTGCAGGTGCTCGCCCAGCACGCCGGCAACGTGGTCACGCACCAGCATCTACTTAAAGAAGTGTGGGGTTCGATCCACGTGCACGACACGCATTATCTGCGCATTTTCGTGCGCAAGCTGCGGCAGAAGATCGAGCCGCACCCGGATTCGCCGAAGATCCTGGTGACCGAGCTCGGCGTCGGCTACCGGCTGGCGCAGTCGGGCAGCGACATCGAGAACGGCGGTTACGCCGCCGCCGAGACTACGGCCAAAAGCGAGGCCTAGAGCTCGCGGCCGATCCTGCGGTCGAGCGAGTACGGCCCGCCGCCGCGCAGCGCGATTGCCAGCGCCGCAAAGCCCCACAGCAGCGTGTATTCGTAGCCCTGGTGCAGCCAGGAAAAGCCGTGCTTCCAATAATGGTCGAAGGTGAGCACGCCCATCTCGATCGCCACCGCGGCGGCAAAAAAGCGGGTGAACAGGCCGGCGGCAATGCAGATGCCGCCAATGAACTCGACGAAAATGAGCAGAAGCGCGAGCAGGATACCGTAGTCATAGCCGTCATGCGCGAGGTTGGCCGCCTGCGCCGCCGGTCCGCGCAGCACCTTGCCCCACCCGTGCACGGCCAGGTCCCAGCCGACCCCGATCCGCAGCAATGGCCAGGCGAGCGGAACCACGACGCGATAAAACGGTTCGAGGAACGGCAACAGCGGGCGCGGTTCGCGCGTGGCTTCTGACATGACGGTTTCTCCCGGCGGCAGGGCGGCAAGACTAGCATGCGGCTGCCGGGCGCGGGGTTCGGAACCAGCCGCGGAATTGGCGCCATTTCTTGACATCCGGCACCCTTCCCCGCCATAAGCTTGGCCGTCGCGGGCCGTTTGGTCCGCGTGCTTTTTCTGGGGCCATTAAGCCCTTGGAAACACACGAAAAATCGACTGAAAAAAGCCGGTCCGGAAGCCTCCGAGCACCGGGATCGAACACGAGGGAAGAACGATGTTCGCAGTCATCAGAGCCGGCGGCAAACAGTACCGGGTGGCCGCCGAGGACGTGATCCGCATCGACCGGGTGACCGGCGAGCCGGGTCAGGTTGTCGAATTCGGCGAGGTACTGGTGCTGGGCGGCGACGCGCCGGTGATCGGCACGCCGACGGTCGCCGGGGCCTGCGTTGCCGGCGAGGTGCTCCAGCACACGCGCGGCGACAAGGTGATCGCTTTCAAGAAGCGCCGGCGCAAGAATTCGCGCCGCAAGCGCGGCAACCGTCACGAGTTCTCGGTGATCCGCATCACCGAAATCCTCACCGACGGCGCCAAGCCCTCGAAGGAGGCAAAGCCGCGGCCCAGGCGCGAGCCCAAGGCCAAGGCCGAGGCCGCCCCGGCGGTCGAAGCACCCGCTGCGGCACCCGCGGATGCGCCCAAGGCAAAGGCCCGGAAGCCGGCCGCCAAAAAGCCCGCCAAACCGGCGACAAAGGGCAAGAAAAAGTGAGATGATTCCTTCACGGAATCGGTGTAGAAAGATCGCGAGTTAAAGAGAGCAGTCATGGCGCACAAGAAAGCAGGCGGATCATCCCGGAACGGCCGCGATAGCGCGGGCCGGCGGCTTGGCCTGAAGAAGGCCGGCGGCGAGATCGTGCTCGCCGGCAATATCCTTGCGCGCCAGCGCGGCACCACGTGGCACGCCGGCCGCAATGTGGGTTGTGGCAAGGATCACACGCTGTTCGCGCTCGTCAACGGAAAGGTTCAGTTCGCTACCAAAGCCAAAGGCCGCACCTACGTGTCGATTATTCCGATGACGGAGGCTGCGGCCGAGTAAGACGGTAGACCAAATGAGAGGTCCGCCGGTCATTCAGTCGAACCGGCGGGGCCTTCGGGGCTTCGAGAGGGGGAGACGGGTGACCGGCTCCCCCTCTTCGCATTTCAACGCGGATGTCCGCGTTGCAACCTGGAGCCCGTGCCATGACACTGCTTGAACGCATACCGAGAGAGACCTTCCACGAGGCGAGTATCCCCGTCCTCGAGACCAAGCGGCTTGCCCTGCGCGCGCCGCGTCTTGAGGACGCTAAAACGGTAGCGATGCTCGCCAACGATCGTCGCATTGCCGAGAACACGGCGCGCATACCGCATCCGTACAAGTTGTCGGATGCCGAGAGTTTTATCGGCGGCGCCAACAAGGCGGGCGAGGCGACGTTCCTGATCACGCTGCGCGACAAGACCGCGATCGGCGTCTGCGGGCTGTTCATGCAGGAGCAAACGCCGGAACTCGGCTACTGGCTGGGCCTGCCCTATTGGGGCCAGGGCTACGCCACCGAGGCGCTGCACGCGGTGATCGACTTCGCCTTTACCGACCTCGAACACGAGGCGTTGCAGGCGGGCGCGCGCGTCACCAACCCGGCCTCGCGCCGGGTGCTGGAGAAGTGCGGCTTCCAGTGGACCGGCGTCGGCCTCTACCGCATCAACGCCATCAAGTCGTCGGCGCCGATCGACCGCTTCCGGCTCGAGCGCGGCATTTGGTCGGCGCTGAAAAGCTGGGGACGGTCGAAGAAAGTGATGTGAGGGCCCCTGTCCGATGTCATCGCCGGGCCGGCGCGATAGCGCCGTGACCCGGCGATGACGCAACGGATGGCGGCTGGCGTCGGGCGCGCAGTTGCGCGAAACTGGTCCGCAACAACGTCCAAGGAGGACCGCCATGGCCTATGACCTCGACCAGTTCATTGCCGACTGCAAATCGACGCTGGCGCGCGAGCCCGGCCCCGCCGGCCGCGAACAGGTGCGTGCGAATCTGGAGCGCCTGCTCGCCAACACGGACTTCATCCGCGCCTACGCCGGCGACGACCAGCCCGTCGGCGTCAAGGTGTTGTATGAAGACCCCAAGCTCGGCTTTCAGGTTCTCGCCCATATCATGGGCCAGGCGCGCGTTTCCCCGCCGCACGATCACGGCGCTTCCTGGGCGATCTACGGCCAGGCCACCCAATACACCGACATGATCGAATGGGACCGCGAGGATAACGGCGCCGATCCCAAGCACGCCAAGTTGAAGCCGGCGAAGAAATACCGCCTGACGCCCGGCAAAGCCGGCATCTACCAGAACGGCAGGATCCATTCGATCGACTATCCCGACCACGCGCGCTTCATCCGCGTGACCGGCACCGATCTCGACAAAATTCCGCGCATCAAGATCGACCTCAAGACCGGCGAAGTTGCGCAGATGTACACGGGTTCGCGGTCGTAGCGCTGCGTTTGCCCCGGCCGCCGCTATGCTGCATCGGGTCAGTCCCGCCGCCTTCAAGGCGATGCTCCTCGACGGGCAGGAACTCGCGCCGATCGACCTGCGCGAGGAGCTGATTTTTTCGCGCAATCACCTGCTGTGGGCGCGCAATGTGCCGCTGAGCCGGCTCGAACTGCACTTCGCGGCGCTGGTGCCGCGCAGGACGACGCGGATCGTGCTCATCGACGACAATGACGGCCTAGTGCAACGCGCCGCCGCTGTACTTGCCCGCGCCGGCTATGACGATCTCTCGTATCTTGACGGCGGCAACGCCGCCTGGGCCGCCGCCGGCTTCGAAATGTTCTCCGGCGTGCACGTGCCGAGCAAGGCGTTCGGCGAATTCATCGAGCATGCGAGCCACACGCCCTCGATCAGCGCCGACGAACTCAACGCGCATATGCGCGGCGGCACCGACATGGTGGTGCTCGACAGCCGGCCCTATGACGAGTATTCGCGCATCTCCATTCCGACCGGCATCAACGTGCCGGGCGCCGAACTGGTGCTGCGCGTGCACGACATCGCGCCCTCGCCCGACACGTTGATCGTGGTCAATTGTGCCGGCCGCACCCGCAGCATCATCGGCGCGCAATCGCTGATCAATGCCGGCGTGCCCAACAAGGTGGTGGCACTGCGCAACGGCACCATGGGCTGGCACCTTGCCGGGCTCGTTTGCGATCGTGGCAAGGCCAATCGCGCGCCGCCGGTGAGCGGTCCCGGCCTCGCTTGGGCAAAAAGCAAGGCCGGCGACGTGGCGCGCCGCTTCGGCGTCACGCGCATCGACCGCGCCGGGCTCGAGCGCTGGCGCGCCGACGAGGAGCGCACTTTGTATCTGTTCGACGTGCGAGATCCGGCCGAATACGCAGCCGGGCATTTCCCCGGCGCGATCTCGGCCCCCGGCGGACAATTGGTGCAGGCCACCGATCTTTACGCCGGCACGCTCGGCGCGCGTATCGTCCTGAGCGACGACAACGAGGTGCGCGCGGTGATGACCGCATCCTGGCTCCGGCAAATGGGCTGGAAGGATGTCGCCGTGCTGCCGCAAGCCGGCGACGAAACGGATCAGGCGTCCGGGGGCGCGCTCGGCACGGCGCCGCTCGAGGCCTGCGTCGAATTCTCCGACGTGCTGGCGATCGACAACGTGAATGTCATCGACCTGTCGCGCAGCCCGAACTACCGCAAGGGACACATTCCCGGTGCATGGTTCGCGATCCGCTCGCGGCTCGACCGGGCGCTGCCGAACATCCCCTTGCGCAAAATGATCGTGCTCACCTCCGAAGACGGGGTGCTCGCCGGCCTTGCCGTCGAGGAAGCGCGCGCGCTCACGCAAATTCCGGTGCGCTGGCTGCGCGGCGGCAACGCAGCCTGGGCCGCCGCCGGATTTCCGCTCGCAACCGACATCAAGCTGGCGGACGAGCCGCTCGACGTCTGGCTCAAGCCCTATGAGCGGCCGGGCGACCCGAAGGCGGCGATGAACGAATATCTGTCGTGGGAAATGGACCTGCTCGAGCGCATCGAGCGCGACGGGACCACGAATTTTTCGACGCCGTGATTACTGCTTGAGCGCCGCCTCGAATTTCTCGCCGAACTCGGCAAGTTCCTCGGTGTTGATGTCGCTCACGGCCCAAAGATTGAGTCCGTTCTCGCTCCAGCGCCGCACGTTGAAACCATGCAGGCTTTCCATCACCGCGCGGCGGTGGCCGAAGTCCGGCGCCGGCGCGCAAAACAGATTGATGACGTGGACGCGGCGGCGATAAACGATGGCCGCGACCGGCTTTGCGTCCACGTAATCGAGGCGGCCGCCGAGTAGCGTGAAGCCTTGCGCCGTCAGGTCGACCACCGGCGGCGCGACGTCGAGCCGGCCATTGAACCACGGCTTGACCGTGTGCTGATCGCTCGACAGCACGTCGGTCAAGTGCTGCGCCTGCAGCGAGCGCAGATGCGCCGACACCACCTCGCCGAGGATGCGGCTTTCGTCGTCATTGCGCATCACCATCACCAGCAGGCCGCAGGCGGCAATCGCGCTGACGCCGGCACCGAGCGCGAAGCTACTGATGACGGCGCGCCGGCTGGCCGCGGCGGGCGGCGCCGGCAGCCTGCCTTCGATGCTCTCGCGCAGGCTGCCCGGCGCCGAGTAACGCAAGCCGGCCGGTGTCAAATTCCGCCGCAGTTCCTGAAACTCGCGCAAGCGCGCCGCGCAGGCCGCGCAGCCCACGATATGCGCCTCGACCTCGCGCGCATGCCCGGCGTCGAGCTCGCCGTCGATCAGCGCATGCATCAGGATGGCGGCTTCGTCGCAGTTCATTTTGTCTTGCTCCCACCTTCGGCCGCGATCCAGGCGTCGTGCAACAGCCCGCGCGCGCGCGCCAGCCGCGACATTACCGTGCCGATCGGCGCCTCGATCACCGTCGCGATATCGCGATAGGACAGATCGTTGATCTCGCGCAGCACGATGACCTCGCGATAGTCCGCCGGAAGCTCGCCGATCAGCCGGCGCATGGTTTGCGAATCGCTCCGCCGCAGCATCGCCTGCTCCGGCGTGTCGCCGGGCTCGCGCCAGAGCGGCAGCGCCTGCGGATCGCCGGCATCCGCGGTGAATTCGAGCCTGGCTTTGCCGGCATGCGCCGCGTGGCAGACATTGCGCAGGATCGCCAGCAGCCACGGCTTGACCGGCCCGCCGCGGAACGTGTCGAAATGGCGAAACGCGCGCAGATAGCATTCCTGCGCCGCGTCTTCGGCGTCGCTCGCGCTGCGCATGAGATAACGCGCCAGCGTGTAGACCTCGTCGAGATGCGGCAAGGCCAGCGTCTTGAAACGCTCCGCCCTGCCGCCGTCGGTCAAGTCAGTCGCGCCGCCCGCCATCATCGGATACCCGGCCCGTCCGCTATTTGCCCGCGGCCGCCTCGACCACAATCGAACCGGTCATGTGCGGATGCAAGGAGCAAAAATACGGAAAGGTGCCCGGTTTCGCGAACGTGAACGAGAACTTGTCGTCGGTATCCATCGCCTTCGAGCGGAACGCCAGGGTTTTCGAGGTCACCGTATGCGGGATATCGTCGTGGTTGACCCAGACGACGGTGTCGCCGGCCTTCACCGTGACCTGTTGCGGATTGAAGGTGAAGTTGTCGATCTTCACTTCGATTTCCGCCGCCCATGCCGGGTTCGCAATCGCGAGCAGCCCGGCGGTCGCGCCAAGCGCGATCATTCGTTTCAGGTGCATGGCGTTCAGTTCTGTAGCGGCGTGTCGATGATGGCGAGCCGCTGTTCGCCTTGCTTGAAGGTGATGCTGGCGGTGCCGAGCATGCCGCGCAATTTGTCGTCCGGCACCTTCATCGGTCCGGGCGAGGGCGCCGCACCGGGCGCCGGCTGCGGAAAGGCGGTCGAACGCGCGGTGTGGAAGGTGACGTTGCCCTCCACCTTCTGCATTACCTGATGGATGTGTCCATTGAGCACGGTCACCGAGCCGAAACGCTTGAGATGCCCGAGCGCCTGCGCGCCGTCCTCGGTGCCCCAGCCCCATTGCGGATAGACCGTCCACAGCGGAATGTGCGCGAACACCACGATCGGCGTCGAGGCCGAGCGCCCGGCGAGGTCGCGCTCGATCCATTCGAGCTGCTCGCGGCCGAGACTGCCCATGCCGCCGCCCTTGAGGTTGGCGACATTGACCAGGCCCATGAAGTGCACGCCGTTGGCGTCGAACGAGTAATAGCCTGAGCCGAGGGCGCCGCGGCCGTAACGCTCGCGATAAAACTTGACGTCGGGATCGAGGATGTCGTGTTCGCCCGGCACGTAATGCACGTCGAGGCGGGCCTCCGAGATGATCTTGTCGGCGTCGTCGAATTCCTTGTCCTTGGACAGATGCGTGATGTCGCCGGTATGGATCATGAAGGCCGGCTTCACCGGGATCGCCTTGATGCGGCCGATCGCCTCCTCCAGCGTCCCCTTGGCGTTCGGATTGGCGGGCTTGTCGAAGCCCACATGGCTGTCGCTGATTTGCAGGAACGTGAGACCCTTGGCCTCGGCGGCAAGCGCCTCGTCGACGATGCCGAGCGAATGCGGCACCCCGCCGGCGATGGTCCACAGCACCCCGGTGCCGGCCCAGGTCATGCATTCCAGCACCTTGCGGCGGTTCGGGCCTTCGTCGCGATCGGTCATTGTCCGTCTCCCATGCGGGTTACCCGGACTAGATCGGCCGAACCGGCTATTTATTCCCGCACCGGCCTGTGGCGCCGGGCGGGCCGATCACATATACGCTAACGCCATGAAATTCCTCGACGAAGCCAAGGTCTATGTCGCGTCCGGCGCCGGCGGCAATGGCTGCGTCGCGTTCCGCCGCGAGAAATTCATCGAGTTCGGCGGTCCCTCGGGCGGCGACGGCGGCAGGGGCGGCGACGTGATCGTCGAGGCGGTCGAGGGCCTCAATACGCTCATCGACTACCGCTTCCAGCAGCACTTCAAGGCGCAGAGCGGCGGCAACGGCATGGGCAAGGACCGCCACGGCGCCAACGGCAAGGACGTGGTGCTGAAAGTCCCGGTCGGCACGCAGGTCTACGAAGAAGACGGCGAGACCCCGCTCGCGGATCTCACGCAAACCGGTGAACGCGTCACGCTGATGAAGGGCGGCAACGGCGGCTTCGGCAACGCCTATTTCAAGAGCTCGACCAACCAGGCGCCACGCCACGCCAATCCCGGCCAGCCCGGCGAGGCGCGCACCATCCGCCTGCGGCTGAAGCTGATCGCCGACGCAGGCCTGATCGGCCTGCCCAATGCCGGCAAGTCCACCTTTCTCGCCGCGGTCAGCGCGGCCAAGCCGAAGATCGCCGACTATCCCTTCACCACGCTGCATCCGCAGCTCGGCGTGGTGCGCATCGACGAGCGCGAATTCGTGCTCGCCGATCTGCCAGGCCTGATCGAGGGCGCGCATGAAGGCACCGGATTGGGCGACCGCTTCCTCGGCCATACCGAGCGTTGCCGCGTGCTGCTGCATCTGATTGACGGTACGGCTGAGGACGCCGGCGCTGCCTACAAGACGGTGCGCACGGAACTGGAAGCTTACGGCCAGGGCCTGACCGACAAGCCGGAAATCGTCGCGCTGTCCAAAGCCGACGCACTGACGCAAGAGCAGATCAAGACGCAAAGCGCGATGCTGAAAAAAGCGTGCAAGAAGACACCGCTCATCCTCTCCTCACAATCGCGTCAGGGCGTGCCGGAAGTGCTGCGCGCGCTGCTCAAGGTGATCGACAAAGCGCGCGCCGGCGCGGACGAACCGTCGGCAAAAGAAAAAGCCTGGCAGCCGTAAGGTCTTCCGCCGTTGCGGGACGCGAGCGCGAAGCGCGCGAACCCGCAATGACAGCGCCAAGGTTCGCTGCTAGATCAAAAGCAAAATATCGGGAGAACACATCATGCAAACCCGCGCCGCCGTCGCCTGGAAGGCGGGAGAGCCGCTCACCATCGAGACGATCGAGATCGAAGGTCCGAAAGCCGGCGAGGTGCTGCTCGAGATCATGGCGACCGGCGTCTGCCACACCGATGCCTACACGCTGTCGGGCGCCGATCCGGAAGGCATCTTCCCCGCCATCCTCGGCCACGAGGGCGCCGGTGTGGTGCGCGATGTGGGCGAAGGCGTCACGAGCGTGAAAGCCGGCGACCACGTCATTCCGCTCTACACGCCGGAATGCCGGCAATGCAAAACCTGCCTCTCGCGCCGGTCGAACCTGTGCACCGCCATCCGCGCCACGCAGGGCAAGGGACTGATGCCGGACGGCACCTCGCGGTTCCGATGCGACGGCGATCCGGTGTTTCACTACATGGGCTGCTCGACCTTCGCCAATTTCACCGTGCTGCCGGAAATCGCCGTGGCCAAAGTGCGCGCCGACGCGCCGTTCGACAAAATCTGCTACATCGCCTGCGGCGTCACCACCGGCATCGGCGCGGTGATCAACACCGCGAAAGTCTGGCCCGGCGCCAATGTCGCGGTGTTCGGGCTCGGCGGCATCGGGCTCAATGTGATCCAGGGCGCCCGCATGGTCGGCGCCGACAGAATCGTCGGCATCGACACCAATCCGGCAAAACGCGCCATCGCCGAGAAATTCGGCATGACCCATTACGTCAATCCCGGCGAAACCGGCCGCGACAAGGTGGTGCAGGCAGTGGTCGAATTGACCGACGGCGGCGCCGACTTCTCGTTCGAATGCATCGGCAATGTCGAGGTGATGCGGCAGGCGCTGGAATGTTGCCACCGCGGCTGGGGCGAGAGCGTCATCATCGGCGTGGCCGCCAGCGGCAAGGAAATCGCTACCCGCCCGTTTCAGCTTGTCACCGGCCGGGTCTGGCGCGGCACCGCCTTCGGCGGCGCACGCGGGCGCACCGACGTGCCGCACATCGTCGACTGGTATATGAACGGCAAGATCAATATCGACGATCTCATCACCCACACCATGCCGCTCGACAAGATCAACGACGCCTTCGACCTGATGCACGAGGGCAAGTCGATCCGCTCCGTCGTCATTTATTGAACCGACAAGCGCGCCTCCCCTCCCGCCGCCGGCCCGCCTGGTGTAGGCTTGCGGCAACCGCGCGGGAAAACCGCGCAACTGCCCGTCACCGGGCAAACGCCACCGGGGGAGACGATCATGACGCCGATCAAGGCCGTACTTGCTTTCGCATTCTCGCTGACCGCCATCGCCGCCTGGGGCGCCGATTATCCGGCGCCGAAACAGGGTGACTGGATCGCGCGCGACTTCAAGTTTCACACCGGCGAGGTGATGGCGGAGCTTCACCTGCACTACGTCACCATCGGCAACCCGTCGGGCGAGCCGGTCGTCGTGCTGCACGGCACCGGCGGCTCGGGCGCCAGCATGTTGACGCCGAATTTCGCCGGCGAATTGTTCGGCGCCGGGCAGCCGTTCGATGCCGCGAAATATTACATCATCGTCCCGGACGGCATCGGCGCCGGCAAATCGTCCAAGCCATCCGACGGGCTGAAGGCGAAATTTCCCCGATACAATTACGACGACATGGTCGACGCCCAGTATCAGCTGCTCAAGAACGGGCTCGGCATCAAGCACGTGCGGCTGATCATCGGCAATTCGATGGGCGGCATGCACGTCTGGACCTGGGGCGAGCGGTATCCCAACTACATGGATGCGCTGGTGCCGATGGCGTCGCAGCCGACCGCAATGGCCAGCCGCAACTGGATGATGCGGCGCATGCTGATCGAGACCATCAAGAACGATCCCGAATACAACAACGGCAATTACACCGCGCAGCCGCGCATGCTGAAGATCGCCAACGTGTTCTTCGGCATCGGCACCAACGGCGGCACGCTGCACTACCAGCACATCGCGCCCACCCACGCCAAGGCCGACGAACTCGTCGACAAGCGGCTGGCGGCGCCGATGAAGGCCGACGCCAACGATTTCATCTACCAGTGGGACGCCTCGCGCGACTTCGACGCCGCGCCGCAGCTCGGCAAGATCGAGGCGAGCGTGCTGGCGATCAACGCCGCCGATGACGAACGCAATCCGCCGGAAACCGGAATCATGGAGCGCGAAATCAAGCGCCTGAAGAACGGCAAGCTCTACGTGATTCCGGCGAGCGAGGCGACCAGCGGCCACGGCACCACCGGCAATGCGAAGTTCTACGCCAGGCAGTTGCAGGAGTTGCTGCAATCGGCGCCGCAGCGGGCGATGTAGCGCGCCGCGCTATCGGGCGACCACATCGTCACTTCGTGCAGAGCCGGCGCGGGCCGTCAAGCGGCTGATAGGTGCAGTCGCTCGGATTGAACGAGCTGTAGGCTTCCGCGCACGAGCGGAAATGGCAGCGCCGGTTGGACGGCAGATCCTCGTCGGCCGCTGCGTTGTCGGCTTCCGTGCCCTTGGTGCAAGCCCGGCGCGGCCCTTCGAAGGGCTGCCAGGTGCAATCGGATTCGCGGAACGAATGATAGGCCGCCGCGCAAGCCGCGACGTCGCATGATGGCGGTGCCGCGGCGGCCACAGGCGCGGCCGGCTGCGGCACCACGGGCTGCTGCATGGGCGCGGCCACCGGCGCCGGCGCTGCTGCGGCCGGCGGCGGGGCGGCATTGGCGATCGCAGGCTTTGCCTGCGGCGCCGGGCTGACGGGCTTGGCCGGCTCGCTGATCACTTTCGGTACGTCGCTGTGGACGGCTGTCCCCGCCACGCGCGGCGGCGCACTCGCCCAATCGGACCCGAACACGACATTGCAGAGCGCGACCGCCAGCACGGCGGCAGCGACGGCGAAGGATTTTGTTCTGTTCGACAGCGAGGGGAGCATGGTCTAGTCCCAACGCCAGAACTATAGGCCGGTTCCCGCCAGTGCGAGAAGCCGGGCCGCAAAATCAGAAAACCCCGGCTTTGTGGGCCGGGGCTTCCCGTGCTTTCGCGTTGGAAGGGGGCATACCAAACAACGCATCCAGCATTCGTTAAATCGAGCGCCGAGTCACTACGCCTAGAACTTCCATTGCAGGCCGGTAGAAACTCCCACGAGTGTCGTTCCGGTCCAGCAATGCGGACCGGCTGTGAGACCGCCCGACGCGCCGGTGGAGTCGTGGCAATCAGTGGTGACCGCGCGGCCGCCGGCGCCGAGATCGTAGTGGGCGTCGGGTCCGTTGAAGGTCGCGGCCACCGTCGTGTACCAGGTCAGGTTCTCCGAGTACTTGTGCTTGTATGCCGCGGTCAACATGTCCGACTGGTTTTGGTTGGGGCCATAACCTGCCCCGTCCGCGGTGACGAGCGTGCCGTCGTTGTGCTGGCCCGGATTTCCCGGCGACTTGAACGCGTGCGCCCAGCCGAAGTGCACGCTGTCGGCGGGACCAAGCTGCTGGCTGACGACAAGCCAGGTGCCGTACCGCGTCCGTTCGTTCTGGAAATCCAGATCCGCCGGAACGTAACGATGCAGTCTTTCACCGATGACGCCGATGGTGGTCTGCGTCGGAAGTTCGTACATGATGCCGACCTTGGCGGCGTCTTCGTTCGCGGTGTCCTCGTTGCACAATTGCATCGCCGTCGCGCCGCCCGGTGAATTTCCGAACCCGGCAAATGCCGAGCAGTCCTGGGTCGAGGGCGGCGACGAGAACGGAACGCCGTATGCGCCGGCGAGATCGCTGGATCGGTTGACGTTCTGGTGAAATTCATAGGCGGCGGTCATATACAGCGGCCCGCTCTTGTAGCTGATATCGGCGCTGACCACGTTGCTGAAGGCACCGTCGCTGCACGAGACCAGCGTATTGCCGCCGCTGGTCGGATCGTTGCCGCCCGCGCAGTCGGATTCGCCGGAAGCGAGGTCGCCGCTGTCGTCGGCGCGGTTCTGGCCAGGCGCGAACAAGACGTTGAATTTGAAGCCGCCGAGGAAAGTCGGCGATTCGTACCAGATCGCATGGCTGATTCGGGTGCCGAATTCGACGCGATTGTCGCCGCCCGAGTTGCCCATGATCGACGCGTAGTCGCCGATCATGCCGGAAAACGGATTGAACGCCGCGGTGGAGTTTTTGTATGGAGCGTCGGTCTTGCCGATCTTGATGGCGCCCCATTCCGATGAGGCGAGGCCGATATAGCTGTTGCGGCTGAACAAGGCGCCGTTGACCTGATTGCTGAGGTTGCTGTTGGACTGCTTGTCGCCCGGCGCCGCGGAAATATCGACTCCCGCTTCGAACTGATAGACGAAATTGAAGGATTGACCGGGAATTCGCTGGAAGCCGCGGACGCCGAGATAGGAGATGTTGGTCGAGATGTCGGGCATCCAGCCAAAGTTTCCGGCCGGTGTGCTGCCGTCGGGCGCCACCGGACCGGACTTGGCATTCTTCGTCAACGCGTCGATCGACACGTCAAATTGGCCGTACGCCGTGATCTCGCCGCCGGGCGTATAGAAAGTGAGGGACTTCCCCTTCTTGCGTTCGAGGAATCTGTGTCCGTTGCTGTCGAGCTCATCGCCCCATCCCGCTTTCACCGGCATGGCGCCCGCATGCGCCCGGGCTTCCGCCGCGGTGGCTTTGGCCTGGGCCGCGCGGACCTCGGCTTGTGCTTTCGCCTGCGCCTCTGCCTTTGCTTTGGCTTGCGCGGCTTGCGCCTCGGCCTGATCCGCCTGTTTCTTCGCGGCCTTGGTGTCGGCGGAGTTTTGCGCCTGCGCCGCCATTAGTTTATTCACGGTTTGCGTAAGCTGCTCGACCTGGGCTTTCAGCGCCTTGATTTCGGCTTCCGAAGGATCAGCCTGCGCGATCCCGTTTGCGCCCAGGACGATAACTAGCGCCGAAAACGCAACGCCCGAATACAACCGCACACGCCGTGAACAAGCGCCCATAGTTTCCCCCTGCCGTTAGCCGCTTTTAAGTTGGGCAATTGTTTACGAATTAGGCGGTTTGGGCGATTACACTGAGGTGTCGGGTGGCTACGCCTTTTCGGTAGTCGCGGGGAAACGGCCAGCATCGGCAAAAGCCGTGCACGAGTCTGGCGGCAGTATCGAAAAAGTCCGGCGGCGATCGCGCGACAGTAAATACCGCCTATGCCGTTTCGGCGGCGCCCAGAAGCTTGTCGGCCATCCTGACCAGATCGGCGAGCGATCTTGCTTTCATTTTTTGCATGACGTGACGACGGTGCACCTTCACGGTGACCTCGCTGAGTTTCAGTTCCGCAGCAATTCGCTTGTTCGGCCGGCCGCTTGCCACCCGCAGCATGATTTGCCGCTCGCGCGACGTCAGCGAGTCGAAAAGCCTTTGTAACGCCGCTTCGGTTGCCGCCGCCTGGCGGCGGGTACGGTCGCGTTCAATTCCGACATGGATGGCGTCAAGCAAGTCCTGATCGCGGAACGGCTTCATCAGGAATTCAATAGCGCCGGCCTTTATGGCGCGAACCGACATGGGAACGTCGCCGTGGCCGGTGATGAAGACGACGGGAAGTTCGATATCGGACTTTGCCATCTCGTCCTGGAAATCCAGGCCGCTGAGTCCGGGCAGCCGGATGTCGAGCACGACGCATCCGGGCGCGTCGGGACGCTTGAACCGCAAGAATTCGTCGGTCGAGCCAAACGATTCCACGGCCAGATGGACCGAACGGATGAGACCGTCGAGCGCGTCCCTGACCGCTGGATTGTCGTCGATGACGAACACGACGGGTTTGCTCTGGTTCACGATCCCACACCAACCGGCAACACGAACTGAACGACTGCACCGCGCGGCAAATTCGGCGTCGCCCAAATGCGCCCGCCGTGAGCCTCGACGATCGAACGGCTGATCGCGAGGCCCATGCCCATGCCGTCGGGCTTGGTACTATAGAAGGCATTGAAGATGCGGTCGAGATTCTCGGGCGCCAGACCCGCGCCCGAGTCCCTCACCGTCACGAGCAGGCCATTCGGATCATTTCTTGCGGAACTTAGGGTGAGCTCGCGCCATTCCTGCGGGCTCCGGTTCATGGCTTCGATCGCATTGAGGATCAGGTTCAGGATGACTTGCTGCAATTGAACCCGGTCGCCCTGAACCGACGGCGCATCCTCGGAAAGCTCCGTGCGCAGCGAAACCTTGTTCTGCTGAATCTCGTTTTCGATCAATGTGACGGTTGCGAGAATGATTTCGTTGATGCTTAGCCAGACTTTTTCGGACGGCGAGCTTTTTGTCAGAGCGCGAACCTGCGCGATGATCTCGCTTGCCCGATTGGCGTCTCTGACGAGACGCGCAATGGCTTGCCTTGCCTCGTCGAGATTGGGCGGGTCGGCGGCGAGCCAGCGCATACATGCATCGCCGTTGATCACCGTCGCGGCAAGCGGCTGGTTGACCTCGTGGGCGATCGATGCGGTCAATTCTCCCAGCGTCGTCACGCGCGCGACATGCGCGAGTTGCGAGCGCGCTTCGTAAGCCCCGGCCTTTTCGTCTTCGATCTTGAGAGCGAGGTACGTCGTCGTTGCGATCGCCAGCAGGCTGATCAGCGTATTGATGAGCCCGACGCCCGACGCGCCGGTGGCTACGGTCAAAAGATCGCTCAGCAGCGTCAAGGCGATGCATCCGGCGCCAACCAGGATGACGCCGCGCCGCTTGCAAAATCGAACTGAAAGCAGAACGACCGCGGTGTAGAACGCCGGAAATGCTATTTCCAAATCCGTGATCGTGTCTGCGACAAAAATGCCGGCAGCGATCGCGATGGTGACGGCGGGAAGCAGCGATGCACTCGTCACGGCTCGAAGAATTCGCGGCTTCATCGGCGTGTTCCCGTCACGGCCCAATCGCACCGGAGCCTTGCCAACATCGCTTTCAAAAACAAGGGTTCTCCGGGCCGGTTTTGGATTAAATCGGCCCCCCGCGAACCGCTCGCCACTCCAGCCATGACGAACAAGACTAGGCCGTGCTAGACAGCGGCAACGATCAACGCCGCCGCTACCGGGTCATGTCGCAACCGCCCACCCTCGCGTCCTTCCGCCGAATTGTCGTGAAGGTCGGCTCCTCGCTGCTGGTCGACGCCGCCGCCGGCTCGCTCAAGCGCGAGTGGCTGGCTTCGCTCGCCGCCGACATCGCCGCGCTGCACAAGGACAAGCGCGACATCATCGTGGTTTCTTCCGGCGCTATCGCACTTGGCCGCGCCGTGCTCAAGCTCTCCCCGGGCACGCTCAAGCTCGAGGAGGCGCAGGCCGCCGCCGCTGTCGGCCAGATCGCGCTCTCGCGTTCGTGGTCGGAAGTGCTCGGCGCGAGCGGGCTCGCCGCCAGCCAGGTGCTGCTCACGCTCGGCGACACGGAGGAGCGCCGCCGCTACCTCAACGCCCGCTCTACCGTCGACAAGCTGCTCGAATGGCGCAGCGTGCCGGTGATCAATGAGAACGACACCGTCGCCACCAGCGAGATCCGTTATGGCGACAACGACCGGCTGGCCGCGCGCGTCGCCGCCATGATGAGCGCCGACCTTCTGGTGCTGCTGTCCGACGTCGACGGCCTTTACGACAGGCCGCCGGCGCAGGCGGGAGCCAAACTTGTGCCGCTGGTCGCGCGCATCACGCCGGAGATCGAGGCGATGGCCGGCGCTTCCGCCTCGGCCTTCGCGCGCGGCGGCATGCTGACCAAGATCGAGGCCGGCAAGATCGCCACCACGGCCGGCACGCACATGATCATCGCATCGGGCCACGTGGCGCATCCGCTCAAGGCCATCGCCGACGGCGCGCCGTGCTCGTGGTTCCTCACGCCGGCCAATCCGGTGACCGCGCGCAAAAAATGGATCGCGGGTTCGCTCGAGCCGCGCGGCGCCCTCGTCATCGACGCGGGTGCGGTCAAGGCCTTGCGCGGCGGAAAAAGCCTGTTGCCGGCCGGCGTCACCCGCATCGAAGGCGCCTTCGAGCGCGGCGACGCCGTGATCGTACGCGGGCCGGACGGCGCCGAGGTCGGCCGCGGGCTCATCGCCTTCGACGCCGCCGACGCCGACAAGATCAAGGGGCGCTCATCGGCAGATATCCCCGCTTTGCTCGGTTTTTCCGGGCGCGCAGAAATGATCCATCGCGACGATCTGGTTCTCGGCGGTGAATAGCCGCTGCTCGGGGGTCCTCGAGCGCCGAGCTTCGCGGCTTCTACGAGCATGATGGCGGTCTAGCCGGCCGCTTATCCCCGCACGGACGCACACCCGCGCCGCGACCGATTGGCTCACGCGACGTTTTGGCAAATTGCGCCGGCGCGCCGGGCGGTTTCAACTTGCCGGCATAACGCGGGTGCCGCCGGAACGATATCTCCTGCACCCTTTCCTGACGGCAAGCCGCGACGACCTTCGCTCGCCGCAAGGCGCATCGAACGGCGACTTTCCCCCAAGGGGCCTTCGGGCCCCTCTTTTTTTGCCTGGGTAGGCCATTGGCCGACCGACATTGGCCGACTGCGAATCTGCCGCTTGGCCGCAGTCAGCGCCGTGCGGCCCGCTCGGCCAAAGGCCCACTCAAGGGCGGCGGGAGCGCGGCTTCGACTTGTGCGAGCGGCGGCTTGCGCCCGACTTGCGCTGCACCGGATGGGTCGGCAGCGGAATGAATGTCCCATCGGGGAATTCCAGATACCGGCTAAACACCTGCACTTTGCCCTCGCCGCCGCGCCGGCCCTCGATGACGAATTTGGTGCCGACGGGAAAGCGGCTTGGCAGACGACTCGAACCACACGCCATGACATCCTCCTGCGCACAATCCCGAAAAACCGGCCCCGGACCTGATCCGGGATAAGAACCGGTTTTCCAACCGGACCATGCGCGATTAAAGTTGCGCCACGCTGCCAGCCCAATGTGAAAGGCAATTGGTGCGTTCCGGCGGTTTTGTGGTTATCCACGCTATCCCCATTTATTTCGGCGCGCCCCATGACCCCCGGCCAAGGGGGCCGAAAACGAGCCTCGCTCGCCCCCGGCAGCCCGACGTGATAGGAACCTGCCGGAAATCGAGGCCGGACGGACTTTTCCGCATGAGCGCACCGCTAAAGAGCATCGAAGGGACGGGGGATATTGCCGGGGTCATGGGCGGGATCGGCCGCCAGGCGCGCGCCGCTGCCCGGGCGCTCGCGCTGGCACCCGGCGAACAGAAAGACCGCGCCCTGCGGCTCATGGCCGGTGCGATCCGCGCCCAGGCGTCGCGTATTCTCGCCGCCAATGCCGAGGATATTGCCGAGGCGCGGGCCACCGGCGTGACCGGCGCCTTTCTCGACCGGCTGTCGCTCGATCCGGCGCGCGTGGAGGCAATCGCGGCAGCGATCGACGCGGTGCGCGCGCTCAAGGACCCGGTCGGCGCCGTGACCGAATCGTGGACGCGGCCGAATGGCATGCGCATCGAGCGCGTGCGCGTGCCGCTCGGCGTCATCGGCATCATCTATGAAAGCCGACCGAACGTGACGGCGGATGCCGGCGCGCTCACCTTGAAATCAGGAAATGCCGCGATCCTGCGCGGCGGTTCCGACAGTCTGCGCACCAGCCGTGCCATCGTGGCCGCGCTCGGCGAAGGCCTGCGTGAGTCGGGCTTGCCCAAAGCCGCAATCCAGCTCGTGCCCACGCGCGACCGCGCCGCAGTCGGGCTGATGCTCGCCGGGCTCGACGGCAATATCGACGTCATCGTGCCGCGCGGCGGCAAGGGGTTGGTCGCCCGCGTGCAGGCGGAAGCGCGGGTGCCGGTATTCGCGCATTTGGAAGGCGTCTGCCACGTCTATGTCGACAAGGCGGCCTCGCTGGAAATGGCGAAGAGGATCGTGCTCAACGCCAAGATGCGGAGAACCGGCGTTTGCGGCGCGGCGGAAACGTTGTTGGTCGACCGCGCGGCCGCGCCGGCGATGCTCAAGCCGCTGGTCGAAATGCTGATCGAGGCCGGCTGCGAAGTCCGCGGCGACAAGGCCACGCTTGCCATGGATAAACGGGTCAAGCTGGCGACCGAAGAGGACTGGTCAACCGAATATCTCGACGCCATCATCGCCGTCGGGGTAGTGGACGGCGTCGAGGCGGCGGTCGACCACATCGAGCGCTACGGTTCCCATCACACCGACGCGATTGTGACTGAGGATAAAGGGACGGCGGAAAGGTTTTTGCGCGAGGTCGACTCGGCGATCGTGCTGCACAACGCGTCCACCCAGTTCGCCGACGGCGGCGAATTCGGATTTGGCGCTGAGATCGGGATTGCCACCGGCCGCCTACACGCGCGCGGGCCCGTCGGAGTTGAGCAACTCACCACTTTCAAATACCGGATCCACGGAAGCGGTCAGATCCGGCCGTGACAGCGCAAGAACCCGCCCGCACCGAGCGCGTCCTTCCACCCCACGCACCCGGCATGAAGATCGGCCTGTTCGGGGGAACTTTCGATCCGCCGCACCAGGCCCACCTCGCCGCCAGCCTGCTGGCGCTCAAGCGGCTCAACCTCGACCGCGTCTGGTGGCTGGTCACGCCGGGTAACCCGCTCAAGAACACCAGCGGGCTTGCGCCGCTCAAGCAGCGGATCGCGGCCGCGCGTGCGCTCACGCATCATCCGCGCATCGATGTGACCGGTCTCGAAGCCGTCATCAAGACCAGATACACGTACCGAACGTTGAAGTGGCTCATTGCACGCTGCCCGCGGGTCCATTTCGTCTGGATCATGGGCGCGGACAATCTGCGCAGCTTCCACCGCTGGCAGAAATGGCGAGGAATTGCGAAGCTGGTGCCGTTCGTGGTGGTCGATCGTCTGGGACCGAGCCTGTACGCCGCCGCCAGTCCGGCGGGGCAGGCGCTTGCCGGCGCCCGCATCCCGGAACCCGAGGCAAAATCCCTGCCCTTTCGCAAGCCGCCGGCCTGGACCTTCCTGCACGGCCTCAAGTCGCCGTTATCATCCACGGCGCTGCGCGCGCTGCGCCAGCGCAAGGGCGGGGGGAGTGGCGCAAAGAAAAAGCGCAAGGGTGGAAAGAATCGAGCAAGATAGCTATGTTGATGGCGTCCCCGGCGCGCGCCGGGACGAGTGCAATGAACGCGAAGGATAACAACCTCTGAGCAAATCGGCACTCTCTCGGGCGTCGCGTCGCGTGCCCGAAACCGTCTCCAGGCATCGCAATGCCAAAGAGACGCTCCGCATCGTCCTCGCGCGTCTGGAAGACATGAAAGCCGAGGACAGCGTGACCATCGACCTCACCGGCAAATCCTCGATTGGCGATTATATGGTGGTGACCTCGGGCAGGTCGCATGTCCACGTGGCCGCTATCGCCGAAAACCTGGTCAAGGATCTGAAGCGCACCGGCATAACCGGCATCCGCGTCGAGGGCCTGCGGCAGGGCGACTGGGTGCTGATCGATGCCGGCGACGTCATCACCCACGTGTTTCGCCCGGAAGTGCGCAACTTCTACAATCTTGAAAAGATGTGGTCGGACGGCAAACGGCCAAGATGATAGTGTCGGCGGCGCGATGCGTATCGTCGTTGCCGCCGTTGGACGCCTGAAGCAAGGCCCGGAAACCGAGCTTTCCGAGCGCTATGCGAAGCGCGCCACGCAGGCCGGCCGCCAACTCGGTCTGCGCCAGGTCGAAATCGTCGAGATTCGCGAAAGCCGCGCCGACGAGGCCGGCACGCGCATGCTCGAGGAGTCGATCGCACTTGCCAACGTCATCCCGCAACGTGCCGCGGTCGTCATGCTGGACGCGCACGGCGACAATCTCGACAGCGCCAGCCTCGCCGCCCAACTGGCGAAATGGCGCAGCGATGACCGGCCGGCGGTGGTATTCATGATCGGCGGCGCCGACGGGCTCGCCGCGAACCTGCGCGCCAAGGCCGACCTGCGCCTGGCGTTCGGCGCGGCCACCTGGCCGCACCAGATGGTGCGGGTCATGCTGCTGGAGCAGCTTTACCGCGCGACCACGATCCTGACCGGACACCCCTATCACCGAGCCTAGACCGCCCGCTTTCGGCACGGCGAGCGAACCCGGAATCACCGCCGGTCGGCCTTAATCCCGGCGCAATAACTGCCGATCACAATGGCCTTGCCGTCCCAACCTGCGGGCGTAACTTGGCCGCGATGATTTGCCTTGGGGGATTCGAGCCGCGTTCCGCGCTTGTCGCGGCGCTGGCGCTCGGTTTGCCGGTCGCGCTGATCGCCGCGGCGCCGGCGCAGGAGCGCCCCATTCATTTCGCTCAGAACGACAAGACGGAAAAACTCGACACGCTTAAGCAGCGCGACCTGGACCTCAAAGCCGTGCGCGACGCCCAGAGCAAGACGGCCGAGACCGCGGCAGCGCTCCGGCGCGAAATCGAACAGCTTGGCGCCGACCGCCGCAAGCTTAACCAGGATCTGATCGATACCGCCGCGCGTATTCGCGGCGTCGAAGCGCAAGTCACGGCGACCGAGGCGCGCCTCAAGCCGCTCGACGACAGCGAGCGCAACATCCGCAAATCGCTGGACGGCCGCCGCGCGGTGATCGGCGAAGTGCTGGCGGCATTACAGCGCATCGGCCGCCGCCCGCCGCCGGCGCTGATCGCAAGCCCCGAGGACGCCCTGCAAGCGGTGCGCACCGCCATGCTGCTCGGCGCGGTCCTGCCGGAAATGCGGCATGAGGTCGAGGCGCTCGCCAACGACCTCACCGAACTGCTCGGCGTGCGCAAGCGCATCGCCGCCGAACGCGACCGGCTGAAGGCAGAGATCGCCTCGCTCGGCAACGACCGTACCCGCATGGCGGCGCTGGTCGCCGAGCGCCAGAAGCAACAGGCCGCGCGCGAAAAGGCGCTCGACGCCGAACGGGCGCACGCCGCCGAATTGGCGCGCCAGGTCGACAATCTCAAAGATTTGATCGCAAAGCTCGAGCAGGGATTGGACCCCGCCACCCGGGCTGCGCGCGAGGCCGCGCGCACCGACATGCGGCCGGCGCTCGCGACATTACGCGATCCGGGACGGCTGGCGCCGGCGGTCGCCTTTGCCTCGCTGCGCGGGCAAGTTCCGATACCGGTTAACGGCGTCAAACTAAAGGAATATGGGGCGCCCGATGGCGTCGGCGGGGCGGAAAAAGGCGTTTCCATCGCGACCCGCGCCGGCGCTCAGGTCACCGCGCCGGCGGACGGCTGGGTGGTTTACGCCGGTCCGTTCCGCTCCTATGGTCAACTCTTGATCCTCAATGCCGGCAACGGGTATCATATCTTGCTCGCTGGGATGGATCGGATATCAGTTGATCTCGGACAGTTCGTGCTGACCGGAGAACCGGTTGCGGTCATGGGAAATGGCTCCCATATCGCCGCTATCCTCGCGACAGGTTCCAGCCAGCCGGTGCTTTATATCGAGTTTCGAAAGGACGGGATTCCCGTCGATCCAGGCCCATGGTGGGCGGCTGGCGAAGGCGAAAAGGTTCGCGGATGATGCGCAAGACAACACTCATTCTACTCGGCGCGGCGACCGGAGCGGCAATGACGCTGCTCGCGACTCAGCCGCGGATGATCTTCTTCGGCGCGACCGCCAAGGCGGCGGCCGCGGATACCTATCGACAGCTCAATTTGTTCGGCGATGTATTCGAGCGCGTCCGCGCCGACTACGTCGAGAAGCCGGACGACAGCAAGCTGATCGAATCCGCGATCAACGGCATGCTGGCCGGGCTCGATCCGCATTCCAGCTATATGGATCCCAAGAGCTTCAAGGACATGCAGGTGCAGACCCGCGGCGAATTCGGCGGGCTCGGCATCGAGGTCACCATGGAAGACGGGCTGATCAAGGTCGTGGCGCCGATCGACGAGACGCCCGCAGCCAAGGCCGGCGTCCAGGCCAATGACATCATCGTCAAACTCGATGACGAGCAGGTGCAGGGCCTCACGCTGAATCAGGCGGTCGAGAAGATGCGCGGGCCGGTGAATACCAAGATCAAGCTCACGATCATGCGCAAGGGCCAGGACAAGCCGATCGAAGTTTCGATCACGCGCGACATCATCCGCGTGCGCTCGGTGCGCTCGGAAGTGGAAGGCGACGACGTCGGCTATATCCGGCTCACGCAGTTCAACGAACAGACCACGGACGGGCTGAAAAAAGCGATTACCGACATCACCGCCAAGGTCTCCGAGGACAAGCTCAAGGGCTACATCCTCGACCTGCGCAATAATCCGGGCGGACTGCTCGACCAGGCGATCTCGGTCTCGGATGCGTTCCTGCAAAAGGGCGAAATCGTTTCGACGCGCGGGCGCAATCCGGAGGAGACGCAGCGCTTCAACGCGCGGCCGGGCGACCTCACCCACGGCAAGCCGGTGATCGTGCTGATCAACGGCGGTTCGGCTTCGGCCTCGGAAATCGTCGCCGGCGCGTTGCAGGACCACAAGCGGGTGACCGTCGTCGGCACGCGTTCGTTCGGCAAAGGCTCGGTGCAGACCATCATCCCGCTCGGCTCCGGCAACGGCGCGCTGCGCCTGACCACGGCGCGCTACTTCACGCCCTCCGGCCGCTCGATCCAGGCCAAGGGCATCGTGCCCGACATCGAAGTGCTGCAGGACCTGCCGGACGACATCAAGGCCAAGACCGACACCAGCACCAAGGGCGAGGCGTCGCTGCGCGGCCATCTCAAGGCCGAAGAGGGCAAGGAGCAGACCGGCTCGCAAGCCTATGTTCCGCCCGATCCGAAGAACGACAAGGCGCTGATCATGGCGGAAGACCTGCTGCGCGGCACCCAGGTCAATTCGGCATTCCCGCCGAATGCCAAGGCCCCGGTGCCGAACTAGGCGCGGCCGATCCGCACGAATCCGATACCGGCGGGGCGGCCCAAAGGCTGCCCCGTTGGTTTATGGTAGGCGCGCAATCGGCCCCGGCCGAATCGTCGCGTGCTAGACTCCGCCGATGATTCGCGAGGATCGCGGCCTTGCCATCGGATGATCTGAACGCCCCCCTCGGCCAGGACGAACGCAAAGGACGGCCGAAGCTGCCGGCTGCCGCGCCGCAAATTCTGGCCGGCGTGCTCGGCTTGTTCGGGATCGTGGTGGTGGCATGGGCGATCTTCGTCAACGATCCGCTGGGCGGTGAGCCGCGGGCGATCGTCGGTACCGGTTCGCTGGCCAGGATTCCGGCAAAGCCCGCCGGCGACGGCCAGCAGCATTCCCACCACGACGGCGTGGCGGCCAACAAGGCGCCCACGGTGACCGTGACCGTTCCGCCGGCCGCCCCGCCCGCGGGCAGCAAGACCATTACCATCATCGACGGCTCGAGCGGCAAACGCGAGGATGTGGTTATTCCGGGCAAATCGGGCGCGGTCGCGCCGAAATTGCCGGCCGAGCAGCCGTCGCTGGAAATGACCCGTCATGGCGGCATCCCGAAGATCGCGGCCGCTGGAATGCGGCCGTTCACACTCTACGCGCATCCGCGCAAACTGCCGGCGGACAAGACCGACGCGCCGCGCATTGCCATTATCGTCGGCGGGCTCGGCATCAGCGCGACCGGCACCGCCGACGCGCTGACCAAGCTGCCGGCGCCCGTGACCTTTGCGGTCGCCCCCTATGGCAGCGATCTCGGACATCTGGTGCAACGCGCGCGCGCGGAAAATCACGAACTGCTGCTGCAATCGCCGATGGAGCCGTTCGACTATCCCGACAACGATCCGGGGCCGCAGACGCTGCTGACCTCGCTGACCCCGGACCAGAATATCGACCGGCTGCACTGGCAGATGAGCCGCTTTGAGGGCTATGTTGGCATCATCAGCTACATGGGCGCGCGTTTCACCGCGTCCGAGCCCTCGCTCGCCCCGGTGCTGCGCGAGACCGCCAAGCGCGGATTGATCTATGTCGACGACGGCGCCTCGCCGCGCAGCGTCGCCGGCCAGCTCGCCGGCGCGCAAAACCTGCCGTTCGCCAAGACTGATGTCGTGATCGATGCCGTGCCGACGCAGGTCGAAATCGACCGCGCGCTGGCGCGGCTGGAAATGGCGGCGCGCGATCATGGCACCGCGGTCGGACTGGCCACCGCATTGCCGGGTACCATCGCCCGTATCGCCGAATGGGCGAAGAAGGCGGAGGCCCGCGGCTTCGTGCTGGTTCCAATCACCATGGTGGCTGTGAAGGAAAAGTCGAGCTGACAGACGGACGGCGCACGCCGTATCGTCTGCCACGATCGGGTGGCGCCGAAAGCGCATGACCCGGCGATCTCGACAGGAAATCTCCGTCGTGCTCACCTGAGCGAGATGGCCGGGCCAAGCCCGGCCATGAAATTTGTATGATTGCCATGCCTCCTTATGAATCGCTGCCCTATCGTCCCTGCGCCGGCATGATGGTGCTCAATCGCGCCGGCCTGGTGTTTGTTGGCCGCCGCGCCGGCGGACCCGAACACATCGACGCCACCCACGTCTGGCAGATGCCGCAAGGCGGCATCGACGAAAACGAAGACCCCTACAAGGCGGCGCTGCGCGAGCTTTACGAGGAAACCAGCATCCGCTCGGTGAACAAGCTCGGCGAAATCGCCGATTGGCTGGCCTACGACATTCCGCGTGACGTCGTCGGCGCCGCCTGGGGCGGCAAATATCGCGGGCAGAAGCAGAAATGGTACGCCCTGCGTTTCGTCGGTGACGATGACGAGATTGATATCGCCGGCCCCGGCGACGGCCACGACCCGGAATTCATCGACTGGCGCTGGGTGGCGATGACCGAATTGCCCGACCTGGTGGTGCCGTTCAAGCGGACGACCTACGAGCGCGTGGTGCAAGAGTTTTCACGGTTAACCTGACCGGGGATCATTGGGGGGGCGATGGAAGAAGCGGGGCACTGGTCGGATTTCTTCCTTGGCGAATTGGGCGCGGCCGCGGCACTGGCCGGCTTCGTCATGGTCGCCGCGTCGATCAACTTGCAGCGGATACTCGAATTCCCGCAGCTTCCCGGCCGTGCCGGCGAAATCCTCATCATGCTGGTCGGCGCGCTGCTTGCGTCGAGCGGCGCGCTGATACCGGGCCAGCCGCTGCATGTGTTCGGCTACGAGATCGTCGCCGTGGCATTGTTCGTTACGCTGCCGCCGCTGTGGATCCAGCTGCGCACGCTGATCAGGGTGAAAAACCAGCCGGTACACTGGTGGCTGTGGCGGCTATTGATCGTATTTGCCGTCGGCGTGCCGATGTTCGTGGGCGGCACATTGCTGATCGGCGGCCATGCAAGCGGCGTCTATTGGGTCGCGGCAAGCGTGCTGGCGATCTTCGTCGCCACCGTGTGGAACGCGTGGGTGCTGCTGGTCGAGATCCTGCGCTGATCGCTTGCCGCAATCAGTGCATCGCCGTACCGGTCAAGTGCCGGTCGACGATCTTGAAATGATCGAGCCGCGTGATCAGTTTGTCGAGCTCGGAGCCCGGCTCCGTTTTCTCGATGCGGCTTTCCAGGTCGCTGATGCGGCTCGTGATGTCGGCGCGGTTCACATTCTCGACCTTCTCGGCGACATCGGCGAGCACGGTGAGCCCGGCCGCCGACACTTCGGCGAAACCGCCGAGCACGACGATCTCCTGTTTGCCGCTTGCGCTGTGCACGGTCAGGATGCCCGGCCGCAGCGTAGCGACCGTCGGCGCATGGCCCGCCAGCACGCCGAAATCGCCTTCGGCGCCGGGCACATCCACCTGCTCGACCTCGCCGGAGAACAGCAGTTTTTCCGGTGAGACCAGATCGAAATGAAACGTGGCCATGACGCTTTTCCGCCGTTACGCCGCTTCCGCGGCGAGCTTCTTGCCCTTCTCGACCGCCTCTTCGATGGTGCCGACCATATAGAACGCGGCTTCCGGCAGGCTGTCGTACTTGCCTTCGCACAGGCCCTGGAAGCCCTTGATAGTGTCCTTGAGGTCGACTAGTTTGCCGGGCGAGCCGGTGAACACTTCGGCGACGTGGAACGGCTGCGACAGGAAGCGCTCGATCTTGCGCGCGCGCGCCACCGTCAGCTTGTCCTCTTCCGAAAGCTCGTCCATGCCGAGGATCGCGATGATGTCCTGTAGCGCCTTGTAGCGCTGGAGGATCTGCTGCACCTGGCGGGCAACCGCGTAGTGCTCGTCGCCGACGATCAGCGGCGACAGCATGCGTGACGTCGAATCGAGCGGATCGACCGCTGGATAGATGCCCTTGGCGGCAATGTCGCGCGACAGCACGGTGGTTGCATCGAGATGCGCGAACGAAGTCGCCGGCGCCGGATCGGTCAGGTCGTCGGCCGGCACGTAAATCGCCTGCACCGAAGTAACCGAGCCCTTGGTCGTGGTGGTGATGCGCTCCTGCAACGCGCCCATATCGGTGGCGAGCGTCGGCTGATAGCCCACCGCCGAGGGGATGCGGCCGAGCAGCGCCGACACTTCCGAGCCGGCCTGCGTGAAACGGAAAATGTTGTCGACGAAGAACAACACGTCCTGACCCTGATCGCGGAAATACTCGGCGACGGTGAGGCCAGAGAGGCCGACGCGGGCGCGCGCGCCCGGCGGTTCATTCATCTGCCCGTAGACCAGCGCGCATTTCGAGCCCTCGACCGAACCCTTGTGCGGGTCTTTGTTGACGCCCGATTCGATCATTTCGTGATAAAGATCATTGCCTTCGCGCGTGCGCTCGCCGACGCCGGCGAACACCGAGTAACCACCATGCGCCTTGGCGACGTTGTTGATCAGCTCCATGATCAGCACGGTCTTGCCGACGCCGGCGCCGCCGAACAGGCCGATCTTGCCGCCCTTGGCGTAGGGCGCCAGCAGATCGACGACCTTGATGCCGGTGACCAGGATCTGCGCCTCGGTGGACTGTTCGGTATAGGCAGGCGCGTCCTGATGGATGGCGCGCGTATTGGCGGCTTTCACCGGCCCGGCTTCGTCGACCGGCTCGCCGATGACGTTGATGATGCGGCCAAGCAACTCCGCCCCGACCGGCACTGAAATCGGCGCGCCCGTATCGGTGACCTCCTGGCTGCGGACGAGGCCTTCGGTAGAATCCATCGCGATGGTGCGCACCGTCGATTCGCCGAGATGCTGGGCGACTTCCAGCACCAGCCGGTTGCCGCGGTTCTTCGTCTCCAGCGCGTTGAGAATCGCCGGCAAATGGCCTTCGAACTGCACGTCGACGACGGCGCCGATGACCTGGGTGATTTTTCCAACTGCGTTCTGTGTGGCCATTTTAATCCTCTTGGAAACTCGAATCCTCGGGCTTAGAGCGCCTCTGCTCCGGAGATGATTTCGATCAGTTCCTTGGTGATCATCGCCTGACGGGTGCGGTTATAGGTGAGCGTCTGCTTGCGGATCATCTCGCCGGCATTGCGGGTGGCGTTGTCCATCGCGCTCATGCGCGCGCCCTGCTCGGAGGCGGCGTTTTCCAGGAGCGCGCGGAACACCTGCACCGACAGGTTGCGCGGCAGCAATTCGGCGAGGATGTCGCGCTCGTCCGGCTCGTATTCGTAGGACGCGGCCGGCCCGCCTTCTTTCGCCGCCTCGAACACCGGCGGGATAATCTGCTGCGCGGTCGGAATCTGCGCGATCACCGAACGGAAGCGCGAGAAGAACAGCGTGCAGACGTCGAACTCGCCCGCCTCGAACAGCGCGACGACTTTCCTGGCGATCGCGTCGGCATGCTCGAAGCCGATCTGCTTGACGCCGCGCAGCTCGACGGTTTCGAGGATATATTTGCCGTAGAGCCGGCGCAGCTGATCGAAGCCTTTGCGGCCGACGCAGAGGATTTTGACGTCCTTGCCCTGATTGATCAGGGCGTTCGCCTTCTCGCGCGCCAGCCGCACGATCGACGAATTGAACGGGCCGCAAAGGCCGCGCTCGGCGGTGCAGATCAACAACAGGTGCACCTGGTCCTCGCCGGTCCCGGCGAGCAGCTTCGGCGCGGAATCGCTGTCCGCCACGGCCGCCGCGATCGAACCCAGCACCGCGCTCATCCGCTCGGCATAAGGCCGCGCCGCTTCCGCCGCGACCTGCGCACGGCGCAGCTTGGATGCCGCGACCATCTGCATGGCCTTGGTGATCTTCTGCGTCGCCTTGGTGGCGGCGATGCGGACCCGCATGTCCTTGAGGGAAGCCATTTCAGCTTACAGTCCGGTCCTCAGGTGAAGGTCTTGGCGTAGCCGTCGACCGCGTCCTTGAGCTTGGCGGCGTCGGCATCGGCGAGGTCGCCGCTCTTGCGGATCGAGTCGAGCAGCCCGGCATGCTTGGTGCGCAACAGCGTGAGCAGGCCCTGCTCGAAGGCGCGCACCCGCGCCACCTCGAACTTGTCCAGGTAGCCGTTGACGCCCGCATAGATCACGCAGACCTGTTCCTCCATCTTCAACGGCGAGAATTGCGGCTGCTTGAGCAGCTCGGTCAGGCGCGAGCCGCGCGCCAGCAGGCGTTGCGTGGTGGCGTCGAGGTCGGAGCCGAATTGCGCGAAGGCGGCCATTTCGCGGTACTGCGCCAGCTCGCCCTTGATGCGGCCGGCCACCTTCTTCATTGCTTTGGTCTGCGCCGAGGAGCCGACGCGCGACACCGACAGGCCGACGTTCACCGCCGGGCGGATGCCCTGATAGAACAGATCGGTCTCCAGAAAGATCTGCCCGTCGGTAATGGAAATCACGTTGGTCGGAATATAGGCCGACACGTCGTTGGCCTGCGTCTCGATCACCGGCAGCGCGGTCAGCGAACCGGCCTTGTTGGCGTCGTTGAGCTTGGCGGCGCGCTCGAGCAGGCGTGAATGCAGATAGAACACGTCGCCGGGGTAGGCTTCGCGGCCCGGCGGGCGGCGCAGCAACAGCGACATCTGGCGGTAGGCGACCGCCTGCTTCGACAGGTCGTCGTAGATGATGACCGCATGCATGCCGTTGTCGCGGAAGTATTCGCCCATGGTGCAGCCGGCAAACGGCGCCAGGAACTGCATCGGCGCCGGATCGGAGGCAGTGGCGGCGACGATGATCGAATAATCGAGCGCGCCTTGCTCCTCAAGCACCTTCACGAACTGCGCCACGGTCGAACGCTTTTGGCCGACCGCGACATAGACGCAATAGAGCTTGATCTTCTCGTCCGGCTGCGCGTTGAGCGGCTTCTGGTTGAGGATGGTGTCGAGCGCGATGGCGGTCTTGCCGGTCTGGCGGTCGCCGATGATCAATTCGCGCTGGCCGCGGCCGATAGGGATCAGCGCATCGATGGCCTTCAGGCCGGTCGCCATCGGCTCGTGTACCGATTTGCGCGGGATGATGCCGGGCGCCTTGACGTCGACGCGGGCGCGCGTGTCGGATTTGATCGGGCCCTTGCCGTCGATCGGATTGCCGAGTGCATCGACCACGCGGCCGAGCAGACCCTTGCCGACCGGCACGTCGACGATCGCGCCGGTGCGCTTGACCGTCTGCCCCTCCTTGATCTCGCGGTCATTGCCGAAGATCACGATGCCGACATTGTCGGTTTCGAGATTGAGCGCCATGCCGCGCGTGCCGTTCTCGAACTCGACCATTTCGCCGGCCTGCACGTTGTCGAGGCCGTACACGCGGGCGATGCCGTCGCCGACGGACAAGACCTGGCCAACTTCCGAGACTTCGGCTTCCTGGCCGAAATTCTCGATCTGCTCTTTCAGAATGGCGGAGATTTCTGCGGCGCGGATATCCATCAGCGGGCCTCTTTCATCGCGATCTTGATCGCATTGAGCTTGGTGCGGAGCGAACTATCGACCATGCGGCTGCCGACCTTGACGATGAGCCCGCCGATGATGGCGGGTTCGATGCGTATGTCGAGATCGATGTCCTTGCCGCCGGTGACCTTTTTGAGCGCGTCCTTCAGCGTTGCCAGATTCTTGTCGCCGAGCGGGTCGGCGACGGTGACTTGCGCAACGACCTCGCCCCTGTGGCCGGCGACCAGCGCGCGGTAGGCACGGATCATGTCGCGCACCGCAAACAGCCGGCGGTTGGTGGTGATGACGCGCAGGAAATTGGCGGCGAGACTCGTGATGCCGGCCTTGTCGAGAAGGGCGGCGAGGGCGCGCAATTGCGAATCGGCGTCGAACACCGGACTGCGCACCAGCCGGTTGAGGTCGGGGCTGTCGGCGATCATCGCATCGAAGCGGTCGAGATCGGCCTTGACGGTGTCCACCGCCTTCTTTTCGAGCGCCAACTCGAACAGGGCATTGCCGTAACGCCCGGCCATGCCGGAAATGATCGAGTCTTCGCCTGCCACGGGACGCTCGTTTTCGTTGACACTTCACAGGCCGGACGCCGTCGCCGAGCGGCGGCGCAAATGGTTGGAATCCAAGAGGGAATTCCGATACATGAGGACGGTGCGGAAGCCCGCGGAACCCCCATGAAATCGAGGGGCTAGCTAACACAGGCATGAGGGCGGTGCAACATGGCGCGCGGCTCCGGGCCCATGATCCGCCGCGAAGCGCCGCCCGCGGCACCCGATTTTGCAACTCTGGGATACCTCGCCACGCGCGCGGGCTGCCTATAGCTTGCGCGGCGATTTCCTGCCCGGGAGCCGACGGCACATGTCGCCAAGAAATTCCAAGAGCGACGGCGCCGCCGCGGCCAAGCTGCTGGTCGTCTTGCTCGCCTTTGCCTGGGGCTTCAACTGGATTGCCGCGGCCATCGCCTTGCATGAGGTGTCGCCGTGGAGCCTGCGCATTGCCGGCGCCGGCATCGGCGCCGCGACCCTGTTCGCCGCCGCCGTCTTCACCGGACGCGATTTGCGCGTGCCGCGCGGCGAGCATGTGCATGTCATGGTGGCCGGTTTCTTCAACGTGGCGGCGTTCCAGATATTCTCCGGCTACGCGCAGCTGAGCGGGGCGACGTCGCGCGCCATCATCATCACCTATTCGATGCCGATCTGGACGGTCATGCTCGGTCACTTCATTCTCGACGAAAAGCTGGACCGAATTCGCATCGCGGCATTCGGCCTGTGCGTCGCGGGCCTCGCCATCCTGCTATGGCCGCTATTCGCCAACGGCTTCCCCCCCTTTGTGTTCTATTCGCTGGGCTGCGCGCTAAGTTGGTGCATCGCGACGATCTACATCAAATGGGCCGCGGTCAAAATCCAGCCGCTCGCCAACGCGGCCTGGCAACTGCTGTTTGGCTTCTTGTTCATCGCCGCGGGAACTTTCGTATTCGAAGGCGCGCCGGTTCTGTGGCCGCTGACCGGCAAGACGGCCCTCGCCATCCTCTATGTCGGCCTGTTCGGTGTCGGCCTCGCGCATTTCCTGTGGTGGTCGATCATCGGGCGGCTGCCGACCACAACGGCCTCGCTTGGTTCGCTGCTGGTGCCGGTGATCGGCGTCACGGCCTCCGCGACTTTGCTCGGCGAACGGCTGACCGTTCCCGACATTATCGGCTTCGTGATGATCTTCGTGGCCGCGGCCAGCGTGCTTTTGCAGCCGAACGTGAAACACACCGAGATGCCGGAATAGATCTCAGAAAAAGCTCTGCGGATCGACGTCGACTTCGAGCCGTACATTGCCGCGCGGCCTGGGCGCCTCGGCAAGCCACTGGCGCAAATAGGCCGACAGATCGAAGCCGCGCGGCGCCTTTACCAGCACGCGGAAACGATGCCGGCCGCGCACCACCGCGATCGGCGCCTCGGCCGGGCCGAGCACGCGCACCGCTTCATTGCCCGGCGCGGCGGCGGCGAGCGTGCGGCCGTAAGCCTCGGCGGCATGGCGCTCGTTGGCGGTGATCACCAGACTGGCCAGCCGCCCGAACGGCGGATAGCCGGTCTTTTCGCGCAGCGCGATCTCGCTGTCGTAGAACGCCTCGCGATTGCCCGAGATCAAGGCCTGCATCACCGGATGCTCGGGCTGGTGGGTCTGCAGGAACCCCAAACCCCTGCCCTCCTCGCGCCCGGCGCGGCCGACCACCTGATGCAACAGCTGAAAGGTGCGCTCGGCGGCGCGCGGATCGCCGTTGCCGAGGCCGAGATCGGCATCGACGATGCCGACCAGATTGAGCTTGGGGAAATGATGGCCCTTGGCCACGAGCTGGGTGCCGATCACGATATCGAAGCGGCCCTGCGCCACGTCATCGAGCTCGGCGCGCAGGCGCTCCATCGATTCCACCAAGTCGCTCGACAACACCAGGATGCGCGCGCCGGGGAACAGTTCGGCCGCTTCGTGCTGCAACCGCTCGACGCCGGGGCCGATGGGCGCGAAGCTTTCGGCGGCGTGGCAATTCGGACAGGTCTCCGGCTGCGGCATGGCAAAGCCGCAATGGTGGCAGACGAGACGCTTGCGGAAACGATGATCGACCAGCCAGGCGTCGCAATTCGGGCATTGCAGGCGAAAGCCGCAGGCGCGGCAAAGCGTGAGCGGCGCGTAGCCGCGGCGGTTGAGGAACAGAAGCGCCTGCTCCTTGCGCTCGAGCGCGATCTGCACGGCTTCCGCGAGCCGCGGCGCGATGAAGCGGCCGCGCGGCGGGCCTTCGCGGCGCATGTCGATCGCCTCGATCATCGGCAGATGCGCGCCGCCGAAACGTTCGGGCAGGTGGATGCGCTTGTAGCGCCCGCGCCGCGCGTTGACTTCCGATTCGACCGAGGGCGTCGCCGAGGCAAGCACCACCGGGATTTTCGCGACGCTGCCGCGCACCACCGCCATGTCGCGGGCGTGGTAATGCGCGCCGTCCTCCTGCTTGTAGGCGGGGTCGTGCTCTTCATCCACCACGATGAGCCCGAGATCGGCATAGGGAAGAAACAGCGCCGAGCGCGCGCCGACCACGACCGATACCTCATTGGCGGCGACCGCCGCCCAGGTGCGGGCGCGCATGCGCGGCGTCACCTGCGAATGCCACTCGGCCGGGCGGGTGCCGAAACGGGCGGTGAAGCGGTCGAGCGACTGCGCGGTGAGCGCGATTTCCGGCATCAGGATCAGCGTCTGCCGCTGGTGGCGGATGTTTTCGGCCACCGCCTCGAAATACACCTCCGTCTTGCCCGAGCCGGTAACGCCGTCGAGCAGCGTCACCGTGTAGCCGCCCTGATCGACGGTCGTGCGCAGCGCGTCGGCGGCGGCAAGCTGGCCGAGCGAGAATTCGGCCTTGCGGAAATCCGCATCGGGCACGCGCGTCACCGGCTCCGGCGGCAGCACCACGGTTTGGAGCGTGCCTTCATCTATCAGCCCGTCGATCACGCCGGCGGAAACGCCGGCTTCGCGCGCGGCGTCGGTTTTGGCGCGCGTGAGGCGATCGGCAAACAACGAGACCACGCGCGCGCGCGCCGGGGTCATGCGGGCCGGCGGCGGCCCGGCGAGCCGGACGCCGATACGCTCGCGTGCCGGCCCCAGATGCTCGCCCATGCGCAGCGCCATGCGCAGCACCATGCCGCGCGGCGAGAGCGTGTAGTCGGCGACCCAATCGACGAATTTTCTCAGCTCCGGCCGTAGCGGCGGCACGTCGAGCTTGCCGGTCACATCCTTCATGCGGTTGTGCAGGCGCGGGCTGGGGCTGGCATTGTCGGCCCAGACCACGCCCATGGTTGCGCCGCGCGCGCCGAGCGGCACGCTCACCAGGTCGCCCAGGGCAAGCTCAAGCCCCTCCGGCACCCGGTAGGAATAGGTCTGATCCAGCGCCACCGGCACCAGAACGTCGATAAAGCGTGCAGCCATGGCGCTTATTCTTGCTTGCGCATGATCTTTTCCGGAAACCGGGTCCCGTTTTTCGGGATCGTGCGCATGGTCTGGACGATTCCGGCGGCTTAAGGAAGGGTGAAGAAAACGGTGACACTCTCGCCCGCCATGAGGACCATCGCCGCCCCCGACGTGAACGCGGAAATTGCCCGCTGGCTCGGCTATCTCGGCGCGGAACGGCGCATGTCGCCGAAGACGCTGGACGCCTATGCGCGCGACGTCGGCCAGTTCCTCGAATTTCTCGGCCGGCATCTGGGCGAACCGCCGTCGCTCGAGGCGCTGGCCGGGCTCGCGCCGGCCGATGTGCGCGCCTTCATGGCGGCGCGGCGGGCCGACGGCCTCGGCAGCCGCTCGCTGATGCGGGTTCTCGCCGGCGCCCGATCCTTCGCGCGCTTCCTCGAGCGCAACGGCAAGGGCAAGGTCGGCGCGCTCAGCGCCGTGCGCGCGCCCAAAGTCGCCAGGACCTTGCCGAAGCCGCTGGCGGTCGCCGCGGCGAGACGCGTCGCGGATGTGGACTTGCGCGCCGGCGAAGCGCGCGAGCCGTGGGTGCTGGCGCGCGACGCCGCCGTGCTCGCCTTGCTCTACGGGTCGGGATTGCGCGTCTCGGAAGCGCTCTCGCTCAAGCGCAGGGACCTCGCAACGGGCGACGCCATGACCGTCACCGGCAAAGGCAACAAGACGCGCATGGTGCCGGTGCTGCCGCAGGTCGCAAAACTCATCGCCGATTACATCGCGCTCTGTCCGTTCGATCTGCCGGACGACGGCGCGCTGTTCGTGGGCAGCCGCGGCGGGCCGCTGTCGCCGCGCATCGTGCAGCTGGCGATGGCGTCGCTGCGCGGCGCGCTCGGCCTGCCCGATACGGCGACGCCGCACGCCTTGCGGCATTCCTTCGCCACCCATTTGCTGGCGCGCGGCGGCGACCTGCGCGCGATCCAGGAACTGCTGGGACACGCCTCGCTGTCGACCACCCAGATATACACGGCGGTCGATAGCGAGCGTTTACTCGAAGTTTATAAAAGCGCCCATCCGCGCACATAATCCGATCGCCACAATCGGGCGCAGGCGCCCCCTTGCGCGGCGGACGAGTTTCGTATCATCGTCGCGCCGAATTGCGACGGAGGGGGCAATGAGCGCGCACGAGAATCTGGAACACGTCGAGCATGCCGAGCATGCCTCGCACAGCGGCAACAAGAAGATCGCGCTGCTGATCGCGATTCTGGCGCTGTTCCTGGCGTTTTCCGAAACGCTGGGAAAAAGCGCGCAGACCGCCGCCATCACGCAAAATGTCGTATCCAACGACCTGTGGGCGTTTTTTCAGGCCAAGACGATCCGCATGACCGTGCTGCGCACGGCCGTCGAGCAGATGCAGATCGAGGCCGACCGCGCCACCGACGCCGACCTCAAGGCGCGCCTGACCAAGACGATCGACAACTGGAAGAAGGCCGCCGACCGCTATGACGATGAGCCGTCGACGAACGAAGGGCGCAAGCAGCTTGCCGAGCGCGCCAAGGAGGCCGAGGAAAAGCGCGAACTCGCCATGGCGCGCTATCACCACTACGAGCTCGCTTCCGCGCTGTTCCAGATCGGCATCGTGCTGGCTTCGGCGCAGGTCATCACCGGCATGGCCGTGCTCGGCTGGCTGTCCGGCATGGTCGGCCTGATCGGCCTCGCCTTCACGGCCATCGGCTTCTGGGCGCCGCACGCCGTGCATCTGTTCTGATTTTTCCTCTCCCCGCTTGCGGGAAGCCGCCATCACGCCGGCCGGCTGCGATAGGCGCGGCGCCGCAGGCGAATGAGGCGGCGCAGGAAGCGCCCGGCGCGCTGCGGCGTCAGCAGCCATTTCAATTGCGCCACCCGCTGGCGGATCGGCTCGGTCTGCGCATGCGCCCAGTCGCGCGCCCACATGAACCAGTCGTACATGCGGCGGAACCAGTCCATCTGCAACAGCTTGTCGCGCGTCACATCGAAGATGAAGGCGGTGATGCCGAGACCGAGCAGCTTGGCCAGGATGCCGACGCCGATGGCGGCGAGCCAGTTGCGCGTCGCCAAAAAATAGAGGCCGAGGAATTTCAGCGGCAGGATGACGATGAAGGGAATGACGAAGACGAACAGCACCACCCAGGACGGCAGGCGGTCGATCAGCCGCGCGAACGAAACCTTCAGGTTGCCCCAGGGAATGACATTGACGGCGCGCGCGACGATGGGCTCGAGATGATCCCACAGCCATGCTTCCAGCAGGAAAAGCAGCGCAAGAAAGACCCAGAGCGGACGGAGCCGGCGTCGCATGGCCGAAGGATAGCCTTTTCCGCGAACCCAAATAAGGTGCCTATGTCCGTACCCGGCCACCGTCAACGTTCAGCGTCTGGCCGGTGATGAAGGCGGCATCGTCGCTGGTGAGGAACGACATCGCGCCGACCAGGTCTTCCGGCACTTCCGGACGCTTGATCGCCTGCATGGCGGCGACCGCGGCAAATTCCTCGTCCATCGTCTTGAAGCCGGGGCGCGGCGTGCGCACCAGCGTTCCGGGCGAGCGGGTCAGGCCGGGCGCGATGGCGTTGACCGTGATCCCGTCAGGCGCGAGATCGGTGGCAAGCGCGCGGGTAAATCCGACGATGCCGCCTTTGCTGGCGACATAATGCGCAAAGCCGGTGACCACCGAGCCGAGCGTCGAGGATGCCATGGTCACCACGCGGCCCCATTTGCGCGCGCGCATGCCGGGGACGAAAGCCGCGGTCACCAGGAAGGTGCCGTCGAGATTGATCGAGAGCACCTGGCGCCAGTCGGCGAAGGTCATTTCACGAAAGTCCTTTTGCGGAAATATGCCGGCGCAGTTGATGACGATGTCGACCTGGCTGAATGTCTTGCCGACTTCCCTGGCCATGGCGGCGACCGAAGCCTCCGACGACACGTCGCATGTGACGGCAATCGATTGACGTCCGGCGGACTGCACCAGCTTCACCGTCCCGGCGCCGTCGGCGACATCGGCGATCGCAACGTGGACACCGTCCTCGGCCAGCCGCTTCGCGAACGCCTGCCCGATGCCGTTGGCGCCGCCGGTGATGACGGCGACTTTATCCTTGTGACCCTTGGCCATGATTTTCCCTTTCTCATCCCTCCCTGAAAAGTGGGAGCGATAAGCAAATCTCACATATGAATGGCGCGCTTTGCCACCGCCATGGCGGCTTCCTTTACCGCCTCCGGCAACGTCGGGTGGGCGTGACAGGTGCGTGCGATGTCCTCGGCGGATGCGCCGAATTCCATGGCGACCGCGGCTTCCGCGATCATGTTGCCGGCGTCGGCGCAAACGAGATGGACGCCGAGCACGCGATCGGTCTTGGCGTCGGCGAGGATTTTCACGAAGCCTTCCGTGGTCTGGTTGGCCTTGGCGCGGCCGTTGGCGGTCATGGGAAACTTGCCGACATTGTATGCCACGCCGGCGCTCTTGAGCTCTTCCTCGGATTTTCCAACGCTGGCGATTTCCGGATAGGTGTAAACCACATTGGGGATGACGTCGTAATTCACGTGCCCCGCCTGCCCGACGAGGATCTCGGCAACGGCCACGCCTTCGTCTTCCGCTTTATGCGCCAGCATCGGCCCTGCGATGACGTCGCCGATCGCCCAGATGCCGGGCACGCTGGTCGCGTAGTGACGATCGACCGCGACGCGGCCGCGTTCGTCCAGTTTGACGCCGGCTTCCTTGAGGCCGAGGCCTTCGGTGTAGGGCACGCGGCCGATCGACACCAGCACCACGTCGGCCTCGATGGTTTCCGCGCCGCCGCCTTTGGCCGGTTCAACCGTCGCCCGCAGCCGCTTGCCCGACGCGTCGACCGCGGTGACCTTGGACGCGAGCTTGAAGATCATCCCCTGCTTCTCGAACAGGCGCTGCGCCTGGCGGCGCACTTCGTCGTCCATGCCGGGCAGCACGCCGTCGAGGAATTCGACCACCGTGACCTGCGATCCGAGCCGGCGCCAGACGGAGCCGAGTTCGAGCCCGATCACGCCGGCGCCGACGACCAAAAGGCGCTCGGGCACCTGCGGCAAGGCGAGCGCGCCGGTCGACGACACGATGCGCTTTTCGTCGATCTCGATGCCGCGCAGCCGCGCCACGTCCGAGCCGGTGGCAATGACAATGGCCTTGGTGTCGAGCGTCTGCGTCGCGCCGGCGGCGCCGTTCACCTCGACCTTTCCCGGCGCGGCGATACGGGCGGCGCCGTGAAAGGCGTCGATCTTGTTTTTCCTGAGCAGAAATTCGACGCCCTTGACGTTACCCTCGACGCCCTGGTCCTTGAACGCCATCATGGCCGCGAGATCGAGCCTCGGCGAGGCAACGCCGATACCCATCTTGCCGAAGCTGTGTCCGGCCTCCTCGAACAGTTCGGAAGCGTGCAGCAGCGCCTTCGAGGGAATGCAGCCGATGTTGAGGCAGGTGCCGCCGAAAGTCTTTTCCTTCTCCACCACCGCGGTCTTCAGCCCGAGTTGCGCCGCGCGGATGGCGCAGACATAGCCGCCGGGGCCGGTGCCGATGACGATGAGGTCGTAGGAGGGCATCAGATCGCTCCGCTTTCTTGTCCCTCCCCCTGCAAGGGGGAGGGCGGCGAGCCGCGAAAGCGGCGAGCGGGTGGGGGTCGACAGGCTGGAAAGATAAACCCCACCCCGCCTCGCTTCGCGAGGCGACCCTCCCCCTTTCAGGGGAGGGATAGAGACATCACAAATCCAGCACCATCCGGGCTGGGTCCTCCAGGCATTCTTTCACCCGCACCAGGAAGGTGACCGCCTCGCGGCCGTCGACGATGCGGTGGTCGTAGGAGAGCGCGAGATACATCATCGGCCGCGCCTCGATCTTGCCGGCGTGCACCACCGGGCGCTCCTGGATCTTGTGCATGCCGAGAATGCCGGACTGCGGCGCGTTGAGGATCGGTGTCGACATCAGTGAGCCGTACACGCCGCCGTTCGAGATGGTGAAGGTGCCGCCCTGCATGTCCTCGATCTTGAGCGCGCCGTCGCGCGCGCGTTTGCCGAATTCGCTGATTGTCTTCTCGATTTGCGCCAGCGACATGGCGTCGGCATCGCGCAGCACCGGCACCACCAAGCCCCGCTCGGTGCCGACGGCGACGCCGATGTGATAATAGTTCTTGTAGACGATGTCGGTGCCGTCGATTTCCGCGTTGACGGCGGGGATTTCCTTCAGGCCCTGGATGCAGGCGCGCACGAAGAAGCCCATGAAGCCGAGCTTCACACCGTGCTTCCTTTCGAACAGCTCCTTGTATTGATTGCGCAGGCCCATGACCGCGCCCATGTCGACCTCGTTGAAGGTCGTCAGCATGGCGGCGGTGTTCTGCGCGTCCTTGAGGCGGCGCGCGATGGTCTGGCGCAACCGCGTCATGTGCACGCGTTCCTCGCGCGCGGCATCGTCGGCCGGCGACGGCGCCCGCATCGACACGGGCGCGGACGCGACCGGCGTCGGCTGCGCGGCGGCGCGCTCGATCGCCGCCAGCATGTCGCCCTTGGTGACCTGGCCGCGCAGGCCGGAGCCTTCGACCCTGGACGGATCGACCCCGCTTTCGGCGGCCATTTTGCGCACGGAGGGAGGCGTCGGCGTCGCGGATGGCGCGGGAGCCGGCGCGGCTTTCGGCGCTTCCGGCGCCTTGGCGGCGGGTGGCGCGGATTTGGCGGGCGTCGCCGCGGCGGCGCCGTCGGCAATCTGGCCGAGCAAGGCGCCAACCCCGACCGTGTCGCCGGCTTTCACCGCGATGGCGGATAACACCCCGGCGGCGGGGGCCGGCACTTCCAGCGTGACCTTGTCGGTCTCAAGCTCGACGAGCGGTTCGTCCACCGCCACCGCCTCGCCCGGCTGCTTGAACCATTTGCCGACGGTCGCTTCGGTGACCGATTCGCCGAGGGTGGGCACGCGGATGTCAGCCATGACGCTACTCTATCCCTTTGTCGCGGCCGGGAATGTCCCGGGCATGACGGAACGTGGAATTCAGCCCAGCGCTTCTTCCAGAAAATTCTTCAGCTGCGCGAGATGTTTCGACATCTGCCCGACCGCGGTCGAGGCGGAGGCCGGACGCCCGGCATAACGCAGCGTGCGATGCGCGGCGCCGATCTGGTTGAGGATCCACTGCAGGAAGACATCGACGAAGAACCACGCGCCCATGTTGCGCGGCTCCTCCTGGCACCACACCATCTCCGCCCGCTTGAAACGCGACAGTTCGGCGATCAGCGCCTTGGTCGGGAAGGGAAAGAGCTGCTCGACGCGCAGCAGGTAGATGTCGTCGATGCCGCGCTTCTCGCGCTCCTCGTAGAGGTCGTAATAGACCTTGCCGGTGCACATGACGACGCGGCGGATCTTGTCGTCGGCCACCAGCCTGATCTTTTCGTTCGGCAGCGATTGCGCGTCGTCCCACAGCAGGCGGTGGAACGAGGTGCCGACGGTCATTTCGTCGAGCCGGGAAACCGCGCGCTTGTGGCGCAGCAGGCTCTTCGGCGTCATCAGGATCAGCGGCTTGCGGATTTCGCGCTTCAGTTGCCGGCGCAAAGCATGGAAGTAGTTGGCCGGCGTGGTGAGGTTCGCCACCTGCATGTTGTCTTCCGCGCACATTTGCAGGAAGCGCTCGAGCCGCGCCGAGGAGTGCTCCGGCCCCTGCCCTTCGTAACCGTGCGGCAGCAGGCAGACGAGGCCCGACATGCGCAGCCATTTGCGCTCGCCGGAGGAAATGAACTGGTCGAACACCACCTGCGCGCCGTTGGCGAAATCGCCGAACTGCGCTTCCCACAGCGTCAGTCCGTTCGGCTCGGCGGTGGAATAGCCGTATTCGTAGCCGAGCACGGCCTCTTCCGAGAGCATCGAATTGAGCACTTCGTAGCGCGCCTGGCCCTCGCCCAGGTGGTTGAACGGGGTGTAGCGCTCCTCGGTCTGCTGGTCGAACAGCACGGAATGGCGCTGCGAGAACGTGCCGCGCTCGCTGTCCTGCCCCGACAGGCGGACGCGATTGCCTTCCTTGAGCAGCGTGCAGAAGGCGAGCGCCTCGCCGGTCGCCCAATCGATGCCCTCGCCGGTCTCGATCGCCTTGGCGCGATTGTCGAGGAAGCGCTGGATCGTCTTGTGCACGTGGAATTTCTGCGGCACCGCGGTGATCTGCTTGCCGATCGCGCGCAACTCGGCGGCATCGACACCGGTATTGCCGCGGCGCGGATCCTCGACTTCGCCGGCCGATTTCAGGCCGGACCAGCGTCCGTCGAGCCAGTCCGCCTTGTTCGGCTTGTAGCCCGACGCGACCTCGAATTCGGCATCGAGATGCGCGCGCCAGCCGGCCTTCATTTTCTCGACTTCGTCTTCGGTGACGACACCTTCGGCGATCAGCCGCTTGCCGTAGATTTCGAGCGTCGTCGGGTGCGAGCGAATCTTCTGGTACATCAGCGGCTGGGTGAACGCCGGCTCGTCGCCCTCGTTGTGGCCGAAGCGCCGGTAGCAGAACATGTCGATGACGACCGGCCGCTGGAATTTCATCCGGTATTCGGTCGCCACCTTGGCCGCGTACACCACCGCTTCCGGATCGTCGCCGTTGACGTGGAAGATCAGCGCCTCGATCATCTTGGCGACGTCGGAAGGGTAAGGCGAGGAGCGCGAATAGCGCGGATAGGTGGTGAAGCCGATCTGGTTGTTGACGATGAAATGCAGGCTGCCGCCGGTGCGGTAGCCCTTCAGGTCCGACAGCCCGAAACACTCCGCCACCACGCCCTGGCCGGCAAAGGCGGCGTCGCCGTGCATGAGCAGCGGCAGCACCATGGTGCGATCCTGCGGCGTCGCGCCGTGCTGATCCTGTTTGGCGCGCGCCTTGCCGAGCGTCACCGGATCGACGATCTCGAGGTGCGAGGGGTTGGCGGTGAGCGACAGGTGCACCTTGTTGCCGTCGAACTCGCGATCGGACGAAGCGCCGAGGTGATATTTCACGTCGCCGGAGCCCTCGGTCTCGTCGGGCGTCGAGGAGCCGCCCTTGAATTCGTGGAACAGCGCGCGGTGCGGCTTGCCCATCACCTGGGTCAGGACGTTGAGGCGGCCGCGATGCGGCATGCCGATGCAGATTTCGCGCACGCCGAGATTGCCGCCGCGCTTGATGATCTGTTCGAGCGCCGGGATCAGCGATTCGCCGCCGTCGAGGCCGAAGCGCTTGGTGCCGGTGTATTTGACGTCGAGGAATTTCTCGAAGCCTTCGGCTTCCACCAGCTTGTTGAGAATGGCGCGCTTGCCCTGGACGGTGAAGCTGATCTCCTTGTCGCGGCCCTCGATGCGCTCCTGAATCCAGCTCTTCTGCGCGGGATTGGAGATGTGCATGAACTCCACGCCGAGCGTCTGGCAGTAGGTACGGCGCAGAATGGCGACGATCTCGCGCATCGACGCGAATTCGAGGCCGAGCACCTTGTCGAGGAATATCTTGCGGTCGAGATCGGCCTCGGTGAAGCCGTAGGATTTTGGATCGAGCTCGGCTTCGTCCGGCTCGACCTGGATGCCGAGCGGATCGAGCTTGGCGTGGAAATGGCCGCGGATGCGGTAGGCGCGGATCAGCATCAGCGCGTGGATTGAATCGCGCGTGGCCTGTTGCACGCCGGATGCGGAAATCTCGACGCCCTGGCCTTGCGCGCGGGCGGAAATTTTCCCGCTCAGGCGCTTTTCGGTTTCCGCCCACTGGCCGTCGAGCGCGGCGACCAGGTCGCCGTCCGGCCGCAACGGCCAGTTCGGCTTTTTCCACGAGGCTCCCTGCGCGCTCTTGGCGACATCGGCGGGGGCATCTTTCAGCGCCTGGAAGAACTCGCGCCATTCGCCATCGACCGAGGCCGGGTCGGCTTCGTATTTGGCGTAGAGGTCTTCGATATAGGCGGCGTTGCCGCCGTAGAGGAAAGATGTGTGGGCAAAGGCGGCATTGGCGTCCTGGCGGGACATGGCTATTCGATCCTTACGCGGCTTGAGGGCGCGTCGATAACGGCAAAGGCCGCAGGGACCGGCATCCAACGGCGTATTGCTGTTTTAACTCTATTTATGACGCCTGTAAGTCTACAAAAGACCCAAGGACTGAATCAGGACTTTAGAACTTCAACGAGCGTCTTGCCGATTCGGGCCGGCGACGGTGATACCCGAATTCCGGCCGATTCCATTGCCGCAATTTTGGACTCGGCGTCGCCTTTGCCGCCGGAAATGATGGCCCCGGCATGGCCCATGCGCCGGCCCGGCGGCGCGGTACGGCCGGCGATAAAGCCGACCATCGGCTTCTTGCGGCCGCGCCTGGCCTCGTCCTTGAGAAATTGCGCGGCGTCCTCTTCGGCCGAGCCGCCGATTTCGCCGATCATAACGATCGACTTGGTCTTCGGGTCGGCCAGGAACATTTCCAGCATGGCGATGAATTCGGTGCCCTTGACCGGGTCGCCGCCGATGCCAACGGCGGTGGTCTGCCCGAGGCCTTCGCGGCTGGTCTGGAATACCGCTTCGTAAGTGAGCGTGCCGGAGCGCGAGACGATGCCGACCGAACCGGCCTTGAAGATATTGCCCGGCATGATGCCGATCTTGCATTCACCGGCGGTCATCACGCCGGGGCAGTTGGGTCCGATCAGCCGCGATTTGGAGCCGGAGAGCGCGCGCTTGACCTTGACCATGTCGGTCACCGGAATGCCTTCGGTGATGCAGATGATGAGCGGGATCTCGGCCTGGATCGCTTCGCATATGGCGTCACCCGCGCCCGGCGGCGGCACGTAGATCACGCTTGCGTCGCATCCGGTCTTCTCGCGCGCTTCGGCCACGGTGTCGAACACCGGCAGATTGAGATGGCTGGAGCCGCCTTTGCCCGGCGACGTGCCGCCGACCATTTTGGTGCCGTAGTCGAGCGCGGCCTGCGAATGGAAGGTGCCGTTCTTGCCGGTGAATCCCTGGCAGATGACCTTGGTGTTCTTGTCGATGAGGATGGACATTACGCGGCGTCCTTGACGGCTTTGACGATTTTTTGCGCGGCGTCGTCGAGATCGTCACCCGATGTCACATTGAGCTTGGATTCGGCGATGATCTTCTTGCCGAGATCGACATTGGTGCCCTCGAGGCGAACCACAAGCGGCACTTTCAATCCGACTTCCTTCACCGCGGCCACAACGCCCTCGGCGATCACGTCGCATTTCATGATGCCGCCGAAAATGTTCACCAGGATGCCCTTCACGTTCGGATCGGAGGTGATGATCTTGAACGCGGCGGCAACCTTCTCCTTGGTCGCCCCGCCGCCGACGTCGAGGAAGTTCGCCGGCGCCATGCCGTAGAGCTTGATGATGTCCATGGTCGCCATGGCAAGACCGGCGCCGTTCACCATGCAGCCGATCGAGCCGTCGAGCGAAATATAGTTGAGGTCGTATTTCGAGGCCTCGGTTTCCTTTTCATCCTCTTCGCTCAGGTCGCGCAGCGCGACGATGTCGGGATGCCGGTAGAGCGCGTTGTCGTCGAAGCCGACCTTGGCATCGAGACATATCAGCTTGCCGTTTTTGGTCACTACCAGCGGATTGATTTCCAGCAGGCTCATGTCCTTGGCGACAAAGGCGGAATAGAGCTTGGGCAGAATGACCTCGACCTGCTTGGCGAGATCGCCCTTAAGCTTCAACGCCTGCGCCACGCGGCGGCCGTGATGCGGCATGATGCCGGTGGCCGGATCGACCGAGAAAGTGAGGATTTTCTCCGGCGTCGCGTGCGCGACCTGCTCGATGTCCATGCCGCCTTCGGTGGAAACCACGAAAGCGACGCGCGAGGTTTCCCGGTCGATCAGCGCCGACAGATAGAACTCGCGGTCGATGGCCGAGCCTTCCTCGATATAGAGCCGGTTGACCTTCTTGCCGTGCGGGCCGGTCTGGTGGGTGACCAGCGTCGAGCCGATGATGCGCGCGGCTTCCTTTTTCACGTCGTCGACGGATTTGACCACCTTGACGCCGCCGGCCTTGCCGCGGCCGCCGGCGTGAATCTGCGCCTTGACCACCCAGACCGGGCCGCCGAGTTCGTCGGCGGCCTTGAGCGCCTCGTCGACGGAAAACGCCGGCACCCCGCGCGGCACCGGCACGCCGAATTCGCGCAAGACCGCTTTGGCCTGATACTCGTGGATGTTCATGAGCGTGCTCCCGGCAACGCGCCGGCCTGTCCTAGTTGGCGAGGGCGGGCGCGATCTTCTTGCAGGCTTCGACCAGGCCCTGCACGGACGCGACCGATTTTTCGAACATGCCGCGCTCGCCGCTGTTGAGTTCGATTTCGACGATGCGTTCGACGCCCTTGGCGCCGATCACCACCGGCACGCCGACATAGAGGTCCTTGACGCCATATTCGCCGCTCAACCAGGCGGCGCAGGGGAATACGCGCTTCTTGTCGAGAAGGTAGCTTTCCGCCATGGCGATCGCCGAAGCCGCCGGCGCGTAAAAGGCCGAGCCGGTCTTGAGCAGATTGACGATCTCGCCGCCGCCATTGGCGGTGCGCTTGATGATCTCGTCGACGCGGGCCTGCGTGGTCCAACCCATCTTGACCAGATCGGGCACCGGAATGCCGGCCACCGCCGAATAACGGATCAGCGGCACCATGGTATCGCCGTGGCCGCCGAGCACGAAGGCGGTGACGTCTTCCACCGAGACGTTGAATTCGTCGGCGAGGAAATATCTGAAACGGGCGCTGTCGAGCACACCTGCCATGCCGACCACCTTCTGGCGCGAGAGCCCGCAGGATTTCTGCAACGCCCACACCATGGCGTCGAGCGGATTGGTGATGCAGATCACGAAGGACTCGGGGGCATATTTCTTGATGCCGGAGCCGACCTGTCCCATCACCTTGAGGTTGATGTCGAGCAGATCGTCGCGGCTCATGCCGGGCTTGCGCGGCACGCCGGCGGTGACGATGCAGACGTCAGCGCCTTCGATCGCCTCGTAGCTGTTGGTGCCGGTGATCTTGGCGTCGAAATCGTTGACCGGCGAGGATTCGGCGATGTCGAGCGCCTTGCCTTGCGGGATGCCTTCCATGACGTCGAACATCACGACGTCGCCGAGCTGTTTGAGGCCAATGAGATGGGCGAGCGTGCCGCCGATCTGGCCGGCACCGATCAACGCAATTTTGTTACGCGCCATGGTGGGAAAACTCTCGAATGGGTGTGGCCGCAGCACGCGGCCAAGCGTGGCTTATCGAGTTTGTTGTATTGCAGCAATAAAGTCCCGTCTTAAAGCGGGCCGTGTATACATTATACCAGCAGACGTTTTGCCCCGAGTCCAGCCCCATTCGCTGCGCCGGCCTTTCCGGCGGTATCGGGCCGGGCGCAACGCCTAGCGTTTGCGGATCGCCGGCTCCTGCATCATCTCCAACTGGATCTGCTGGATTTCCGCCAGCCGCTCCCATTGCCGGGTGAGGATGTGGTCGATTTTTTCATGCAGGTGCCTGATCTCCAACTCGGCCTTGAGATTGACCCGGTAATCGTTCTCCGACCGCAGGCGGTCCTTCGCCTCCTGGCGCTTCTGGCTCATCATGATGATCGGCGCCTGAATGGCCGCCAGACACGACAGGACAAGATTGAGCAGGATGTAAGGATAGGGGTCGAAGCGGTCCTGCTCGATGATGACGGCGTTGAACCCCATCCACACGACAAGGACGACGAAAAAAATAATGATAAACGTCCAACTGCCGCCGAAGCTCGCCAGATGATCCGATAGCCTTTCGCCGACCGTGCGCTGGCCGACCCATTCGGCTTCGATGTTCTCGGCCAGCGTCTCGTGGTCGGCGAGGCTTTGCACCACTTCGCGCTCGAGTTTGGTGAGTTCGCCGCGTTCCTCCCCGAGCAGTTCGGTAACGTAGCGCGAGCGGAAGCGGTCGAGGTCCTCGCCGCAAATATAGCCCTCGGCCGGGAGATCGGGGTGGTCGGCCTTGATCCGGTCGAACAGGTTCGGCCGCACCACTTCGAGCCGGGTGATCTCGCGCGCCGGCCGCTCGCGGCCGCATATGATGCAGGGGAAGCGCGTCGGCCGCGCACGTTTGGGGCGGCCGGATTTGGTGGCGTCGGTATGGTTGTTGCCGGATGCGGCCGTGCCGCCATTCTCCGGCGTGGCGCCTGCCGCCGGCGCAGATTCCGGCGCGAGTGGTTGATCGGCCATTTCCGTCTCCCGCATCCAAGGCCCCCAAAGCGGTATTTCGCGCGCGGAAACGCCGTTGGCAACGAAAAAAGCGACGCCCCGATTGATTTCCGCCGTCTCAGGTTTCGACGATGCCGCCGGTGTCGCCGGTGTCGGCGCCCGAGCGTGCGCCGTGCGCCAGCGCCAGATAGCTTTTCGAGCGCATCTCGATCAGCCGCGAGGCGGTACGCTTGAATTCTTGCGCCTCGTAGCCGTCGGTCGCCAGATAAAGCCCGGCCGGCTCGGCGGCGGCCGAGGCGATCAGTTTCACCGCATTGTCGTACAGCGTGTCGATCAGGATGATGAAACGTCTCGTCGCATTCCGCTGCGGGTAATCCATCACCGGAATATTGTCGACGATCAGCGTGTGGAACTCGCGCGCCAGCCGCAAATAATCGTTGGGCCCGAGCGGCTGTTCGCAGAGTTGGGCGAAGGCAAATCGCGCGACGCCCATGGCCGCTTCCGGAACGCGCAGCACGCGGCCCTGCAAGGGAATATCGTATGGCTCGCCTTCGAGCAGGCCGGTCAGCTTTTGCCACGCCATATCGAGGGCGACTTCGGCGTCCTCATCGGCCGGCACGTACCAGACCGCGACGTCTTCGAGTTTCTCCAGCCGGTAGTCGGTGCGCGCATCCAGCCGCACTACGTCGACGTGCTGCTCGAGCAAATGAATGAACGGCACGAACAGGGCGCGGTTGAGCCCGTCGGCGTAAAGATCCTCCGGCGCCATATTCGACGTCGCCACCAGCACGACGCCAAGCTCGAACAGGCGGGTGAACAGGCGGCCGAGGATCATGGCGTCGGCGATATCGGTGACGTGGAATTCGTCGAAGCACAGCAGCCATGTCTCTTGCGCGATCTGATCGCCGACAAGCCTGATCGGATCGCCATCCTCGATTTCACCGCGCTTGATCTGGTGACGGAATAGGCGCACCCGTTCGTGCACGTCGGCCATGAATTCATAGAAATGCGCGCGGCGCTTGCGCTCAATTGTGCTGGCCGCGAAAAACAGATCCATCAGCATGGTCTTGCCGCGGCCGACGTCGCCGTAAACG
>Ga0335085_10000476_pt1 | contig 113027 bp, 104 predicted proteins | sample Lox_Sample_45_FD_206712 | JGI IMG/M metagenome (GOLD analysis project Ga0335085, IMG submission 206712) | Soil microbial communities from Loxahatchee National Wildlife Refuge, Florida, United States - Lox_Sample_4.5 | ecosystem: Environmental > Terrestrial > Soil > Wetlands | place: USA...
TGAACTAAAATACCCTCACTTCAGGTGGTCAATTTGGGTCGGCCGAGGGTGGTCAATTTGGATCGGCGCAGCCTGGTCAGTTTAAATCGGCGCGAGGTGGTCAATTTCATCGGCGTTTGCACAAGCGCGGGGATTACGGCCGGTATTGATATGAGCCTGGCTTTGATCGATGAGATCAGGGGGGAGAAATACACGAAAGCAGCTATGCTTGATCTGGAGTATGACCCGCAACCACCCGTCAAAGGCGGAAGCGACAAAAACACCGATGCCGCAATTGTAGACGTGATGCGGTCAATGTACGATGAGGGAATGGAAAAGGTATTGCATCCGGAAATCGCGTTTCGAAATTTGAAATTTGACAATACAAAGGATTTGTACTGCGGAATGCCGCTAACAGCCGGCGTCGGCGACACAGCAAATTATAAAGGTAAGCTGTATGGCTTTTGCAGTAAGGAATGTAAGGAGGAGTTTGAGAAGAACCCGGCTGCTTACCTGGCAAAGCAATAGCCGGCAATCGGCAAACCAGATGATTTCAGCCCGATCGAATTGGCCCGGAAAAAAAGAAAAGAGCCCGATAACCAATCGATTAACGAGCTCTTTGTCCTGTTTGACTCTCAATATGGTCGGGACGACTGAACGCACCGTTAAACGGAATGGCATTGTATTTCAATCTGTTGAAGTCATCGGATTTTTTCACTCACCTAATCACTCACAGCACCGATTGACGTTAAAGAACTGATGAAAGGATCAGAACTTGCGTTCGGATTCAATTCGGAATAAAGATAACTAATTCGTCGAAGCCGCTGAAAAGAAAGTAAATAATTGTGGCGTCGTGGATTCGAAAATTGGATATTCATGGTCAGGAAGTAGGGGAGGGGATGAATACGCGCGAAAAGGTACTTTGCAATTCGGGACGCACTGCGTCCCGTTTTTGAATAAAAGGGCAACCGAGATTTTGTTACTTTATTTTCCGCAGCGACCTAATCCGGGATGGTCGCCGTGAGCAGTGGATCACTCCAAGTACCAATATTTCTCCATCGTTAACCCTATAGATTATATACCAGGAAAGGCATGTTGCCCTCCGATATATTTTGTCTTTTGTAGGAATTTCTTCGCATTCCCGAAATGCAAAAGGATTGAGAGTAATACGGTCAATGGTGGCAAAAAGGGCATCCCCGACTTTCGCTGCATTCAAGGGTTGTTGGTTTACGAATGCTATGTAGCCGGTTATTTCTTCGATATTCTGAAGCGCATTGGCTGAGACCCTTACTTCGTAATTTTTTGAAGCTGCTTTTTCTTGGAGGCCCATTTAGATTTGGCTTCTTTTAGGCTAAGACTTGGGGCATTTTCGGCATCGGAAATCCAAGCCTCGAAAGCCGGAAGATCCATTGCTTTTCCCGGAAGGGAGGGAGATGCAAGCGCAGAAGATTTGACAATTTTTATGTAATTTTTCTCTTCAAGAGCGTGCAAAGCTTTTAAAGCGCTATTATTGGTTATTTGGACGGTTAATGTTCGCATGGATTAGAAGTTGCTATAACAAAATTATAAGGTTCACCATGCTAATTTACAAAGAATTAATTGATCGGACGGCTAAATTTGGGGGCTGGGATTACTCAAGGGACTGCATTTCCCCGGCTAGCAAATGCTCTTTTCTTCCGGCCAGGTGGTTGGGTAAAGATGCTTTCCCGCCTACTGCAGGTCAATGGGCGGATCCTAGCTATTACATCCCCAGCTGGGAAATCCCCGTCGAGTCTACCGCTGCCGAACAGTCAATAATTTTAGATTTTAGTTTATGACAATTAGAGCTGTTTTTTCAAATGTTGTGTTATTTTGCGCATTGGCATGCAATAACCAAGCCGCTGAATTGACGAAAATTGATAGCAACGTGCAAAGAGGAACGGCCAACCTCAATCAAAAAAACAATTTCGACGCCGTTATTATTGAAATTAGTAGTCAAGTCGAGAACGTAGAAAGTTGGGATGCCTTATTTAAAATTAAACCCTTTATCTATATTTATGAACATAGCGATTCGTGTGTCAGTGATGCGAAGCGCTTTTTGGCTGATTCGAGTTATAATGATCATAAAAAGAAGACCTGTATATGTTCTATGCAAAGGGCATCGTTGTCAAATTACCTTCAAATCGTAAAGTCCTGCAAGGACTTGTTTGATGACCACAAGTTATCTGAAAATATTTTGGCTTGGTCGGTTTCGCCAAATTTTTCAAAGGCTCAGCCTGTGGTCAGAAACTACGAGTCAAAAGAGGTGAGTGATCTTTTGCAGGAAATTATTGCCGACTCCAATATTTCAAATGAATTTAGAGATCGGATCAAGCAAATCAAATCAGGTGCAGTGTGGGATAGCATTAAAGGAATGGAAGGCTCTTGATGTGTCCTTTGATGGCAATGTTTAGATGTAATAAATACTATTTGACCTTGCATCTTTAGAGTCATGCGATTCCACTTAATCTGACAATGCAGCGTTATTAATTTGCTTTATACGGTATTGTTTGGCTGTCAGCCCGGTCAGTTTCCGAAATACCTTATTCAGATGGCTTTCATCGGTAAAGCCCAGTTCCGCTGCAATTTCTGAAATAGTACGCCTATTGTGGAGCAGCCGCGTTTTGGCCAGCTCCACCTTATAATCCAAGATAAATTGTTTGATCGTCTTGCCGGTATGTTTACGGAAATAGACGCCAACATAATCTTTGGAAAGGTGGAAGTGTCCGGCAACCTGGTCAAGAGTGGTGAGGTCATTGTCGTAAATATGATGCTGTAGGTAGAGGATGATTTCATAGGCGGTATTGGCAGCATGATCTTGGGACGCGAACCGGGGCGCCCTTCCGTACCGGGCAATGATGTTAAGAAGTAAAAAAGCGAGATTTTGCAGGACAATCTCACGGAAAAATCCTTTTCGCTCCCACTCCGCAATCAGTCGCTTGATCAATAAACCGGAGAAAGTCCGGTCTTCCTCGTCCAACGCGATAAAACCATTATAGTGACCGGCATGCTGGAATATGTATTCCAGTTGCTTGAAAAAGTGGCCAAGTTCTGGTTTGTCCTGTCCGGTAGCCGAGTTCCTTTCAAAAAATGATGCTGTGAAGTCAATGATGCAGAAGGTAGACTGCGCATGGGCTTTAAAGGTGTGCTTGTCTGTCGGCGTGAGAAGAAATAGGTCGCCTTTACCGTAGGCGAACTGATTCTCATTGATGACATGTATACCTCTGCCTTCCAGCACGTGGATCAGTTCAAAACAATTGTGTCGGTGCTGGGGATGGCTGTCCGCAAAATATTCTTTAATGGACAATTGAAAGTCCGTTTGAAATCCGGTGTTGGACATGAGCGGAAAAGTACGGATAAATGCCTGTTTTTTACCTGTTTTCCCCGGCTTTCTCACGGTAAGTTTGCACTGAATTGATTATCGCACAATTATGAGGCATTTTTATTTACATCATAAGGCGGACCTGATCCGAATAGGCGGGACGGCGCTCGCTTTACTTGTCAGCCTTTCCGGAAAATGGAAGACGCTTACTTCCGTGGATGTAGTGGCAATTGCGGCTACGCTCATCGGGGGCTTTCCCATGTTTAAGGAAGCATTTGAAGCGATCAGGAAGCGCAGGATGACTATGGAGCTTTCTATGTCCATTGCTGTCCTTGCCACCCTGGTTGTCGGCCAATATATGACCGGGTTGGTCATCACCCTGTTTGTACTGGTAGCGGAGTTGTTGGAGCACCTGACAGTGGACAGGGGGCGGGGTGTTCTGAGAAAGCTGGCGGAACTGCTGCCGCAGTCGGCTATTGTCCGGCGCGATGGAAAGGAATTTCCAGTTCTTGTGCATGAGCTGCAACCTGGTGACAATATCATCGTGAAACCGGGCGGTCGGATCCCGGTAGATGGCAAAGTGACGAAGGGGAACAGTTTTGTGGACCAGTCTGCCATTACCGGAGAATCCATACCGGTAGAAAAGATACCGGGCATGGAGGTGCTGGCCGGAACGGTGAATCAGGCCGGGGTATTGGAGATTAATGCCACCGGTATCGGGAGAGACAGCACTTTTGGGAGGATCATAGACGTCATCGAGGCGGCTCAACAGACCCAGGCGCCTATTGAGAAAACAGCGGACCGGCTGGCGGCCCGCCTGGTGTACTTTGCCTTTGCGGGAGCCCTGGCGACTTTCTTCATCACGCATAATATGACCGCCACGATATCGGCGCTGATTGTAGCCGGGGCTTGCGGCGTGGCGGCAGGCACGCCGCTTGCCATTCTCGCAGGTATTGGCCGTACCGCACGGGAGGGTATCATTGTGAAAGGAGGGGTCTACCTGGAGCAACTGGCGTCGGCGGATACGGTAGTGTTGGACAAAACTGGGACGTTGACGCTGGGGCAGCCCGTTGTGACGGATATACGTTGTTTCAATGGCATTTCCCGGACAACAGTCCTGCAGCTTCTCGTCACGGCCGAGCAACACGCAGAACATCCATTGGCTTCGGCCATCCTGCAACAGGCGAAAAAAGAGGCCGTCGACCCCGGACCATATGAGACCATCGAGTACCTGCCCGGCAGGGGTTTACGGTGCCGCATCAACGATGAAGATTACCTGATCGGCAACCTATCCCTCCTCGATGAAAAGGGCATTGGCTATTCAGCGGCGCTGCCTTGGATCTGCGAGCAGAAAGGAAAGGGCAATACAATGATTGTGCTGAGTTCAAGTCATCAGTTGCTCGGTGGAGTCGGCATCGCTGATGTGATCCGGCCGGAGGCCAGGGAAGCCGTGTCGGAAATGCGGGATTACCATATTAACATTGTCCTGTTATCAGGTGACCATGCAAGCGTAGTGCAGGCAACGGGAGAGGCGCTGGCCGTAGATCAGGCGATCGGAGACCTCCTGCCCACGGACAAATTGGAGTATGTACGGAAATTAAAGTCCGAAGGTAGAAAGGTAGTGATGGTAGGCGATGGCATCAACGATGCCCCTGCTCTGATAGAAGCCAATGTGGGAATAGCCATGGGTGCCGGCACGGACGTTGCCTTTGAAAGTGCCGATATGATTCTCACCACGAACGACCTTCGAAAAGTGGGGACGGCCATTGCCATCAGCAGGCAATGCATGGGGGTTATCCGGTTTAATTTCTGGGGTACCATCGCCGTAGATAGTGTAGGCATTTTACTGGCTCTCCTGGGATATCTGACTCCTATGGCTGCAGCCCTGATCCATGTGAGCTCGGAGATGTTCTTCATACTAAATTCCGCTCGGTTGTTCAAAAAAAATTGACGTCGTCTTTGAATCAGTTTTGTAAGATCATCTTTTAGTCTTTAGCCTGAATGATGTATGGTCAAATCTTGATTATTGCAAATCATCAAGGACCTACAGGATAAACCGCTCTTTCATCCCTAGCCCTGCACCATGATGCGCGTTTATCTCGTTACAATTCGTATCTTAAGGAGTATTTCGAAAATCTTATCTCACTTGAAACTTCCATATGTACTTCTAGTCGATTCCGATCTCGCCCGCAAAAATACTTTTGTTAAGGTTTTTGAGAATCAGGTTGCATATGCCACGATTTTTACCATGGATGATGGTCAGTCTTTTCTAGCATTTCTGTCTGAACGCGGTTGGGATGATCTACCCTCCTTAATTATTCTTAATTATCAGCTTCCCGATATGAATGCACCGGACATCTTGCGAGAGCTATTAATTGACCACCGCTATCTCCATATTCCAAAATTTGTTTGGACCTCGACCTTGGAAAAAAAAGAGACAGAGGAATACAGAATGCTAGGCATCAAGCATTTTTTCAAATCCCCAGTTGACCTTTTTGAGTTGGAAGCTCAGGTTCGCAAAATCGATGATCTATTGAATCCCGAGTTGTATCGCTAGCATTTGCAGCCTTGTCTACGAGATTGAAGAGAGGTCATTTAGTACACAAAGAACCCCCGTCGGGTGGTCAATATCACGGGAACGGTGGTCAACTAAAAATCTTCAATTGACCACCATGACGGGTTTTACAGAGTGCTTGATCACATACCGAACCAGGTCTCCATTTAGTATTCGACCAAGGGGTGTTTGACAGCGAGCGCCTATAATGATCAGATCAGCATCCCACTCTTTTGCGGTTTGGAGTATCTCCTTCTTGGGAAACCCTTCCGGCGTGAAACGAAATATATTTTGCGAACTCGCATGCATTTGAACAAGTTGGGTAAGCGTTTCCTGCGCCTGTTTCAAGAGAACAGTTTGGCTTTCCTCGGGAGTGATGCCTATGTCTGCATTGATTACCTCTTTGGTTCGGTCGACGACGAAAACGAGTCCGATAGCGGCGTGAAGATTCTGGGCTAACTCGAAGCCCGCCCTGGCTGCGGCGAGGGCACCGGCACTGCCGTCAACAGCAATGAGGATTTTCTGATAGGACATAACAAACCCTTTTTTTGCAATCTTGAAAATTGCCCATATGGCTCTCAGGAGTTTTCCTTTTTCAAAGATAGTTAGATTAAAGGATGCGAATGTGGCAGGATTGGGCGCCATCCAAAAGTTATTTGCTCCGGGCATCGGCGGCTGCCTTTTTGAGAGGTTCGCTAAGCCGGGGGGCCCTCCTTCTCTTATGCAGCCTGCCCCAAGCCTCCATCGTTGTAGGCTTGGGTTTGAAGAATTTCTGTGCAAGCAGCGTAGGTAATACCGCGCTTAAGATGACGACGGTAACCAGGATAGTATATTGTTTTTGATTGATTATATGATTGTTAAGGCCGTAAAGAGAGGCGATCGTGCCGAAAGTAAGGCCGGTGCCCATCAGCAGCGTGGTATAGTGGCTCTCCTTGCTCCGCATGCTGAAAACACGGGCGAAAGGGAATACACCGATGTATTTAGATCCGAGCTTCAACAGGAAAAGGAAGGATATGACGCCCAGAGCGGACCAGACCGCAGGCAAGGAGACGTAAAGCCCTGCCTTCAGGAAGTAGAAAGGGGTGAAGACGGCAAAAGCAATGCTGCGCATGCGGTGAACAAGCGTCTTATCGCGCATGAAGACGCCGGCCACAACCAGGCCGACGAGATAGGCCGGCAGGACCGCTTCACTTTTGGCGGTAGTGGAGAGGCCGCCCAGGAAGAAAAGGACGAGTAAGAGGAATTTAACCTCGGGTTCGCTGATCTGGTGGGAGGCTCCCATGCGGGATATAATGAAATTGGTCCAGCGGGGCATGTACCAAAGCATGATACATAACACGCCAACGAAGAGCAGCATCCACCAGTTGAAACTGGCGAAGAGGACGCCGAGGGCGAGTACAGTGCCGAAATCCGTGATAAAGCAGGCAGCGAGGATCATCTTACCAAGTGCGGTGGTACTGTGGCCCGTCTCGATCATGACGGCGTACACGACGGCGACCGAGGTGGTGGACAGGGCGATGCCCGCGATCTGCGCCTGGTGGAGCGACCAGCCGAGAATGAATTGCGCGAATGCCCAGACAAGAGCAAACGGAAGCAGGAAAGACAGGATGCCGATGACCAGGCTCGGGCGGAGGTTGGCTTTGAGGGATACGGGATCTATTTCAGCGCCCGCCAGGAAGGTGATCACTCCACTGCCGAGCATGGCCAGGAAGTTGATCCAGTCGGTGGTTTGGTGGACGCCGAGAAAGTTGCCGGCAAGGACGCCGACGAGGATCTCGATCAGCGCCACGGAAATTTTCAACCGGATGGAAACGATGCTGGCGATAAGGGCAAGTCCCATCCAAAGTGCGGCAACAAACCAGATATTGCTCAGTATACCCGTCACGGGTTATTGCTTTTAGGGCGGGTCTTTTTTGGACCTGGCTTGTAATAGAGCACACCGGCTTTCTCGATGGTGATGAGGCCACCGCAGCCTGCTTTTTCCAGGAGCCCCCCGGCGACATCTATAAAGGAATTTATCTTTTCCTCCTTATCGACGATCTCGACTATAATAGGGAGGTCCTGTGATATTTCGATGAGCCGGGCGGCATGTACCCGGGAAGAAGCACCGTAGGACATGATGCCCCTGATGACCGTGCAGCCGGCAAGTTCCCGTTGTTTAGCTGCCATGAGGATGGCTTCATACAGGCATTGGTGGCCGATCTTGTCGTTCTCACCGATGAATATTCGCAGTAGTTTCGAGTCCCCATTTAGTTCCATATGATAATTTTTATAATACTCTGACAAGGAAAATACCCAGGAATACGGCGGCAACGCCCAGGACGACACTGGCAATGGTGTAAAGCCCTACGTATAGAAAATCGGAGCCGCGGATCAGGTTGGCGTTTTCATAGGCAAAGGTCGAGAAGGTGGTGAAGCCACCGCAAAAGCCTGTCGTGAGGAAGAGCCGCCAATCAGGCGGAAGCAAGTTACCTTTTTCGGATAGGCCATAAAAAAGACCAATAAGGAAACATCCTGTTACATTAACCAGGAAGGTGCCCAACGGAAAGACGAAGGGATAGAGTTTATACACATAGGTCTGCGCGCCGTAGCGCGATAAACTGCCAAGGGCGCCTCCGAGCGCGATGAGCAATGCCACTTTCATTGATTCTTTTTTTTCGGGGATGTATAACGAGAAATGGACGCGTTGGCAACTACCGCGAACAAATCCGGACAAACTGGGTTGTGACTGCACAAATAATGTTCGAAGGGAATTTGCATTGATCGCATACCCGCCAATTTAAATCATTTGATCTAATTATTGCAGGCGTCATCAGCCCCTCGAACATTGTCCGTGCCCGGAAGGCGGCTACCGCTGGCCGGACGGGCGGTTGATAAGGTGGAACACCATCACCTATGGATTAAAGTTACAAAGGATTAGCAGGAAAGCCAAAAAAAGCTCTGGATTGCCAGAGTCTTATAAATGAATCCGGTTGACATTTAGGGTTGGATGGGGTTAGCAATGGGATGGTTAGCCGTGAAGTGTAGGCCCAGCAGTCGGGCTATGGTTTGAGCGTATTGCTGCTGGTATACTTGCCCGGGGGTTTTAACCTCGCCTTTGGAGGGAATGCCAGGCCCCATAGCGATAAAATAGGTCTCGTCGGAGTGGGCGATGCGAGCGCCATGACTGGTCCATTCTTCGCCGATGCCGCGGCCGTGATCCGGGAAAATGAGCAGGTCGGTCTTGCCCTTGTAGAAGGGGTCGGATTGAAGGGCAGACCAGATATCTTTGAACATGAAATCGGCATAGTGAGCGGCGTCCAGATAGTTGCCATATTCCGCCGCATGAGCGAAATCGTCATTATCTCCCAGGTCGATATAAAGAATGCGGGGATGGTTGGCCAGGAGATAGGACTTTGCCAGCGGGTATGTTCCCGCATCCAGGCGTTCGCCCTTGCCGAAGACATCGGGTAGCAGGTGCTGGAAGGTGTTGGCTTCTTTTTGCAGCGCTGTCAGGTGGGCGCCCCGCACATCCTCGCCGTAAATGTTGACGAATATTCCACTTCGATTGCGATTGATGATGCGGGCGACGGCATCCCATGAAGAAAAGACCGCTATTTTGCCATGGAAAGCAGCCTGACCGTTGATGTATTCGAGGACGTTGGTATTCGGGTTGTCGGGATAGTCGTTGGAGTTGACGGCGCTGTCAAAATATCCGATAAAGATCTCGCTACGGCCGGGATAGGAGAACCAGTATTTGTTGACGACGTTGACATTATTGCCAAAGTTGCGGTTGCCAATGAGCTCGCCTTCCCGGGCGATAGTTCCCCAGGTAAACGGCATGAGTTTCCGGCGACGTTCTTCTGCGGTAGGCGCCCAATATTTCCCGACCGTCCATGCGGAATCGCTGTGGTTGCACTTCCCGTTGAAGATCAGTGCCGAATCGGCACCCTGGAAGAGCTCTTGCCATCGATATCCATCCATGACGAAGATGACGAGATTTTTTGCAGGCAGGGTTTGCTGGGCGGAGGCGCCAAGCCCGGCGGTGAGCATTACCACGACGGCCAGGCATAGTAGCAGGGTATGTTTCATTCGATAAATATAACCGGAGAATGCTGATTGGATCTGACCGGCGAGTTAAGAAATATTAAACTTTTGTTTGGTAAAGCTAGTGAAACAGCGGCTGCCGGGCGGGCAGGTGTCCCGTCTAGCAGCAAACAAAGTACAATGGTAAGGGCCAGAAAGAACAAAAAGGCCACGGCGGCGCTTTTGAGCGACTCGATGACCACACGCCGGCCCTTGAAATGATGCTGGTACTCATTATAGGTAATGAGATAGGCCATGACGCCAGCGACCGTACCGGCAATCAGGCCGAGGAGCAGTATCGTTCTAAGGTTCATGCAGCGGCAGTTTTGGTTCGACGGTATAGCAGGCGCAGCAGGCTTGGGAATACAAAGAGCAGCAGGGGTATTCCGGCCACGAAGCCGCCGATGACGGCAACAGCCAGCGGCTGCTGCATTTGGGCGCCCAGGCCGATACCCAGGGCCAGGGGCATGAGGGCGAGAATGGCGCCGATCGCCGTCATGAGTTTGGGCCGGATGCGCAAGGCGATAGCATATTGAATGGATTCATCCACGCTGCCGCCGGCTTTGAGATTAGCGAAAAACTGGTTGATAGTGAATATGGCATTCTCCGCGATAATGCCTACGATCATAATGATGCCGGTATAACTGCTGACATTGAGTGGAATGCCTACCACGTACAGGGCGAGGATACAGCCTGCGATTCCCAGGATGGATAGGAACAGGATGAGAAAAGAGATCGTCCATGACCGGAACAGGAACAGGAGCACGGCAAAAACAAGGATACAGGCCGTGGCGAGGATCAACGAGAGCTCGTCGAAGGACTGCTGCTGCTCGGAGTAGGCTCCGCCGAAGGCAATCGTATAGCCCGGTGGCAAAGGGAGACCGGCCTGGAATTTCTGTTGGATCTCCCTGATGGCTCCACCCAGGTCGCGATTGTCGAGCCGGGCAGTCAGCACAATGTCCGATTTCAGGTTCTCGCGTTTCAGATCGGTTTCGCCGCTGATAATTCTTACGTCACAAAAGAAGGATATCGGTTTCGTAGTGCCGTCGGGAAGGAAGAGCAACTGGTGCCGGATCTTTTCGAGGTTGTTATCGGAGAAATTGGTGAATCGCAGCAGTATGCGGCGCATCTGCTCGCCGTCCTGGATGCTGCCTACCTGTACGCCGCCCGCCATGATGATCTGGGCGGGGTCCAGGGTGGGTGTATTGGCGTTGATGCCAAGGGGGACACCGCCGGTATAGGCCGCAAGTTGTGTTTGAAAATCGGTAAGGGTGATATTGAACTGGGCCAGCTTTTGAACATCGGGAATAAAGACCATAGAAGGGCCCGCAAGAACCAGACCGTTATCGATGTCGGCGACTCCCTTAACGTCGGTGAGAATGGTTTCTGCTTGCCGGGCAAGGGCTTCGAGGGTTTTCTGGTCGTCCCCGAATATCTTTATTTCGATAGGGCTGGGCGTGCTCATGAGGTCTCCCAGCAGGTCGGAGATCCGCTGACCGAACGAGATATGCAGCGCCGGCAGGGTGGCCTCGATCTGCCGACGCAAGTCGCCGATGACATCGACGGTTTTGTGTTTCCGGGATTTCCTTAATTGGATAGAGTAATCCCCGAAGTTCTGCGGTATGGCCGTAAAACCCATGTGCGTGCCCGTACGGCGAGAGTAAGTTTCGACCTCCGGGTGGTGCAGCAGGATCTGTTCAACCTGCCGAAGCATATGGTCCGTCTCATCGAGCGAAGTGCCGCTGGGAGAACGATAGTCGAGCACGATGCTGCCTTCATCCAGGTCGGGCAGGAAGCCGGTCTCGAGCTTGTCGGCAACATAGAACGCTGCGCCGGCAAGCGCCGCGACTAAAACCAGCGCGAAGACGGGCTTGTTGAAGAACCAGGTGAGCCACCGCAGTTTGTTGGTTCCCCGCGACGCCGGTTTATGATGCTTCCTGGAGGGTTTAAAGCCGATCAGCAGGTGCAGGACGGGTAGCACAAACCAGGTGCTGAGGAAGGAGCAAACCAGGACGATCTGCATGGTATTGGACAGCTCCTTAAAGAAGCTGCCGGCCAGGCCGCTCATCATGCGGAAGGGAATGAAAATGACGATGGTCGAGAGGGATGAGCCGACCATGGCAGGAAAGAGGTCATGGATGGCCTCTTTGACGACGGTGAACCGGTCTTTTTCCGGGTATTCTTCATGAACCCTGTAGATCTGTTCGATGATGACGATGGCATCGTCGATGATCAGGCCGATGGCTGCCGCGATGCCGCCGAGCGACATGATATTGATGGTGATCCCCGCCAGGTAAAGGAATGTGATGGAAAAGGCGATGGTGAGGGGGATGGTGAGCAGCACGACAAGGCTGGCTCGCCAGGAACGCAGAAAGGCGATCATCACGAAGATGGCGAGCAGGAGACCTTCATAGATGGTTTTCGAGACGCTGTTGATGCTGTCGCCGACGAAAGCAGATTGGTCGTAGTATGGCTTTAGTTCGATACCGGGTGGCAGGACCTTTTTGATCTGTTCGGCCTTCACACGGACATCGCGCGCAAAATCGATCAGGTTGACGCCCTGTTGCTTGACCAGGTCGACCTGAACCGCGTTGTTGCCGTTGGCGTTGAGGATGACGAATTCCTGCTGCTCTTGCAGGTCGATGGCGGCGATGTCCCTCAGGTGGATGATACGGGTGCCGTCGTTCCTGATGACAATATTTTTTAGACCTTCCACATCGTTGACCCGCGCTTCTGTAAGGGTCAGATAGAGGCGGCGGAAATCGGCGAGTTCGCCGTTGGATTCAACGAAATTGGTGTTGTTGAAGACGGTGATCAGGGTGTTAGGAGTAATACCGAGCGACGACATTTTGACGGGATCGGGGATTACGACATATTCTTTGGATTTCCCGCCGCGCACGATGACGTTGGAGATGCCGGAGACCTGGGAGAAAAGGGGCCGGACGAGGAGGTTGGCGTTGTCCTTTAGGGCAATCAGGCCCCGGGTCTTGCTTTCGAGGGTAAAGCCGAAGACCGGGAAGAGCGATTGGTTCATAGCTTCCATCGAAATAATGACGCCCGGCGGCAGGAGGCTCTTTATCTCGTTGATGCGGCTTTCGATCTGGGTCTTGGCCGTATAGATGTCCTGGTCCCAGTTGAAATACACGTCGATGTTACAGTTGCCGCGGCTGGTGCTGCTCCTGACCGTGGTGACGCCCTTTACCCGTTTGACTGCGCTTTCGAGTGGTTTGGTAACGGTGATCATCATGCGGTCGATAGGCTGCTGGCCATTGTTGGCGATGAGGGTGATCTTCGGGAAGGTCACTTCCGGGAACAGGGCCGTCTGCATGCGGGTATAGGAGAAGGTGCCGGCGGCGACGAGCACGATGGCAACAAAGAGTATCGGCCGGGAGAAGAGCTGGTAATAATTCTTTGACGGCATAGCAGAGGAATAGAATGCGTTAAGGAATGAGCTTTACTTGCGCGGTATCAGCCAGACCGTAATTCCCTTCGGAAAGGATACGATCGTCGGGATTTAGCCGGGGTGATAGGATCTCTACTTCGGTGTTGTCCCGGATGCCAGGTTGAACGTTGACCTTTACCGCCGTGCTGTCGTTGACCAGGCGCATGATCCAGAAGCTCTTCATGAGTTCGTCGCTGAGGACGCAGCTTTTGGGGACGACCTGGGCAGCTCTCTTGAATTGTGTAGTCAGCAACACCGAGGCTACCAGGCCTTCGGGAAGAAAGAGATTGCTGGCCGGCTGCACCAGGTAGGTCTGTGTTTGCGTTTGGGGGTTTAGGGCGCTGAGGGGTTTCACGATTCGGCCTTCTATTGCCGATTGGTCAGGGAGGACGATCCGACATCTATTTCCGGGACGCACCAGCGAACGGTATTCGAATGGCACGTTTAGCTGGAAGGCCAGGTCGTCACTCTGCGTAATCGTGCACAGCGGGTTGCCTTCCATGACATATTCTCCGCTTTGCTGGCGGTCGATGGTGGTGATCACGCCATTGGCAGGGGCCTTGATAACAAGCATACCAAAGTTTTTGAGAATGGTATCTCCGGTGAGTGAAGTGCTGCCCAGCGCATTTCTTTCCTTCGTCTCTATCTCATAGAGCGTCTGGCCTTGCCGAACAGCGTCGCCATACTTGACCTGTACCTTTGTGATATAGCCGGCAACCGGGGTGTTCACCTGGCTCCGCCGAAGATAGACGGAAGTGGCAGTGAGAGGTACACGGGCAGCCATGTCCTTAAATTGAGGCGGGACCTCCCTAACACGAGCGATGGAACGGATAACCGGCTCGGGATTTTCGCCGGTACTGTGACAAGCGGCGATAGAAAAACAGGCGGCCAGGATTACGAGGTTTCTTTTTTTCATCCTTTTTGTTTTACCAATTCCAATAATTGTACGTGTTGATCAAAAGCTGTTGGTCTCTTTCCATGCTCGTATAATCATTTTTAAGCGAAATCAGGCTTTTGATGGTGGTGATATAATTGATGACGGATAGCTGCCCTTTGGCCAATTCTTCTTTATAATACGTCAATAGCTTGTCGTATTCGCCAAGTTGTGCCGTAGTCAGAGCCATCCGTTCCCGGAGCGATTGAAGGGCAGAAAGCAACTTGGCCTTCCTGACGGCGTTCCGGATGAGGAATTGCTGCTGGTAGTCGCTGGCTGTACGCAGGAGGATATCTGTCTTTTGCTGGTTCAGCCGTCTTTGGTGCCCATCGTAAAGGTTCATGGTAAAGCTGACGCCAGCGCCGATACCGAAGCGCCTGGGTAGAGTGGGTAAGTTTACCGCATTGAGTCCCGCATTGGCGAAGGCGCTGACCTGTGGCTTATATTGCAATTCGAATACCTGCTGCCGGGCTAGCAGGGAGAGGCTGTCGAGATGATATTTTTCGGTGAATGCGGAGCTGGCTGGGGCTTCATTTAACCTAAGATCGGGTTCGGGCAGCGTATGGTAGGATGTGTCGTCCACGCCGCAGAGAATGTTCAAATCAAGGAGATCATTGCGATAGTCGGACTGGTATTGATTGAGGGCAATATTTTGCGTTTGTATCTCAATGTCGAGCAGGGTCAGATCGGAGAGCTTATAGCTTCCGGTGTTGATCAGTCGGGTGATGAGGTCTTTTTGTTGCCGGAGCAGGTCGATGATCTTTTCCTGGTAAGTGATCTGATTATAGGCCTGGAGGCATAGGATATACTGGTCGGTCACCCATTTGCCGATGTCATGAACGGCAAGGCGGATGTTGTTGTCATTCATCTGGGCGCTGATCTCTGCTTCCCTGGCGGCCGTCTTGTATTTGGCATCGCTGAACAACGGTTGCTTGATACCGATGAGGCCCTGGTAAAGCCCGCCGTTGGTGAGCGAATAATTGTAGCCTACGTATTTGCCGGGCGCATTGGCCGGATTGAGCTCGAGTTGGGTCTTATTGTTGCCCTGCGAGAGAACAGGAGCGAGCTGGTAGTTGCCGTCCAGTCCTATCCGGGGTTGGGTAAAGACAGCTTTTATGCGTTGGATTTCCACTTTGGCCGCTGCGCTTTGGTTTTGGTTGTCTTTGATAAGCGGGCTGTTGGCCTGGGCGATGCGGATATAGTCGGGCAGGGTATTCTGCGCATGCGCAGTCTGTAGCACGGTGCCAAACAGTAGAAGCGTGAGCAAAGGCGGTAGATGCATAAGCGGGTTTTAGTCGGCGGGTTGATAAATGCGGATGGCTGCTTGCCGGCCATTGGCCTGGGGGACGGCCAGGAAGATCTCGTCCAGCTCCGCGGAATAAAGCGAAGTGCCGGCACCCTGGGCCGTAGGGATCTTTTCCAACAGTTGATAATGATCCGGGTCGTTTTGACTTATTACGTCGAGAAATCCTTCGCCGCAGGAAATATACAACCGGCGCCTGTGTTCATCGTAATAGATGCCGTCTGCATCCTTGTCGATGTCGAGGCTGGCAACGGAAGTTCCGGTAGCAGTCGAAAAAACAACGAACTTGCCCGGTTCGCAACCTACAAAGAGACGCTGGTGCGTTCGGTCCAGGGCCATGGGGACGTTTTCAGGTGCTTCCTTTACCGGCCAGGTGGCGATGACTTTTCGGGTGACGCGATTGGCCACCTCGATCATATTCTTACGCGGTATGTTGACATAAATGCGGTTGCCGTCCAGCTCGAATTGCTTGGGATAGTCAGAGAGTGGTATCTGGCCGACGATGGTATCCTGGCGGGTATCGATGATGCCGAGGGCGCCGAAGCTATCGCCCACACCCACCCATAGCTGCCCCGTGGTCTCGTCGAAGCGGAGGTTATTGCATTTTTCCTTGAAGGTGAAGCGGTGGAGGATGCTGAAATTGCTGTCGTCGAATTCCGTGACCTTTCCATCGCCGCCGGTGGCGACATACAGTGCCTTTTTTTCAGGCCGATAAACGACCCATTTTGGCTCTTCGAGGCCAGGGATACTATGGACCGGGCGTTGTTTCTCCAGGTCGAGGACCTCCAGCGTACGGTTGTCTTCTGCCGACACGAAGAGCCGTCTCTTCCCCCTATCGAGGGCCATCAGGTCGAAACCTCCTTTTACCGCCGGAAGAGCTATGCTTGTCTTTTGGATAAGCCTGGGAGTGCTGTTCGAAGCGTTATCATTGCCAGGTGAGTGACAGGCTCCCAGGACAGCAAGAATGAACAGGATACGGCACGATTTTGAAAATTTATTCATATAAGGTTAGGTTAATATATGGACTGAGAATAACTGCTTTTTAGCATAGCCGGTAAATATCCGGGCAGGTTCTGAAAAATTGCTGAAATACCAAACCACACATGCCTTAGCCGGCATTATTTTTTTTCAAAGGGCACTGGATTTTCCGGCCGATGCCGGCGCTGCGGAACAGTAAGTGCCCCGTCCAGGCCGAAAGGATGCCCAGCACCATAGCGCCCATTACATCGCTGCCGTAATGCACGCCGAGACAGATCCTGGAATAGCCTACGGCCAGGGCCCAGGCCAGGACCGGAAATACAAGCACCCGGGAATACCTGCCCAACATGAAAAAGGCCAGCACCGTAAAAGCATCCGCAGTATGGCCGGATGGGAAAGATCCACCGCCGGCATCCGAGAGTTTGTGGATGAAGGGATAGACCTCATAGGGGCGCATTCGATGTACCAGCGGTTTGAGTACCTGGACTACGACCGTGGCGACGAGCAGGGAACATAACAGGAGCAAGCCTTCGGCGAACAGGAGCCTGCGGTCGCCCATTTTACCGGAAAGAAATGCGTACGGCTTTTTTGCTATGGCGGCACGGATCAGGTAGGGGGCGACAAAGCCAAAGCTGATATAGGCGGTGGTATTGCTGATCAGTTGGAACAATCCGTCCCAGCCGGAGGCGCGATGGGAATGGATATAGCGTATCAGCGCCATATCGGAATAGCTGCCCGAAAGCATACAACAACCGATAAACGCGAGCAAGGCAAACGCCAGGAGAGCCCATTTCATGCGGCAAACGTCGCTCCGGGTTCTGTAGAAAGTCTGAAATCGCGAATCCGGCGCCTGATTAGCCTTGCCCAAAAATTTTGTTGTATATATCTAAACCGTAACTTGTCTGCAATGGCGCAGCCACAGCCAATTTAAATGTTCTTTCTGCATCGGGTTCTCTCTCCGCCCTGAGAAAAATAGCCTTGCCGTCTTTGTTGTTGTTATAATATTCATGAGCAAATTCGTACAAATGGGTAACGAAGAATAGTTTCAAATTCTTTTCCAGCAAAGCTGTTGCAATCTGTCGCGCTATTTCCGATCCCTCTCGTTCATTAGTGGCGGCGAAGGATTCATTGAACAAAAACAGCGAATGCGAAGTTACATGATCCGCAATAGCGCTCATCCTGCTCAATTCCTCATCCAGCTTGCCGCTTGTCATGCTGAAGTCTTCCTCTCTCTTGAAATGGGTGAACAGGTTGGTGCATAGGTTAGCGGAAAAATTCTGGCCGGGAACGAACAGGCCGCTTTGCATCATCAGCTGGGCTACGCCGATGCTTCGAAGAAAGGTTGATTTACCGCCCTGGTTAGCCCCGGTGATAAGGACCAGGCTTTTCTTTTCCGCTTCCATTTCGTTACCTACGATTTTTCGATTCATTTTCAAAGCCAGGCAGGGATCATAAAGGCCGCTGAAGGAATGCCGGTATTCTTCCGCCGGCACGGGTTGGGGAATGCATACCGGCGCTTCCATCCCGGTAAGCCGCTCATATAAGTTGAGACAGCCGACGTAGAAAGCCAACTCGGCCCGGAGCATCTTAAAAAAACCTAGGATATGTTCATTGGATTGGGCCAGCGAATTTGCCACCCGGTTGATGCCCTCGTTGGTAATAGCGGATAACGCCCTCGCACCGCCTTCATCCCGGGGATGGATACTAAAGGTGTAAACCCGGTCTTTTTTCGCAAAAAGCCGCTGCAGCCAGTTTCGTCGTTTCCCCTGGTATTGGTGCAACCTGGGCAGGATTCCTTTGTTCCCCTTTCCTAATTTATAGCTGATCAAAATTCCATCCTTGAACCGGAGGGAATCCAGGTGATTTTGAATTTCCTCAAAATAGGCGTCCTTTAGTTCATTTTGGAGCATCCTAAAGAGCCGGCTGAAACCTTCAGAATGGAAATTGCCGGCATTGTCGTCGGCAACCTTCCGGAGCTGCTTCAGCATGTCTGTGAAATATTCCATGAGCCGGAGGCCATCCGATAGAATGGCGGAGGGGTATTTTGAAAAGACGCCGAACCAGCCGGTTCTTTTTACGTCCAGCGCTCCCTCGGTGATATCATAGAGCAACCTGACAACGGCAGGATACTGCAAACAGTCCTTTAAAATATCTTGCCGGTAATGGATGGTGTCCAGGCTGTTCGTTACCGCACCCAGTATGGTTTTCATCGCCACTTCCAATACCAGTTCGTCGTTGCCTGCCATGGCGCTGAGCAAAACAGGCAATTCCAGATCCTGCACCAGGTCTCTTTCATTCCATGGCATGGGCTTTTTCAGGTCGAAATCCTGCTCCTTGTATAGTAATAACGCTTTCATGTATTGATCCGGTGTTGCAGGTCATTATAAGTGACCTGGTATTTCTCCGCTATTGACAACGCATAAGCCAGGCCGTCCGCAGGCTTTCTTTCGATCTTGAATGTGCGAAGACTGGGGTTCCCGGGTACAACGGTACTGACCATGCTCACCGTCTTCTCGCTAAAGGCCAGTAATTCCTCGATAAAGCTTACCCAAACGCATATCGCGTCCAGCCGGACGATCCGCTCCATTATCTTCTTGCTTAGCAGGATCGCGTCCTGCAAGGTGGTAGAGGACAGTATCTCATTAAGGATGATGATGCTGTTTGGGGTGGCTTCCTGTAGTATATTGTGCAAGCGGAACAGGTCATCCTCCAGTTTGCTTCTTAGATTCCCGATATGCTCCATTTTTTCAAAATGGGTAAAAAGCCTGTCGAACAAATAAAGTTTGGCTTCCTGGCCAGGAATGGGACAACCGAGTGCGGCAAGGTAATGCAGCTGGCCGAAGGTCCGGGCAAAGGTGGTCTTGCCACCCTGATTGGGTCCGCTGACAACAAAGACGCGCTCACCGTCTTTCAGATAGAAGTCATTTCTTACCACGGAAAGACCTTTCTTCACCAGTTGGGAAGCCAGCGCCAGGTCGAAGCTTTCATAATCGTAAATATCCCTGGTGTCGCCGGAAATTTTGGGGTAACAGAAGGGCAGACCAGCCTGTTTCATTTTGGAAATGTAGTCCAGCCAGGACACATAGAATTGGATTTCCCGGTCGAATTGCCGGATCGTTTCATCCACGTAGCCCGCATTCCTTGCACAATAGTCGTCGAGAGCGGTGAATACCTGTGGATACAGGGTGGCGACGCCTGCAAGAATGGAGGCCTCCACATGGTTCATTTGCAGGGTAGGCGTAAATTGCGCACGGTAGTCTTTCACCGGGTCGCGCCTGAACTTTTCGAATGTCCTATCTACTTCGGCGCTGTAGTCTGTTTCTTCCCGGTAAGGGAGCACCTGCACTTTGAGGCCGTTGACAAGTACGCAATATTCTATGGAAGCCAGGTCTGTGAGTAGCCGGGTTGTATCGGTGACAAGTGCCAGAAAGGCCTGGGATTGCAGGTAGCCGGACAGGTATTCCCGAAAGGCCAGCAGGCCGGCGGAAGCCAGGGTTATGGGCTTCAGCGCCTGAAACAAAGCCCGGATGCCGGTGCAATAGATATTGACTGCCTCCAAAAAGAACCGCTCATCCTGTTGCTTGTAGTTACCTGCTTTCGGATCGGGCATTTGCCGGCGCGTGGCCCACATTGCTTCCGAGAATCTCACGACACAATTGAGCAGGTTGGCATTTTCCAGGTCCTTCATGACCTCTTGCCGGTAGACGATTTCCGCTTCGTCGTGGAGAGGCGTATGAAAGAATGGCTCCAGGTGATATTCCTCTTTGCCGTAAGTGACCGAAGCTACCACCTGCACCAGGTTCAGGTCGGTAAAGAATGCAGGTGCCTCCTGGCTCGGAGCAGTTCTATTTGTGAATAAGATGCTCTTGAAGGAGATTCTGGTGGGTGGTATTGTTTCTCTTGGGTTGATCATATCCTGAACATAGTTTTGGCGTTTTTGGGTAAACTATGAGCAGGAGTCATTAGTCCGCGGCGGGCGAGACGTTTAAAGGCGAACTCCATCGCCGTGATACCTTGAAGTTACGAAATTTTCCGCTGCAATAGGCATTTTTCGACGATTTGCCGGATATTCTCATAGGAGTTGCGCAGGTATTGCGGTAACTCTCCAACGGTTACCCAGCGTAACCATTCGATACCTTCTTGCAGTTGCGGAAACAATTCGTCCCGGCGGCTTGCCCGCATCGAAAACCAGTGGGTCTCTTTTAAGGCGTCGATGTTCAGCTTGTTGTCGAAATAGCCATGTTCCGTTATACCGACGAAGGAGATGATAGTAAGCTCCTTTATGCCAGTCTCCTCCCGGACCTCGCGGAGTGCGCAGGTGTCCAGAGTCTCCGGCGGTTCGAAATGCCCTTTGGGAAGGTCCCACTTACCATAGCGGAAAATGAGCAAGAGTTCGTTGTTTTCGTTAAATACCAGGCCGCCCGCTGCTAAAACTCTCGTCATACTATTGCTTTTGAGGATTGAAAATGGATACTGAAGGAATGCAAGGGATCGGAATATTCATAGCGAAGGGGAAGGGCGTATTTGTCCGCGATCTCTTTGACGATGGCCAGACCAAGGCCCAGACCTTTTTGCGGAGATGCGTGTTTTTTGAAGCGGGTAAAAAGATATTCACTGGGGAACGACAGCGGATGGCCGGTGTTGACGATGGTCAACCTAGCATCTGCGAGATGGATAGAGACGGTGCCATTCGGATGGTTGTGCTGGATTGCGTTGGTCAGCAGGTTGGTGATCATCATTTGAACGAGGGTCTCGCTGCCTTGCATGCGGACATCCTGCGCCGGTTCGAGTTGGAGGCGGATGCCTTTGCTTTCGATCATGTCCTGGAGAAAGGATACTGAATTGTGCAGCAGCATGGCCACGGACAGATCACTGGACTCAGGGAACTGGTTGTTGCCGATCCTGCTTAATAGCAATAGCCCTTTATTGAGTTGATGCAACCGTTGGACGGCCTCATAGAGCACTTCGAAGTCTTCGGATTCCCTTGTGGTGAGCGAACGGCCTTCGATCATATTGTCCAATTTCGACCGGAAAATGGCCAGAGGTGTCTGCATTTCATGGGAGGCGTTTTCAATGAACGCTTTCTGGCTCAGGTATACGCGATGGTTGCGGCTCACGAGCTCGGTGATCGCCTTGTTAAGATCGTCGAACTCCCGGATGGCAGATGGCTCGAAATTCGGCAGATGCCCCCCGTCGAGCTCGTATTGCCGAAGCTTCGCAATGGTACTGTAGAACGGCCGCCAGGTCTTCCTGGAACGGAAGCGGATGATCAGGACCCAGCCGGCGAGCAAGAGAAGCAAAAGGACCGCCTGGGCCTCGGCGATGCCGATGATAAGGTCCCGGCTTTCGAGCAGCGAAGCTCTTACGATGAGCCGGTAAGGCCGGTTTTCGATCGCGATGTTGCTGACCAGCTCCCGGTAGGGCTCGATCTCATGGGGCAGCGGGTATTGGGTGAAATAGATGCTGTCGCCGGCGGCAGTTCGGGATAAGGGGGTAATCCGGACATCGTCGTCCATGGCCAGCCAAAGATCGATATCCTGCTGGGTATGCAGATGGGAGGCACGTACGCGTAGTTCGTCCCTTTTCAGGAAAAGGGCATCATCGACATCCTGGATGTACAGCTGCTCGATGATAAAGTAGAATAGGGGTACACAAATGAGGAATATGAGCAGGGCATATTGCGCCAGCTGACGGATACTTTTATTAAGGAGCTTCATGGCAGTCGAATTTATAGCCGAGGCCATGAATGTTTTTGATATAGTCCCGGCACCCGGCTTCGGCCAGCTTCTTTTTCAGGTTTTTCATATGGGAGTAGACGAGGTCGTTATTTCCTGCGTATCCGCTGTCGTCGCCTGAAAGATGGTCCGCAATGGCTGCTTTGGAGACGATCCGGCGCTGGTTGGAGACGAGCAGGAGCAGCAAGGCCGTCTCTTTGCGGCTTAGCAGGATGGGGCGGTGATGCACGTACACCTGTCGGTCGTCAACATCCAATTTCAGCTCGTTAAGGATGAGGTGTTTGCTGCCGTCGAATTGCCTGCGACGCATGACCGAATTAATGCGAGCGTTCAGTTCCGGGAGGTGAAAGGGCTTGGTAAGGTAGTCATCGGCTCCAAGATCCAGCCCTACGATCTTGTCTTCCATAGAATCCCGGGCCGTTAAGATGATGACGCCTTCTTTCCTGTCCTGCTCGCGTATTTCCCGGAGCAGATCAAGGCCATTGCCACCAGGGAGGGATATGTCCAGAATGATACAATCGAAAGTGCGGAAAAGTAATTTTTCCCTGGCGTCGTCGAGGTCGGCGGCCGCCACGCACTGGCTATTCCTGCGGTTGAAATATTCGGCGATGTTCTGCTGTAAGGCCGGTTCGTCTTCTATGATGAGTAGTTTCATGATGATGGGATCAGTTGTTCAATTATTTCGATTCGATGCCGGAGATCTTCGGTTTCAACAGTTACGTCCTGTTGTTTTTGTGATTTTGTGCTTATCGCGTCGGCAATGAGTTTATCCAGATTGTCTACCAGGTCGTGCAGGCGCCGGTCGAGCTCATAGCTGAATTGCCGGAACGATTCCTGGACACGATATTGAAGATCATAAATGACAGCAGCAGAGTTTTGGACCACCAGTGTGTCAAAATGCGCGGTGAGTTGCTTGAGCAGGCGTTTTCTTCTGCTGACGGCGGGTATCAGCCTTTCGAACAGTGAAGGCTGGGATGAAAAAAATGTTCCCGGGTCTGCGGACAGATAAAACGGAGCATACACTTCCAGATCGAACCGGCCGGCGATGATGTCGAAATCGATTCCCATTACCGAAGACAGATGTTCAATGAGCTCGTTCAGGAAACTTTGGGATCGCCGGCTGTATTGGGTTAGTATTTCTATAAATTTATCTTTCAGGCTGCTTTCAAGCTGGTGGCGGCGTCGTTCGAAGCGATCTAAAAGCTGCTGGTTCCATTGAGCTATATGATCCTGGAGGACGGCGGTGTCCGACGGCCTGGCTAACGCCATCTCGGTACTTTGGCGAAATTCGCTGCGGAGGAAATCGGCTTCCTGTTGAAGGGTGCGTAGTATGTGCTCCTGCATGAGACGTGTTTCACCGCGTATGCTGTTCTCGAATTCCTGCTTTTGCGAATCCAGCAGGATGATCACCTCCCGGAGCCTCGATTGCTGTAATTCCAGCGCTTTCATCGGCATCAGGAGGGCGTCGTGCTTTAGACGCAGTTGGGCCAGAAGCCGGAGGCACAGCCAGCGATACCGCTGGGCAAAGATATTTCCCAATAGACTTTTGCCTTCGCCCGTGATCAGGCGATCGAGAATATCCAGGACGTTTTGGATGCCGCTCTCCGGCCTGTGGGCGGTGAGCCAGTCTTTCGCCGACACCGGCAAGATCGGATCTTGCGGATCGAGCAGCTTTCTTTCGAGCAGGACTTTTTTGTCGTGTGCCAGAAGGCGGTCCAGGTCGCCGGAGGACAGGAGATCCATCTTGTTCAGCACAAAAATAATGCGTGGGACTACGGCTTTAAGCTCATGGAGAAATTCGAGGTCGGCCTGTGATACCGGCAGGTCTGCACTGAGAACGAATACCGCCGCATCTATTTTCGGAATGAACTCGCGGGTACTCTCGGTGTTGTGGATATAGGCGGAACCCAGCCCCGGAGTATCGATGAGGGTGACCTTTTGGAGCAAGGGTGCGGGATCGAACAGCCGCACCGTTTCTATTCTTTTGGTATTGGCCGGGTTATCTTCTTCGCTAATGTATTGTGCAGCGGTCTCCGTCGGCGCTTCTTGTATCTCACCGCCCTGAAAGCAGATGCGGGCATAAGATCGCCCGGGATCGTATTCGAAGCTGGTAATGACGCTGGTAAGGGGAGTCACGGCTACAGGCGCGAGCTCTTTGCCGATGAGTGCGTTAACCAGGGAGGATTTGCCCCGTTTGAAGAGACCGACGACCACGAGGTTAAGTTTTTGTTCCGTGACTTTTACCCGAAGTTCGTCAAGCTCCCGATAAAAATCCCGGTCGGCCAATGATCCGGCCGTTTGTTGCAACCGGTCCAATTGGAAGCAGAGATCGGATAATATCAGAACTTGTGTCTGCATGCGGATGGTAGATTATTGACCTTTTCTCAACCCTTCGTCATAGGCGTTACCCAGGCCTAGCCGGTGGATTTGCGCCAGAACAGCCTCCACGTCATAGGGAACGTATCGGAAGGTCACCCGGATGCTGCCTGGGTCCTCCAATTGCAAATTCTTCCCGAATTCGAGAAGGACATAGCAGGCGGAGGGATTTCCATGTTTCGGTTTTCCCACCGACCCGACATTGATCGCATGCCGGTAAAACTTTCGGTTCTGCTGTTCACAATAGACTGGTCGGTGAAAAGGTTGGTGCGTATGGCCCATGAGCAGGATGTCGGCATCTGCGGCCTCGAATTGCTCTCGCAGGTGGTCGTCCGGCACATCGGGACGGATATAATCATCGTTTCCGACAGGACTGCCATGCAAGAGACACACATAAAAGGAATGGAACGGAAAACGGTATTCCATGCGAACAGAAAAAGGCAGGTTCCGCAGGAAAGAACGGTTTCCGGCAGTGATCCGTGCTTCAACCTGCCTGATGGACTGCTCACCAAATATTTTTTGTTCCTTGGTGGTGTATGAATACGGAAACTGGGTCAATTGGTACCCGATCCCTTCATCGTGATTGCCTTGCACGGTAGTAATGCCACGGGTTCGTATCAGCTCGATCACCTCGTTGTCCCAGCCGGCAAAATTCACGAGATCGCCGAGACAATAGATGTCGTCGGGTTCTTGCATGGCGATGTCCGCCAGCACGGCTTGCAGGGCTGGAAGGTTGGCGTGTATATCGCTGATAAATGCAATATTCATGGGATCACGTTAGCTTTCGGGTTATTTTATTTTTCCGGATATATATTCCAAGGACGACGATGGAGAGCAGCTGCATGTTCATGGAAAACACGACAAGGCCGGTAAGGGAATGATCATAGAGATAGCCCATGTAGGCGCTGCCGGCAAACCAGGCTACGCCGTAGAAGGTGTCGAACAGGCCGAAGGCAGTGGCTCTTTTTTCCGGCGCTACCATGCCGGCGACGATGGCTTTCAGGATGGAGCCCTGGGCGCCCATGCCGAGGCCCCACAGGATCATGCCTGCGATCGCCCATTGAGCGTTGGCTAAAAAAACGAGGGGGGCGAAGAACATACTCAGTACTGTAGCGCCGAGCAACGTGAATGCGCCTATCCGGTCGTACAGCCGGCCGATCAACAGGGCGGAAAAGGCTTCGCTAAGCATGGCGGCGGCATAGAGTACAGGTATCCATACGTCCTTGACCAGAGCTTGCTGCTTGAAATGGTAAGCGATCAGCGGATAATCCGCATAGCCGGTGGCGAGGCACATGGCGGCGATAGTGTATAAGATAAAGCCCGTGCTGGTGAAGGTTTCTGCCTGCTCCAGGTGAACAGTTTTGATCTCGAGATCCTGTGGGCGGGGGTACAATTTTTTGGCCGCCAGAAGTACCGACAGAGCGCAAAGCGCCGGGATCAATAGCAACAGATAGGCATTCCGGTAGTTGTCGTGCCGGTAAAACAATACGGCACTGACCAACAAGGGACCAACGGTGGCGCCGAGCTGGTCCATAAATTCATGCAAACCAAAACCCCAGCCTCTCCCGGTTTCTTTGGAAGCGTGAGACAGCATCGCGTCGCGGGTGGGATTGCGGATGGCTTTGCCTGCCCGTTCGGAAATCATAAGCAACACAGCCACCTGCCAGTATCCCGCCCAGGCCAGCAGTGGCACAGAAAGCAAGTTGAAGATATAACCAGTCAAAAGGATGGTCCAGTATTTGTGCGACCGGTCACTGAGGTAGCCGGAGAATAGGCGCAACCCATAACCCACCAACTCGCCAAATCCGGCGACGATACCGACGACGGTTCCACTGGCGCCCAGGGTTTGCAGAAAAGGGCCGTTGATGCTTCGGGCGCCTTCATAGGTCATGTCGGCAAAGAGGCTGGTACAGCCTAGAAAGATGATAAAACGGATGGCCTTTTTTCTGGCCGGATTCTGGACGCTGACTTCGGTCGATTTTATTTCCATGAGCGTCGTTTGTTTTGTGATATCTTATCCTGTAATCAGGCAGCTTCCGTACCAGGTTGATAATTTGCTTTTTTTGATAGCTTTTACGGCTTTTTCGAGATCATAGGTTATGCGGAAAAAATCGGCTTGCAGCGCGGTAGGGTCGGTGCGGAGATTCTTACTTGCATCCAACGTGAGAATAAGATAGGAAGCGCGCCAATCGCCATCCTTCGGTTTGCCGACCGAACCGGGACATAGGACATGACGAAAGGCCACCGGCTGCTTATCTTCATCGGCAAACCAATAATGATAGGGTGCATGGGCCTGACCGCATATCAGCACATCGCTTCCGGCAGCGTCGAGATACTGGCGGTGTTCACCGGCAGGAAGATGTCGAAACAGGGTGTCGTCCATGCTCCTGGGGCTGCCGTGGACAAGCAGTAGGGTAAAAGGGCTTTCACCAAGGTGGCGGATACTCAGGCGCAGCGAAAAGGGCAGACCGGCAAGGAAAGAACGGTTTTCGGGTTTGATGGTGGCAAGCGTATAAGCAATGGCTTCGAGCCCCCACTGCCGGGCTTCCGGAAAAGTATAGGAAAAGCGGAAGTGGCTTTTGCCGTTCCCGATACCTTCATCGTGATTTCCCCGCACGGTGGCAATACTGCGCTGCCGGATGATCTCGACGACTTCATTGTTCCAGACGTTCAGATTGACCAGGTCGCCGAGGCAATAGATAGCATCGGGCCGCTGGGAATCCAGGCCGGCCAGGGTAGCTTCGAGGGCCGGCAGGTTGGCATGGATGTCACTGATGAAGGCGAGTTTCATGGCTTGGTTTTGAACTTTTCCCGATACGCGGCCATGCTTTCCCGGATGCACGATTGGGCCTTTTCACGGCCATACATATTCCCGACAGTGACCCTCTTTTTTTCCAGCGTCTTATAGCTTTCGAAGAAGTTCTGGAGCTCTGTCATGTGGTGTTTAGGAATATCGGGCAGGTCGTGGATATGGCCGAACGCCGGGTCGCGCGCGGCGACAGAGATGATCTTGTCGTCTGCACCGTTCTCGTCCTCCATGTGCATGATACCGACGACCTGGACCTCAACGACGCAAAGCGGCTCGATGTCCTGGGAGCACATGACCAGGATGTCCAGCGGGTCTCCGTCAGCAAAATAGGTCTGCGGCACCAGTCCATAGTTCATGGGATAGAACATGGCGCTGTAGAGCACCCTGTCAAGCCGCAGGAGGCCGGTGGGCTTGTCCAGCTCGTATTTAGTGCGGGCTCCCTTGGATATCTCGATAACGGTGCGGACGATGGCAGGGGCTTGATTGCCGATGGGTATATGCCAGGGGTGCAAGGTGGTAAGCATGGTCATCCTATTTATTTTTAAATGCTTTGATGCCTATGAAGACTGCTTGGGATCCCAATTCTTCTTCGATGCGTAGAAGCCGGTTGAACTTCGCAATGCGTTCGCTACGGCAGCCGCTACCTGTCTTGATATGGCCGGCGTTAGTGCCCACGACAAGATCGGCGATAGTGGTGTCCTCGGTCTCTCCACTGCGGTGGGAGATGAAACAGTTATAGTTGTTCTTGTAGGCAAGGCGAATAGTTTCCAGGGTTTCACTGACGGTACCGATCTGGTTGAGCTTGATGAGGATGGAATTGGCGACGCGTTCTTCAATGCCTTTTTTGAGAATAGCCGGGTTGGTGCAGAAGATGTCATCGCCGACGAGTTCGATATTGCCGCCCAACTGTGTGGTAAGCGCTTTCCAGCCGGTCCAGTCGTTTTCGGCCATGCCGTCTTCCAGCAGAACGATGGGATACTGGCGAACCCAGTCGGTCCAAAGAGCGAGCAACTGGTCGGAACTGATCTTCTCCTTGGTGGATTTGAATAATACGTAATGGCCGTTTTCCCACATTTCACTGGTGGCGGGGTCAAGGCAAAGCGAAATATCTTTTCCTGGCTGATAGCCGGCCTTGGTGATAGCCTCAAGGATTACTTCCACGGCTTCTTCGTTACTGCGGAGATTGGGGGCAAAGCCACCTTCATCGCCTACACCGGTGAAATAACCTTTGGTTTTCAGAATACTTCTAAGGACGTGGAAGGTTTCTTCACCCATGCGGATAGCCTCTTTGAAACTGGGAGCGCTGTGCGGTGCGATCATGAACTCCTGGAAATCGACATTGTTGTCTGCGTGGCGGCCGCCGTTGATCACATTCATGCAGGGGACGGGTAAGGACAGCGGGCCGCCCGGAAAAAAGGTGCGGTACAGTGGTGTGCGCTCCGCGAGGGCGAGGGCACGGGCAAAGGCCATGGATACCGACAGGATCGCGTTGGCGCCTAATTTGGATTTATTGGAAGTACCGTCGAGGCGGATCAACTCTTCGTCAAGGTGCTGTTGGGAAATGATGTTTAGGTTACAAAGCGACTCCGCGATGGTCCTGTTGACGTTGGCAACGGCCTTGCTCACGCCCTTTCCCTGGTAACGTCGGGGATCTCCGTCACGAAGCTCGACGGCCTCTTTCTCGCCGGTGCTGGCGCCGGAAGGCACGATGGCGATGCCGGTGACAGGTTCGCGGTTGGATGATTTCGAGTCCCGGAGTGTGACTTCTGCTTCAACGGTGGGATTTCCTCTGGAGTCCAATACTTCGCGGGCGTGTACTTTTTCGATGATCATGGTGGTATGATTGTTTATGAAGGTTATTGGTTCGGTTCAATTTCAGGATAGGCGTGTCTGAGCATGAGTTTCGGTATTCCCCGGATGACAATCCGATAAGATGTTTTCGCAGGCGGACTGAAGAAATAGGCGATTAAACAGCCCAAGGCGAAATAGACGATAGCCTGCTTCCGAAGATCTCTACGCCGAGGAAAATGCAGGCAACCGGAGCTTCGACATGGGCGAGGCTGGTAGCTATAAAAAGAAGGGGGACGATTTCGCCGCCCCGAAATCCCGCAGCCTGTATCATCAGGGACAGGAAGAGCTTCCGGAGCCAGCCGAAAGAATCGATAGGCCTGTTTTGGAAGGCTGTTAGGATAGAGGGCGCATTCGCTGATGAGGGCAGGAAACCGAGGCCGAGATATTCGGCAATGCAAGCTGTGGCCTTTGCCAGGTGAAGGTTCGGCTGGAAGGGCCCATTGACGCGCTAAGTTAAAAGACATACCTACTGAATAAATTAATAATCAAACTAATTTACATGTAGGCGTCATCGGCCTTCTCAAAGGCGGTTGTTGCGGGGGAACGCCATCCCCCTTTCGAGTTGAAAATTACGCCAATGGGCGGTAAAAATAAAATTTGTTTGCATGGGTTATTCCATTTTAGATGGCATAACGAGTACGGGCACTCCAGCATAGTGAATGCCATGATCTGCAACCGAGCCCGATAGAACTCGACCGTGAACGCGGCGGCCATGGGTACCCATTACGATCACGCCGCCAACACCGACCGATTACGAAGGCAAGTGCAATGGTAGCCTTCAGGCAGTGTGCAAGTTCAAAGCCGGAACGAGCAGCTTTCAGCGATTCGAGGCTGTGATCGACGGAAATAGGAGGGCCAACATGCAAAACAGCTATGGCGGGAGCGCACCGGCGGGAGGGAAAAGATTTGCATATAAGGGGTGGGAGACGTAGTGTTTATTCGAAGATGTGGACCTTATCGAATTGAAATAATGAACTACGGATCAAAAGTTTTAGGTTTGAATACTAACTGAGTCACTAATTGTCAGTCACTTGCTTTCCGCTCCGGGAAAATAAAAAGGGTTGGCTATCTTCTAACCAACCCTTCCTAATATGCACAGGTAATCGAAATTCATTCCCCGGATCTGCGCACCCATCCAGACGCTATTGCATCCAGCCGCTAAGCTGGACCAAAAAACGAATTTCTCACGTTTCACTTACATTTTGACTGCGAACTTATTAATATAAAGAGCCTATTTGAAATTTATTCGAGGTCTCTCAATTCTGATTCGTGATGCTTTTGTGGTCATAATTTAATTTTTATTCCTCCGTTGATGACGAAGCCGTCGAGAGGGGCGTAGATGTCTCGGAACACGGGGTGGGTAATGGTGCCGCTGTAGATGCTGTCGAAGCGGGTCTGCCGGGTATCGGTGAAGTTCTCGAAGTTGATGAACAGGGAGAAGTGCTTCCATATTTTTTCACCCATCAGGCCGAAGGTCCAATAGGGTTTGCCCTGGGTGCCGTCGGTGAGGGTCTGCCAGCTGTAGTAGTATGCTTCAAAGCCGATCTTCAGCTTGTCTTCGATCTCATATACCAGGATATTGTTGAGCCGGTTGCGGACGGTCAGCGGGTTTTCCATGACGGCGGCTGTTTCTTTGAGGTGGGCGTCGGTGAAAGTGTAGCCGATGTACCACGCGAGGTCGTCGTAGCTGAGTTTGACGTTGGTTTCCCATCCCTTGCTGTCGATGTAGCCGGGGACGTTGACCAGGTGGTAGAAGGTGGGGCTGGTGTTTTGGAGTTCCAGCGGGTGGTTGATGTGGGTATAGAAAAAGAGCTGGTTGATGCTGACACGGAATTTTTCGGATAACCGGAAGCGATAGTTGAAGTCGAGGTTGAGGCCGTAGGATCGTTCGAGGCGATTGCTGTCGGGGCTGATGGGCAGGACGTTCTGGAACTGGATGCGTTCGGTTTCTTCGGTGAAGATGGTGGGGGTCTTGTAGCCAATGCCGCCGCCGAGACGGGATGTAAGATCGGGAGCGAGTTGGAACAGGGCGGATATACGGGGAAGGATGGACCAGCCGTAATCGGCGACGTAATCGCTGCGGAGACCTGCTTCGGTATGAAGCCACTTGTTGACCTTCCAGGTGTTTTGCAGGAATGCGCCGGCGGTAGTTTGGACGTAGCTGCGGCTGGGAAAAGCGTCGTGTGGGTGTTCGCGGAATGCGTCGGTGTAGAGGTTCAGGCCGGCGATCCAATCGGATCTGTCACCCTTGTAGTGATAGGCGGCTTCACTGTAGGTGGAGGATTGACCGCCGTCGAAGACATAACCGGGGATGGTGATGGTGCGGTCGAATTGGCTGTAGGCGTTTTTAAGGGTGAGGCCGCTGTGGTCGTTGAAACGGTGGTCTAGGGTAAACTGGGTGGAGATTCGGCTGCTCTTGTTGCGTTCGTAATAGCTGTGGGTGCTATCGCCGTGGCCGTCGAGGTATTGGATGTCGCCGCCAAGGCGGTTTTCCCAGGTGGTGCTGAGACCTGCCGTGACTTGGGTGTTGGGGCTGAAGGTCAGGTATAGCCGGGGTTCGATGACGTTGCGCTGGGTGCGGGGGATGGCAGTAAAGGGGGTGTTGCCGGGGGCGTAGGCGCGGCTGCTGTTCTGGGAGGCGTATAGGGTGAGGCCCACTTTATCGAGCTGCTGGCTGTAGAGGCCGTTGACGTCGAGGCCACCGGCGGAGGTGCCGTTGACCAGGAAACGCAGGTCGCGGTCGGGAGTGGGTGTCCTGGATATGAGGTTGACGAGGCCGGCGATGGCACCACCGCCGTAGAGGGTGGAGCTGGCGCCTTTGATGATCTCGACCTGTTTGAGGTCTAGGGGAGGGATTTGGAGAAGACCCAGGCCACCGGAGAATCCGGCAAAGAGGGGGAATCCGTCTTTGAGGATCTGGGTATAACGTCCGTCGAGGCCCTGGATGCGAATGCTGGAATTGGCAGAGGTGGCGGAGACCTGCTGGGTTTGGATGCCCGTGGTCTCGTTGAGCATCATGCGAATGTCGCCGGGTTTCATGTTGCCCTTTTCTTCCAGTTCTTCGCCGTTGATGACTTCGACACGGGTGGGGATGTTACGCAGGGTTTGGCCGCTGCGGGTGGAGGAGATGACGACCTCGCCCATTTCTTCATCCGTGGGTTCGAGCAGGATGGTGAGGGTATCGCCGGGTATGGGGATGTCGACGGTCATTGTTTCGGACCGGTAGCCAACATGCCCGGCCTGAAGGGTATGACGGCCGGCTGTAATAGCTGTGAGCCGGGCGATACCGAAGCTGTCGGCCTGCGTGGCCGGGTGGCTGGTCAGCGTTATGGTGGCGGCGGGCAGCGGTTCTTTGGTTCTGGCGTCCTGAATACGGACAGTTACTATATACTGGGCCATGCCTGTAATGGATAGGCATAGGGCCAGTACGAAGCCAATGGCTTGTTTCATGGCGATGGATGCTAATAGATGAGTGATGCGCTGATTTTGTTCAGCGAAGGAATGGGGTGTTTATACCAATATAAACACTTGGGGAGGCTGCCAGATGGAAGCAAAGAAGTCGGGAAGGGGTTGGGAGCGGTAGATGGAGCCATGGATGGCGGGGACGGTATAGTTGGGTGGTGCTTCCGTACTGCATTCGGGGATCACAAAGCCATGACTGGCCCCACATGCAAAGAAGGGGGAACAAGGGCGTGGGTATTCCGGGTGTCCTTTCGTCTGTTTGGGATTAGCTGCGTTTGCCGCGACTTCTTCCATGCAGCAGTCGTCGTCTGCCCGGCAGGGGATGCCGGATAGCACGAGGATATATAGGGAGAAAAGGCAACAGAGCAGCTTCATGGCGTAAAGGTAAGTTATAAGCCTAGCTCCGAATGTATAAAATCTTTTGCCCCTTTTGGGCCGGTGATGGTGAGCCACGCATGGGTGCCTTTGCCAGAAACTTTGAGGCTGAAGTCGAAGAAGTCACAGCACTGGCGTTCGGTTTTTATGAAGTCGGTGAGTTCGTCTACCTGGGCGTCGGAGCCAGTGAAGGTGTAGGTGAAGCCATTGGGTAATTCGGCCTTGGCCAGGATCTTTGTTTTCAGGCTGGCGATGACGGTGGCTTTTCGTTTTTGAAGTTCAGGGCTGGTGAGCTTACAGGTGAGATCGGGTTGCATGGCCTTGTTGTTTTGAGCGTATCCGGTGACGGATAGGGCTAGTAGGGTTGCGAGGAGGATGTATTTCATGGCTTATTTGGTTGCTCTCGGTGCGTAATAGATGACGCAGACGCCGACAAGGGCGATCAGGGCGCCGATGATGTCGTACCTGTCGGGCTTGAAGTTATCCACCTTCCATGCCCAAAGCAGCGAAAGGACGATGAAGATACCCCCGTAGGTGGCGTATACGCGGCCGAAGTTGGCTGCCTGCAGCGTTGCGACGGTGCCGTATGCGGCCAGGGCGAGCCCGCCAAGGATGCCGTACCATATCGGTTTGTCTTCTTTGAGGTAGAGCCAGATCATGTAACCGCCTCCTATTTCGAGGAGGCCGGCCAGGATGAAGATCAGGAAGGATTTCAGGACCATGTTGTCACCGGTTTTCGTGTTATATTTACAAATATAAACCGTGGAGCATAGGCTACGGTCAAGTAAAAAATCCACTTTTTTATGCTCATCGGGGAACTTTCTACAAAGTCAGGCTTTTCCAGGGACGCGATCCGGTTTTATGAGAAGCAGGGGTTGTTAAGGTTGTCGAAGAAACAGCGGCGGGGTAATAATTATAAGGAATACCCGGAGGAATTTTTATCGACGCTGCTGACGATCCGGCGGCTGAAGGCATTTGGATTTACGTTGAATGAGATTTTGGAGCTGCTGGCGATGATCGAGGTGAAGGCGGCTACCTGTGAGAATGTGGAGGGATTGATCGGGCAGAAGGTGGAGCTGCTGGATAAAAAAATACGGGATATGATTGCGCTAAGGAATCAATTGGTAGCGGGGGTGCAGAAGTGCAGGGATTGTTGTGATCCGGTGGGTCCGGAGGAGAATTGCCCGATTCTCATTGCGGAGATCAATTAATAAAGGTGTTTGAAATGCTGAATTTCTTTAGGGGGCGCGGGAGGGGTTTATGGCGAACGTCGCGGTGAAGGTGGGACATTATTAATTTTTCTTGTTTATTTAAAAAAATAGTCCATGCGTCTGCGCTTTGTAGAATCCCATCCCCGGCTGAAGGGGTTTATAAATAGGATGTGGGTTTTTGAAAGTAAGGGGCGGGCGCCTGTCGAGGATATGAAGCTGATCGTGCCGAATGGCATGGTGAAGATGACGATTCCGTATCGAAACGGGGTATCGGGCAGCAACAAGGATGGGTATCGGTTGGTTAAAGAGTCTTCGATCATTATCATTGGAATATGCGATACGCCGGCGATAGTCGACCTGGAGCATGATGCGCCGCATGGTAATATTGGGATTGAATTTTCGCCGGTGGGGGCGTATCGGTTGTTTCGTGTTCGGCAGGCAGAACTGAAGAACCGGATTTTTCTTATCGAGGAGGTGTTGGGTACGTCCGCCAAAGAAATTCAGGAGAGAATTGCCAATACCGCGGCAATTGACGGAAAGATACGCCTGGTGCAGCAATACCTTATTAAATTGCTGTCGGCGTCTGAGGCGGACGCAGTTCTCGACTACTGTGTCGGCGAAATAGAGGGCTCGAAGGGTTTAATAACCATAGGTGAATTGGAAAGGAGGACGGGGTATAGCAGCCGGTGGCTTTATGATAAGTTTATTGAAAAGGTGGGCCTGAGTCCCAAAAACTTATCGTCAGTGGTCCGCTTTATGCAATTTTATAAGCGGTGGGCCAAGGAGCCTGCAGGAGATTTTTTCAAAGATGACATTTACCAATTCTTTTACGATCAGGCGCATTTCATAAAGGACTTCAAGCGCTTTACCGGGCTTTCGCCATCGAAGTTCGGTCGGTCGGAAAACGAGTTTGGCCGGATATTCTGGAAAGGCTGAGACTTCCGATTTTTACAATTTTTGATGCGCCATTTACTTTATTTTTATCTCCAATAGCCAAACTCAACTATCAACATGCGATTGCGCCAGGTCGAGCGGGGCGATACTTTTTCCACCCGCCTGCTGTTCAACTTTATTTCGTTTGTGTCGGGGATGCGCTTGCCGGATGCGGCAAGGATCGTCATGTATGATAAGGATTTTTATGGAGATCCTATGACGGCATGGACACACCCGGCGATGCGGGGGGTGAGCAGATGGTCGGTGGGTGAGCGGGAGCTGATGGCGGCGATGACGGCGAAATGGAATGCCTGCGCTTTTTGTGTTGCAGCGCATAGCGCCATTGCTTCCTTGGCAATGGATCGAGTGGTGGTACAGGCGGCGCTGTCGGATTTTAGGAAGGCACCGTTGACGGATAGGCTAAAGGCGATGCTGGTCTTTCTCGAAAAATTGGCGCTTCGGCCTGGCGAGGTGTCAATGGAGGACGCCCGGTTGGCAGCTGCTGCGGGGTTGAGCCGGGAGGAGGTGGAGGATGCTATGGCGGTGATGACGTTGTTTATCATTACGGTTCGATGTGCGGATACATTTAGTTTTGCGCTGCTGACGGATAGGGAGCTGGAGAAGTCGGCGAAGCGGATGCTGGCGCAAGGTTATGCGTTCGGAAAGCCAAAGAAGCCGCCGCATCCGGATCATGTTGCGCTGGCGGATGCGCTTCGTCGGCGGGTGTTGGAAGGGCCGGGGATGACTGATCCGGGGTTACGGCAGCGGATGGCGAAGCGGGCGGCCGGCGGGCCTACGATCGAGAAGCCTTATGATGGGCTTGCCGGTCAGATCGGCGAGGCGGCGTATAAAGTGACGGAGGATCAGGTGGCGCGGGTTGTTCAGCAGGCCGGGAGTGAAAAGGCGGCTTTTGAGCTGGTCATTTCCGCGGCCGTAGGTGCGGGGCTGTACCGCTGGGACGCGGGCCTTGCGGTGCTGACATAGTATTTGTTGTTTAGGATGTTCATGTTATTTGGTGTCTTTGACCGGATAGCCATGATCGATCCAATCTACTTTTATATTGTGGGAAAGATCCAGGAGCCTGGCATGGGTGAAGTGCATATTATTTAGCAGGGTAAAGGCGGGGCGGATGTTGGGGCAGTGTTCGAAGGGGCAGCAGCCGCAGTAAATAACGATCTCTTTGTTACGGTCTTGTTTGGCCAGGAGTGTGCGGAGGCTGTCGATGTTTTTTTGTTCATGGGCTGGTCCCGTTTCGACGGACCCCTTGATCAGCCCGGACGGTCCTACGCAAATGACGAGCGGCTCGGTGGCGCTGGGCTTGAGGAGCCTGGCGGCAAGGTCGGCGGGTTCCATGAGTTGGCCGGGAGTCCAGGGTTCGGATTGTCGTGCGGCTGCGGATGCCAGGATTGCCGTGAGCAGCAGGATGCAGGCTGCGCTGAGGGTTTTTGTTTTTGTCATGTCAGGCGCGTTTAAAGGAGCAGAACAGAAAGTTTTGAAGGGTGTTGAAAGGTGTGCGATGGTCTTCGATAATACATTTAATTTTTTGGAAGCCGTTGTCGAGTTCTTGGGTTAGGGCTTGTTCGCTGTATTGCCGGACGGGCAGGCCGCTGCATGAGGAGGGGCCGTTATCGGAAAATGTCCCGATGACGGCATAGCCACCGGGGTGAACAGCGCGGCGGGCAATGGAAAGATAGGTAGCGACTTGTGGTTGGGTTGTCAGGAAATGAAAAGTGGCCCGGTCGTGCCATAGATCGTATTCGCCGGCTGGGTTGAAGGTGGTGACGTCGGCGACGATCCATTGGGCGAGTTGTGCTTTTTCGCCGAGCCGGTGACGAGCCCGTTGAAGGGCTTCGGCAGACAAGTCGAGGACGGTGACATCCCGGTATCCTTCTTCGATGAGGTGGTCGACCAATCGGCTGTCTCCGCCGCCAATGTCGATGATGCGGGCGGTTTTCGGGAGCCGGAAGTTATGGACGAAGTCGAGGGAGGTTACGGGGACGTCCTGGGTCCAGCTTAGCTGGCCGGGGGACTTTGTCTGATATATGTTATTCCAATGTATCTGGTTATTCATGAGCTACGTTTAAAGGGTTCGTTATACAGCTTTGGCGGCATAGCCTATTTTCCAGTCGGCGTACCCTTCGTCTAAACGGAGGACTTTGTATCCTCTTGCGGTAAGCAGTTGTACCGCGTCGTCGGCGAATACGCAGAAGACGCCCCGGCAGTAGGCGATATATTGTTTGGATTTATTGAGTTCTCCGAGGCGGGTGGCGAGCTGGTCGATGGGAATGTTGATGGCGTTGTCGATATGCCCGGCGTCAAATTCCTGTTCTGGCCGTACATCGAGCAGCACGACGTTTCGATGTTGGATACGCGTCATAAGCTCGGGGAGGGTTATAGGGGCGAGGTTGCTTTTTCTTGTACTGAAGTCCTGGATGATTTTATCGACTTCTGGCAGGTTTTCCCTGCCGATAGCCCGTAAATCACGCCACGCTTTATAGACGTTTTCACTTTTAAGGCGGTAGTATATGAAGTTCCCTTTCCGGGAGGTGTCGACCAGGCTGGATTGCTTTAGCATCTGGAGGTGCTGGGAGGTATTGGCGATGGACATTCCGGTCTCGGTGGCGATGTCTTGCACGGATCGCTCTCCCTGGCTAAGGAGATCGATAATCTCCAGGCGATGAGGATTGGCCATGGCTTTTACCAGGGAGGCCAGAATGGTATAGACCTTGTCTTTGAATTGTCGTTTGTCCATAATGGGAGCAAAGATAGGGCTTGGGTTCAAGTATTCAATAAAGTTATTGAATAGATTTGGCGGTTGGGGGATTTTGACTATTTTGGGCATCAAAATTTTTAGAAGATGCGGGGGTTGAGGACATACCGGCTTTGGGAGATCCGGCGACCGTATGGGGTGGCTGTGCGTATCGGGGTGTTGACAGCGGTGGTGATCCTCCTGTTTGCAATAGTCAATACGCTGGTCATTTACAGGTATATGAAACTGGACCTTTATCTCTGCCTGGTTGCGGTCTTTTTTTTGGCGTTGGGGTTTTGGATGAACCGGCGGAAAGGAGAAAGTTTCTCCCAGGGGGAGGCAATAGCATTGCTGTCGGCGAAGGAATGGCAGATTTTAAAGCTGGTGGCGGAAGGGAAGACGAATAAGGAAATCGCGGCGGCGCAGTTTGTTGAGGTGAGTACGGTGAAGACGCATTTGAATAATATATACGGCAAACTTTCTGTCAGTAACCGGAAAGAAGCGCGCGCGAAGTTCACCGAGTGCGCGTCAAAATGGCCGGTTGTCGTGTAAATCCATCCTTTTTCCACCCCCCTTTTCTTGATTTTTGAAGGCGCGGGTCGGATATTCGTTGCATGAAATCTTTTATCAAGTATGGTTTATGGACAGGTCTCGTCAGCGGACTTTGCGGGCTTGTGACCTTTAGGGTGATCGGTTGGTTGAATACTGTTGCTTTTCATGGCAGTTTACCGGCCGCTGATGTACGGTCGATAGGCGGGCTGTTCAGTATTGTTATCCTGGTATTGGGGATTGCATGGGCTATACGGGAGGTGCGACGTCAGAACGGAGGGTTGTTGACGTATGGGCAGGCGGTGAAAACGGGGGTCCTGGTGGCTTGTATCGTGGCGGTGATCGTGGGCCTGTTTACCTTGCTATATTGTACGGTCATCAATCCCGGTTATACCGATTTTATGGTCACGGATGCGGAAAGGAGCTTGCGGGCGGCGGGTAAATCCCCAGCGGAAATCATGCCGGAGCTGGCATCGGTTCGTAAGCAATTCGGGGCGGGCGCCCAAGTTGGGCAGGCCCTGATCGGACAGGCGGTGGTGGGTAGTATCGCCTCCCTAATATTGGGCGGGTTGATGCGCAAAAAGCGGTAATCTATTTTTTTACATAAAACACAAGTGTTCCATGAAAAGATTTCTTTTGATGGCGGGGTTGGTCATTATGTGCATCCAGGGGTTTTCCCAACAGCAGGGCGGGGATTTGAAACAGTATATGCTGATTGTTCGTTTTCGCACGGACGCTGCGGCGCCGGATGCGGGGTTGATGAAGACGAACGGACAGCATTGGGGGGAATTTTTCGTGTATTTATGCGGGTTGGATGGTTGGGTAATATTTTCGACGGAGCCAGAAGGCCACGTTGACCAGGCCGATTAGGGCCGGGACTTCGACCAGGGGGCCGATGACGCCAACGAATGCCTGTCCGCTGTTGATGCCGAAGACACCAATGGCGACGGCGATGGCCAGCTCAAAATTGTTGCCGGCCGCGGTAAACGATAGGGCGGCGTTTTGGGAGTAGTCGGCGCCCAGGGCTTTGCCGAAAAAGAAGGTGATCAGGAACATGAGGGCAAAATAGACGACCAAGGGAAGGGCGATGCGCAGTACGTCGAGCGGAACCGCGACGATCAGCTGGCCTTTGAGGCTGAACATGACGACAACGGTAAAGAGCAGGGCGATCAGGGTGATGGGGCTGATGACCGGGACATACTTCTTTTCGTACCAGTCACGGCCTTTGGCGGCGACCAACGCGTATCGGCTGATCACGCCGGTGCCGAAGGGGATGCCGAGGTAAATGCCGACGCTCCGGGCGATCTCGCCGATGTTGATATGTATCGCAAGGCTTTTCAGGCCGAAGTAAGGCGGCAGGACGGTGACAAAGAGCCAGGCGAAGAGGCTGTAAAAAAGAACTTGAAAGATACAGTTCAAGGCGACCAGGCCGGCGGCATACTCGCGGTTGCCTTCGGCGAGCTCGTTCCAGACGATGACCATGGCAATACAACGGGCGATGCCGATTAGGAGAAGGCCGACCATGTACTCGGGTCTGTCACGGAGGAAGATGATGGACAGCAGGAACATCAGTACGGGGCCGATGACCCAGTTCATGAGCAGCGACAGGGTTAGGACCTTCGTGTTTTTGAAGACCTTGCCCAGTTGTTCATACCGGACTTTTGCCAGGGGCGGGTACATCATCAGGATCAGGCCGATGGCGATAGGAGCGTTGGTGGTGCCGGATTGGAAGGAATTGACAAAATCCGCCATGCCGGGCACCAGGGAACCTAGGGCGACACCGAACAGCATGGCGGCGAAGATCCATACCGTCAGGTACCGATCGAGGAAGGACAGTTGTTTGCGTTGTGTTGGGTTACAGTTGTTGGCGCTCATATCATTGGTTGAATAAAGGGAGGGGCGGATACCCCTCCCTGATATAGTTATTGACAGCAATCGGGTCCGCAGCAGGTCTGTGCTTCCTTGGGTTTTTCCGCAAAGACGGTGACGCTGTAAATGCCAGTGCCCGAGGTCTTGAAGGCGGCGATTTCTTCGGGGCCGAGGTATTGGGCCAGTATGTCGTCGGGGACGGAGATGGGCTTTTCCTTCTGGAGGGTGATGGCCTTGAACCCGGTGGTCTCGATCAGGGCCAGGTATTCGTTCTTCTGGATGGCTCCGGCAACACAGCCGGCGTACATTTCAGCGGCCTGGCGGATTTTGGCGGGCAGCTCGCCGACCAGGACTATGTCGGATATGCTGAAATGGCCGCCGGGCTTAAGGACCCGGTAAATCTCCTGTAAGACGCCGTATTTGTTGGGGACGAGGTTGAGGACGCAGTTGGAGACGATGACGTCGGCGACATTGGCAGTGACGGGCATCTTCTCAATATCGCCCTGGCGGAACTCGACATTGTTATAGCCTAGCTTATCGACGTTGGCGCGGGCCTTCTCGATCATGGCGGGGGTGAAGTCGATGCCGATCACGCGGCCGGTTTCGCCGGTCTCTTTGCGGGCAATGAATGCGTCATTGCCGGCGCCGGAGCCAAGGTCGATCACAACGTCGCCGGGTTTGATCTGTGCGAATTGGGTGGGCAGTCCGCAGCCCAGGCCCAGATCGGCGTCGGGGTTGTATCCTTCGAGGGTGCTGTAGTCGTCGGTCATGATATTAGCAGTCTCGATGGAGCAGCAGCCGGAGCCACAGCAGGACGCGGCGTTATCTTCTTTGTCCTGGAGGGCGATCGCGCTGTATTTTTCGCGCACCATTTCTTTTATCTGTTCGGTTGTTTCCATGATGTATATTGTTTAATGTGATGGATTGGTTTCTGTAGCGGGTATCCAGTAGGCGACCTGGCTGGCTTCAGCGACAAAGGATCTGATCTGCTGTTCGATCTCGTCGCGGACCTGGCGGGTCTGCTGAAGGATTTCTTCGGGGCTGCCGGTGAAGCTGGACGGGTCTTTGAATGACCAGGGGATGCGCTTGACCATGCCGGGGAAGATGGGACAGCGTTCAGCGGCTTCTTTGTTGCAGACGGTGATAACGGCATTATATAATCGTCCCTCCTGGAATAGATCAAGGACTCCCTGGGTAGGCTTGCCGGTGAGGTCGATGCCGATCTCCTTCATGACTTTAACGACGTTGGGGTTGAGGGTACCGGGTTCCAGGCCGGCGCTTTCGGCCTCGAAGGCGTCGCCGCCGTACTTTTTCAGGAAGGCTTCGGCCATCTGGCTGCGGGCGGAGTTGTGAATGCAGACAAAGAGGATTTTGTGTTTGTTGCTCATAGTCGGTATATTAATATTGCGATATTGCGATGCTTTGGATCAAAAAAAAAGGCTGGGGTTATCCGCAGCAGTTGTCGGGACCTTTGTAGGCGGCGAACAGGGCGCCGATCTCTTTCTGATACGTGGCCCAGGTCTTCGGCTCGATGCAATAGCATACGCTGGTCCCTTCGATGGTGCCCTGGATCAGGCCGGCGGTCTTTAATTCTTTGAGGTGTTGGGAGATGGTCGGCTGCGCCAGGCCCAGCTCCTCAACCAGTTGCCCGTTGACACATGCATTAGTCTTGATCAGGTATTGGATGATGGCGATGCGGGCGGGGTGGGCCAAGGCCTTCATCATGCTGGCGAGCTTGTTCTGCTTGTCGGTGAATATTTCTGACTTCGTTAGGCCCATGTGTTTATTGTTTAATTGCAATATTACGATGAGGGCGCCGATTTTGCAAATATATTTTTTTAGGGCCCCCAGTGCCAGGGCAATTGCTAAAAAAAAAAGCCTGTAAATACCGAATACTTACAGGCTTTGATCGAATTTGATACTTCATTTCGACGGGACGACTAAACGCACGGTCAAACGAAATGGTATTGTATTTTTGCCGACATGCTTCGCTATGCCTATTAACCAATATTTACTACCTCAAGGAAGCGAAAGTTAGTTGGTAAATCGGAACGAAATCTGCGTAAACATGACTTTCAATAAGAATTGAGGTTGGAGTTAGTCGATTGACCGGCCGCGTTTACCTTGTCCCCCTTTGCTTCCGTTTATTGAAAATATCTTCGATTTTATTCATTCTTTCTCTTTCCTGCAGGTCCTTGGCCCGAATCTGTTTTAGGGAATAAGCTTTAACCTGCCATTCGATCACCTGAATAGCCTTTGCAAAAGTCAGGTCGATAAGCATGACAGGTTCAGGGGAATTTTCGATGCCTTCCGTATCGAGTATTTGGGTTAAGACAATTCTTTTGTCATTTGAAGAAAATTTTTCCTTGTAAAAGTCCAGCATTTGTTCAAAAGAGAATTTTTCCAGCAAAACGGCGATATCCACATAATCTTTCTTTTCTTTTCTGTGGCATATGGCATCTAATTTGAAGGCGGAGATATCTTCCAGACTGGCTAACCTGATGCCATCTTCCTGAACGGCAGGACGAATAAATCTTACTGCCCAATTGTAAATATCCAGCTTGCGGGTGTCCCCGGGGCTGTCTGGCAGTGGTAGACTAAAACTAATGCCTTGCCGAGTTTCGTTAAGAAAGACAACTTTTGAGTTATAGGCAAGAATTTCGTTTTTTAGCTCGAGGATGTCAAACGAGTGATCCGTAAAAAAGTCAAGGTCATCGGATTTTCGATGGCCGAGTTGGAGAGAAAGAGCCGTACCCCCGACGAGAGAAAAACTTGACATTTCGGGAAATCGACAAAAATCTAGCAGAACTCTGTGAAGGGGTGGATCAATGGTGTTCAGGTGTACCATATGCCTTAAAATCTTGCAAGGGAAGTCCAAGCAGTGAATGGGCCAGGAACAATCCTTGGCGATTGAGGTATTTGTTGGACTTCAATGTATTTCCGGCGTCCTCTACTCCATAGAAAGCGACCAGGGAAAGTACGTCATCCAGGTTAGCACGTTCAAACATTCTCGAAACAATAAATTGCTTGTCTCTTGTAAAATCGAGGTTTTCCCGTTTGACATCCCAAAAGGCATATCCAGGCAAAAGCAAATTATCTTTAGCGTTGCTCACTTAACAAATTTACTACAAATTTAATTAATTTGCTGAATATCCTGACGTTAGATGAAGTGCGTCTAGGCAATACTGGCAATATGGCTCTTTCCAACTCCGAGATCAGTCTTCTTCAAAAATACTTTGCCGACAAACCGGTCAGGCGGGCTTACCTCTTTGGGTCTTATGCCCGAAACATTCCTGTAAAAGGCATAAGTGATATTGACATATTGCTTGAATTGGATTATTCGAAGCCAATCGGAATGAGGTATTTTAGCTTCCAGCAGGAACTTGAGGACTTATTGCAAAGCAAAGTCGACGTTGTGACCAGTGATGGCATTTCCAAATATGTTCTTCCTCAAATTGAAAAGGACAAAACCTTGATTTATGAAGCTGCGCAACAGTGACTCTCATTTATAGTGATTCGGGATGCGTGCGTCCCGATTTGAATTTCTTTAACAGAAAAATCCATCCCACATGCTTCCCCATACTGATAACGCCGGGTCGGTCATGCCTACATTGCGAGAAAAGTTATGGGAAAGATCGTATATATCCCCGATGACCGGCAAAGCCCTCCCGGCAATCAATTGGTTACAGTGGATGACCTGGAGAAATTCCGGGTCAAGCTAATGATGGACATTAAATTGATGCTGGAAGGTCATTTCGGCAAGTCTCCAAAGCGCTGGCTTAAGTCCCAAGAAGTTCGGCAGTTACTTAAAATTTCCAAAGGAACGTTGCATTCCCTCCGAGCCAACGGCAAAATTCCCTTTACCCGCGTCGGCGGCCTGATCTTCTACGACACTCTCGAAATTGAGCGCGTTTTACAGAACTCAAAGCGAACGGCCTAATGACTTTCATTGAAGAAGGTTCCCCGTGGGATGACGCTATTGCACGTTCCATTGTCTTTCCTAGCTCCCGAACGCCTCCGTCGGTATAAAGCCCCAATCCTCAGGAACTGGTCACGCATGGGGTACTAGGTGCGGCTCCCTACGTTCTTGCTATAAGGAACGGGCTTCGGAGTGTTAGGGCGAGCGGTGTTGTTGTCGGTCCAAAAGTCCCGACTCCAACGCTCGTTTTTCGCTCCCGTTGGTCGCAAAAAAGGGCCGGCCTTTCGGCCGGCAAAATGACCCAGCAAAATGAAAAATATGAAAACTGCCACCGCAACAACAAAGAAGATGGGACGACCACCAAAGGACGTCAAGAAAGATATCCGGGCCTGTGTCAGATTTACAACGTCCGAATACAATATTATTAAGGAAAAGGCTGCCAAAAGCGGGATGAGGGTAGCTGCTTATCTCCGGCAAGCGGCCATTCAGAGTCCACTTCGCACTCGGTTGACGGAGGAAGAAACGCACTTTGTCCGGCAGCTGATTGGCATGGCCAACAACCTAAATCAGATTGCAAAGCGATGTCACCAGGAAGGTGCCCTCCGAACAGTAGTTTCTGTCCAGCATATTCGAAAGGACTTGGACGAGATCTTACGAAAGTTGAAGCCATGATCAGCAAGTTCTTAAAGGCCAATTCCTTCTATCACACGTGCAGGTACATTTGCCAGAAAAAGGGGGCGGAGGTACTGGTTGCCGAGGGGGTAAGAGGGTACGATTTTCGACTGATGGCGGAAGATTTTTACCGCCAGCAGCAAACAAGACCGGGAAAAGGAAAAGCAGGAGCGCACATCATTTTGAGCTTTCACCCGGACGACAACCCCTCCGACGAACTCATGCAGGAATTGGCGGAAGAATATCTTAGCCGGATGGAGCTTCTTAACACCCAGGCGGCGATTGTCAAGCATAAGGATACCCGACATCCCCATTTGCATATTGTCGTCAATATGGTCGACAACGATGGCAAAGCCATTTCGGACAGTTGGATTGGGCTTCGGGGGAAAAGGGTCGCTCAACAGCTAACCCAGGAATACACCCTTACCCCTGCTATTCGAAAGAACTTGGACCAAACCAACCTTCAGGCACTGAATGATGCGGAAGCCACAAAATACGAGATCTACCAGGCGATCCGAGAAATCTTGCCGAAATGCAAAACGCTGGAATCGCTGGAATTCCGCCTTCTGCTTAAAGGGGTAGAAACAAAGTATAAGTACAAAGGACAAACGAAAGACAAGCAGGGCATCAGTTTTAAAAAAGGCCATTTAAGTTTTAAAGGGAGCGAAATCGACAGGGCGTTCTCTTTGGGCAATTTACAAAAGGCGCTTGCTCTTTCGCCGGAACAGCGCGTAAAGGCCAAAACCGCGGTAATTGAAAAATCGCGATCCTCGGGTGAAACCGGCAAAAAGACGGGGAGTGAGATTTCCACAATAAGCTCAACGACGCTAAAAATGATTGCCGAGCTACTAAAACCAGTGCAGAGTAGGGGAGTTGGCTCCTTCGACTATTCATCGGAGGAGGAGCGCAAGCGAAAGAAGAAACGGAAGCGCTTGGGTCTATAACGGGCGGAACCCCTTGGATGGTTGAGGCTGCCGCAGCCGATCGGCGGGACGAGGTATCCCGGCTTCAGCCCGGCTTTGGCGCTTCGGCGGCGGGACATTTTTCCGGCTGTAGCCAAGCGATTAGCTACATAACGGAGGATGGACAGAAAAGCAAGAATCTGCCTCAGAACCAAAAATATCCCACCACCGAAGGGTTGCACTCAGAGCCCTTTTTACATTCTTAGATTAATTTTTGGTTTTGGTGACTTATCCGACAGCTCTAAATAAACTACTTCCATCACGCATTCCAATTCGTGCATAAAATGAATTAATTCCGCGCGCTCATCGCTGTCAAAGTCATCATGCGTTAAAGCAGCGTGCGCGAGCCTCCAGAGCCATTCTCTAAAATCGTAGAGTTTATAATCCTCCGTAAACCGTTTTATCACAAAGTCCAGGTCGCAACCGATCGGGAGAGCCATGTATCCTTCAAAGGCGGGAGTTGGGCAATATTTAAGCATAATTTATTGTTGAGGGCTAATAAAGTGAATATGCAAATCATTGATCAAAATGTCGGTACCGGCTCCTATCAGCTTCACGAGCTTGCCCTGGAGTGCTTGCGCCATCGAGTGTATCTCGTCCAATTTAACTGGGGGTAGAATAGGTGAAAAAGGCTCCTTTTTGTTCTTGCTAGTCGGGAGTTTCAATTCAGAATACAACTGTGCGGTCCATGCTTTTACAACAAGGAGATACAGTTTTGTAACGTCGATCCCAACCTCATTAACGGCTTTTACCAGGTCCGATATCCGGCTATCAACTATACGTCGCGGAATGGATTTAGATAAGGGAGCATCGGTTTTAGGCGCACAGATCGAAGGGACAAGCACTTCTCTCAAGTGAGAAGCCGCTTCCAAAAGACGAATCAGCTTTTCATTATAGGCTATTAGGCTGGACCGCGATTTAGCTTGGGTAAATGCACCATCTTCCGAAGTTAAACAGACCTTCTGAATCTGATCCTGAATATTTCGGATTTCGCTAAGGCGATAGTAGGCGAAGAAATCCTTCACAACCTCCATGGGGGCCGACTTCTCCTTTTCAGACAGGCAAATCAGTTGATCGTAAATTCTGGAATTATCCTTAAAGCGGGACATAAGAAGCCAGTTTTAACCAATTGCGACCGTCAAGTAAACATTGAAATAGCTTTCCTAATATTAAAATTTACCAACGTTAGATTTAAAGACTTAGCAAGAGCGATAAGTGGAGATACCTAAGCAAATTAAAATGGGCGCAGGTCTCAACTTACTGCCTGGTAGCCCGTAGGAAGGCATGGGGACAGGTAAGAAGAGCCCACGCCCGTAGACGTGAGCTTACTTCTGTCATTCCTTCCCCTTTGAATTTCCTACGTTCACCAGGAAGAATTAAGAAGCGAGCTTCAATTTTTTATATTGAAGAAACGCAAACTTTCTCTCTATACAAATTTAAGGCAATGATTTGATGTATCCAAGTATGGGTACAGTTATTTTTTTTAAATCACGGACCTTTCCGACAAATGGATGCTTCGGCGAAAATATTAGTCAGATTTGGCAAGAAACTAGCCGAGTTAAGAAAGGCTAAAAAATACAGCACAAGGGAATTTGCCGATGTTGCGGACATTTCTCATAGTTCGGTTATTCGATTGGAAGCAGGATTGACTAACCCTTCGTTGACTACTTTACTTAAGATAAGCTTGGCGCTGGAAACTGACCTAAACACTTTGGGGAATGGTTAATTTTTCGAATCAATTATCAATTGACAATGCTAGACGATACATCGGAGTTTGCAGGTTTGGTCCATACGGTCACTGAAATATCAAAGGCCGACGGCATGAATAACTTGGTGGATTTGCTAATTAATTCTCAATCTAACATAAAGCAGACAGATTATGACAATTGGAATGGTGGGACCTATGGTTACACGATTTATTTTGAAGTCGATGTCAAAACTTTTATTTCTGTAAAGAACGATATTGAGACTATTGAGCGAGCATTGCTTGATAGGTTTTCAGTAGCCACAAGGCATTTGGATAATGAGCATATCTCAAGAGTATCTCTGATTCCCAAATCTTACGCTATAGGCACTCTTACGCCAAACCCTCATCGGGCTTTTACGGTAGCGGAAGCAAAGCGCCGAGATGATATGTCCAAATATCTCGATTCGGCCTCGGAAGATGAATTGATACAAGATATTTTGCTTCCACTCTTTCGACAGCTTGGATTTCATAGGGTTACTGCGGCAGGTCATAAAGATAAGGCCCTCGAATATGGTAAGGATATTTGGATGAAATATATTCTGCCAACGCAGCATATATTATATTTTGGAATACAGGTTAAAAAGGGAAAGCTAGATTCGGCCGGTGTTACAAAAGGCAGCAATGCCAATGTAGCCGAAGTTCATCACCAAGCATTGATGATGCTTGGGTACGAGATTTTCGATCCTGAGGTTTCGCGAACAGTTTTGGTTGACCACGCATTTATTGTTGCCGGAGGTGAAATAACAAAGGCGGCTAAAAATTGGATTGGAAACCAGCTTGATAAGGCGAAAAGGAGCCAAATTATGTTCATGGATAGAGACGACATCCTAAACCTTTACATAGTTACGAACTTGCCACTGCCTTCCGCCGCACTACCTAAACAAAACACTTTCGACGATCTGCCATTCTAAAACATTAATTACCTTTTATAAGGTAAGAAAATTAGAGTGTTTTGCATGAGGAAAGCTGTAACTCGCACTATCTACCTCCGAGTTTGCTCTCCAATAAGCGCATATCCATTCCGACTTTCGTCTGCATTACGTGCGCGTAGATCATCGTCGTCGCCAATTTAGTATGTCCCAACAATTTGCTTATTGTTTCGATAGGAACACCGTTCATTAATGTGACTGTTGTCGCGAACGTATGTCGGGCTAAATGAAAAGTCAAATGTTTCTTGATCTCACATATTTCCCCGATCAATTTGAGTGAGCGGTTCATTTCCTGATTGCTAACTACCGGAAATACGGTTTCCCATCTTTCAGCATCTTCCTGGGCACGGAATTTCTCCAAAATGGCCAAAGCTGGTCGTAGGAGTGGAACATTGACCGGAATAGATGATTTCTTCCTCGAAGTTTTGATCCACTGCATCCCGTCCGCACCGGTGATTATATTCGCCGGTTTTAGCCTAACCAGGTCGATGTATGCCAGCCCGCTGTAACAACTAAAAACAAATAGGTCCCGTACCCGCCCCAGCATGGGATTTACCAACTCCCGGCCCTCAATCCGGGCGAGTTCGTCCTTATCTAAAAAGTCCATCTCCCTCCGTCTAAACCGAAGCCGGAAGGCGGCAAACGGGTTTTTTTCGATCCATTCATTGGTACAAGCCCAGTTGACCATCTTCTTTAGCCGCTCCAAATGCTTCATGGCCCCGTTATTAGTACAGGGGTCACCAGTCTTCAAAGGATTATTCCGGACATAGTACTCGAACCCTGTAATGAATTCGTGGGTCAAGTCCTTCAGATAAATATCCCCGGCGTCATATTTCAGGTTAAGGTAGTTCCTGATATAGATTGCCGTACTCTTATAGTTCTTCATCGTACCTGGTTCAAGGGTCTTTCCCAGCATTTCATTATGCATTGCCACCAGCCGGTTCAGGGTCATTTTCTCTTCACCCGTCACCGTCTTACCCAAATAGGCATTTTTGAGCATTTCCGCCGTGAAAAAGTCACCGGCCAGATTTAACTGTTGGTAGTTCGAAACGAGCTTGGCCCGAACCTCCTCCAAAAGGCTGTTTAGTTGTTTCAAGGCCGGGGTTTTAGGCTTTGCCGACCCCTTGGCAGCGTTCCAATCGCCCGGATCAATGGTTTGTTTCAAGGCCAGCTCGCACCGGGTCCCATTGACAGTGATGCGAGCGAAAATGGAGTGGGTTTTTGCCATGCGGCGGAGTACGAAGTGCACGCCGAAAGTGTTGCTGGATCTCATTTTGCTATGATTTGAAGTGAATAAAACATGCCGCGTAAATCGGTGCATTATTCACGAGTCGCGTGAGCGATAAAGGTAACTCACCCAATCGCTCACCTAATCATTCGCAAACCAGATGGATTCAGACAGATCGAATTGGCCCGGAAAAAAAGAAAAGAGCCCGGTAACCAATCGATTAACGAGCTCTTTGTCCTGTTTGACTCCTAATATGGTCGGGACGACTGGATTCGAACCAGCGACCCCTTGCACCCCATGCAAGTGCGCTACCGGGCTGCGCTACGTCCCGAAAAATCTCATTGAAGGAAACGACCCTCATTTTCAATGGCATCCACCTCCTTCAACGGCGACCCCCCTGTTTCAGGGGCCGCGAAAATACGCCAAAAAGCCCAAACCGCATAAAATAACCCCGCCAACTTTTTTTCACAGGCCTGAAAATATTTGGCTTAAAAGTTGCGTTAAAATGTCATATATTTATAGGTCCACATCTATCGAAAGATTTCTACTCCAACTTGTCCTTGTTTCACAAAGAACTACCGACTGCAATCCTCATCCATTGAATCGTCCTGTACCTGCGTAAGACCACTTTTGAATCTCCTGCCCCTTCGGAAGACCACCCATTAATGCTAAAATAACCAAATACTCCGTATAGGATGAAAAGACTTTTGTTCGCGGCATTGCTATTGCCGCTTATCACACAAGCCCAGTGGAACGTCAACGTCTTCGGCGGTTTCGCCAACTACATCGGCGAAATGCAGTCCTCTCCCTACACTACCCAGCAAGCGCATCTCGCCGGCGGTCTTGGCCTCGAGTACGACCTCACCCAGCACTTTTCGGTCCTCTCCAACCTGACCTTCGGGAAGGTAGGCGCCTCCGACATGTATGCCGCACAAGCCGACGTCCGCGCCCGGAACCTCTCGTTCCAGACCGATATCAGCGAATGGAACCTGCTTCTCGAATATAACCTGTTTTCCCTGCGGAGCCACACCTTCACGCCCTATGTCTTTGCCGGTGTCGCCGTCTACCATTTCAATCCGTTTGCCTACGACAGCACGGGACGAAAGGTTTACCTGCAACCATTGAGCACGGAAGGGGAAGGGTTGCCGCAATATCCCAACGTAAAGCCTTACGCCCTCACCCAGATGGCGATCCCGTTCGGCGGCGGCATCAAATTCCGCATCTCCGACAAAGTGGTCCTCGCCTATGAGATCGGGCTGCGCAAACTTTTTACCGACTACCTCGATGACGTCAGCGGACGCTATGTGGACCAGAATGTTTTGTTGGCCGCCAAAGGTCCGGAGGCCGTCGAATTGGCCTACCGCGGTGACGAGCTGAAGGGGGGTGCCGGTTATCCCCCGGCCGGGACAAAACGCGGCAGCCCCAATACGAAAGACTGGTACTATTTCTCCGGGATCCGGGTGATCATTGCCTTCAACGCGCGACCGATGGAGGAACATCGCCGCCACAACTATATCATGGACTGCCCGAAAAATGTCCGCTAATACTTCGAACCGGCTGCTGATCGCGCTTGTTGTTTTGGTACTTTTGCACCCATGGCGTATAAGAACCAGCAGGAGTTCATAAAGGCCCTCGAAGCCGCCGGCGAGCTCGTGCGTATCCGCACCTTCGTAGACCCTCGTCTCGAGATCGCCGAGATCACCGATCGCGTGTCCAAGAGTGGCCATAGGGGGAAGGGTCCCGATGAAAAGGCCCAAGGCGGTCAGGCTCTGGGCGGAAAAGCCCTCCTCTTCGAAAACACCGGCACCGATTTTCCCGTGCTCATGAACGCCTACGGCAGCGAACGCCGCATGTGTATGGCCCTTGGCGTCCGGCATCTCGACGATACCACCCGCGAGATCGAATCCCTGTTCAGGCTGCTGTCCGGTCCAAAAGAGGGCCTTCTCGACAAGCTCAAACTGTTACCCAAACTCAGCCAGTTCGCCAGCTGGATGCCGGCCGTCAGGACCGGCCGCGGCGAATGCCAGGAAGTTGTCATGGCGACCCCTGACATTACCAAACTCCCGGTGATCACCTGCTGGCCGCGCGACGGCGGCCCTTTCGTGACCCTTCCGATCATCCACACCCGCGACCTGCATACCGGCACGCGCAACGTCGGAATGTATCGCATGCAGGTCTTCGGCCCGACCCTCACCGGCATGCACTGGCATAAACACAAGGTCAGCGCGAGGCATTTCTCCGAATACAAGAAGACCGGCCAGCGTATGCCCGTCGCCGTTGCCCTGGGTGGCGACCCCGTATATGCCTATAGCGCGACCGCACCCCTGCCGGAGAACGTCGACGAATATATGCTGGCGGGGTTCCTGCGAAAAAAGCGCGTCGAATTGGTGAAGTGCCTGACACAGCCCGCCATCGAAGTTCCCGCCGACGCCGACTTCATCATCGAAGGTTATGTCGACCCGGCTGACGAACTCATCTGGGAGGGGCCCTTCGGCGACCACACCGGGTATTACTCTCTTCCCGATTGGTACCCGCGTTTTCACATCACCGCGATCACGCACCGCAGGAATCCGGTCTACCCCGCCACCATCGTGGGCATCCCGCCACAGGAGGACGCCTGGCTGGGCAAAGCAACGGAACGCATCTTCCTGGCGCCGATCAAAATGACCCTTGTCCCAGAGATCGTCGATATGGAAATGCCGGTCGAAGGGGTATTCCATAATTTAGTCATCGCAAAGATCCGGAAGGAATACGCCGGCCAGGGCCAGAAAGTCATGAACGCGATGTGGGGCGCCGGCCAGATGATGTTTAACAAGATCCTCGTGGTCACCGACGAAGCCGCCGACATCCGGGACTACAAAAACCTGGCGCGCTATGTCCTGCGCCACTTTAATCCTGCCACCGACGTATATTTTTCACAGGGCCCGATGGATGTGCTCGATCACTCCTGTAGTAAGCTGGGTTTTGGCGGAAAGATGTGCATCGACGGTACCGCGAAGACCGCGGAGGAATCCGATGACCGGTATCAATGGGGCCGCCCGGATCCCGATGGGGTAGCCATACAGGCCCGGTTCCCTGAAATAAACGTCATCAATAGCAGCCTGCTGCCGGAGGATATCCCTGTTCTCATCATCTCGGTGAAAAAAAACCGGCCCGGTCATATCCGCGAGCTGCATGACGCGATCTCCAAAGAAGTTGCGGGCATCAAATTGATCCTTTACGTCGAACACACGGTCGATCCGACCGATCTTTCGGCTGCCCTCTGGCGATTCTGCAACAACCTCGATCCGAAGCGGGACCATTTTCTTTCCTCGGCTTCAAACGAAAAAGGGATAAGCGTCTGCCTCGGCCTCGACGGGACCATTAAAACCGCCGCCCTCGATAACTTCGAGCGGGACTGGCCCAATATCATCGTCGCCGCCGATGAAACCATACAAGCCATCGACGAAAAATGGCCGCGGCTGGGCCTCGGCCCTTTCCTGCCTTCCCCATCACTCAAATTCAAAGACCAGCTGTACGGCACGGAGGCCGTCGTCACATTATGAAACGTTATTTACTACTCGCCGGGGCATTGCTGACCGCAAGCGTGACATTTTCCCAAACCCCCCACACCCTGCTTTGGCGGATTTCCGGCAAAGCGATCACACGCCCATCCTATTTATTCGGTACCATGCACATCCTTTGCGCTGACGACGCGACCCTCACGGATAGCCTGCAGCATGTTATTCGCACCGTGGATGAAGTTTATTTCGAGATCGACCTCAGCGACATGACGGGCATGATCAAGGCGTTCGAGTTCATGAAGATGAATAACGGAAAAACGCTCGAAGACCTCCTTAAACCGGCAGACTACGCGCGGGTAAAGGCCTACTTTTCGAGCCATCCGTCCATGCTGCCGTTTAGCATGCTGGAACGTTTTAAACCCATGCTGATATCCGGGCTGATCGAAGAACAAAGCCTTGGCTGCGCGACTACCGACGGCATGGAAATGCAGATCATGAAAGCCGTCCACCAACTGGATCACCATACCCCCATCGCCGGGCTCGAAACCGCCGCCTTCCAGGCGAGCCTCTTTGACAGCATCCCCTACACCAAACAGGCAAAAGAATTGGTTGATTATCTGGACAGCGCTGACCAGAACAAAGAGATGTCGCAACAGCTGGCCAAACTTTATTCCAATCAAGACCTTGACGGCATCCAGGCGCTGAGCGACAAGGACGATCCCGGCATGAATGAATATATGGACCTGCTGCTATACGACCGCAACCGGAAATGGGCGGGGCTACTGGATACGCTGCTTCCGCACAAGTCGCTGCTTATCGCGGTTGGCGCGGGCCACCTCCCCGGCGGCCAGGGCGTGATCGAGTTGTTGCGGAAGAAAGGCTATACCGTCGAGCCGGTGTTTGGCACAAAAGGGCAGTCACTTTGAACTAAACCCGCTCGAGCCCGCTGAAGAAGAAATCGCCCTCGATCGCCGCATTCTCGTCGCTGTCGCTTCCGTGGACCGCATTCTCGCCGACCGAAGCGGCATAGAGCTTGCGGATCGTCCCGGCGTCGGCCTTCGCCGGATCGGTGGCCCCGATCAGTTTTCGAAAGTCGGCGACGGCATTGTCTTTTTCGAGGATTGCCGCGATGATTGGACCGCTGCTCATGAACTCGACCAGCTCTCCGTAGAAGGGCCGCGCTTTATGTACCGCATAGAATTCACCCGCTTTTTCCTTCGAGAGCCGGGTTAGTTTCATCGCCGTAATAGCAAAGCCGCTTTTCAGGATCATATCGATAATGGCTCCGGAATGACCCTTGGAGAAGGCATCCGGCTTGATCATGGTGAAAGTTCGATTGGTCATAATTTTTTCGCTCTTGCGGGACACAGTCCGCTTTTGGCCCGCAAAAATAGGATATTCCGTTCAAACAACTTTTACTTGGCGTTTGGGATTTAATTCTGCAACTTTGCAGCCATTTTATCATGTCGCCCATCGAAGAAATATACCCAATGCTTGACCGGCCCTGCCGGGTTGTCATCGTCATGCACCAAAAGCCGGACGCCGATGCGATGGGATCTTCGCTTGGGCTTTATCATTTTCTTCGCAAGCTCGGTCACGAGCCGACCGTCATTTCGCCGACCAATTGGGCGGAATGGTTAAAATGGATGCCCGGTGCATCCGGTGTCATCGACTTCGAATTCGCTACCGAGAAGGCCAACGCAGCGCTCGAAAAAGCCGAATGGCTGTTTTGTCTGGATTTCAACACCTTAGCCCGAACCAGAAATATGGCCTCCCGGCTGCGGAAGACCGATGCCACTCGCATCCTTATCGACCACCATCAACAACCCGAAGCCGATTGGTTCGACTATGGCATAAGCGACACGGAGAAAAGTTCGACAAGCGAAATGGTCTATGACCTGATCGTCGACTCCGGACATGCGGGACTGATCGACGTGGACATCGCCGAGTGCCTGTATGCAGGCGTGATGAGCGATACGGGATCGTTCAGGTTCCCCGGCGCCACCGCCGCCGTCCACCGGATGGTCGCCGCGCTCAAAGAGACGGGGCTGAACCATACCGTGATCCATGAGCACCTTTTTGATAACTTCCTCGAAAATCGGCTTCGGTTCACCGGCTTCGTGCTGCAAAACCGTATGGAGATCTTCTACGAGCATAACGCCGCCCTCATCGCCATCCCCTGGAAAGACCTCGTACGCTATGAGATAAAGACCGGCGATACCGAAGGCCTTGTCAACTATCCGCTGACCATCCAGGGGATCCGAATGGCTGCGCTTATCATCGACCGGGATGAAGAAGTGAAATGTTCGTTTCGGAGCAAAGGTGATTTTGACGTCAACGTCTTCGCCCGCAAATATTTTGAAGGCGGAGGCCATGTCAACGCCGCCGGCGGCCGCAGCACCGAGACCCTCGAAGCGACCGTCGAACGATTCGTAGAGGCTCTGAAGGAGAATTCATCACAACTACAATAATAATTTCATCAGAATGAAAACCATCTCGAAGTATCTGTTGATTAGCCTGGCGCTGTTTGGAGCGGCGGCCTGTTCTAATTCGGGTTACAAAAAGACCAAAAGCGGCCTGGCATATAAGATCATCTCGGATGGCAATGGTCCGACCGCCAAAAAGGGTGAGTTCCTGAAAATGCAGCTCATACAGAAAATGCGGGACACCATATCATATTCAACCTATGGCGGCTTCCCCTTTTATATTCCCGTGGACAGCCCCCGGCCGGTCTACAGTCCGACCGAGATCTTTATGATGTTGCGCAAAGGCGACAGCGCCGTGACCGTTATGTCGGCCGACAGCATTCAGCGCAAAACCGGCGGCTTGCCTCCCGGCATGAAAAGGAAGGACAAGATCGTCCTTACATTCAAAGTGCTGGACATCCTCCCGGGGCAGGACCAGATGATGGCCGATCGCAAGCTCGAATCCGATAAGGAGAAATCCCGCGAGATCGCGACGGTTGAAAAATACCTTGCGGACAGCAGCATCCACGCGGTTAAAACCCCGATGGGCACTTATATCGTCATCAAGGATCCGGGCAACGGTCCGGCCGTCGATAGCGGCAAACAGGTTGCCCTTCGCTACACCGGAAAACTGTTTCCCTCCGGAAAGGTATTCGAATCCAATATGACCGGTCCCGGCAATGAACCGTTCAAATTCGTGGTTGGCCGGCATGGCGCCATCCCCGGTATGGAAGATGCCGTGCTACAGTTGCACCAGGGGGGAAAGGCGACGATCTATGTCCCCGCGTTTCTCGCCTATGACGCGCGTCCCGGCGGTCCGAGCCGGAAACCGTACGAGAATCTGATCTTCGACATCGTAGTGGATAGCGTCACCAACGCCCCGCCGCCCCAGGCGCCGCGCCCCGGAATGCAGTTCCCCGGGATGCGCCCCGGCGCAACTCCGGTCCGGCCGGGTGGTCCGCAGCCGCAACCGGCCAGACCATCTCACTAAAATTAGTTGAGGGGGCGCCGACTTTGTCGGCGCCCTTTTTTATTGCCCATCAGGCATTTGCCCGTTTATAAGCCTCGAGCAACACCACTACCTCCCGCGCTGCAGCCGGATCATGCACCCGCAGAATGTCCGCCCCGTTCATCAACGCGAGCGTATGCATCACCGTGGTTCCGTTTAAAGCGGCCTCGGGTCCTATCCCCAGCGTCCGGTAAATGGTCGACTTGCGTGAAACGCCGAGCAGCAGCGGTTTCCCACAAATCCGAAGCACCGGCAACCCGTGCAAAAGCCGGAAATTGTGCACCGCCATCTTTGCAAAACCCCATCCCGGATCGACAATGACATCGTGGATGCCGGCCCGGCGACAGGCTTCGATGCGTGCTACAAAAAAGTCCAGCACCTCTTTTACCACATCTTCATAGTGCGCTTCGCTGTTCATCGTCGACGGCGTCCCTTTCATATGCATACAGATATACGGTACGCCGAGCCGCCCCACCGTTTCAAGCATGGCCGGATCCACCTGGCCGCCGCTCACGTCGTTGACGATGGAAGCACCCGCTTCCACCGCTTCCGCTGCCACCCGTGCATGCCAGGTGTCGACTGAAATCGGCACGTCGGACCACTCCCGCCGCAACCGGACGATCGCCGGGATCAGCCGCCGTAGCTCCTCTTCCTGGCCCACCACCTCCGCACCGGGCCTTGTGCTCTGACCGCCGATGTCCAGCCAGTCGGCGCCTTCATCGAGCAGCCGGCCGGCCTGCCGCATCAATAAGTCGTCCGCCGCCACCCGGCTGCCGCTATAGAAGGAATCCGGTGTTCTGTTGAGCACCCCCATGATTACCGGCCCGTCGATCGTTAATAATTTACCGCGAGCATTGAGCGTCCACATGAGTTATCTTTACATAAAATTCAGGAATTTGCGCATCATGGAGAAATCAGCACCCGCTAAACATACCGAACGCCAATATGACGAAGCCGTCGACCGCTGCCGGGACATCTTTCTGAAGAAGACCCGCGACTACGGTACCTCCTGGCGTGTTCTTCGTACTATATCGATCGCCGACCAGCTGTATATCAAGGCGCGGCGCATCCGGACTCTCCAGCAGACCGGGGAGGGCAGGGTAGGAGAGGACAAACAGGGTGAGTTCATCGCCATGGTCAACTACGGCGTTATCGGTCTCATCCAGCTTTCGCTCGGCGCCGATACATCCGGGGAACTTTCCCCCGAACAGGCAGCAATGTGCTACGACGAACGGATCGACCTCGTGCGCCGCGTGATGCGCGACAAGAACCACGACTACGGCGAAGCCTGGCGCGACATGAGCCAGGAGAGCTTTGTCGACCTTATCCTCATGAAGATACTTCGGATACGCCAGATCGTGGCGAACGACGGAAACACCCTGATCAGCGAAGGCATCGATTCCAACTTTACCGATATCGTTAACTATTCGCTGTTTGCCCTCATCCTGATCGGTGAAGGCAAGCACTCAGCCTAAAACATCGCTATGAAGCTTCTGATCGCCGTCACCCGTACCCTTGTTGGCATCCTCTTCATTTTCTCCGGCCTCGTCAAGGCCGACGACCCCCTCGGGCTTAGTTACAAAATGCAGGAATTCTTCGAGGTCTGGAATTTCCACTGGTTTGACCACGTCACCCTGGCGTTTTCGATCCTGATGATCGTGTTCGAGATCGTAGCCGGGGTTGCCCTGCTCCTGGGCTGGCGGATCCGGCTCTTTAGCTGGCTGCTTCTCCTGCTTATAATCTTTTTTACCTTTCTCACCGGGTATGCTTACTTGTCGGGAAAAGTCCGCGAATGCGGCTGTTTCGGCAACTGTATCCCGCTGACGGCCGGCCAGTCGTTTATGAAGGACCTGGTGTTGACTGTGCTGATTATTTTTCTTTTCATCGTTCGTGACCGGATCAAGCCTCTCCTGCCGCCGCGGCTGAGTGCCGCCTTGTTGACGGCTGCCGCCATTTTCTCGTTCCTTTTTCAGTGGTATGTCCTGGTACACCTTCCGGTCGTGGACTGTCTGCCCTACAGGATCGGCGCCAGTATTCCCGATCAGATGAAGCCGCCGCCCGGCGCTATTCCCGATAGTACCGTGATCACCATGGTCTATGAGAAGGCCGGCAAACGGATCGAATTCGATGCCACGCATTTCCCGGCCGACTTTTCCGATAGCTATCATTTTGTCAGCCGGTACGATAAGCTGGTCCGCAAGGGCAACGCGGAGCCGGCCATCAAGGATTTTATTTTGACGACGGCCGCCGACGTCGATACCACGGAAGCTGTTCTTGGTGCAAAGGGCTATAAATTGTTTGAGTTTGTGGAGAACGTAAATGACTATACCGCGACCCGCGAGTTCAGCATCATCCTGACGTTGGCCAAAGCAAAAAATATTCCCTTGTATATCATAACGGCTGACTACGATGGGGTGATGAACCGGGTTGCGCAAATCGGGATTGCCGCCAATGTCATCGTGCTGAAATGCGACGGCACCGCCGTCAAGACTGCCGCCCGGGCCAATCCTACCTTACTCCTGCTAAAAAAAGGTATCATCATTGGTAAATGGAGCTATGCCGATTTCGACCGCGCTTTGCCGGCGATCAGCGCGCTCGCGAACGACCAGGCTCCATGATCCGCTATTTTTTTCGCCGCCTGGGCTATGGCTTCCTCGTCCTGCTGGGCGTAGTCTGCGCGGTCTTCTTTTTATTCCAGGGTTTCGGCGATCCATCGCGGCTGGTGATCGGGCAGCGCGCCGATGCCGCGACCCAGGACAATATTCGCAAGGAACTTTATCTCGACCAGCCCCGCTGGAAGCAATTTGTCTATTACCTCGATGATATTTCGCCCATCGCGATCCACCGTCGCGAAGAGGTCGGCACAAAAGGGCTGCACGGCATCTTTATCGGCGGTAAAAAGACCGTTTTTGCTATCAAGTGGCCCTACCTCCGCCGGTCCTATCAGTCCAAACGCGAGGTCTGGGACATTCTCATGGAAGCGCTCCCGGGTACGATCCTCCTTGCATTCGCTGCTATGCTTCTGGCCACGGCCGGCGGTATTTGCCTCGGGGTGCTCGCCGCCATCCGCAAGAATACCTGGTTGGATACCTCGGCGATCTTTGTCAGTGTGCTGGGCATCTCCGCACCTTCCTTTTTTATGGGGATTCTGATCGCCTATTTGTTTGGTTTTGTTTTCAGCGACTTTACCGGGCTTCATATGACCGGAAGCCTGATCGACACCGACCCGTTTACGGGCCGTCACCTCGAACTCCGCAACCTCATCCTACCGGCTATTACGCTGGGCATCCGCCCGATGGCCATCATCGCGCAACTGACCCGCGGCTCGCTCCTCGACGTCCTCGACCAGGACTATATCCGTACCGCCTATGCGAAAGGACTGCCGCCCCGTGTCGTCATCTGGAAACACGGTTTACGCAACGCCCTGAATCCGGTTGTCACGGCGATTACCGGCTGGTTTGCCGAGCTGCTTGCCGGCGCATTCTTTGTAGAAAAAATCTTTGGCTGGAAAGGCATCGGTAAAGTAACCGTCGATGCCCTGGGGACACTGGATTTCCCCGTTGTCATGGGTTCCGTTCTGGTCACGTCGACCTTTTTCATCATGGTGGGGCTTTTCTCAGACCTTCTTTATGGATGGATCGACCCGCGCGTTCGGCTCGCCCGCTGATATCGGCCGCCGGATCTTCAGCGCAGGCGGCTTATTTGATCACCACATCGGTCACCACGACTTCCCCCAGCGCTTCATTCACCCGCCGCACGATCGTATCCTTTTGGTAGAGCAGCTCTTGCCGCAACGGCGCGATCGCCGTATCGATATACAACGTTTTCCCGTGGATCCGGATCTTGTCGGTATACCGCGCTACCGTCTTACCCATGATCTTCTCCCAGACCTCTTCGATCTGGAGGGCCTGTATCGACCCTTTCAGCTGACTTTGATTCAGAAATTTTCGCAATGCGTCGGCTAGCGTATGTTCACCCATTGGCGCAAGTTAGGAAAAGCTTTTAGAGTGGCCAGCATAAGGAGCGCTCCCGTTATGCACATCAATACCAGGTAAAGGACCGGCTTTTTCTGACCTTGCGGCGCCATCGGCCGCACCGGTGAAAGGCCATGAAGAATGATCTGTTTCCGCGATTCGTATTGGGGAAGGATACCGGCGATCAGGTTGTAGCCGGTCTCACTGAACATCCAGTCTTTCGGACTGAAAAAAAGCGGTTGGGTCGTCGGAGCCACTTCTTCCATTTCCAGCGACTTCTTCAGCAGATCTGCCGCATAAAGCCGAAGGCCCTCCTTATTTGCTTTGATGACGCCGAATTCTCCGGTGTCGTCTACCGAATAGGAAAAATAGGCGTTCTCGGGGTTGTTGGTTTCTTCTATCTGGCGGATAGAAGTCTCAAGGTCGGATGACATAGCAATCAATTTTCCAGGAGTTTTTCAAATGTGTGTGATCGTAAATATACTCTTTTTTTAGTTCAACTTCCAACTATGCCGGTAAAAAAAATACGTGGATTTGTGGGTCCGCACCACCTCGCGACAGCACTTCGCGCCCGCTGGCGCAAATTCACAACCCGACGATCTGATATTGCACTCCCAACCCATCCATTTCCGCGCGGATGCGCTCCGCATGCGTATCGGTGATAAAGATCTGCCCGTCATCCTGCACGCATACCCGGTCCAGCAGGTTTCGCATGCGGAACTCATCCAGCTTCTCAAAAACGTCATCCAGCAGCAATAGCGGCGCAAACCCTTTCTCACGCTTCAGCGTCTCGTACTCCGCCAGTTTTAACGCAAATAACAGGCTCTTCCGTTGCCCCTGCGACGCCATCGTTTTGAAAGGCAGGTCGGCATAGGTCAACCCGATATCATCCCGGTGTATCCCGACCCCCGTCCGTTGTAACGCCAGGTCCCGATCCAGTCCCTGTCGCAACAGCTCCGCGAAATGGCCGAAAAGCAACTGACTCTCATAGCCCAACGCGACCGGCTCTTCCGCGCCCGCAATCAGCGTGTAGTATCGACCCGCCAGGGGTAGGAATCCGGAAAGGAACTGGCGTCTTCGCGAAAAGATCGCATCTCCTGTACGTACCAACTGCTCGTCATACACCTCGAGCAGCCCCTTGTCCGTCAGCCGGCGCTCGGTGAGCGATTTCAGGAAACCATTGCGTTGCTGCAGGATCTTATTGTAGTCGATCAGTTGCTGCAGGTATACCGGGTCCAGCTGTGATAATAATGCATCCAGGAATCGACGCCGCTCTTCACTTGTACCGGTAACGATCTGGATGTCGTCGGGAGCGATGATCACACAGGGAAAACGCCCGATGTGGCGGGAAAACTTTTCATATGCCTCCCCGTTCGCCAGGAACTCTTTTTTGCCCGTTTCGCGGAGGATGGCTGTCAAGTCCGTTATTTTCCCCTCTTTTTCGAAATGTCCTTCCAAACGGAAACCGGCGGGGCCCGTCACGCCGCCAAATCCTGCACCGGTTCGAAATCCCGTCGCGCCACTGGATCCCGTCGCGCCACCCGGTTCAACGCTTCCCCGGAAGACCGCTTGCTGGTCCGACCGCGAAAAATAGCTCTTTGTAAAGCACAGGTAATACAACGCGTCGAGAAGATTGGTCTTGCCCACTCCATTTTTGCCGCAAATCCCGACGATCCGCTCGTGAAAAGCAAAAGCTGCGTTTGGGTAATTTTTGAATTGAAAGAGAGATATATCCTTTATGCGGAGCAACGGTAAATCTAATTAGGCTGCAAAGTATTATCTTTCCGCTAAACAAAGCTGCCATGCGAAAATTTTCGATCCTCCTTTTCCTGCTACCGTTGGCAGTCCGAGGCCAGGACACCGAGCCCCTCGACACCGCCATGATCGGCCGCATCCGCACCGAAGCCTTTCAGCATTCGCAGATCCCCTGGATCAGCCACGAGATTACCGATGTCGCCGGGCCTCGCCTCACCAACTCTCCGGGCTGGCATTACGCCGCGGACTGGATCGTAAAGACCCTTAAGGGCTGGGGGCTCAGCAAGGCTGCCATAGAGCCATGGGGAGAGTTCGGTTTCGGCTGGACTGCCGAAAAGACAAGTCTCTCCATTCGCATCCCCTACTATAGCCCGTTGATCGCCTACGCCATTCCCTGGAGCGGCAGCACCCACGGACCTGTGTCGGCAAAGACTTACCTGGTCGAACAAATGGATTCCGCCTGGGTCGTCTCCCACCTGGCGCAAATGAAAGGGAAAGCACTGCTGCTCCCAACCCCTGATACGGCCAATCACCCCCGATTTCATGCGGATGCGGAACGCTATAGCGACAGCGCCCTTGCCGCCATCGGCGATATGTATATGCTGACAAAGGAAGAGTTGGCGGGCATCATCCCCCATTTCACCAAAATGCTGGCGATCCAGCGCATGATCCGGAACAGCGGCGCGGTCGCCCTGATCGGGACCAGTGGCGGCCGGGATGGAACCGTATTTGTACAAAGTTTTATCGGCTACCGTAAAAAGGACCAGCCGGAATTGCCCGGCCTGGAAGTCTCGAAAGAGGACTTCCTCCGCCTCGTTCGCCTCACCCGTGATGGCCTCCCCGTAACGGTGGAACTGCAAAGCGATACAAAACTATACGATCAGGACCTTACCGGTCACAATGTCGTCGCAGAGATCCCGGGCACCGACCCCACGCTGAAGGCCGAGCTGGTCATGCTTGGCGGCCACCTCGATTCCTGGACCGCCGGTACGGGCGCAACGGATAACGGCGCAGGCTGTATCGTAGCGCTGGAGGCCGTCCGCATCCTCAAGACGCTTGGTATCCAGCCCCGCCGGACCATCCGGATCGCCCTATGGGACGGCGAAGAGGAAGGCCTGCTGGGCTCCTTCGGCTATGTCAGGAACCATTTCGGCGATCCGAAGGATATGAAGCTGAAACCCGAAGCGGCGAAGGTTTCAGCCTATTACAATCTCGACAACGGCACCGGAAAGATCAGGGGCATCTTCGCGCAGGGCAACGACAAGGCGGCCGATGTCTTTCGCCAGTGGCTCGTGCCCTTCAAGGACCTCGGGGCGTCGACGGTTACCCTCCACAATACGGGCTCGACCGACCATCTGGGTTTTGATGCCGTTGGCATCCCGGGCTTCCAGTTTATCCAGGATCCCATCGACTACGAGACACGCACCCACCATAGCAATCAGGATAACTATGACCACCTGGTAATGGAAGACATGCAACAAGCCGCCGCTATAATGGCCGCTTTTGTCTATAATACCGCTATGCGGACGGCCTTGATCCCCCGCAAACCGCTGCCAAAACCCGAAAAATTCATCTTCGACGATCTTCTGCCTTAAAAGCCATATATTTGCACCCTCAAAAACTGTAAATACTAGTGGCCACCACCAAGTTTTCAAAGGAGACCTACCTGTACTGGTATGAACTGATGCAGCTCATCCGCCAGTTCGAGCTGACAGCGGAGGAGAAATACAAAATGGACGGTAAGATCCGCGGTTTCTTCCACGCCTATGTCGGCCAGGAGGCCATCGCTGCCGGCTGCATGACGGCCACCCGACCCGATGATCCCTTTATCACCGCCTACCGGGATCACGGCCTGGCCCTTGCAAAGGGCGTCCACGCCAGCGCCTGCATGGCGGAGCTCTACGGTAAGGCAACCGGCTGCGCAAAAGGGAAAGGCGGCAGTATGCACTTCTTCGGCGTGGACGTAAAGTTTTTTGGTGGTCACGGGATCGTCGGCGCGCAGATCGGCACCGGCGCCGGGCTCGCTTTTGCGGAAAAATACAAAGGCACCGATAACGCAGTTCTAACCTTCTTTGGCGACGGCGCCGCCCGCCAGGGTATGCTCCATGAGGTGTTCAACCTCGCCATGCTTTGGAAGCTCCCCGTCGTATTCATCTGCGAGAACAACAACTACGCCATGGGAACATCTGTCGAGCGGACGTCAAACGTTGTCGACATCTACAAACTGGCTGATGCCTATGAAATGCCCGCCGACTCCATCGACGGGATGAGCGCCGAAGCCGTCCACGACGCCGTCACCCGGGCTATCAAACGCGCCCGCCAGGGAGACGGCCCGACCCTGCTTGAGATCAAGACGTACCGGTATAAGGGACACTCGATCTCAGACCCGCAGAAATACCGTACGAAGGAAGAAGTCGATGAATATAAGGCCAAGGACCCCATCCAGCAAGTGCTCAATACGATACTCAGCAAGAAATTCGCGACCCAGGAAGAGATCGACGCCATCAACAAACGCGTGGCTGACACGATCGCCGAATCCGTGAAGTTCGCTGAAGAATCGCCCTGGCCCGATGACTCCGAGGTATACAAAGACATCTATATCGACAAAAACTATCCGTTCATTGTCGACTAGCTTAGCCTTGGTTCACGAGACAGCAAAAAACGTTAAAAGCCAAATAATATACCCGATGCCAGAGATCAAACATCCTGCACACCTCGAAGAAGAAAAGAACCCGGTGGCCGAGCTCCGCAATACCTGGGAGCGTTATGGTAAGCAGGCGTCTTATGTTCTTATTGCCATCCTCCTGCTGGTGGGCGGCTACATCGCTTACCGCAACTGGATTGCCGAACCCAACGAGAAAAAGGCTGTAGACGCCATGTTCCGCGCCGAATACTACTATCGGATGGACTCCGCCCGCCTGGCGTTGAACGGCGACGCGGCCAACTATGGCTTCCTGAAGGTCATCAACCGCTATAGCGGAACAAAAGCTGCCAACCTCGCATCGTTCTATGCCGGGAGCTGCTACCTGAAACTCGGCGACTACAACAACGCCATCAAATATCTGAAGGACTTTTCTACCTCGGTCGGCATCATCCAGGAGCGGGACTATGGCCTGCTGGGCGATGCCTACTCGGAGCTGAATAGAAAGGAAGAGGCTGCAGAACAATACAAGAAAGCCGGAACCTTCAACCAAAAGGATGAGACGCTTTCGCCTGAATACCTTTTCCGATCGGGTTACCTGTACGAAAGCATGGGGAAGACGCAGGACGCCATCAGCATGTACAAGATGATCAAGGACCGCTATCCGCAGTCGTCAAGAGGCATCGAGATCGACAAATACCTCGCGCGGCTCGGTGCGTTGCAATAATAACCAGGGGCAATAACAAGAGGGGCAATACCATGGCCGAGGTCGCTAAAAGTAACTTGTTTACCAACATCAACCTCCCCGATCTGAAGGGCGCGAGCATCGTCATCTTCCGGACGGAATGGAACGATGCCATCGTTGCCTCCCTTGAAGCAGGCTGCCGGGAAGTGCTCGACCAGGCCGGCGTTCCTTACAATGTTGTAACCGTCCCCGGCGCTTTCGAGATCCCATTTGCCATACGCGCTTACTGGGACGCCCATAAATACAAAGACGACCGCCCGCGCGCTTTTGTGGCGCTCGGCTGCGTGCTCCGCGGCGATACTCCGCATTTTGAATATGTTTGCCGGGCCGTGACGGATGGGGTGCTCCAGCTGAATATGACACTGCCGGTTCCGACGATCTTTGGTGTCTTGACCGTGGACACCCAACAACAAGCGGAGGATCGGGCTGGCGGTGCTCACGGGCATAAGGGCAAGGAGGCCGCCATTACCGCCCTTAAAATGATCTCGGTTCAAAAGACGTTTTAGTGACCATCCAACTCTTCATACCATGCTTTGTCGACCAGCTTTTCCCTCAATCTGCCTTCAACATGGTCAAGGTGCTGGAAAAGGCCGGGGTCGAGGTGAAATACAATACCGACCAGACCTGTTGCGGCCAGCCGGCCTTCAACGCCGGATTTCGGGATGAGGCGCGCGAAGTCTGCACGAAATTTATAAAAGACTTTGCGGGGGTCGATTACATTGTGGCGCCTTCCGCCAGCTGCGTCGGCTTCGTCCGCAATTATTACGGAGCACTCTTTGACAACTCCTCACTACATAACGATGTCCGCGATACGCAGAAGCGGATATTCGAGTTCTCTTCCTTTCTTGTCAACGTTCTCGGGATCGACGACTGCGGTGCAAGCCTTTACGGCAAGGCCACTTATCACGATTCCTGTGCCGCTCTCCGCGAATGCGGCATTCGCGAAGAACCCCGGCGTTTATTGTCGAAAGTAAGAGGGTTGGAACTGGCCGAAATGACCGACACTGACGTATGTTGCGGGTTTGGCGGGAGCTTCGCGGTGAAGTTTGAGTCTATTTCGATCGCCATGGCCGATCAGAAGGTCAACAATGCCCTCAAGACGGGCGCCGAATATATCATTTCCACTGATCTTTCCTGTCTCATGCATCTCGATGGATATATCCGGTTTAAGGGACATCCGATCCGCGCGATGCACATTGCCGATGTTCTAGCCAGTGAATGACAAAAAAATAAGACCACCCACATAACAACCGTTACTGGATGGTCTTGACCCTTAAAACAACCTGTCGCAAGCGTTAAATAGGGTTAAAACCAGGCCTCGAAAGCTATCTACGTAAACCGGTCCCTTTTGGATTTAAAAAAAGCCGCTTTTTTCAAAAACGGCTTTTGCTTGATTATCAGGTTGTTGTATTCCTATTTCGGCAAAAGAACGTGGTCGACTACCTGGATTACCCCATTGCTTTGGAGAACATCCTTGATGGTGATCACCGCCATCCCTCCATTTTCGTCCTTGATCCAGAACTTTTTCCCCTTCATCATGACCCACAGCTTTCCGCCGGCTAAGGTCGTCAGTTCGGCAGTTCCGTTCCCTTTCATGATCATTTCCGTCAATGTCTTGCTGTCCAGCCGTCCGGCGACGACGTGATAGGTCAGGATGCCGGTGAGTTTTGTTTTATTTTCCGGCTTGACCAGCGTCTCCACCGTGCCTTTTGGCAGCTTGTCAAACGCCTCGTTCGTCGGAGCGAATACCGTGAACGGACCGGTGCCTTCCAGCGTCTCCACCAGCCCGGCTGCCTTGACCGCCGAGACCAGCGTCGTATGATCTTTGGAATTGATGGCATTTTCTACGATGTTTTTGGAGGGGTACATGGCGGCCCCGCCGACCATGACCGTGTTTTCCTGTGCAAATGCGGTGTTGATCATTAAGGCGCCCATCACGAACAGACCCATTTTTTTCAATAGTTGCATAACTCGAAATTTTGCTTTTTTCTCGAATGGAATTTTTGTTTCTTGCGCTTGCTACATGTAACCAACACGAATACATACGGGAAAGGATCACGTGTCGGATTGCATCACTTAAAAAAAATGTCGTATGGCACACTGGTTAGTCAAGTCGGAACCTTCGGTCTACAGCTTCGATCAATTGATAAAGGACAAGTCGACCGTATGGAGCGGCATCCGCAACTATGCCGCGCGTCTTCATCTGCGGGCGATGAAAAAGGGAGACGAGGTGTTCTTTTATCACAGCAACGAAGGCACCAATATCGTTGGTATCGCCAAAGTCATCAAAGAAGCCTATCAGGACCCCACCACCGACGACGACCGCTGGTCAGCCGTTGACATCGCGGCAGTCCGTCGCTTACATCAACCCGTTAGCCTTGAACAGATCAAGGCCGACAAACGCCTCGCGGAAATGGCACTCGTTCGCATCGGCCGCCTGTCGACGCAGCCGGTAACCGACCGCGAGTGGAAGATCGTCCTGGAGCTTGCCGGAGAGAAGTAAGGCCTGCGCGGCAATATTCCCCGCAATTCGGGGAGTTTTTTTTCTTACTTTGCAACCCATGCAACCGCCATCGAAAAAGAAACGAATCGTAGTCCTCACCGGCGCCGGGATCAGTGCGGAGAGCGGACTCCGGACATTTCGCGATTCCGACGGTCTCTGGGAAGGCTTTGAGGTCACCGAAGTCGCCACTCCCCGCGCGTGGCGGCGGAATCCTTCTCTCGTGCTTGACTTCTACAACATGCGTCGCCGCGACGTCGCCAAAGCCGAACCCAATGCCGCGCACCTGGGGCTCGCCGCGCTCGAAGCCGACTTCGACGTTCATATTATTACGCAAAATATCGACGACCTCCATGAACGCGCCGGTAGTACCAGCGTCCTCCACCTCCACGGGGAGATCTTCAAGATGCGCAGCGAAGAGGATGAAACCCTCGTTTATGACATCCGCGAAGATATCCGCCTTGGTCAGCAGGCCGAAGACGGCGCCCAACTGCGCCCGCATATCGTCTGGTTCGAAGAACCCGTTCCCATGATCGGGCAGGCCGTCCCGCTTGTTCGCTCCGCCGACATCTTTATCGTCGTCGGCACCTCCCTTGTTGTCTACCCCGCCGCGGGGCTCGTCGACTTTACACGCCCCGGTACACATACCTTTATCGTCGACAAAAAGATCCCTTATACTTCGAGCCTGGACAATCTCACCGCAATCGAGCTGCCTGCGTCGCAGGGGATCGGCGTGTTGCGGGAGCGGCTGCATGCGATGCGATAAATCGCGATTTTATACTTTTCATTAACAAACCATATCCTATTATTGCAGCCCAATGCGCATCGTCCAACAGCTCCTCATTCTGACAATCAGGGTCGCGACCGCGATCAGTGTCACCGCGATAAACGCCTCCGCGCAGGACCTCTTCCCCGCCGTCCAGCGGCTAAAGAACTACTGTCTTGCTACCGCGCCCTACGGCTACAGCCCCCACCTTCGCGTTCTCAGCCTCACCCCGAAAGACAATATCCATTACCTCTTTCCGCTCTACCATGGCTTTCGCGACGAACAAAAGTTTCGCCAGATTTACTCCGACAAAGGGTATTACGACGAAATGAGCCAATATTTCGCCTTTGCCGGCGACTACGAAACCGCCCTGCAATTCCTCGTGAAGAGCTATGACACCGTGGATGACGCTACCGCACACAAGATCTATAAGACCGCTTCCAATCTGAAAGACATCCAGCATGTCAACGCGGCGCGCTATATCCACCTCGAGGCGCGAAGCCGCCGCGTGATCATGATCAACGAAGCGTTCGCCAAACCCGTCCATCGCGCGTTTACCCTGTCGCTGCTTGCCGATCTATACCGGCAAGGATTCCGATATCTCGCCATGGAGATGCTGAACAATTTCTCCAACCGGAGCCTGTCCCGCGTGACGATGAATACGGGCTACTACGCCGCGGAGCCCGTGGCTGCCGAACTGATCCGGTCAGCCCGGCAACTCGGCTACACCCTCGTGCCTTACGAAGACACGGCCGCCGCCATCCACACCGCAACGCAACGTGATTCCGTCCAGGCCGCCAATATCTATGACATCCTGAAAAAGGACACAGGCGCGAAGATCCTTGTGCATGCTTCGTTTGCACATATCAGTAAGAAGCCCGGCCCCGGCGGGTTTATTCCCATGGCGCTGGCGTTCCGCAATATGTCGGGGATCGATCCGCTGACCATCGACCAGACCGACATGACGGAAGAAAGCAATTTCGCCTATGGCCGGATCATCTATCAGGCCTACCTGGCAAAATTCCCGCTGACGGAGCCTTCGATCGCCCTCATAAACGGCAACCCGGTCAACGTCACCGACAAGGATCTCTACGACCTCTGCGTCATTCACCCGCCTTCCGTCTATAAGGATAGCCGGCCTACCTGGCTCAGTCTGGGAGGCCTTCGCAAACCATTTATCGTAAAGCCCCCCGTAGAAGGCGTCTTTCTCACCCAGGCCTATTATCTGAACGAGATCGTCGGCAACAACAACGGGCCCTGGCAGCTCATCCCGGCCGACCAGACCTATATCACCACCGGCAGCGGCAACTACCCGCTCTATTTACGAAAAGGAAAATACCGCATCTTTTTCCGGGATATCAATTACCAGATCCTGAGCACCCTCAACGTGGAAGTAAATTGATTTCACTCTTCTTCAAAAACAATCCCTTCCGCTTCCAGCTCTTTCAGCACCGGAACATATAACTCCGGCGCGACCGGAATATGGACCCCGCGTAACGGGATCTTCCCCTCGAGCATCAACTTCGCCGCGATCCCCAGCGGCAGCCCGACCGTCCGTGCCATCGCCGTATGCAGCGAATCCTCCCCTTTTACGACAAGCGTACTCTTCCGGCGACAGGTCTTGCCACCGCTGACATATCCGATCTCATGCTGCATGACGATCATATCCTTGTCCTCCGGCCGCATCGCGAGCTTCGTTTCCAGCAAATGTTGCAATACGTCGGCCGCCGTCCGCGCGTCCGCCGGTACCGGGGCCGGATCGAATAAACCAAGATAAGAATACAATTCCCGGTTCACCGCCGTTACATAGGGTAGGAGCGGGGCCGCCCACTCTGCAATTGTCAGCCTGACCGGCGGGGTCCCCGCGCCGGCGCCGCGGAGCGGGGCGCTATCATCCGTCAACCCCGCCCGCACGATCGGCGCCCACCCGGTACAGAACGCCGGATACCGTAGTGTCGTCCGCACAAACGTCTCCACGTCCTCCAACCCATACAATTCTATGTAGGGCAACGAATCCCGGTTGGGATACCACGCGAGCGGGCCCGTCTTCGCGAGCTCGATATACCCGGGGCGGTCGAACAACTCAGCATAGCCGCGCGAGACTTCCTTTCCGTTCTCACGAAATCGTGCACCCGCCGCACCGGCCCGCACGACATTGCGCGGATTCCAGCTGATCTTGTAGTGCCAGGGGTTGTTATCGCTCTCCGGCGCGACCAGGCCGCCGGTATGGCTGTGAAAACTGACGATCCGCCCTGCGCCCGGTTCACCGGTACCCGAACCGCCTGCTTTCACCTGCCCGATAAAATGCAGCGCACTCATGTGATCGATCCCCGGATCGAGCCCCATCTCGCAAAGAAAAAGCAGCCCGCCTGCCGCCACTTCCCGCGCCAACCCGCGGATGGCATCATCCACGTACGACGCCGTCAGCAAATGCCGCCGCATACGGAGACAAGACTGCGCCACCAGGAAATGCAGTGACGGCGGTAAGAGCGAGATTACCACATCCGCCTCTGCAACGAGCCGGTCGCGTTCTGCCTCATTACCAACATCCACCGGCACCGCCGCTGCGCAGGCCGCCGATCCGATCTTGGATAGCGCCAGCTCGAGGTTGTTTTCGGCCACGACTACGCGCCACCCTCGGGGCCCGGCAACACCGATCAGGTACCGGATAAGCGTAGTCGCCGACTTTCCCGCCCCGAATAATAAAATTGTTGACATGTCACGGAGTGATTATGAGCGGTAAATGTAGGACTTTGTGAAAATCCCGGTAAATACTGTCGTTTTCCCGGTCATTAACATAAAAATTACGTAGTAAAGTTTCCGACATTCTGGAGAAATTTGTAGATTTGCGTCATCCTTTTGTATACTCCGCTTCACCTGGTCCAATTCCCCTGATAATCACCTCTTTTATTTCCTTCTGACTTGCCAGTCAATATCCCGACCTGATCTTATTCGATCATCCGGGGCGCTTTTTGCGTCAATGGAATTGAAATAGCATACCCCCTAACCAACAGAGACATGAAAATTTCTGCTCGTGCAATCGTGCCCTTCCTGACCATTATCGCCTTTATGGCCATGCCGCATGCAACCGCGCAGCTTGTCATGAGCCCCACCGATTCGGTCTATACCTACAACTCCAATGCAGCCGCCGGCTCGGTGACCAACCCCAACCAGCCCGCACCGGGAAAGATCGGGAAATGGATCCGGACCGTCCGGATGTCTTGGAATACCAACGAATACAAGGCGTATATCTTTAACGGATCCGCTTTCCGCATTCACTTCCCGAAGTCCTACAACCCGACGGCGAATGACGGCAAACGCTATCCGATCATCATCTTTTATTGCGGCGACGGCGAAATGGCAAGCATTACCGACAACGAGGACCAGCTCGCACACGGTGCACAGCCATTTATGTCGGCCATCGACGCGGGAACCTTTGACGGCTATGCGGTATTCATGCAGACCCAATATGGCTGGGGACAGGCGCAATGGCTGAATTACCAGTCGCTGATCGACTCCCTGGTTGTCGGTTACAAAGGCGACCCGTATCGCGTCACCCAGAATGGCCTTTCCGGCGGCGGTCAGGGGATATGGAACCACCTGGCTTTCAACCCGACCTATTTCGCGGGCTCGGTGCCGATGTCGGCAACGCTGACGAACGACGGAACATTACCTATCATCGACCTGCTTCGCTTTATGCCCATCTGGAATCTGGATGGTGCACTGGACAACGACCCGCCGCCCTACCTCGCCTATATGGTCCAGGACTCTATGTTGAAGTACGGCGCCAATTACACCCTTTACGAATTCCCGACCGAAGGACACGATACCTGGGACAGCACCTGGCTTAAGCCGGGTTGGTGGCCATATTGCAACAATGTCTACCAATCGAATCCCTGGCCCTTATACGGCCGGACGAATTTTTGCCCGGGACAGCCGATCAATGTTACACTGGGTGTGGTCGGCGGCCTCCAGGGATATCAATGGCGGAAGAACGGAGTCAACATTCCGGGCGCCACCGCAGATACCCTTCTCGTCACCGGGCCGGGAACCTATGACGTACAGGTGAAACGCGGTAATTATTACTGGTCCGACTTCTCGCATACCCCTGTCGTTATCACCGTACAGGCGGCAGCTCAAACACCGCCCGTAACCGTGCTTAACGGGGCCAGCCCGGTCTTGCCGGATGCCGCCGGAGACACGACCGTTACATTGACCGAGCCGGCAGGCGATTCTTTGTACGCCTGGAAATATCTGCCGACCGGCGCTATAGTCGGTACGACCCAAAACATTACCGTCGGCGCCAGCGCCGCCGGCGACTATGCCGCTGCGGTTATTCCATACCAGGGTTGTTCCGCACTGTATTCTCCCGCATTTCCTGTAGTAAGAGCTTCCGGACCCTCGGCGCCGCCACCGGCTACAAACCTGGTGGCAATCGGTCAAAGTTTTACGTCCGTCCGTCTCACGTGGGCCGCTAATCCGAACCCGCCGAACCGGCAGACTGCGTTTGAAGTCTATCGGGGAAGTAAAAGCGGGTCCTATAAATATCTACGGTCGGTCCGCCCTGACTCCCTGGGCTACACAGATCCCGGAGCGCTGCCGGGCACGAAGTATTTTTATGCGATTCGCGCCGTGGATACGACCGGCGCCGCCGCACTGTCAAATGAAGCGGTCGTTGTTACGCCGGGTGACGTCACTCCGCCGACCGCACCCGGAAATCTGACCGTCGTATCGAGCACGACCAGTTCCGTCGGACTGTCATGGACGGCATCGACAGACAACGTAGGCGTCGACCACTATGCGGTATTCGTGAACGGGATATTGACGAATGTGACGACAAACCTGAATTTTCTCGTCAATGCCCTCACCGCAAACAAGCTGTATTCCTTCACTGTCAAAGCGGTCGATGCCAGCGGCAATTACTCGACCCCAAGCAACCAGGTCGACGCTCCCGCGATCAACAACGGGCTGAATTATTCGTATTATACCACTGCGACCGCCTGGAGCGTGCTGCCGAATTTCTCGACGCTCACACCGGTGATGAGCGGCCAAATGCCGAACGTAAGCATAGCCAATGCGACGCAGGCGACCAATTTCGGGTACGTCTGGAGCGGTTATATCACCATCCCGGTTACGGGCACCTACCGGTTCTCCACGACTTCGGATGACGGGAGTGCATTGTGGTTTAATCAACTGACGCCCGGCGCAAATACGTCCGCCGCGACAGTCAACAACGACGGCGCGCATGGTTCAACAGCCGTCACCAGCGCGGCGCTCAACCTGACGGCCGGGGTATATCCCATCTGCATAGAATATTTCCAGGCGGGAGGCGGGAGCGCCATGTCGGTATCCTGGTCCAGCCAGCAGGCCTTCGGAAACACGACCCTGCGGGCCATCGCCAACCAGTATTTCGCGGGGACGTTTACTCCGGGCGGCACCGCGCCTGCCAGGCCCACCCAGATCACGGCGACGGCGCCAGCCTACAACCAGGTCAACGTGGCGTGGAAAGACAACAGCAATAACGAGACTGGATTCGAGGTCTACCGCGCGTCATCGGCGAATGGCCCCTGGCAGATCGTTCAGACCACTGCTGCCAATACTACCAGCTACAGCGACGTGCAAGGACTTCTTCCCAATACGCAATACTACTATAAGGTGCAAGCCATTAATCAGTATGGCGGTTCCGGCTACGACAGCGCGTCGATCGGCGGTATCAGCTATAATTTTTACCAGGGTACCTTCAACCCGCTGTACAACTATGACTCGGCCGGTACTCCGGTCGTATCCTCCGGCGTACTCAACAATATCTCATTGTCACCGGCCGGCAGCATAACCACGAACTTTGGCTTCCTTTACGGCGGCGTGATCCGCATCCCTAAATCGGGCTCCTGGACATTCTATACGTCGTCGGACGATGCCAGCGAACTTTTTATCAATGGCTATCAGTGGTCGAAGGTGGTGGTCAACAATAACTTTCAGCAAGGGATGACACAGCGCTCCGGAACGATCACGCTGGCCGCCGGCACCTATCCCTTCTATGTTTCCTACGAACAGTCGGGGGGCGGATTCGGCCTCACCGTTTCCTGGTCCAACAGCGGTGCGAAGATCGCACAGTCTACCATTCCCGATTCGGCGTTTGCCTATGCTGGGTGGACCACGACAACACTATCCCTGCCGGCGACACCAAAGACTCCCTACAACGTAACCGGCACCGCGGCGTCCTCCACGCGGATCAACCTGAACTGGACCGACACATCCTCCGCGTTGACCGGCTATACCTTGTCCAGATCTATCGGCGACTCTTCGCACTTCACCGTGCTGGCAAATCTCGCTGCGGGCGTGACGACCTATTCAGACAGCGCTCTGTTTGGTCACCAGGCGTATTATTATAGGCTGACGGCAACAGGTCCGGGCGGGACGTCGGCCTCCACACCGGCGCTGCTGGTCACGACAAAAGACAACCCGCCGGTGCTCAACGCGGTATCTCAGACCTTTGTGCGGTATAATACGAGCAAGTCGATTTCATTCATTGCTTCGGATGCCGATGGGGATACCGTTACGATCGCTTCCGGCAATTTACCGTCGTTTGCCAACCTCACCGCTTCCGGCACCAGGCAGGCGTTGTTGAGCATTTCCCCCGCTCAGGCAAACCAGGGCACCTATCCCGGCATCATCATCACCGCTAACGATAGTCACGGAGGCATCGTGGCCGACACGTTCACGCTTGTCGTCAACAACGATTATCCGCCCGTCATTACACCCATCGCCAACGACACGTTAAACGCGAACGGCTATCTGAGCTTTCCCATCTATGCCGCGGATTCGAATTCCGCCGACACGCTGAGCTTTACCGTCACGGGTCTGCCCGGCGGCTCCACCGTGGCCCCCGGCCCGAACGGCGTGGATACGATCAAGCTGCACCCCTCCTACGGAGCATCGGGCAACTACTCGCCGATCGTGACCGTGAACGACGGCAACGGCGGGGTCGCCGCGGATACTTTTCACATCCAGGTCAACTATGTCAGCCCGACAACAAACATCTATGTCCAGTTCAGCGCCGGCGACGTTGCAGGTTCACCCTGGAATGTGATGAACGCCAGCGGGACCGCAACGAATTTTGTCGACAGTAAGGGTAATCCGACCACGGTCGGGTTGAATTTCCAGCCGGGCTGGTGGGTCACGTTCAACAATGGGCCTGTGACGGGGAATAACACGGGTATCTACCCCGACAAGGTAGAGCAGGACTACTTCTTCTTTGGCTCCTATCCGGGCGTCTTCACCGCTCCGAACACCGATAGTGTGCAAGTCACCGGTCTGGACCCGGCGCAAACCTATTCGCTGACCTTCTATTCCGGCAGTATCTGGAACGCGCAGGTGGATAACGGAACGACGACGTTTAGCTGCCAGGGTCAGAACGGCAGCCTGGAGGTCCAGAACAATACGCAAAATACGGTTACATTAAGCGGTCTGCAGCCGGATGCAAGCGGGATCATTACGTTCACCCTTGGTCTTGGTGCCAATACAACGGTCGGTTATTTGAATGCCCTCGAGATATCTTCCACATTTAACGATGGAACGGCTCCGCTCAGCCCGTCCAATCTGACGGCGCAGTACGCATCGGATTCCGGCGGCGCAGCAGGCGTACAACTGAATTGGTACGACTCCGCATACAACGCCACGGGCTACCAGGTATTCCGGTCGGCAAGCGCTTCCGGTCCGTTCACGCAGGTACCATCCGGCACCCTGCCTTCGGCGACCAGCGCATTCGACTCTACCGTCGGATCGTTCCGAACCTACTTCTACCAGGTTAGAGCCGTCAATGCGAACGGGGTCTCGAACTTTAGTAATGTGGTGAGCGTAACGACGCCGGACAAGGTTCCGGCGGTCAACCCGATCGCCAGCATCAATATCAACTATAACCAGACGGCATCGGTCAATGTAACAACGACGGCCGACAGCACAAATCCTGTGACGCTGACCGCATCTGGACTGCCGCCATTCGCGAGCTTCACGGATAACGGGAACGGAACGGGGACCATCGGGGTCAACCCTACCCCCGGAACGACCGGCAGCTTCCAGAATATCACGATCACGTCGACCGACCAGGCTGACTCGGTTCGCAGTCAGACTTTTGGTATCTATGTCAGCGACCCCAATGTCACGTCTACCTATATCCACTTCTCGGATGGCACCCAGCTGGGTCAGTTCCCATGGAATAACTTCACCTTCTGGCCCGGCGTCGGGTACAACATGCAGAACCTCGTGAACGATCAGAACGTATCCACCGGGATGGGTATAACCTTTACGAATGGCATGGCGGGCAATTTTGCCGGCGGGATGCAGCCGCACAACGGGGCGGGTATCTATCCTGATGCGGTTATGCGCAGCGGTGAATTTGAGAACACGACCAAAATAGATACGATCACGATCTCGGGCCTTAACACCTCCAATGCCTACAATTTTGTTTTCTTCAACAGTATCGACTATGGCGGGAAAGGTCTGACCAACTACAGCATCGACGGGACGACGGTTTCCCTGGATCCGAAATACAATCTCACCAACACAGCCCGGATCAACCATATCATGCCGAACGCCGCCGGACAGGTTAACATTACGATCTCGATGGCGAACAGCAGCCAGTCCTATGCCTTTATCAATGACCTGGTCGTGGAAAGCTATGTCGACACGCCCGCGAAAGTACTCTCACCCATCGGTTTGATGGTGTCGGGTATGGCCCGGAATTCGGTGAGCCTGCAATGGCAAACTCGGTCTTATAACCAGACGGGTATCCAGGTATGGCGGGGCACGGACAGCACCGGCAGCGCCTACAACCTGATCGCAACACTACCGGCTGCGGCAACGACCTATAAGGATTCCACGGTGACCGCCAACGCGAACTATTTCTACATGGTCAGAGCGGTCGACGGCGGCGTCAACTCCAATTTCAGTAATGCCGTGCAGGCGACGCCTTACGCCTACCAGGTATATATGAACTTCTCGGTGCTCAATGCCCCTGCGCCGTGGAATAACCTGTTGTATGTGCCCAACCAGGGATTCGTCTGGCCGAACAATTTCTTTGTGGATGAGAAAGGCGCCCTTACCAATACCGGCCTCGTCGAGACTGGTCTATGGGCGGGTGAGGCCAACTTCGGGATGAACACCGGGAATAATTCAGGAGTGGTTCCCGACGCGGTCATGCAGGATGGCTATGCGGTATTCCCCGGCCAAACCGGAAGCGTCACGATCACCGGACTGGATATGAACCTCACCTATGATATCACGGTATTCGGCAGTAGTGTTTTCTTTGAAGACCAGAATGCCCTTTACACGGCGAACGGTAAGGTTTGTATGTTGAATGCACTCAACAACGAAACCGGCGAGTTGACGATATCCGGCGTTACCCCGGACCAAACCGGGGCCATTAATCTCTCCGTGACCTGCGGTACGCCCACGTCGCAGTATGCTATCCTTAACTGCGCGATCATCAAGGGTCATAATCTCTACGTCGCCGGAAATACGCCGAAACGCCCTGCGGGTACGATAGAAGGCACCGATGCGATACAAGCCGTGACACCTGCGCTGACGGGTACAACGGACAGCACTATTGCGCTGAAAGATCCGGGGGTATATCCCAACCCGATCACCGATTACTTTACGCTTTGTGTTCCGGCAAACGGTCCGGACAGGATCCAGGTGAGCATCTTTGACGCAAAAGGTCAGATGGCCTACCGGAACGAGTTTGGAGGTCTGGTGGCAGGCGACAATTTCTTCCGGATCAATACGCCTTCAAGTATGAATGTCAAAGGAGTGTACTTTGCAAGGGTCACATATGGCGACAAGAAGACGGTGAAAGTATTCAAGATCGTCAGGGAATAGGGCCAGGATCGCAAAGGACCGGGCCGGAATTTATCTCATGAGTTGGATCGTTCCCAGGTCCACCTCGCCTCCCGGACCGGCGACCAGCTCATGGCGATAACCCATGAATGGAGGGGCTGCATCGACTAGCACCACCCAGGTCCCGGGATTGATCGATCGGATCGAATAAACGCCATTGAAACCCGTCAGTTCCAGCGTATCGTGTCCCTGGATCGCCCGGACTTTTTTTGCCGCCTGCGGCGGCCCAACCCGTAAATGAAGCGTGGACGTTGCAAATAACCTGGCTGCATGAATGCTGGTAATCCCGATGATTACCAGAACTAACTGGACCACTGCATTTCTCATACCGGTACCTTTTAAACGGACCGCGGGGTCCTGTTTCGGATAAATGTAATTGATGATGAGCCTTCAGCCAGGAGTTACACTAATCAGATACGACAGGTTACAGGTAGAAGTTGTCTTGCTGCTAGATACCGGGCTCCGATAAGCCCAGTTCTTTCGAATTGATAGACGTGACCTTGTACTGGACGCTGATGCCGCGCGAACTTTTCGGTGCCTCCAGCATCAACGCAGATCCAGGACCGATGCCACGAAAATAGAGATTTTCGGTCTTATACGTTTTTTTATTTGCCTGGATATACGAAACCGCTACGACTACCAGGTCAAGGGAGTAAGCCGAACGGTTCGTGACAGTGACCTGCAGGTTGTGGATGCCGCCAAAAGTTCCGACATCATATTTATTCGTACCAACGGAAACCTCGTTGGCTAATATCGCTCTGGCGCCTTCCCGGTCATCCGCGGGCTGGCTTTGTACGGCATCGGTACGATGCACCGCTTCGCGGTGAGCGACCAGCGGAACGGCTTGCAAATCCGTTGGCGGGCCCGCCGGGACGTCGGCCGGTGTTTTTTGTGCTTCCGTTTTTTGCTGGCGGCCCGTTGTCCTCGGCTTTATTGCCGCTTTATCGGTGGGAAGGGCAGTCGTCTCCTGCACCGGAGTAGCCGCCACGGCATAAGTTCCCGCATTATTGCCGGCAAGGGACTTGTTTGGGGCCGCCGCCGGATTATCGGCCGGGTTGCTGACCTGGTTCACCGGGTTGACGGGCATCTGTTGCGCCGTCGTCCGCACCAGTGCCTGCTGGTTATTCTTCGCGCCTTGGGTGGTGAGCTTCTGAACATTACCGGAATCCTTTTGTATGGACAGGCCGATGAAAATGCCCACGGCCAAAAGAACGACCATCCCTGCACCTATCCCCACCGGTATCCAGATCTTCGTTACTTTACGCCCGGGCGGCGGCGGCAGGATCTCCGTTTCCGGTTGTCCTAAATAAGACATCCGCTCGCGTAAGGGGGTAACCTCGCGCGCCGGAACATGTGCCTCCCTGACCGGTGTGATCTCGCGGATCACGTCGTTCGCCGGAGACGTATCACGGGTGTTTTCTCTTGCAACGATGCCGCCGGGCATCGTTACATAAATGGTTCGTTTGACGACTGTGGGATTGGAAGCAGAGGCGGGTTGCGTCATTGTCACGGCTGTCGGCTTTTTGAAGAACCGGTCAAAAGGCTGCTCTTCCACAGCCGGTGCGAAGGCCTTCATCTCCTCGATCTCGGATGGGTACCGCCATGCGGCGCTTCTGCCTTCCACCCAGACAAGGTCATATGCTTTCAGGCCCTTCGCCTTTAATTCGTCGAGAGAATAGGGGCCGCTTTGCTTATTGTCACGTAAGAGCAAATACATCATGATAATGAGATTATCACTACAAAAATTTCACCGGATATTGTGAAGAGTAAGTTAGCGTTTAAACCGGGCTCTACCCGGTCTTCCAAGGCAGGATTTTCAGCGAATTTTCAAAAAGACAGTGACACAAATATATACCATTTCCCCCAGTTGCGGAAGACCCGCCCATAACTTTATCGTGATATTTGCTAATATTCGCAATCTTACCGATCTTGTCGCCCAAAATATAATTCGCGCAATGGATGCTGCTATACAGGAAAAGCTGACCATATGGTTGAACGGGAACTATGACCAGGCCACGAAAGATGAGATCACCCGACTGCAGCAGGACAATCCCAACGAATTGATTGAGAGTTTTTACCGCAACCTTGAATTTGGTACCGGCGGGCTTCGCGGCATCATGGGAGTGGGTACCAACCGCATCAACAAATACACCATCGGCATGGCTACCCAGGGGTTCGCCAACTACCTCCGGCGCTCCTTTCCCGGCAAAGAGATACGGGTAGCCATCGCACACGATAGCCGCAACAACAGTCGTTTTTTCGCGGAAACTACGGCTAATGTATTCGCCGCCAACGGAATAAAGGTATTTCTGTTCCAGTCGCTCCGGCCCACCCCTGAATTGAGCTTTGCGATCCGCCATCTCCGGTGCCAGGGTGGAGTCGTCTGCACCGCATCCCATAACCCGAAGGAATATAATGGCTACAAAGCCTACTGGAGTGACGGCGGCCAGCTGGTCCCTCCCCATGACAAGAACGTTATCGCCGAAGTCGAAAAGATCGGTGGCATAGATGAGGTCAAATGGGGCGGCGGTGAGTCCAACATCACCATGATCGGCAAAGACATCGATGAAGCCTACATCGCGATGGTCCGCAACTTGTCGGTTTATCCGGAAGTTATTGAACGCCAGCATAATCTTCGGATCGTGTATACCTCGATACACGGCAGCGGCATCAAGCTGGTCCCGGAGGTTCTGCAGCGATTCGGATTCGCCAACGTCCACGTTGTCGACGAACAGGCCACGCCCGACGGCAATTTTCCAACCGTGATCTTTCCAAACCCCGAAGAGAGTGAAGCCATGAGCATCGGACTGCGTAAGGCGCAACAGATCGACGCGGATATCCTGCTTGGCACCGACCCGGATGCGGATCGGGTAGGCATTGGCGTGAAAGACAGGAAAGGCAAATGGCTGCTCATGAACGGCAACCAGACCGCCGTTCTCGCGTTCAATTATATGATCGAAGCCCGCAAAGCCAAAGGAATCGCCGAACCAAACGATATGGTTGTCAAGACCATCGTTACTACCGAATTGATCGACGAGATCGCGCGGCGCAACGATATCAACTGTTACAACACGCTCACGGGATTCAAATATATCGCCGAGCTGATAAAAGAGAAGGAATGGAACGAAAACTATATCATCGGCGGCGAAGAAAGCTATGGCCTTATGATCGGCAACCAGGTCCGCGACAAGGACGCCGTCAGCGCTGTTGCGCTGCTCTGCGAAATGGCCGCCTATGAGAAGGACAAGGGCCGCACGCTTTATGAAAAACTGATCGACCTCTATGTCAAATACGGCTTCTACAAGGAAAACCTCATCTCCCTGACAAAAAAGGGGATGAACGGCCAGAAAGAGATTGCCGATATGATGGCTGCCTACCGCAGTCATCCCCCGGCCGCGATCAACGGATCTCCGGTGGTCCAACTCCTCGATTACGACACCCACACCGGCAAAAACCTCAGTACCGGCGAAACCTGGTCGATCGACCTCCCGCGATCAAATGTGCTCCAATTCATCCTCGCCGACGGCTCAAAGATCTCCGCCCGGCCATCCGGTACCGAACCAAAGATCAAATTCTATTTTAGCGTCCACACCGTCCTGCCCTCCGCCGCCGAATTCGATCGCGTCAACGCGGAGCTTACTATCCGGATTGACAAGATCATGGCCGATATGCAATTAAAGTAAAGCCTGAAATATGAAAAGCCTGCCTCGCAGGGAATTCCTGAAGATGAGCGGCGCCGCTGCGCTGGCTGCTTCGTTGCCCCGCATCGTTCCGTCTTGGCCCCGGATCGTTACGCCGATGCCCCGCATCGCGGTCCAGTTATATACCGTTCGCCAGGAGTTCGAGAAGGATATCCCCGGCACGTTGCACAAACTGGCTACCATGGGTATCCGCTATGTTGAGACGGCGTTCTGGCCAAAAAATGTTGCCGTCCGGCAAGCCGCCCGCTACATCCGTGACGCCGGGCTCTCCGTCTGCTCCAGCCACACGGATATTCCCGTCGGTGACCACAAGGCTGCCGTGTCGGAGATCGCCGAAGCATTTGGAACAAGGCGGGTCATTTGGCATGGTTGGCCGGAGGACAAACGATACAGCAACGTGGATGGAACCAAACAGCTTATCGATCTATATAACCAGGCCGGGGAATGGGCCACGACAAACGGCCTGGAATTCGGCCTTCACAACCATTGGTGGGAATTCCGGAACAGGGTAGGGGATAGATTGGTATATGAGTGGCTGCTGGACGGGGTTCACAAAAACATATTTTTTGAGATTGACACCTACTGGGTGAAGGTCGCCGGCCAGGACCCAGCCGCCATCATTGCCAAATATGGCGATCGGGCGAAGTTTCTGCATATGAAGGACGGACCGGCCGTTTACAACGAAGCCCTCGCCAGGGACAAGCCCGACCCCATGGTTGCCCTGGGGAAAGGAACCCAGAACGTCCCGGCCATCGCGGCTGCCGCAAAAGACCACATCGAATGGATGGTCATCGAAATGGATGTGGTTGCCGGTGATGTATTTGCTGCGATCAGGGAGAGTGTTAACTATCTCGTGAGCAACCGATTCGCTCGGTTGTAAAATCTGCCTATCGGCTAACAGCTTCCCCCTCAAGGATTTATAGCCAGTCCACCGCCGGTCGCTGTTCGCTTTCGTTATACGGAGAGTTCGCTTTTACGCGCTGCACGTCACACAGCCGTCGACCATTGAACAGGCGGCACCGATTGCCTCTGCGCCCGCGATCGCCGGGCCAATCTGTACCGTGGCCGGGTTGACCAACGGCTCGATCGACTGCCCCCCCTGTTTCTCCACCGTGAATTGAACCGCCTGCGTTGCCGCCTGCGTCCGAAGATAATACATCCCGGTCTTCAACCCTTTCTTCCAGGCATAGAAATGCATCGACGTAAGCCGGCTTGCCGTCGGCGTATCTACAAACAGATTCAATGACTGGGACTGGCAGATATAGGCTCCCCGGTCCGCTGCCATATCGATGATCGTCCGCTGTTTGATCTCCCAAACCGTCTTATAGATCTCCTTGATGTGGGCCGGAATTCCCTCGATCGCCTGCACCGAGCCGTTGTGGAAGATGATGTTATTCTTGATATCGTCGTTCCATAACCCCAGTTCCACCAGATCTTTCAGCAGGTGTTTATTGACGACCACGAATTCACCACTCAACACGCGCCGGACATATATATTCGACGTGTAGGGCTCAAAACATTCATTGTTGCCCAATATCTGCGAGGTAGACGCCGTCGGCATCGGTGCGACCAGCAACGAATTCCGTAACCCGAACCGGATCACTTCATCCTTCAGGCGGTACCAATCCCAGCGCAAGGTCGGCTCCACTCCCCAGAGATCGAACTGAAACTGTCCCTTTGACGCGGGTGAACCGGCAAAGCTTGAATACGCGCCTTCTGCTTTCGCCAGATCTTTCGATGCGGTCATCGCGGCAAAATAGATCGTCTCGAAAATCTCCTTATTGAGCTGTCGGGCCTGATCGCTTTCGAAGGGTAGCCGCAGCAAAATAAAGGCATCCGCCAGCCCCTGGACACCAAGCCCTATCGGCCGATGCCGGACATTGGAATTGCGCGCCTCCTCCACCGGATAGTAGTTGTGATCGATGATCTTGTTGAGATTTTTCGTCACCTCATAAGTCACTTCGTACAACTTCTGATGGTCGAACCGGCCATCTGCAACAAACCGCGGCAGCGCCAGCGACGCCAGGTTGCATACGGCTACCTCGTCCGGGGATGTATATTCGATGATTTCCGTACATAGATTGGAGCTCTTGATCGTCCCCAGATTCTGCTGATTGCTCTTGCGGTTCGCTGAGTCCTTGTACAAAAGATAAGGCGTACCGGTCTCTATTTGCGCATCCAGGATGGCAAACCATAAGTCCTGCGCCTTTACGACCCGCCGTGCACGTCCTTCCGATTCATATCGGGCATACAGGGCTTCGAATTCCGCCCCCCACTTGTCGTGGAGCCCGGGCGCCTCGTGCGGACAAAACAACGACCATTCGCCACCGGCTTCTACCCGCTCCATGAAGAGATCGGGTATCCACAGGGCATAAAACAAATCCCTCGCCCGCAGTTCATCCTTACCATGATTCTTCCGCAGGTCGAGGAATTCGAAGACGTCCGCATGCCAGGGCTCCAGGTAGATCGCAAATGCCCCTTTCCGCTTTCCGCCGCCCTGGTCGACATAGCGCGCGGTGTCATTGAAGACCCGCAACATCGGGATGATCCCATTGCTTGTCCCGTTCGTACCGCCGATATAAGAGCCGGTCGCCCGGATATTGTGGATAGACAACCCGATCCCGCCCGCGGACTGGGAGATCTTCGCGGTCTGCTTGAGCGTATCGTAGATGCCGTCAATGCTGTCGTCCTTCATAGCGAGCAAAAAACAACTGCTCATCTGCGGCTTTGGCGTACCGGCATTGAACAGGGTCGGGGTGGCGTGCGTGAACCACCGCTCGCTCATCAGGTGATAGGTCCGGATGGCGCTCTCGATATCCTCGCCGTGAATTCCTACCGCCACCCGCATATACATATGCTGCGGCCGTTCCGCCACTTTGCCGTCGACCTTCAGGAGATAAGACTTTTCGAGTGTTTTAAAGCCAAAGTAATCAAAGCCATAATCTCGGTCATAGATGATCGTCGAATCCAGCAGTTCGGCGTTTTCCCGGATCACGGCCCAGATCTCATCGGAGAGCAGGGGGACCGCTTTGCCGGTCTTGGCGTCCCGCGCATCGTAAAGCAATTCCATCGTACGCGAAAAGCTTTTCGTCGTGTTTTTGTGCAGATTGCTAACCGCGATCCGGCTCGCCAGCAAAGCATAGTCCGGATGTTTTACCGTCAGCGATGCCGCGGTCTCCGCGGCGAGGTTGTCCAGTTCGGTAGTCGACACGCCGTCATACAATCCTTCGATAACCTTTTTCGCGACATCGATCGAATTGACAAACCGGCGGTCAAGGCCATAACAGAGTTTTTCGATCCGCGCGGTGATCTTGTCAAATTTGACCGATTCGTGCTTTCCGTTTCGTTTGATTACAAACATGAGTTTATATTTTTAGCGCGATGCGCGTATTAGAAATCTTCCTCCAAACTAAAGGCCTGCGCGGTGCCGCCGCCGATCACACCCGACTTTTGATAATCCCCCACCCGTTTCTCGAAGAAATTTGTTTTCCCTTGCAAGGAAATCATCTCCATAAAGTCGAACGGGTTGGAAGCATGGTAAAATTTTTCATAACCCAGCTCGCCTAGCCATCGGTCCGCGACAAACTCGATATACTGTTGCATCAGCCGCGCATTCATTCCGATCAGATCTACCGGAAGCGCCTCTGTTATAAACTCTTTTTCGATCGTTACGGCATCCGTGATGATCTGCCGAACCCGTCCGGCGGGTAACTTCTGCGCCAGCATCGAGTACAGCAGGCAGGCGAATTCGCAGTGCAGCCCCTCATCCCGGCTGATCAGCTCATTACTGAATGTCAGCCCGGGCATCAGTCCCCGCTTCTTCAACCAGAAGATCGAGCAAAAACTCCCGCTGAAGAAGATGCCCTCCACTGCTGCAAATGCGACCAGCCGCTCCGCAAAAGATCCGTTACTGATCCATCGAAGCGCCCACTCCGCCTTCTTCTTCACCGCCGGAACCGTGTCGATGGCGTGGAACAGCCGGTGTTTCTCCTGCGGATCTTTGATATACGTGTCGATGAGCAAGGCATAGGTCTCCGAATGGATATTCTCCATCATGATCTGGAAACCATAAAAACACCGGGCCTCCGGCAACTGCACTTCGCTCATGAAATTGACCGCGAGGTTCTCATTTACGATCCCGTCGCTTGCCGCGAAAAAGGCGAGGATATGCGAGATGAAATGCCGCTCGCCCGCGTTGAGCTTGTTCCAGTACGCCAGATCCCCGCCGAGATCGATCTCTTCCGCCGTCCAGAAGCTGGCCTCATGCTTCTTGTACATCTCCCAGACCCGGGGGTAGTTGATCGGAAGGATGACAAAACGATCCTTGTTCTCCTGCAATAAAATTTCGTTCTCCATATCTTTATTTTCTTTGCCGTCACATGAGGCGGAATTGTTTTCAGTCGGTTCCGCGTTCGGGCAATACCGGGCCCTTACGCGCCATTTCGCGTTGTGTACGGAGATACGTCTGCACCCGGACCTTTAGGGTCGCAAGTGCAAACGGGGTCGTCTTGGTTTTTCCGATAAAATTCCGCGAGGAATTCGATTGGATCCCATTCGGGGAGGCTCCAAACAATAACTGACTGCTGTGGCAGGTATCCTGGCTCGTAACGGAGATTGGGGTTACTTACAGTTGCCCGTCAGCCCATGAATTGCACATGGTTCCCCTTTTAATCGAACCGGCAGCCGATGGTCGGCTACCGCCCGAACCAAAGCAGCGTCGTCAAGAACTAACTCAAAAATAACATGGCTGATTAAATTTTCCGGTTTTGGTTTTCCACCCGATGTGCAAAACCAATCGCCAGCAACCCGATAAGAAACCCATATTCTCCGATCGTATTGGCCATAGGGATAAAAGGAAGGTGCACGATATTCAGCAGCAGGCAGACAAGCAGGCCGAGGTAGACCCGTCGTTGCTGTCCGTCATACATCGCCGCCGCCAGCAGCAGCGGCATGAACCACTGGACGCCATAGTAAGCATGCCGGTAGATCGGCGAGAAAAGGTCCGAGATCATATACAGGCAAAAACCAAGGACCGCGAGCCGGGTGGGGTCTGTGTTCCTGCATTCCGCGTCGCCTGCCGTCTTGAGCGCCGTCTTGAGCGCCGTAGCTTCAGCGGAGGCGTTAGCCCTGGCAAAGGCCGGTCGCCGCTGCCGCACCAGTATTCCCAGCACCGCCGCGATCGAAAATAGTCCGAGACCGCCCAGCACCCCAAGCGGCATCCGCCGCCCGGCGATCTTTTGATATAACACGAACACATTCCCGTTTTCCGAATAGATATGTACCGGGTCGCGCCCGATGCGCGCACGAACCGTATCCATATTCACTCCTTCCCAGTCGCCGATACCCGGATCGGTCCAGGCCGGGCGTCTTTTCGGTCCAAGGCCCTGGTGGATTTTCACCTGCTGGCTCAGCATGACCCGATAGTCGCTCCACAACCGCCTCTCCCGCGGAACGAGCAGCACCCATGCCAGTGCGACGATCGCCGGAACAAGGAATGCGATTTTCCAGGGTCGACGCCGTTCGTACATGGCCCACCACCCAAAAGGCAAGAGAAATAATACCGCATTCGGCCTTACCAGCACGAGCAATACCGCAACCAGTCCGCTCAACGGACCCTGTCCGCGGAAACAAGGCTTTCGGATGATGGCCGTGAACAACATCGCCAGCGCCGGGACCAGCAAATAGGTCTGCCCATACCTGGTGTGCAATTCCCAGGCGTTTGTAAGGAGCAACAATACCGCGGTTACGGCTACTCCCACGCGCGCCTTCGGCGCGCGGGCAAGCGAAAATGCATACGCCGTCATCCCGAAATAAAGCAGGTACAGTACCACTGCCCATACCCGCATGATCGTGGCGAACGGCAGACGTGCCAGCGGGATCAGCAGCCGGTGCAGAAAAGGCGTGGACGTGCAAATGGAAACAAAATAGGGATCGAAGGCCTGCGGGTCGTAGTACCGCACCGGATCGCCGGGAGCATATTTATAAAAGTAGGGCGAATACCCATCGTCGATAAGCCGCGCCCCCACGACCCGGTTGCGCAGATCACCCATATACTCCCGCGAATACCGGATATCACGCGTCAGCGCAAACCAAAGAGCCGCCAACATGGCGGCGCCCAGGGCGATCCGGGCAAGCCTAACCCAAAACCTGCTCGATGATCTTACCATCCTTCTTGTTCTTCAGGATGACCTTCTTTGCGCCAAAATGGGTCACTTCCTCCTTGATCAGGTAGTGATCCGCATCATACTCCGTCAGATGACTGTCTTTTGTTACCCCGGTCTTCCCGCGCCAGATATCCAGATTAACCGGCTCCCACAGCTTTGTCTTTGCCGACCGGTAGGCCGAATCCAGGATCGCGTTGACGACGTACCCGTCATAAAAGGTCTCTTTCGGCGCTTTCCCGCTCTCAAAGGAATTGAAGACATCCGTGAACATATGGTTGTAGCCGAAGTCGTTGATCTCGTCACCCATCGGGAAAAGCCAGCCGCTGGTGCTCTCCGCCTTTTCCGCGACATAATCGGCGCCCTTCCCGGTGGTAAACATCTCCAGACCCGTACGCAAACAGCTGTTGATCCAGATCGTCCCCTCCGTCCCCATCACTTCATCGCGGAGGTCCATCCCGCCGCGGAACGTCCAGCTGACTTCAAACTGTCCGATGGAGCCATTTTCGTATTTGACCAGCCCGATCGCATGATCCTCCGCATCGATCGGCTTGACCTGCGTATCCGCCCAGCACATCACCTCCACCGGCCGGATATCCTTGCCGATAAAGGAACGTGCGATCTCGACACAATGGCACCCGAGGTCGAGGATACAGCCGCCGCCTGCCTGCTCCTTGTCCCAGAACCAGTCGCTGTGCGGCCCCGGATGTGTCTCCCGGGACTTTGCCCATAAGATGCGCCCCAGCGCGCCTCCCTTGACGCTTTCATGTGCCTTGATAAATTTCGGCGTGTAGACAAGGTCCTCGAGGTAGGCGCTGTAAACGCCCGCATCCTCCACCGCCTCCAGCATCCGCCGCGCTTCCGTCGCATTGCGCCCCAGCGGCTTTGTCGTAATCACCGCCTTGTTATACTTGCACGACAATAACACCGCGATCTCATGGAGGTTATTCGGAAGCGCGATACAGACCATGTCCACGTCCGGCCGGGAGATAACCGCCTCCATATCTTCCGCGGCAAACGAACAATGATAGTCCCGCGCGAACTTCTCCGCGCTCTCTTTCCGGCGCGAATACACGGCTACGATCTTATCCCGGTTACGTTGACCGAGGATGGAATCGGCATAGAAACGGGCGATAAAGCCCGATCCCAACATAGCAATCTTTACCATATAGGAACTTTTTTTAAGCGTTAACAGCTACTTGTTTTTTCTCCCGGAAGAAAACAATAAAATAAAGCAGTACTCCCGCCGCGATGTATGCCGGAACTAACCAGATGCCCTTCCAATCATGCGGTATCGCTGCCCCGGGGGTCGCGTACGAGTCCACGATCAAGCCCGAGAACCAGGTCCCGATGAACATCCCCACGCCGTAAGTCGCCATCGTGAAGAGACCCTGTGCCGCATTCTTGATCCGTTCTCCCGCCTTTTTCTCCGTGTACATGTAGCCCGTCACAAAAAAGAAGTCATAACAAACACCGTGCAAAATGATCCCCGCATACAACATCCACGCGTTCGCCCCTAATCCGCCGTAAGCAAAACAGATATAACGGAGGATCCAGGCAGTCATTCCCATCAGCAGCATGTTTTTCACTCCGATCCGGTTGAACAGGAACGGGATTGCCATGATAAAAAGGCCTTCGGATATCTGCCCCATGATCATTTTGCCCGCCGCATTCGTCATACCCAGCTCGTTGAGGAACGGGTTGCAAAATCCATAATAAAAAGACAGCGGAATGCAAACCAAAATAGCTGCGATAAAGAAGATCAGGTACGGCCTGCTCTTGAACAATACAAAAGCCTCCGTCCCCAGTGCAGCGGAGGCTGAGGTCGTTTTACCCTTAGGGGGCGTATTTGGCAATGCAAAGCTCGCCAGCCCAAGCAGGGCGGAAGCGCCGGCGGCCAGATAAAATGTATTGAACGATTTTTCCCAACCGAGATTTCCTACGAGCAACCCGGCCACGATCCAGCCTAGCGTGCCGAAAACCCGGATCCAGGGGAATTGCTTTCCCGGATCTGTCATCTGGGAGAAGGCAACGCTGTTTGACAGCGCGATGGTCGGCATATATAACAGGGAATACAAAAGGATGATCCAATAAAAAGCTCCGTTGTCGGTGATCTTTGTCGCAAAAAATAGCAGTACGGCGCCCAGCAGGTGTAATACGCCCATAATACGCTGCGCCGCAAAATAACGGTCGGCGACCATGCCGATAAAAAAGGGCGAGATGATCGTCGCAATCGCCAGCGCACTGTAAGCACCGCCGATCTGAAGGCCCGAAGAATGGAGATGTTCGCCCATATAGGTGCCCATCGTCACATACCACGAACTCCAGATAAAATACTCGACGAACATCATGAACGCCAGTTGACTACCCGTTTTGAATTTCATATGCAGCTTTTGATTAGCGATTGGTGAAGCGACCAAAAATCGCAACAATATAGTTCAAAAACCCTAAATCAAATATTTAGCAAAGCCTTTATCTTGCACCCGGGATGGGAACAAAAGAATAAAATGAGAACTTTCGACGATACATACCGGCATAAGGGACTGCGCCGTCAATTGCTAGAAGTCATCCGTCATAAAGGCATCACCGACGAACGGGTCCTGAACGCCATCCTTCACCTTCCCCGCCATTTTTTCATGGACTCTGCGTTCGACAAAATTGCCTATGAGGACAGGGCCTTTCCGATAGGAGAGGACCAAACCATCTCGCAGCCCTATACCGTCGCCTACCAGACCCAGCTGCTGGAAGTAAAACCCTTTGAAAAAGTCCTCGAGATCGGCACCGGTAGTGCTTACCAGGCTTGTATCCTGGCTGAAATGGGCGCCCAGGTCTTTACCATCGAACGACAAAAGAAGCTCTTCGAAGCCAACAAGCAATTTACATTCATAAAAAAATATGCGGGGATCAAATTCTTTTATGGCGACGGCTATGAAGGCCTCCCGACCTACGCGCCCTTCGATAAGGTTATTGTTACCGCTGCCGCTCCCTTTATCCCGCCCAAACTGGTCGAACAGCTGAAGCCCGGCGGCCGGATGGTGATCCCGGTAGGGGAGGGGAATGTTCAACAGATGTTGCGTCTCACGCCACGGCCTGACGGTACGGTTGCCGAGGAGATATTTGATAACTTTTCCTTCGTCCCATTGCTCGGCGGAAAAAACTCATAAGAACCCGACAATTTGATCGAGCACCTCCTGGTCCTTGTATACTTTTTTATGGCCAAGCCCGGTCGTAAAAAGGAACCGGATATTCTTGTGTCCGTCGCCGCGGATCGTTTTTGCCTCCTCGAGCGAGATCACCGCATCCCCCTCGTCCTGGACGTACAGGATCTCCGCCTGAACCGACCCGATACTGCGCCGGAGAGAAAACCAATCCGGCGGATGCCCCGCCACTTCTGTCGCATACTCATCGATCTCGCGAATAACCGGACCCGGCAACCCGAGCGTATTCGTCCACTCCGCCAGTGCCGGTGCAATCCCCGGAGCCGGCGCCACCAGCACTAATCGCCCGCTTCCCTCGACCGGCACATCCTCCAGCGACAGGACCAGCGCCAGGCCACCCAGCGAATGCGCCATCCAGGACTGGAAGGGCCCATGCGCTTTTTCGATTGCCTTCAGCATACGGATATAGTCGGTAATGAATAACCGCTTTCCACCGGAAAGGCCATGCCCCGGTGCGTCAAACGCCACCACCTCATACCCTTTTTTCAGCAGTGCAGCGATATAATGCTCGAACGCCCGGGAGGAAGACCCGAAGCCATGCGCAATCAGCACCTTCCGCGGCGACGTCACCTCCGACGGCCTCAAGGCATCCGAATATGGCTCCCAGCGGTGTCCCCGGATCGTATGCCCGTCCTGGCGGAATGAAAGCGCCTCGCCGGTTTCAAAGATCGGCGGGAGCTTCCCCTTTCGACGCTTCCGCGGCGTGACGAACAGCCGGAATGCCTTCACTGCCGTTTTACGGATGCTCACAAGCGACAGAATATTTAGCTGTGCACGCGTATACCGCGTTGCGAGTTTTTCCTTTAATTTCATGCTGTTTGGGGCCGAAGTTGCGGCCACCATAAAGATACAGCATGAAGACCGTTATTATCGGCTCTGGAAATGTGGCCACAGTCCTCGGCGAATCGATCGTCGCGGCAGGCCACACCGTGTTACAGGTCGTGGCGCGCGATGAGACCCGCGCCGCCGCCCTCGCCCGGCAGCTTGGCTGTTCTTTCGCCGTGCGCTACGCCGATATCGAACCCGACGCCGAGCTCTATATCGCAGCCCTTAGCGATACCGCCCTGGAGAGCCTCGGCCAGCCTGTGGCTTCCGGCGACCGCCTCACCCTCCCCGGCAGGTTCGTTGTACATACCGCCGGAGCGATACCCGCCGACACCCTTTTACCCATTACCACTCGCTTTGGAGTCCTGTATCCCCTTCAATCGCTCCGGGCGGCTATCCGACCTTTTCCGCCGTTTCCGCTGCTGGTGGACGCGGCCCGCCCCGGCGACCGCCAGGCGCTGGAAGCCTTTGCACAGACCTTGTCCGGCCAGGTGCGGCAGGCGGATGATGCGACCCGGTTGAAGCTCCATGTAGCCGCCACCCTGGTGAATAACTTTACCAATTATCTTTACACGCTGGCTGCCGGGTACTGCCGGGAGGAAAAGCTGGATTTTTCGATGCTCCTGCCGCTGATTCGCGAAACGGCCAATCGGCTCGAACGCCATTCGCCGGAAGACGTCCAGACCGGGCCTGCCATCCGGGGCGACCGGAAAACGATTGAACGACATCTGAGCATGATCGATAACTATAAGGAAATTAGAGTTTTGTATGATTTATTCACAAATTTAATAGAAGAGCATTTTCACCATGAGCGTGTTGGAAAAATTTAAATCGATCCGGACTTTTGTATTCGATGTTGATGGGGTCATGACGGATGGCAGTGTCCAGGTTTTTGAGACCGGCGAACAGGTCCGTCGGATGAGCACCCGTGACGGCTACTCGCTTCAACTGGCCGTCAAAAAGGGTTATCGGGTTGCCGTGATTTCCGGCGCCCTTTCGGAAGGCGTTCGCCAGCGTCTGTACTACCTGGGGATAAAGGACATCTTTCTCGACATCCACGACAAGGTGGGCTTGCTACGCAAATACGCGGCAGACCATGCCCTGGAGGTGGAGGAAATGCTTTATATGGGGGACGACATGCCCGATTTCGATCCCATGCAATACGTCGGACTGGCATGTGCCCCCGCCGACGCCGCCCCGGAGATCCGGCATATCGCCGCCTATATTTCGTCTTTTAACGGCGGACAGGGATGCGTCCGGGATGTCATTGAAAAAGTGCTCAAGCTGAACGGCCATTGGGACCTTCATACAACCGTTGCCTCAAAATAACTGCAGCATGGCGTTACTTTCTGCTTTTTTCCGCCTTATCCGTTGGCCAAACCTGTTGTTCATTGGCCTGACCCAGGTATTGTTCTATTACTTTGTTATTATCCCCTCCTTTGCCTTCCAGGGGATCCCGGTCGAGTTGCGCCCGGGGATGCTGGCTTTACTCACGCTGTCCTCCGTGCTGATCGCTGCCGCAGGGTATATCATAAACGACTATTTCGACCTCAATATCGATCGGGTGAATAAGCCCGACAAGCTCGTCGTCGAGAAGGTCATCAAGCGGCGCTCCGCCATCCTTTGGCACTGGTTCCTTTCCGGTCTTGGCGTCGTTCTTGGCGTTTATATCAGCTGGAAGCTGCGGAATCCGATCATCGGGCTTGCCAATATCGCATGTGTCATCCTTCTTTGGTTTTACAGCACGACCTTTAAACGGGCCCTTCTGATCGGGAACGTCACCATCTCACTGTTGACGGCCTGGGTCATCCTGGTCCTTTATGTCTGCGTCTTCCGGCTCGAGAGCCTCGGTGACCACGCCTACCGGATCGTTCTTGGCCGCATCTTCAAATATGCCATCGTATATGGCGGATTCGCCTTTATCATCTCGTTGATCCGCGAGGTAGTCAAGGACATGGAAGACATGGACGGCGACCAGCGATACGGCTGCCGCACGATGCCGATCGTCTGGGGGATCAATGTCGCCAAGGTCTTTACCGCCACATGGCTCGTCGTCCTGATCAGTGCGCTGGCCGTGATCCAGTTCTATTTTCTTCCCCGCGCCCAGTGGATCATGATCGCCTATGGGATGCTCTTTATCGACATTCCTCTCCTGTGGGCTCTCCGCACGCTGTATTATGCACAGGCAAAACCCGATTATCACCGGCTCAGCGCCGTCATCAAAGGGGTAATGCTGGCCGGTATTCTTTCGATGGTTCTACTTTTGTTATCATGAAGCCACCACCTCCTCCCGGATCATCCCGTATCGTCCTGGCCTCCGGCTCACCCCGAAGAAAGCAGCTGCTGGAATGGGCGGAGATCGATTTTGAGATCATCACCCGCGATACCCCTGAAACCTGGCCGCCCGGGATGCCGGTCCCGCAGGTCCCCGTCCATATCGCCCGCAATAAGGCGCTCGCGGTTCAGCAAGTGGTAGCGGCTTACCCCGCCGCCGAAGCCCCGGCGGAGGCGGCCATCATCATCGCCGCAGACACCGTTGTCGTGCTGTCGGGCGACATCATCGGCAAGCCGGCAGACCGCGCCGACGCGATCGGGATCCTCAGTCGCCTTTCGGGTAACCGGCATGAAGTCGTCACCGGCGTGGCCCTGCTGAAAGGGAACGAGGAGCGCACATTCGCCGATACGACCGCCGTGTGGTTTCACCATCTGACCCGTGCCGAGATCGAAGGGTATGTCGATCGCTACCATCCTTATGACAAAGCCGGCGCCTACGCCATCCAGGAATGGATCGGTGTCGTCGGAATCCGTCGGATAGACGGCGATTTTTATAATGTCATGGGGCTGCCCGTTAGCAGGGTAGTGCGGGCGCTAAAGGAATTTTAGATCGCCCGGATCCGGCCGCCCGTCCCAAATCGGAGTTTTCCCACCCCGCGCCGGAATTTTACCCTACCTTGCCTAACGGGAGGCGAACGAACATGAGGGATAACCGGATAAGCGAAGTGCTGCTGCACTTCATCTGGCAATGGCGCTATTACAACCAACGGGATTTGACGACGGAAGCCGGCGACCCGATTTTCATCCATCATCCCGGCAACCCGAACACGGACCAGGGCCCGGACTTCAAAAACGCTCGCATAACCATCGGCGATAATATCCTCGAAGGCCCCGTCGAACTTCACGTAAAAGCCACCGACTTTTACGGTCATGGCCACGCCGGCGACCCACACTACCGAAATATCATTTTGCACGTCGTCTGGATCAATGACTCCGCTCAACCGCCCGCCGGAATTCCCGTTCTCGTACTCGGCGACCGGACGCCATTGACATTTATAAACCGTTATCAACAATTGAATGACGGGCGGTCATTTGTACCGTGCGCGTCCCTGTTATCCGCCGCCAACGCGGCGTGTGGCGCCGGCATTGCGCCTTCTCCGGACACCGCGTTCTCTCCATCCCCCTGGCCCCCTTTGCGCTCCCGGCTCCTTTGCGAGCGTCTGGCGAAACGCACCTCCTTTATCCGTACCCTCCTTGATGAAGGCAGCCCCAACTGGTCGGAGGTCCTTTTCCTGCTTATCGCCCGTAGCCTCGGCCAACCCCTCAACGCCGATGCCTTCCTTGCCGTCGCAAAGGCTTTTCCGCTTAACTTTCTGCTCCGCCGCCGCACCGACATAACCCGGCTCGAATCACTCTTTATAAGCCACGCCGCTGGCCTGAACCCGCCGTTATCGGTTCATCGCATGCGACCGGCCCACTCGCCCATCGTTCGCCTCCGTCAACTCGCCGCGCTACTTCTCAACCACAGCGGCCGCTTCACGCTTCTCCTGGAGTCGGATGACCCCGAGGCTTCCCTCGAAACCCTCACTGTCAACGGGCTGGGCCTGACCACCCGGCGTTCCATTGTCATTAATGCGCATATTCCCCTATTATACGCATACGGGACCCTTCGCGCGGAACCGCACCTGCGCGAAAAAGCGCTCCGCTGGCTCGGGGCCTCCGGCCCCCATGCCGTTGAGACCTCGGCCGTCACTTGCGCCGCAGGGTCGGTTGCACCGCCAGAGAACAATCACGTGATCCGCTCCTGGCGCGAATTGGGCATCATCGCCCGCACCGCTGCCGACACGCAAGCCCTGCTTGAATTGAGGAAAAATTATTGCCTGGAGAAAAGATGCCTCGACTGCGCCATTGGCCGTCTATTGCTTCGCCCGCCGACTTCGCCCGCCGAAGCTTTAGCGAAGGCGGGCCCGCCGACTTCGCCAACCGAGCTTCAGCCAAGGCCCCTCACGCCGGCACCGGCCAGTGAAAGTCCACCGTTACCTCCAGATCCGGATGAATACTGTACATCACCGGACAGGTATGCGCGGTCCGCTCCAGGATCGCCCGCGTTTTCTCATCGGCCTGGAATCCTTCCGGAAAATCGAACGCAATATGGACACCCGCAATCCGCCGCGGATCCGGCTTCATGATCTTTTGTACCGACAGCTTCATCCCACGCAAATCCACGGGCAAATCCCGCGATTTGATCCCCATAGTCGTCGCCATACACGCACCCAGCGCGGTGGCTACCAGGTCGGTGGGACTAAAACGTTCCCCCTTCCCCTGGTTATCCGTCGGCGCATCCGTCTCAATTTCGGACCCCGATTGCACGTGTGTGGCAACCGTCCGCAAATCTCCCTCGTAAATAATTGTTGAAGTCGGCATTGTGCAAATTTTGCCTAAATTTACGCCAGTTAATTCAAAATCATCCCAGTGAGCATACTAAATGCCCGGTTCCGGCATCTTTGGCTGACGGTCGTCGCTACCATCCTGTCCCTGCAACTTTACGCCCAGGACAGCACGTACACTCCCCAGCCCACCACCCGGCAGACGAGACAGCAGGCCAAACGAAACCGGATGAATAACGCGCTGCGGATGGAAGAAGAAGGTGACCTCATCTTCAACCGGCAGAATGTTTTCGGCATCCGCCTGGCCACCGACGGTTATGGCCTCTCGTTTGAAAAAGGTTACTTCCGCACTCCGACCCGTACTTTCCTGTGGGACTTCGAGCTCAATGAGAAGCACTCCCAAAAAGAACACCACGTTTCCGCCGGCGACGGCTTCGACTTTTCTTCCGTCGTTCCGTACAAACTCAACAACCTGTATGAATTCAAGGTATCCGTCGGTCAGCAGATCCTCATCGGTGGTAAAGGCAACAAAAACGGTGTGGCTGTGTCGGCGATCTATGCCGGGGGTCTTTCGCTGGGCATGCTAAAGCCGTATTATATCACCGTACAGAACGCCGTCTCCTATGCCAGCAACCAGATGACCTATGCGCAATTTGCGAAGGATACCATCCTCGGCGACGAGGTTGCGGGCGCTGCAGGCTTCCTTGTCGGCTGGGATAACCTTACCGTAAAGCCCGGTGTCAATGGCCGGCAAGCCATGCGCTTCGACTACGGGCGTCTTAATCAGACCGTGGCTGCCATCGAGGTGGGGCTGACCGAGGAGTTCTATTTCGGCAAGATGCCGATCATGTACCTCGTGCCCGCCAAACAATTCTTCTTCAATGCCTACGTCAGCATCCTCTTCGGCGGCCGGAAGTAGCCGCCGCCCGCCAGGCGCTTTTCACCAACCGGAAATAAGCCGTAACTTTGTCCGCATGGACCAAAAGATTCAAAAGCCTAACTGGCTGCGTGTCAAGCTACCCATAGGGGAGAACTACAAGCATGTGCGCGGGCTGGTGGATACCCACAAACTCCATACCATCTGTGAAAGCGGTAACTGCCCCAATATGGGCGAATGCTGGGGCGAAGGCACCGCGACATTTATGATCCTCGGCAATATCTGTACCCGCAGCTGCGGTTTTTGCGCGGTCGCCACCGGCCGCCCTGAGCGGGTAGACTGGGACGAGCCGCAACGCGTAGCCGAAGCCATCCACCTCATGAAGGTCAAACATGCCGTCATCACTTCGGTGGACCGGGATGAACTGAAGGATGGCGGCAGCATAATTTGGCAGAACACCATCCGCGCCGTTAAAGCCCTTAACCCCGATACAACCCTTGAAACCCTCATCCCTGATTTCAAAGCGGAAAAAGAGAATATCCAGCGCGTCATCGACGTTGCACCGGAAGTAGTGTCGCACAACATCGAAACCGTCGAACGACTGACCCGCCAGGTTCGTATCCAGGCGAAATACTGGCGCAGCATGGAGACCCTGAAGATCCTCAAAGACGGCGGCGTACGCACCAAGTCCGGGATCATGCTCGGCCTTGGCGAACATAAAGAGGAAGTGCTGCAGACGATGCAGGACCTGCGCCGCAGTGGCGTCGATGTCATTACACTCGGCCAGTATCTGCAGCCGACAAAGCGCCACCTTCCCGTCATCCGATTCGTTCACCCCGACGAATTCGCGGAATTGAAGGAAGCCGGCTATGAAATGGGTTTCGACTACGTGGAAAGCGGCCCCCTCGTTAGATCTTCCTATCATAGCGAACGCCACGTGATCCCCGGCTTCGGAAGATCGGAGTGGCTCCGGACAAAGGAGTTGACTGCGTGACAATGTCCAGACCCTTTCTGATCCTTCTCACCTTGCTAATGACTGCCAAACTAGGCGCCAATGCCCAGCTTCGCTGGCGGCGGGTCGATTCGAGCTTCGCGCCGCTGCCGCCTTCGGTCCATGTCTACCGCTCTCCTGACAGTCTCGACGGCCTGCCCTTTGTCGCCTATTATGTGTCCGCACGCCTTCGCGACAAACACCTGACCTTTACGACTCAATCGGTCAAGCATAACCGCTTTACACCCGCTCAATTCTACCAGATCGAACAACAACCGCTCGTCGTGGTCAATGCTACGTTCTTCTCCCTGGTGACAGGGGAGGACTATAACCTTGTCGTTCGCAACGGCCGTCTCGTTTCGCGTAGCCTGAGCTCCCTCCACGGAACCGGCCCCGATTCCGGCCTCTACTATTATCCGACCCGCGGTGCCATCGGGATCGACCGCCGCCGCCGCGCCGACGTTGCCTGGACCTTTACCGACACCCTTCGCATCTGGCCATACGCTTTTGAGGACCGGCCGGTCGTCGCCAAGGGCCGTGATTCGCTGCCTACCATCTACAGCTTCGACGACATTAACTGGAAATGGTGGAAAATGCGTACTGCCGTAGGCGGCGGCCCCGTTCTTATCCATGACGGCAAAGTGGACATCACCAACCGGGAGGAACAATTATTCCCCGACGCTGCCGGGGACTACCAACCGCGTACCGCCATGGGCTATACCCGGGACGGTCACCTGATCATCCTCGCGGTACAGGGCCGGACACCCGGCAAAGCGGCCGGCGCCACCCTCCGGGAAGAAGCCCTTATCATGCTGGGCCTGGGTTGTTATGAAGCCGTAAACCTCGACGGCGGCGGCAGCACCTGCCTGCTCGTCAACGGCAAAGAGACCGTCCGCCCTTCCGACCCGAAAGGCGAGCGCCCGCTCCCAACAGTTTTCTTGATAAAACGGAAATAAATCGCGTGAAGCGCTAATTCTTCATATCCCACACCAGCGCACTCGCTCCGAGGATCGCCGCATCGGACTCCCTCAGATGGCTAACCAATATCTTGACCTTGTTTTGAAACACCTGGATCAGGTTCGCTTCCATATTCTCGCGCGTAGGCTTGAGGATCAGATCCCCTGCCTTCGTCAGCCCTCCGAAGAGGATGATTGCCTCCGGGCTGGAGAACATCACGAAATTGGCCAAAGCAAGACCCAGTATCGACCCAGTGAAATCGAATATCTCCTTCGCCAGCTCGTCCCCCTGGATCGCCGCATCATAAACGTGTTTGGAATCCAGCTTTTCCTTCGGCACCCCACGCAATAGACTGGGTTCCGTGTGCTGTTCGAGCTTTTCGATGGCCGTCAGCTTTACCCCGGTCGCGGACGCATAACTCTCGAGCGACCCCTTCTTTCCCGTGCCCTCATGATAGCGACCGTTCGGGATGATGATCGTATGCCCAAGCTCACCGGCAAAGCCGTCGTGGCCGTAGATCAATTTTCCATTCGCGACGATCCCGCTCCCCACGCCGGTGCCAAGGGTGATCATGATAAAATCCTTCATTCCTTTTGCCGCGCCGTACATCATCTCGCCGATGGCCGCGGCATTCGCGTCATTGGTGAGGATGGCCGGCAGCTGGAATTTGTTTTGGATCATCTTGGCCAGCGGCAATATCCCTTTCCAGGGCAAATTGGGGGCATATTCAACCGTTCCGCTATAATAATTTCCGTTTGGCGCACCCACCCCGATCCCGCGCATCCGTCCCGATCCACCCGCCTTGTCGATCAGCACGAGCAGGTTCTTGTGAAGCTCGTCTATAAACGCTTCGACGGAGGCAAACCCGCGCGTAGTCATTTCTCCCGAGAACAACAGGTTTCCGTTGCGGTCCACGATCCCGTACTTGGTCCCGGTACCGCCGATGTCGATGCCGATCGCCAACGATTCATAAGAAAGAGAAGCTGAAGAGGCCTTTGCCATGTGAAAAATACCGTTTTAGCTGGTGGGGCGGCAAATATAAGACATTCATCAATGCCCGCCGCCGATCTGTTCATCGAAGTTTAGCCCCTGCGCCTTCAGTACACTACGCAGCTTGAGCGCGAGCCAGGCGAGCAAAACATAGCAGACAACCGCCACGAGGTAGCTGTAGTGCATCCCGGTCGCCTCGCCGAGGATATCGCCTACGGCCCCCTGGAACGGCGGGATAACGGCCCCGCCAAGGATCATCATGATCAGGAAGGAAGATCCCTGCGACGTATATTTCCCAAGCCCCGCTACTCCCAGCGAGAAGATACAGGGCCACATGATCGAATTACAAAGACCGGCGGCCATGATGCAATAGACCGAGAAGATGCCGCTGGTGAGCACGCCCGTCAGGATAAAAGCCCCCGCCAGCAGGGCCAGCGTAAGCAGGGTCTTGACGGGTTTTTGCTGGCCGTAAAAGAAGGCGACGATGGCGATAGCCACGAAGGCAGCGTAGGGGTAGAGATCGTTGATATCGCCGCTATACAGGTAGTTGACCAACAGCGCAACGCTAAATGCCACGAATGGCACGACTACAGTCGCGATCCGCTTCCCCATTTCCGACAAATTGAACACCCCGATCGCACCGGTCCAGCGCCCGATCATCAGGCTGGCCCAGTATAGACTTACATATTTGGAGATCTTGCTCTCATCCAAACCGGCGGCAGTCAGATAATTCTTTTCGCGAAGCAAGGCCCCGAAATTATTATCGATCGTCACTTCCACACCGACATACAAAAAGATGCCCAGCATGCCGTAGATCAACTGCGGATATTTCATGGCGCCCCAATGATCCGGCCTCTTGAGTGCCATGCCGTTGGAGGTAAATAGAATACCAAGCACGATCACCAGCGTGGCGATCAGCAGCGGCAGCTTTTGGACGCTCGTCAGTTGCCCTACAACGATGATGGCCACGATCAGGAGCGTCATCAGGGTCAGAGAACGCGATGCCTTGCTGCTGGCCTCGAAATGTGCGTCATCCTTTCCGGCCGGCAGATTGGAAAAGGTAAAGAAGAGCGCCACGGCCGCAAATACACAAGCCACGATCACAAAAAGGTAATTGATGTTGGTGACGGTTGCCTTACTGGCATCGCCTCCGACCTTCCCGAAGAGGAATACGCTGAAAATGATGGGACCTAGCGTCGTGCCGAGCGAGTTGACGCCGCCGGCAAAGTTTAACCGGTGACTGCCGGTAGACGGATCGCCCAGCATAATGGCAAACGGCTGCGCGGCTGTCTGCTGAAGAGAGAAACCCAGCGCGATGACAAAATATGCGGCCAGCAGACCCGGAAAAGAATGCGCATTGGCGAACGGAATGATGAGCAGGGCGCCCGCCACGGAGATCCATATCCCGTATATGATGCCTTTTTTATAGCCGATCTGGTTGATTATATCATATTTCAACCCGGTCGATATGAGATAAAGCCCCAGCGAACCGATAAAATATGCGCCGTAAAAGGCGGAGCCCAACAATTGCGACTCAAATTGGGATAAACTGAAATTGTGCTTGCAAAATGGAATAAATATACTTTGCGATGCGGCGATGAATCCCCAGAAAAAGAAGACGAGGACCAGCGTGGCAAGGGCGCCGGTATTGGTAGGTTGTTTTGCTGGAATGCTTGCTTGAATGGTTACACTCACGGTTTTGGAATTAAGGTCTGAAAGTAGCGAGAATTTCGGAAGCTAAAAATTTTTTCATACCCGGCACACCTTATAATGAAAAACCTTGCTAAATTGAACGACAATAGCTTGCGCTTCACATGGAAATAGTTCACGTTTCGGCAGAATGTTATCCCGTGGCAAAAGCCGGCGGTTTGGGCGACGTGGTCGGGGCTTTACCAAAATATCAAAACGGGCTTGGGCATAACGCCAAAGTGATCATGCCAATGTATCGCACCAAATTCCTAAGCAATAATGAATGGGACGTCGTACATAAGGGCTACACCCATTTGCACGACTATTGGTTCAATTACACGGTGATCAGGGAAGCAACCAACAAGCTGGGATTCGAGCTCTATCTCGTGGATATCTACGGCTTGCTGGACCGCGATAAGATATATGGTTACGGTGACGACACCGAACGCTTCTTTTCTTTCCAGATCGCAGTCTCCGACTGGCTCAACACCTGGTCAAACACCCCCGACGTCGTCCACGTGCACGATCATCATTGCGCCCTCATTCCGTTCATGTTCAAGTACTGCTTTTCCTTTCGCAAGCTGGAGAATGTCGCCACCGTTCTGACCATCCACAACGCACAGTACCAGGGCCAAACGGGCATGGAAAAGACCGTCTACATCCCCGAATGGGATGTCTGGAAGCGCGGCCTGCTGGAATGGGAAGGCGCTCTTAACCCGCTGGCGTGCGGCATCCGCTGTGCCTGGAAGGTCACCACCGTCAGTCCCACCTACCTCATCGAGATGCGGCATAGCTCCATGGGTCTCGAGCCGTTGCTGGAATACGAAAAAGGCAAGTGCAGCGGTATCCTCAACGGGATCGACACCAAAGTCTGGGATCCGGCCACCGATCACTATTTTGAACACCACTATAGCGCAGCGACCGCGGATCAAGGCAAACAGAAGAACAAGGAAGCATTGTGTTTCGAATATGGGCTCGATCCGCGCAAGCCGCTGATCACCTTTATTGGCCGTCTCGTCGGCGACAAAGGGGCGGACCTGATCCCGCAGGCGGTCGAAGACTCCTTTTATTATATCGGCCGCCGCATGTGCTTTCTGATCCTCGGGAGCGGGCTGCCTTCCATTGAAGGCCATCTGCAATCCATCCGGGACATGTCGCGCGGCGACTACAATACCTATATCGGCTACGACGAGGCGCTGAGCCACCGGTTATATGCCGGCGCGGACTTTATCCTTATGCCTTCCCGGGTGGAACCCTGCGGGCTGAACCAGCTTTACGCGTTACGCTATGGAACGGTCCCCGTTGTCCGAAATACCGGCGGCCTCCACGATACGGTGCTCGACTACGGCGACCCCGGCGGCTATGGAATCCGTTTCCTCCACGCTTCCGTACAGGATATGACCCACGCGATCTGGCGCGCGACCGAACTGTTCGCTAACCGCGAGATGCTGAAAGACGTCCGTCAGCGGATGATGCAGCTGGATTTTAGCTGGGAGGCCAGCGTCCGCGCCTACCTGGATCTGTACGAACGGATGCGCTCCGGCCAATAATCACTCAACAACAAACCCATTCGATATGTCAAAAGAAATTCTTTCCGTGATTTTGGGTGGCGGCGCCGGAACCCGGCTCTATCCGCTTACAGCCAGCCGTTCCAAGCCAGCCGTTCCCATTGCCGGCAAATACCGGCTTGTTGACATTCCGATCTCGAACTGTCTGAATTCCGGGATTACGCGGATGTTCGTCCTGACCCAATTCAACTCGGCCTCGTTGAACCGGCATATCAAGAACACCTATCACTTCAGCGCCTTTAGCTCGGCCTTTGTCGACATCCTCGCGGCCGAACAAACCCCCGACAACCCAACCTGGTACCAGGGGACGGCCGATGCCGTGCGGCAGTGTTTAAGGCATCTGGGACCGTTTGACAGCGAATACGTATTGATCCTGTCGGGTGACCAGTTGTATCAAATGGACTTTATGGAGATGCTGGACCACCACAAAAAATTAGGCGCCGATATCTCGATCGCCACCATCCCCGTCAACGCGCGCGATGCCTCCGACTTCGGGATCATGAAGATGGACGAAAGCGGGTTTATCAACAGCTTTACGGAAAAACCCAAACAGGACGCGCTGGGTCCCTGGGTGAGCGACACCGGGCATACCATGCAGGCGCAGGGTCGTAACTACCTCGCGTCGATGGGGATCTACATCTTCAACCGGCAATTGCTCACCGACCTGCTGCAAAACGAATACGTCGAAGCCACCGACTTCGGAAAAGAGATCATCCCCCAATCCCTCGAAAAGTACAAGGTCGTAAGCTACCAGTACGAAGGTTACTGGACCGATATCGGGAATATCCCGTCTTTTTTCGAAGCCAACCTGGGCCTGACAAAGGACATCCCGGATTTCAATCTCTTTGACAACGAAAAAACCATCTACACCCGCGCCCGGATGCTGCCTCCGGCCAAGATCAGCGGTACGACACTCGAAAAGACCATCATCGCGGAAGGTTGTATCATCAATGCCTCGCGGATCGAGAACAGCGTTATCGGCATTCGCACCCGCATCGGCACCGGTACGACAATTGTCAGCAGCTACCTGATGGGCGTCGACTACTATGAGACGATCGAGGAGATCGAACAAGCCCAGTCGCACGGCCTTCCCACCGTCGGGATCGGTCACCGCTGCTATATCCGGAATGCCATCGTGGACAAGAACTGCCGGATAGGCGATGACGTGCGGATCAATGGCGGCCATCACCTGGAGAATTCCGACCATTCGCTCTATACCGTGAAGGAAGGGGTGGTCGTAATCAAAAAAGGGGCCGTGCTGCCCAACGGATTCGTGATTTAACGATTGCACTTATGTCAAACACACCCGCTCCCGGAGCTGCGCGGCCCGGAACCCATAGCAAACCGCTCCTCACCACCCGCCAGATCATCACCATGAGTTTTGGCTTTCTGGGGATCCAGTGCGGTTTTGCCCTTCAGAACTCCAACACCAGCCGCATCCTGCAGTCCTTCGGCGCCGATGTCGACCAGTTGCCGGCTTTCTGGCTGGTAGCGCCGATCATGGGTATGATCATCCAGCCCATAATCGGGCACTATTCCGACCGGACCTGGAACCGTCTCGGCCGGCGCAAGCCCTATTTCCTTACCGGCGCCTTACTATCGGCCCTCGCCCTTTCGCTCGTTCCGAACTCCGGCAACCTGGCGGGTTTTATCCCCGCTCTCTGGATCGGCGGCGGCTTCGTCATGATCATGGATGCCTCCTTTAATGTTGCCATGGAGCCATTCCGGGCACTTGTCGCGGACAACCTTCCCGACAGGCAGCGGGCGAAGGGGTTCGCCATCCAGGCCTTCCTCATCGGGATCGGGGCCGTGGCCGGTTCCTATATGACCAGCCTTCTCGCGTGGCTTGGGTTTAGCCAGACATCGGGGCAGAACGGCGTGGCGGACAACATCAAATATTCGTACTATATCGGCTCGACGATCTTTGTCGTGGCCATCCTGGTAACGGTGCTTTTTTCAAAGGAATATCCGCCGGCCGAATACGAGCGCTATAACGGCCATCCGGATGGCAAAGAGGAAAAAGCCGGGCTGGGCCAGATCGCAAAGGATTTTGCCCGGATGCCCCGGACGATGCGCCAGCTTGGGCTGGTACAGTTCTTTAGCTGGTTCGCCATGTTCAGTATGTGGGTGTTTATGAGCCCGGCGGTCGCCACGCACGTATATGGCCTTTCCGGCGGCTACGTCCACACCAAGGCCGGGAACGACGCCGGGAACATCGTGGGCAATGCCTTCGGGGTTTACAATGGGGTGGGGGCGTTGTTTGCGCTTTGCCTGACCCCGATGTCGCGACGCCTGGGCAGAAAGGTGACCCATTCCATTGCCCTGCTGATGGGCGGCATCGGGCTGATCTCCATATTCTTCGTCCGTGGCCAGTGGGGGCTTTACGGCTCGATGGTTGGCGTTGGCATCGCCTGGGCCAGCATTCTTTCCATGCCCTATGTCATCCTCAGCAGCAGCATTCCCGCCGGGAAGATGGGGATCTATATGGGCATCTTCAATTTTTTTATCACGCTTCCGCAAATCGTCAACGGCATCTGCGGCGGATGGATCGTAAAGCATATATATGGCGATCAGCCGATCTATTCGATCGTTCTCGCCGGCTTTTGCCTGATTGCCGGAGCGGTCTCCGTTCTCTTTGTGTATGACGGCGGCGCGATTCGCATCCAACAGGAGAAGGCGGGATTTTATGCAGATCAATTATCGTAACCATATGAAGAAATTAATCGCACATTTCACCGCTTTCCTGTCGCTTTCTGCAACCGCTCAAGTGTTCGACACGCCCAAAGTCTACCCCACCAACTGGTGGGTCGGCATGCATTACTCGAAGCCCGAATTGATGATTCACCTGAAAGGTGTCGGCAACGCCGCCTCGGTCACCGTCACCTATCCCGGCGTCACGATCACCGACTGGCACCGCGTCGAGAATCCCAATTATCTTTTTCTGCATATGCAGATCGCGGCCACGACGAAGCCCGGTAACCTGAAGATCGTGATCCGGCCAAAGGGCGGGGGCGAGGCGATCGATTTCGACTACCCCCTCCTTCCCCGCCGTCGCGGCAATGGCACCACCTACGCGCAGGGCGTTACGTCCAAAGACTTTATCTATTTCCTCATGCCCGACCGCTGGTCGAACGGCGACCCTTCCAACGACCGGGTCCCTGGGCTGAAAGATCAATCCCTGAACCGCGACAGCATATTCCTGAGACACGGCGGCGACATGCAGGGCATCATCAACCACCTTGACTATCTGCAATCCCTCGGCGTCACTACGCTCTGGATGACGCCGGTGATCTTAAACGATATGCCCAACCGAACCGAACACGGGTATGCGTTCACCGACCACTATACGATCGATCCGCGGCTTGGCGGCGCACAACAATACCTGCGGCTCTCCGACTCCCTCCACGCCCGCGGCATGAAGCTCATCCAGGATGCCGTATACAACCACGTCGGGCTTTACAACTGGTTCATCCAGGACCTCCCGGAGAAAAGCTGGCTGCATCAATGGCCGAAATACACGCAGACCAATTACCGCGACCAGCCGCTGTTCGACCCGCACGCGAGCGACCACGATCGTAAACTTAGCAGCGACGGCTGGTTCACCGGCCAGATGCCGGACCTTAACCAGGACAACCCGGACCTCGCCGAATTCCTGATCGAACATGCCATCTGGAGTGTGGAAATGTTTGGCGTCGACGGCTGGCGCATCGACACGTATATTTATTGCAGTCTCCCGTTTATGAATAAGTGTAATTCGGCGCTGATCGCCGAATATCCGAAGATGACGATGTTCGGCGAGACCTGGGTCCACGGGGTGGCGAACCAGGCCTGGTTTGTGCGGAATAACCTCAACGTCCCATTTAAGAGCAACCTCATGGGCGCTGTCGACTTTCAGCTGCTGTTTACGGGCATCCAACCCGCGGTTAAAGACAGCTCCGGTAGCTGGGACGGGGGAGTAGGCTCACTCTACAATACCCTCAGCGACGATTTTCTCTACCAGGACCCGACCCGTAACGTCATTTTCCTGGACAATCATGATATGACGCGCTTTTTCTCCGAGATCGGCGAAGACACCGCCGGTCAAAAAATGGGCATCGAATGGCTGCTGACGGAGCGTGGCATTCCCCAATTGTACTACGGAACCGAGATCTGTATGAAAGGGATCAGCAACCCGGATGGCAATGTGCGGCTGGACTTCCCCGGTGGCTGGCCCGGCGACCATAAAAACGCGTTTACCGGCGAGGGGCTTGCACCTTATGAGGCGGATGTCCAGCAGCTTGTCCGAACCATGGGTAATTTCCGGCTACATTCCAGCGCCCTGAAGACCGGCAAAATGATGCAGTATACGCCATCGGGGAGTCTTTACGTGTATTTTCGTTATGATGCCGGGCAAACGATCCTATGCGCCATGAATACAGGCACCAGGCCGCGCCAGATCGACTTCAGCCACTACAGCGAGCGCGTCGCGGGATTTACCCGCGGGATCGATATTCCATCGGGTCAGCGCTTTTCATTGGATCGGCCGGCCGTGATACCCGCCCGGAAAATGTGGGTGCTGGAGCTAAAAAAATAATCCTACAGCATCGTATCCCACATAAACTGGCGGCCCTGTTTGCCCCAGTCCTTCAGCGATTGTTGGATCGTCTCGAGCAGCCCGGTATTTGTCACGCGTTTGCCCTTGGCCGGCGGAGCCAATTGAACCTCCTGCACCGGCACCGCTTCAACTTTCGTAGCAAACCAGGTCACATGCTCGTGCGGCAACGCTATCCCGAGGATCATACCCGGCAGACCGCTGAACGATTCCGGTCCGCCCGACGTCAGGATCTCATCCGTATAGAACGCCACCACATAGATCGAATCCATGATCAGCGCATTGGCCCTCCGGCAGTTGAACCCTGCGATCACCCGCGTTTCATCCGTGATCTTCCATTTGATCCGCCGCATGGTATCGGCAACCAGGAATGTCTGCTCGAAAACCGCCTTCTGGCTCACGCTGCTTCCCTGCTCAAGATCCGCATAGATCACGTTCTGTTGGGCCGGAGCCTGTACGAACCATTGATTTGGCTTGTCGGGGCTTTCCTTGCCCGGGCGATATAGTGTTTTGTTCCGGGTAAACAGCAGGTCAAAATAGTCGGTCTTGAATTTGCTTCCCATGAATTTCTTCGAAAATTCCACCCAGGCTTCATCGCCCGGGTCTGTAATTGCCTCGCGCTGCGCGTATTGATTGATCTTGCGCTCGAATTCGATCTTTCCCTGCGAGAGGAAGATGTTATTCTGCGCCGCCCCCCGGAGGGTGAATGCCAGCACGATGAGGGATAAGATCGCTGTTCGGATCATGTGATTCCTTTTTAAGGTTAATTCCGGCCTGGTATCGGCACACCTGCCTTGGTGAAGTTCCATACCACCGAGAACAGGAAATAACGTTTGATCGTCGTGTACGTGTTTTGGGTGATAAAGCTGCTGCTGACGTTGCGGGAGAACCCGTTGTTCTGGTTCAGCAGGTCGTTTACCGCGGCCTTGAACATCAACTGGTCGTTCTTCAGCAGCTTTTTGCCGATCCAGCCATTAATCAAAAATACATTGTTATTCGTCGTGAACACCGGCGTCTTCTGCCGGATATTCATATCGGCGTCGCCATGGAGCTGTACATGCCAGGGCAGGAAAAGATCCAGGCCGGGATTGATCTGCCAGGAAAAATAATGCGTGGTCAGTGTAGGATCGATGGTCGACTTGCTCGTCGTATACGTCACATTCGCATTCATGTAGAACTCGAATTTCTTCTCCTTCGATTTGTACATGCCGATTCCCCCCGTGTAGTTGCCCGAACGGGTGAGATTGGTGACATGGTTGACGACGGTGACATTGTTGGTGTTGTTGAACTGCCCGTTGAAGTTAAGGTTGAAGTCCGGGCCTTTTATCTTAAAGCCGTAACCGAGCCAGCCTCGGAAGGAATGATTGCCTTGCACGTTTACCGACTGGGTCGTCTGCTTGCCGGTGCTGTCCACGGTCAGACTGCTGCTGATCGCATTTGACGTAAAGGTGTAACTGATATTGCCGTAGATACTCCGTTCGGTCAGGATATGGTAACTGTTATACCAAATATTGAAGTTATTCTGAAAAGCCGGTTTCAGACCCGGGTTGCCGATAATGACATTCAGCGGGTTCTCGTTGCTTAAGATCGGCTGGAGCTGTTGCAGCGTCGGGGATTGAGTATATCCGTTATATCGGAAATTCAACCGGGTCTGAGCCGCAAACTGATAGTTGAGCGATGCGGAGGGATACCAGTTGACGAAATTGCGTCGCACCGCCGTATCGGCGACGAGATCCTTCTGATAGTAGTCGGCGAAAGCGACATCATTGGCCGCTGTCAGCCGGAATTTCTTCCGGATCAGCGTGTAGGACAACCCGCCCCGCTGGGTCAAAATATTGTATTGGTAGTTATTGCTGAAGACCGAGTCCAGCGCATCGTATTTTCCGTTCCCGTCCTTGTTATACGAATTGCGGTCCGAATGGGTGTTGTTGAGGGTCGCGCCATAGTCGATGCCCAGGAACATCTGCTTGCCGATCGGCTCTGTGTAGATCAGTCGTGAATCCAGCAGGAGGTTGGTCGTGAGATAATTCTTATACTGGTTGACCAGCGAATCCTGCATGAGGGTTCCGCCGCTATAGAACACCGTATTGCTGTTCAAATATCCGGATGAGGTATTGTCGCTGTAGTTCTCCCGCACATTCAGTGAGAGCGTCCGTCCCGGCTTGCCAAACTTCTTCCGCCACAGGAGGTTACTGTTATAACCCCGGTTATCGCCCACGGTACTCACCGTCCGGACGTTTTGGTTGACCAGGATGCTGTCACTCGCGATGCTTTGTGCCGAATCCAATTCGCTGTTAACCTTGTGGTCGTTCCCGCCGTCGGCGCTGAACTTGATCGAGGACGTCGAGTCGATCTTCCACTCATAGATCGCGCTAAAGCTCTGCCGGATAATATTTCGGTTGAATTTTTGGGACGAGTTATTGTAAAAAAAAGTGTCCGGCAGGATGTTCTCTGAACTCGTCGCACTGTTGCCATTGATCGACAGGTTCATATATTTGTAGTTGCCATTCAACGACTGCGCATCGTCCTTCCACTTGTTGTTGTAATGCAGACCTCCCGTCTGCACTTTCGGGAAACCCTGGCCGCTATACTGCCCGTTCCAGTCATCCAGGTCGTCGTTGTTGCCGACGCCGGTAAACGTTACCGAACCCGTATTCTCATCCACATCGAGGTTGCTGGCAAAACTCTGACCGTAGGTGTCCCGGTCCTGCCAGTTGAGACCCGTCTTCCCGGTATTGGAGAGGATGCCGTATGCCGACACTTTCTCTTTCTTCCTGAAGTAATTTGCCATTAGTTCCTCGTCATAATAGCCATTCGTGCCCGCACCGGCCGTGACCCGGCCGAAATAGCCGTTCTTCTTGCTGTCCTTGAGTTTGAGGTTGATCGTCTTATCCCGCACTCCGTCATCGATCCCGGTAAAAGTTGCCTGATCGCTCTTTTTATCGAAGACTTGCACCTTATCGACCATATCCGCCCTAAGGTTCTGTGTCACCAGGGTCGGGTCGTCGCCAAAGAACTCCTCCCCGTCGACCAACACCTTTTTTACGGTTTGGCCTTCTGCCGTGATCTGACCGTTTCGGTCGACCTGGATCCCGGGCAGACGCTTCAGCAAGTCCTCCACGTTGGCGCCCTCGTGCACTTTAAAACTGTCGGCGACAAATTCCGTCGTATCGCCCTTTATATGCATTGCGCCTTTCCGGGCACTGAACACCACGGCTTCAAGCAACTTGGCTTTCATCACCATGGGGACCGGCGGCAGGACGACCCTGGCGCCGGAATCGACTTCCACTGTGTCGACATAATCAGCATAGCCGGGATACGTGACAAGGACAAGATAGTGACCGCCGGCTATTTTTGTCAGGCGGAAGTTGCCGGACGCGTCACTGCGGGTATGGCGAACCAATATGGAATCGGCTTTGCGTAAAAGAAGGATGGAACTGTTGGCGAGATTCTTTTTTTCGGCGGTATCGGAGACTTTTCCGCTGATCTGTGCGCTTTGGGCAAAGGCGACGGACGGGATGAAGGCCATGCCACCACAGATCAGTCCTAACAGAACACAGGCAATTAGTTTGGGC
>Ga0335085_10000477_pt1 | contig 113020 bp, 103 predicted proteins | sample Lox_Sample_45_FD_206712 | JGI IMG/M metagenome (GOLD analysis project Ga0335085, IMG submission 206712) | Soil microbial communities from Loxahatchee National Wildlife Refuge, Florida, United States - Lox_Sample_4.5 | ecosystem: Environmental > Terrestrial > Soil > Wetlands | place: USA...
AGCTGCGGCCGCGCGGCGTATGGGACTTTGCCATGGCCTCGCTGGCGATGAGCGTGCAGATGCAGGGCAACACCATCGAGGATGCGCGCGTGGTGTTTGGCGGGATTGCGGGCAAGCCCTGGCGCGAAACGGCGATAGAAGGTTATCTGAAGGGCAAGACGCTGAACACGGACCTGACGCGCGGGGCATTGGCCGCTGCGCTGACGAACGCGGCACCGCTGAAATACAATGCCACGAAAATCGACATGGCCAAGGGCCTGTTGGCTTCCGGCATCGCCAAGCTGGCCAGCGCCTGAATTTTCGCGGGAGCGCCGGCGGCGAGCCCGCTCACAATGCGTCAACTCGTTTGGAGCGAAGAGTCGGGCCTGCTGGGTTGTTCCGATTGCAACTGGGTGTTCCGGCCGCCGCGTCCTCCAGTAGATCAAAATCCGGAAGATATGGCGCGGGAGTTTCTTTTGCGACGCGATGAAGCCTTCGCCCGGCATGTGTGCGTCGATCATCCAAAGCGGCAAAAAGCAAATTCCCCGAAGTCCACAGGCTGAACGTTCACCCGTACTCGACGATGAGCGGGTTGTGACGCTCTTCTCGCCCGGCGGGACCTCAGCGAAGCGGTTGTGGGCGCAGAGGCGGCGCTGCGTTAGTGCGCGGCCTGCGGCTTTGCGGCGGTGGGAGCGGCTTTCGCGGCGGGCGTGCTGAACTGCACGGTATCCGCGACGAGCTTGCCTTCCGTAGGCTCCTTGGCGTGGATCACGACGCGATCGCCAACGTTCAGATCCGATAATTTAGCGGAACTCTTATTCTTACTGAACGTGGTCTGAGGCACAACGGCTACGGTCACCAGCCCATTGGCGCCCGTCTTCACCGTGATGGAGTCCTTGGCCACGCTGGCCACTGTGCCCATCACGTGTTCCTCGTCTCCGTGAGCCAGAAGGGCGGCGGGGATCACCGCAATACAGAAAACCAGAAGCAAAAGTTGGGCTTTCATCTCTTTGGTCCTCTGATCGATTCTAAGCTTTGGAGAGCCGTATGTCATTTCCAGAGGAATTGGGCGTTGTGCGTCTGGACGACGCCGTCAGGAACGCGCGCGTTGCCAGCGGCCTAGTGGTTGGGAATCTCCACGGCCGCGGTAATCACGGAGAGCCACAGGAGGATTTCCGTGAGAGCTGCGAGCTTGGCGATTCCCGGAGCGTCAATCGTTTGTCCCCAAACGCGCGCTTTGCGCTGCACGAAAATGTGCCACAGGAGAGCTAAGGGAACGAACATGCCCAGCTTCCACTGAAAGGCGATGTTTTCGATAAACGCGGTGGCGATTCCCGAGAAGAGCATGAACCCGCCCGTGAGCACGATGGCGAAGCCGATCCAGTTCCATACGAAGAGATCTTGCGCCACTTGCGCCGGGGTAGCTTTGCGATTGCCAATTCCGAGCAGGCGCAAATCCAGGGCGAAGTTAGTTCCGAGCCAAAGCGAGAGTCCCGTGAAATGGGTGAGCTGAACCACCGGATATGCCCAGATGGATTCGCGCGTCATCACGCCCCACGGAGTAGCCTCGCACCATTTCGCGAATGCAACGACGATGTCATGCATAGACTCGATCCTCCGCGCGTCTCAGGTGCGCAATTATCCGAGCCCTTCCAGCGCCGGAATTTCCGAGGCTGAAAGGATGGTGATAATCCACAACACAAGGGAGATCAGCGCAATGATCTTGGCCGCCTTGGGAATTTCGGGAGACTGCGACCATTTGGGAACTTCCCGCTGAACGATCAAGGCGAACACCACCGACGTTGCGATCAGCGCCAACTTGACATGGAAGACTCGCGACGGCGCCCAATCGCCGGCGTCGGTTGCAAACATCAGGAAGCCGGAAATTATGGCCAGCGTGAATGCGATCCACGCCCAGGGGAAAAGCTGCTTAGCGAGCTCCCCAGCGTTCCGCTTCTTTGCGGCAAGGCCCATGACCCGCAAATCTACCAGGGCCACCGAGCCGACGCACCAGAAGATGCCGAGATAATGTGCTACAGAAACGGTTACATACATCCAGCCCGTGCTGCCGAGAGTTTTGATCCAACCTACCTGCTCCAGCGCCTCCCACATATTGGGCTCCCTTCCACTGACACTTTCTGATTTCTGCCGGTTGATACTGCGCCGCGAGCGCTCCCTTTTGCGTCATGCGTGCGGCAAATAAGCTAATTCTGCCCTAACTAGGCAGGGATCATATATAGCTTGCATAGCTCGGAGTGTTAAATCGGTGCAAAAAAGTTCAGGAGAAAAGCAGGCTAATGGTGATGCCCCGTCGGCGATGGCGGCGGCTCACTGCCGTTCAGGAATTTCTCTTCCTGCTCTTCCTCGGCGCGATCCTCGTCGGTTCTAGGATTGAAGTTTTTCATTTCGTCCAGTTCTTCCGAAGTGATCTGCGGAAGATGGCGGATGAAGAGGACAAGCTTCCAACTCTCGGCGTCGTTGGTGCCGAGATCCTTGTCCTGCGCGGGTCCCGTGGGGCCAAAGGCAGGCATGCCGCTCAAGCGCACTCCATTTTCGATGGTGTAATAAAGTTCGCCATCGCTCTTGTGCTGTGTTTCGGAGGTGCGCATATCGGGAGGCTTGGGATAAAGACCGCGTCCGAAAAGAGTGTCTCCGCTGCCGTCATTGCCATGGCAGCTCGCGCAGTGGTCGGCGAAATGCGCTTCAGCTTCGTGAAGATTCTCGGACGTGGCGGGATAGGGATTCTTCATCGCGTAGATCGCCGGGACGGCGAGTCTCCTGGCGATTCGCGCCGCGAAGGCTTCGGCCCAGGAAGGATTCTCACGGGCGCTGAAGCCGCCCCGAATCAAGATGCCTATGTAGACGCCGCCGGCTACGACGAGGACGATCAGAACTGCGAGGGCGGCTTTCCACGGCTTCATGCTGTCTCCTAGCGGACCTCCGCCGCTGCTCCCGAGAACTTAGCAAGCGAGATAACGGCGCGGCCTAAACGCCGGAGCGTCAACCGCAACCGCCTAAGCGTACCGCTGAGAGAGATAATTTCAAGCGCTTGGCGCACGAATGCCAACGGCAATGAGCTAAGCGAGAGTGGAGATTATGCCGTAACGCGGGTCATTAAGCCGTACAGCGCCAGGCCTAAGCCGCCGAGAAACATGATCGGCGTGAGATAGAGAGTGATCGGCGGAACGGCAAACGGAAGATTCAAAGTCCCGCTATGCTCGAGAACGTAATGAACCACAACGGCCAGCAGCATGTACAGAAGTCCACGGAGGATTTGGCTATGCTCATTTCCGCGCGATACGACTACCGCGGGAGCGACGCGCACCTGCGGAAGAACCTCGCGGCAATGAGGGCAGTGCGTCGTATTCGTTAAGACAGGCTTGCCGCAATAGGCGCATTGTCGCGCCGCTTTTCGAGGATTGCTCATACTCGTCTGCCCGAGCGGATTCCCACTCTGCGTCAATAAAGTTTGACGATTTGCCCTGGTTTCGTCAATGCGGCGGGGGTACTTAGGCGCCGGTGGCCTGCCGTAGAAGTAACGGTCCGCAAGCCCTCTTTTGGCCCTCCTCTGATTCGTGCCGCACCTTTTCTGGCATGCCTTCGCTTGGCGATTCCCTCGGCGGTTTAAGGGCAGAAGTGTAGCCGTCGTTTACACCAGACAGAGTTTGGACAGCGGGGTAATTTCTACACACGGTTACTTGCGCCTATCTATTGTATTTGCAGTGAGATAGCTGGCATTAGATTGGTCCGGGCCCTGCTTTATCTATCGCCGAGGACAATGACAATGATCATCGAATGCATCCTGATCAGCTCTTCGCTCTGCAACGCGGTGGCGGCCAAGCCCAAGCACACCGACGTGCTCCCGAAGAGGCAGAACGCCATCGTCTCGATGCTGAAAGACCGACCGGTGATGGCGCTGGCGGCGTTGGACCTCACGGCGAAAACGATGGACTACCGCCAGACCGAACAGGATTTCCGGACGGGTGGATTTCAGGAGCAGAACGCGGTGCTCCGCCCGATGCTGGGCCACCCGGTGGCGATGGCGGCTTATGGAACGGCCTACGCGATGGGCGCGGCCTTCCTGGGACACAAGATGCGCACGTCACGCTACAGCATCGTGCGCAAGCTCTGGTGGTTGCCGCAGGTTTACAGCATCGAGCAGAACGCTTATGGATACACCTATACGCGCGCGCACTACCGGCGCTGACAGGCGGCGTGAGAGAAATGCGCGGCTGCCCGCGGGTCAAATTCAGCGAAAGGACGTAAACAATGATGGGACAAATTCCTGAGGGACAGCAAAGCGAGGCCTTGAAGATCCCGCTGAACGCCGGCGAGGAACAATTCGAGAACGGCACGGCATTGGCGACCATCTGCGTTTACGGGTATGGTCCGACCAAGAGCCCGTTTTACGAAGAAGCGCAAACGGTGAGAGCGAATTCCGAGGGAGGTCTGCTGATTCTGGGCGCTCCCGTGAGCTGTGGTCAAAAGCTGCTGCTCATTAACGGCAGGGGATCGAATCCCGTGGAGGCCCAGATCGTGAATACACGCACTCTGGGCGCGCAGATGTGCGAAGTGGAGGTCGCTTTTCCTTTTCCGCAACCGGAGTTTTGGCGGCCCCTGCGCGGAAGCGCGAAGAAGAAGGATGTGGAGAAGCGGCGCTTTCCGCGAGTGACTTTGCCGAGGGGGATGAGCATTGCCTGGAAAGGGAAAGAGCGTCACAATATTGCGCGCGTCAAGTCGATTAGTCTGGGCGGCCTTTTCATCGAGGAGACGGAGCCGGTTCGGGTCGGCGATACGATACAAGTGCAATTCGACATTCCCGGCGGCGCCATCCATGCTAAGGCTGTGGTCCGGCGTTCGACCAAGGGCCAAGGAATGGGAATTGAGTTCACGGAACTGCCGGCGGGCGCTCGGGCGGCCCTGCACAAGCTTCTGCAGAAGTTGCTTGGAGACGTGCACACGAAACGATAGGAGCGGTTCTATTTTTTCTGGCGGAAGATCAGGCGGCGGATATCCGGCCAGAACTCCTTCGCCAGGTTGTTCAGCGCCGCGGATTCGATCTGCGCTCCCCAATTGATCGCCGTCTGGCGCGCTCCGCGTTCCTCAGCGGGGTAGTAGGCATTAGACAATCCCGCTTCCAGCGCGTTTCCTCCAATTTCGGACCAGTTAAAGCTTGTGCCGCCGGAATCGGTCTTGGTGAGCACCACGCGAGATAGAGCATAAAACATGCGGAGAGGGACGTTTCCATGTTCCAGCGTGTAATAGCGGGGATCCTCTCGACTGACCCAGGGCACAATGGCTTCCGTGAAATACGTTCCCGAGACCCCATCGACGAAATTATGCCAATAGTAACGTCCGTATCCGGCCATGCCTTGACCGAACTCGGGATAATCCTTCAAGCCGAACTCTTGCCCGGCAATAATTCCGGTCCAAACGAACGCGGAGTAATCGAAGCTGTCCTCTGTTGCAAGCCAAAACTTGCCCTTGGCTGAGAGACTCGGCAAATTTGTATTGGCGCTCACAGCGCCAAAGTTGGGGACGATCCACAGCATTCGGCTTGTCTGCTTGCCTTTCGATTCATCTTTGGATTGCGGAGCGCAAGGATCCTTCGGAGCTCCGTCTGCCTTCTTGTCCGCGGTTCCCTTGTCCGGCTGTGATTCTTGTGAGGGTGAAGAGCTTTCCGCCTGCTTGCAGGTTCCGTCAGTGGCGTGACTCTCGGCTGCGCCGGGCCCCTGTGCCCGGAGGGAACCGGACGACAAGGAAGCGGCCCAGAACAGCGCCGTGGCGATTATCGTTGCACTCTTCATATTGCCTTTCTGAGGGTTCGATGCGGGCTGGCGGTGCTGCAGACGGTTCGAGCCACACTGATTATACCCTTCACGCTAGGACTCGGGAACCAAAGTGCCTTCCTATCAATACACGCGGACTCTCAAACATGTTGACTCCTGGGTCCTACCTTATCCCGTATCCAATTCAAATCCGGTGGGAAGTATCGAATTGCCAAGCTGAAGGGAGTAAGATTGATACAACGCATTTTCCGGAGGCTTGGGATGAAGCGCTACATTTTTGTGGTGGTACTTGCTTTGGTTGGCTTTGCGCCTCTTCTGGCGCAGGTGCCCAAGGGTTGGATGCTGCGAACCGATCGCAGCACAAGCGCCGCGGACCCGGACGCCCCGGGCGCCATTAAGCTTGTTCCTACGGCGGCAGGTTTCCATGCCATCACTCCGCAGGCTGCCGTCTTCTGGAATCCGGCCGATACCGCCAGCGGCAATTACGCGCTGAAAGCGACATTCACGCTCAACAAATCGACCGGTTACCTGGAGTATTACGGCCTGATTTTCGGAGGGAGCAATCTGGAGGGCGCGGGGCAGGATTATCTCTATTTCGTGATCACCGACGATGGGACCTGGCTGATCAAGCGCAGAAACGGTTCAGGTACCGACGAACTTTCGCCGAAGAGTCCCAGTCCGGCTGTGAAAAAGCCGGACGCCAGCGGGATGTGTACAAACACGCTGGAAGTGCGCGTGATGAGCAGCAAGATCGACTTCGTGATCAACGGAACCGTGGTACACAGCCTGCCGAAGACGGGGTCCGCGGCAAAAACAGACGGAATCTACGGCTTGCGGATCAACCACCATCTCGATGTGCAGGTGGATGGATTCGCCGTCTCGAAACTGTAGGCTGACGCCCAGCGCCTAGAAAAGCCAGGTTCGGGGAAAGCGGCGCTTGAGCAGGCCGTCCAGGCCAAGAGAGCGCCCTGCCGAGGCTGAGACAAAGATCAAGTGGAGCAGAATCAGCACGCGATTGTAGTTGACCGTACCTCCGCCGGCGGCGTAGGCAACTGAAAAGAGAATATTGAAGTTGTAGAAAGCGCCGAAGAGCGACGAAATCCTCACGAGCAAGCCGATTACCAGAGAGATTCCAATCGAGAGTTCGCCTGCGATCACCAGGTAGGTAAAAAAATGCCCGTGCGGGATTACGAAGCCCTCGACGAAGGCGCGATGCCATCCTAACGGGTCCTTCTGTACGCCGTTGAGCAATTGCTGAGGCAGCGCTTGGCCGTTCACGAAGCGTCCCGAGACCTTTGGCCAGGCGACCAACAGAAATAAACAGCCCACGAGAATACGCAGGAGCGCCAGATAACCGAGGTAAGTGCTCTGCTTGAAATTGGCTGTTAGGGACATTTTTGTGAAGACGTTCCGAGAGGCGGATAGCGTTTTCTCGCTCGTACCTCACCAAGCGAGAACGCAGCACCGGAACGAGCGGCGCGATGATAGCAGGGAATTCCGAACGCGCCTACAGAGTTGGCGCTTGACAGAAAAATGGCTGGGCACAGAGAATGCAGTCGCGCCACAGCCTGAGGAATATTCGCGGTTAGGCTAATCTCGCGGCATTCGGAGGAAAAAATCGTGCTGCCTACCGAGCGGATTGCATATTCACCCATTCCGGAGCGGCCGCGGCTGGCATTGCCGGGCGGCGCAAGACTTGCGGTCTGGGTCATCGTGAATATCGAGGAGTGGAATCCTCGCGAGGCGATGCCGCGGACGGTGCTCACGCCACCGGCGGGCGGTTCGCCGATGCCGGACATTCCCAACTGGGCTTGGCATGAATACGGAAATCGCGTGGGCTTCTGGCGCATGCTCGAAGTTTTGGACCGGCTGAAGATTCGGGCGGCCGTAGCCATCAACGGCGCAGCGATCCATGCTTATGAGCCGATCTCTCGCGCGGCCCTGGAACGAGGATGGGAGTTCATCGGCCACGGCTTCGGCCAGAAGAACATGCAGAAAGTCGAGGACGAACGGGCCGACATCGCCAAGACAACCGCCGTGATCCGCGAATTTACCGGACGCCGGCCGCGGGGATGGCTTGGGCCGGGCCTCACGGAGACTTGGGATACTCCGGACATTTTGGCCGAGGAAGGTTACGAGTACGTTTGCGATTGGGTGCTGGACGATCAGCCCGTCTTGCTCAAAACTCGGACCGGCAGCATCGTCAGCGTGCCGTACACACAAGAGTGCAACGACGTCGCTATGATGCTGATTCAGCACCATACCGCAGCGGAGTATAAGAGCCGGGCCATCGATCAATTCGAGCAGTTGTACGCGGATGCGCAGCAGTCGGCGCGAATTATGGCGCTAGTCATCCATCCTTATATTATGGGCGCGCCACACCGGCTGCGATATTTCCGGGAGGCGCTCGAGCACATCCACTCCCGCCCCAACGTGTTGTTTTGGACCGGCGAGCAGATTCTGGAGTGGTTCACTAGTACTTCGAGATCGGCCGAGGAAAAACAAGCCGCCGGATCCAGATAAGAGGCGAAGAAACGGATTCTTTTCCAACGACTGCGCAGCGGGCCGACCCCGCGCAACAGGCTGCGGGTTCGCGCGGGCTCGGGCTGGCCATGTGCGGCGTGGCGTTTGGCTCTTACGTAATCAACGCCATGGATCGGCAACTGTTTCCGCTGCTGGCTCCCGATGTGCGACGGGAATATGGCTTCTCTCTCGCCGGCATCGGCCTTCTTTCCACAATTTTTACCCTGGGGATGGCCCTGGCTGGAATGCCGACCGGATTGCTCCTGGCGCGCTTCTCGCGTAAGGCCGTTCTGCAGGCGGGAATCGCCATTTTTTCCGCTGGAACGGCGCTAACCGTCATCTCCTCGGGATTTCTTGACATGCTCATTTACCGCGCGGCGACGGGCATCGGTGAGGCCATGCAACTCACCGTGCTGGTGGCTATTGCCGCGAACTACTTTGCGCAAAACCGCGCCGTGGCCCTCGGTGCGCTGAACGTTTCCTTCGCCATAGGCGCGGCGCTCGGGCCGGTTCTGGGCGGATCTCTCCTGGGCAGATTCGGGACCTGGCGTGTGCCTGTGATCGTCTTCGCTTCTTTCGGCGTGTTGGCCATCGGCCTGATCAGAGTTGTGATACGTCCGTCGTTCAGCGAAGGCTCTTCTCAATCGGAGGAAGCCGCCGAATCCGGCGGCGCGGTATCGCTGTGGAATAGGAACACAGTTTTGCTGACGCTGATGAGTGCCGCCGGCGGGCTGGTGATTTATGGCTATCTGGGAATGTATCCGACGTTTCTCCGCGAAGGATTGCACTATTCCCCCGCGGCGGCCGGAACGGTGATGGGCGGATTTGGGCTGGGGGCGCTGGCCTCGTTAGCGGGCGGATGGATCGGCGACCGCGTCTCACCGCGCATCGTGCTTGGCGCAGCTTTTTTTTGCGCCGCGGGTGTAGGCTATCTGCTTTTCCGTGGCCCGCCGGCATTGTGGAGCCAGCTGTTTTTGTCTTTCGCGTGGGGCAGCATCACCAGCGGCACGATTTTCGTAAACCTGGCTGGCTATCACGTAAAGGCGGTGCGGAGAGCGCTGTTCGACCGGGCTGCCGGAATTTTTGTGACCAGCCTTTACGGCTCTGCAGTGGGCGCCGGCTACCTGATGGGCTGGATCGCCTCGCATGGCAGTTGGGTAATCGCAGGGGAGACGCAGCTAAGCGTGCTTTCGATCATTGCCGGAGGTCTTGCGCTGGCGCTGCAACCTGACAAAATGGCGCTGTAGCGAGACAGAGGGCCGACGCAAATAGGAACTGCGCTTCCGCTCGGCGCGCATGATAGAATTCCGGCAGCTTAGCCATCGTAGGTTCCCGTGGAATGAAAATGCGTGTGACGGCTTCAGCAGGCGCGAGCCGTTTGAGAAACTGAGTTCTGATCTGAGAGACGAAAGGACTTTGGAATGCGAAAAGGTTATATCGTTGCGATCGTTGTGCTCGCTGCCGCGGCATTTTCACCGTATGCGCGAACTCAAAACGCCCCGGCAAATGGCTACGGGCAAGGAAATCAGACGCCTTCCTCGCCCGGCCTCGTGCTCCTCGACGGATGGGGCCGGCCGGTGACGGATGTGCTGAAGCCTGGAGAGAAGCCGGCGCCGGCTCCGCGGCACGACATTTCGGGCACTTGGGAACCGGCGCGCGGGCCGGGCGACGGAATTCAGGCCAATGGCCCGCGCGATATGCCCTACGACGGCAAGCCCCAACACGATCCGCCGTACACGCCTTTGGGACTGCAAACATTGCACGCCCATAAGGCGCTTTTCGGATATGCCGCCGTTCTCGAGTCGCTGAGCAATGACCCGAGAAATATGTGTGATCCGCTGGGCTTCCCGCGCGCCGATTTCTACCAGGTTCGTCACACGCAAATCATGCAGGACGACCGCAAGGTGGTGATCCTGTATGAATTCGAAAAGAGATGGCGTGTGATTTGGACCGACGGCCGCGAGCTGCCCAAAGAAATTCCGCAGCCCCGCTACTACGGCTATTCGGTAGGGAAGTGGGTCGACGACAATACTCTGGTGGTGAACACGATTGGAACCGAGGGAGACGAGAAGGTCTGGCTCGATGAAACCGGCCGTCCCGCCAGCGATGCCATGCACGTGGAGGAGCGCTTTCAGCGCGTAAACAAGAACCAACTGGAGCTGACCGTTACCGTCGACGATCCTAAGATGTATACCAAGCCCTGGGTGGCGCTGAACAAATTCCCCATGCGGCTGCAATCGCCCGACTATGACGTAACCGAAATGATGTGCATACCTTCGGAAGAGTCACAGTACTACAAGGATTATGGCGATCAGGCCAGCGGCGTGGAGAGTAAGCAAAGCAAATAGCCGGAATGTTGGTTGTGGGAGTTCGGGAAGCATTGACTGGGGTTAAAATTAGAGGTAGGTTTTGCAGAGCATTGATAGGGAGGCCGAGCGTGAAAGCCAGAATCTCCATCGTTTTTGCGTTAGCCATCGCTGTTCTAGTCGTTTCGCCCGCGTTGTTCGCTCATCATGGGAATGCTGCCTACGATACCGGCAAGAGAGTCACCTTGAAGGGCACCGTCACGGATTGGGTGTGGGCCAACCCGCATTGCTGGCTGAAGTTTGACGTAAAGGACGATAAAGGCAACGTAGCGCATTGGGTGGCGGAGACCAACAATGCCCCCGATATGATGGAAAAGGGCTGGACCATGCACTCGTTCAAGCCGGGCGATGAAGTTTCCGTTACCGTCGAACCGGTGAAGAATGGCAATCCCGTCGGGCGTGTCATTCAGGTCGTGCTTCCGAACGGCCAGACGCTGGGGATGGCCTACCTGCGTACAGGCCAAGATCACTAGTTGGGAAATAAAGAGGCGGAGCCTCAAGCCGGGGATTCCCTTTTCGTAGCAACCTCTCTATCGGCCGAAGTTCTACCGAATCGCGGCGCGTCCGCGCCGCTGCAGGCGAATCCACGTTTGTGCGTGGACCGTCGTTCTGGTGTGCGTGAATACGCCGCGAAGTAGATGCTATCCGCGCTCTTTTCCCCTGTACATAACTCTTGACAATCAAGCGTCCTTGATGATACGAACGCGCCAGTTTGGCCTGGGTGTCAAGTCTGAATGTGTCGGGGACTAAAAAGCAGCCAAGGAGGTACCTCCGTGAAAACGCCTAGGGGTGTGCCACTCTTAGTGGCATTCATTGTGTTGGCGTTCAGCGCCTCGGGATGGTCCCAGGGCAACTTGGGCAGCATTGTGGGAATTGTGACAGATCAAACCGGCGCCGCCGTAGCAGGCGCAACGGTGACCGTCCTTGACGTAGCAAGAGGCGTCACGCGAACCTTGATGACCGATAGCGGAGGCCAGTATCTGGCCACCAACTTGATCCCCGGCCAATATACGGTAACCGCCCTGGCGGCGGGATTCGAGCAGTTCAGGCGGGAAAACATAACCCTGCTCGTCGGCCAGGAGGTCCGCGTCGACGTTCATCTCTCTCTGGGAGCACAAACGCAGACGGTCACGGTGAGCGAAGCCGCTCCCCAAATCGTCACGACCAACGCCACGCTAGGCGGGGTGATCGAAAACCAGGTTCTCGGTGAGCTGCCGGTCAACGGCCGCAACTTCCTGCACCTGTTGCAGGCCGTGCCCGGCGTGCAGATGAAGCCGGGGGGCGGACCCAACTCTTACGTGGCTTTTGGGCAGCGCAATTCGGGCAACGATATCATGGTGGACGGCCTGTACAGCGTTAACCCCGATACCGGGAATAGCGCCATGATGGGCGGCAACTCGGGCTCGGGTGGACCGGAGCAGGCCAATAACCTTGACATCGACGCCATTCAAGAGATCAACGTGATGCAGAACCCTAAGGCGGAATACGGACCCCGCCCGGGCATGTACGTAAACATGGGATTGAAGTCGGGCACCAACAACCTGCACGGAATCCTCTTTTCTGACGGGCGGGATCAGGCGCTGGAGGCCAAGAATCCTTTTCTCACCGCCAAGCAGCCGATCAGCATCACCCAGTGGGGCGTGAGCGTGGGCGGCCCTATCAAGAAAGATAAGCTGTTTTTCTTTGGGGATTACGAGAGGGACGATTTCTCGGTTACGGCGCCGAAGGCTACGGCGATTCCGACCACGGCCAGCGGGCTGGGAGCGGGCAACAGCTTCCCGGACGCCATCGCAGCGATGAACGCAGCTCACGCGAGTAACGTGGCAAACCCATTGCCGAATCAGCTCAGCTTGAACCTGGCAGGGTGCACGAGCGCCGGCGTCTGCGACGCGAGCAAGGGGCTGTTCGGCAACACCGCAAATACCATCAATGGAGTCGCAGCCTTTCCGGTGGCCAATACTTCGAACAATGTGATCGGCAAGATTGATTACACCCCGGGCGAGAAGCACTCCATTCATGGCGAATATATGTTCGGCCAAGGCAATCCCACGGCGCAAAACGGAATACGCATCCAGCCGTACTGGAGAGGCTTCTACCATATACGAACCCAAATGGTCCGGGCGGCCTGGGTTTACACCCCGAGCTCCTCCTGGGTGAATGAGGCGCGGTTCGGATATGACCGCATCATTCGGACCGCAGACGCCGGCGACTGCTATCCGTCATTTAATCCTCCCGACTATGCGGCCCTGGGCTTTGAAACCGGCACGGGAGCGTGCGGGTTCCCCAACGTGACGATTACCGGCTTCACGGCTCTGGGCTCCAACCTCGGGTCCTTTAACCCTATCCATTACTATAGCGGTCTAGATGAGGCTACGCACACATTCGGCAAACACGTCCTGAAGTTCGGAACAGGAGTGCGTTTCTCGAATTTCGATGGCAGCAGCCCCAACAATCTCAGACCCACGATTACGTTTAATAAGGTGGCTGCGCCGAATCTAACCGCTTTGGAGGCTTTCTTGGCGGGCATACCGAGTTCCAGCTCGACTGCCAATTCCGTCGGGGTTGGGAGCACTCTACAGGACCTGTCGTGGCAGAGCTACTTTGTTTTCGCCCAGGATGACTGGCGGATCACTCACACATTCACTTTGAATCTCGGGCTACGGTGGGATTATGAGGCGCCCATGACGGACGCGAATAACAACGGCGGTGGTTTTGACCCCACCACGCAGAGCGGACTTTTCCAACAGACTGCTTCACGGTCCCTGTGGAATCCTCCCAAGGGCAATTGGGGACCTCGCCTCGGGGGGGCCTGGGACGTGAACGGGAACGGCAAGACCGTGGTCCGGGCAGGTGGCGGCGTTTTCTACAACCCGTTCACCGTGGCAATGATCGATAGCGAAGAACTGGTCTACGCGGTGCCGACCGGAGGGACCCTATTTCTGGCGGATGGGTCGACCATCAAAGGCCCGGGCACCCTGCAGAATGGCACGATTACTGGCTCGTCACTGGCGACTCTGATTCAAAACAACTGGGCCGTGAATAACCCAATCTTGGGGAATCTGCCCACCACGGCGACTATCCAATGCGGCAATGGCTTGAAGCCCACGAATCCGCTGCTAACGGCGACGAACCCGTCTCCGTGCTCTCTGGGCACAGTTGACCCGAATATTCGGCCGGCGATTGTAGGAGAGTGGAACATTGGCGTGGAGCGAGCCTTCACCAATACCATCGCGCTCGACGTCAACTACGCGGGCAGTCACGGGGATTGGGGACAGGGCGCTCTCGACCCCAATCAACCCACGCCCGGCGTGACAGCGGGTGAACAGCAGAGGCGGCCCTACTACAGCCAGTTCCCCTACTTGAGCCAAGTCCTTGTAGAAGGAGCCAACGATCCTTCCAATTACAACGCGCTGCAAACCCGCTTGACCAAGACGGCGTCGCACGGGCTGACTCTGACCGCCGGTTATACCTGGAGTCACAACCTAACTATTCATGGGCTGGACGGTCAGGCCAGCCCGAAGAACGTGATGGATAGCACCCATCCGTACCTGGACTACGGCAACAGCGACTACGATTACCGCCACCGATTCACGATGACGGGAACCTATCTGATTCCGGGAAGAAATGCCCCGCTGCAACTTCTAAAAGGTTGGCAGCTGAGCTCCTCCCTGGACGTTCTCAGCGGGCTTCCCATCAAAGGGGCGGATACCACCTCCGACCTGAGCGGGACCGGCGAAAAAGCGGACAAATGGGATATCTCGGGGAACCCGGCAGATTTCACGGCGGGCACCCCGGCCATGCTGCCCTGCTACGGCATCGCCGGAAGCGTGTTTGGGACGACAGCGGGCTGCACATCGGTGCCAGTTGGGAGCACCGCAGGACTCGTGGATCCGGCGGCGATTGCAGCCGCCAAAGTCGCGAATATGCCCCAGCCCTGCCTCAACCTGGCCAAGAGCTTGCCGACCAATCCCAGCGTGCCTACCTCGGACCCGAACTTCAATGGGCTGGCGGCGCTAGGCAACTACGGTTGTTATATGGCGGGAAACAGCGTGATCCTTGCGCCGGCTCAGGGAACGTACGGAAATATGGATTTCAACGTTCTTCGCGGTCAATGGCTGAGAGTCTGGGACTTGGCCGTGGTCAAGAATTTCACGGTAAAGGAACACGTGAACGTCCAATTCCGCGCGGAGTTCTTTAACGTCATCAACGCCGTCAATTACTCGGGGCAGACGGGCTCCAACCCTGCCTCACCCTCGACATTCGGAGCGTCCACCGGCACCCCGGAGATCATCAGCAACGCGCCGGTGTTCGGGACGGGCGGGCCGCGCAAGATTAATTTTGGGGCCAAGATTACTTTCTAGTTCAGCGGCCGCCTTCGGGCTTGGTGGAAAATAGAGTCTTACGCATTCGCGGCCCGTTCTAATTGACGTTCTGATCCCGACGGGTGGGCAGTTCGCAATCCTTGTGCAGGACTGCCCGCCCGCTCCATGATGAATCCGTTTGAGTTTCCCCTCTTGCGTCGTGCCGCAGCTTTGCGTAAATGCGTCGCAAAATCGTGAGGCTCTCTTTCCCCTGTGCTTATCAATGCAGCTTGGCGGAGCTTCGGCATAAAAATGTGAGCTTTCTAGTTGATCTTTTGGTCGAAAGAGTGTAATTGACGGGCCACACGTTTTGGGGGCTTCCTTACAAACAGGTTTGTAACGAAAGGATGTGGCTCATGAATTCCTCATTTGTGAGTTGCCGCACGCGCCTGTGGAAGCAGATAAAAAAAGCGGTGCAGGGGCTGGGATTCACGATCGCATTTTGCCTGGCCTGCCTGCCTTTGTCTGCGCAAACCAGCCAGGGCACCATACAGGGCGGAGTTTTTGATCAGAGCGGAGGCGCCGTCGCCGGCGCGACGGTGAGCGTCATCGATGTGGCCAGAGGCGTCACCCGTGCCCTGACTGCGGACGGCGCCGGACAGTACGTGGCGGTGGGCCTGACGCCTGGGACATATACAGTCCGCGCTGAAGCTAAAGGTTTTCGCAATGTGGAGCATAGCGGGGTGCTGCTGGAAGTTGGGCAGACGGTTCGTGTGGATTTGGTGGTGCAGCCCGGCGAGCAGACTCAGACGATCACTGTGACGGGAGAGATACCCGCGGTAGATACCACCGACGCCACACTGGGCGGCACAGTTACGAACCGGTCGATCATGGAATTGCCGCTGAACGGCCGTAACTTCGAGCGCTTGCTCGACCTGCGCCCAGGAACCGTGAGTACGCCGGGCGCCGGCACGGGCAGCGCGAACTCCAACGGCCGGCGCATCCAGAACAACACATTTCGGGTGGAGGGGATCATTCAGATCGTCAACACCACCGGCTCAACGATCATGAATCAATTCTACCGAGGCGGAGACTCGGGAAGCCTGTTACCTATCGACGCCATACAGGAATTCAGCGCTTCCTATAACTCCAAAGCGGAAGCCGGATTCCGGGACGGCTCGGTGGTGAACGTGGGGATCAAGTCCGGCACCAACAGCATTCACGGCACGGCTTACGCGTTTGGCCGCGATGCCAGCGCCACGGATGCGTCCAACTTCTTCACCGGGCAGGTCACTCCCGCAAACCTGGAGCAGTTTGGGGCGACTGCCGGCGGGCCGATCATCAAAGACAAGCTCTTTTGGTTTGCGAATTTCGAATTAGTGCGTGACACGACAGGAAACACGGGAACCACGCAAGCGCCCACGTCGGTCGCGGGCGCCGGAGTGGGCAGCAGTTTCGTGGACACCTGCCGCTCTTTGGGGCCGGCAGGCATTAACCCTCTTAGCGCGCAATTGGCGGGCCTGAACCCCAACACCTGCGTGGTAAGTCCGGCGTCGCCGACGGTCGAAAATATTTTTCCATTTTTTAACAGCACCAGCACCACGTTTTTCCAGCCGGCTCCCAGCGATCTGCCGGTCAACAACGGTCTTGCCAAGGGAGACTACGCCATCAACGCCCATCATCACGTGAGCGGCTTCCTTTATATATCCAAGTCGTTCTCTCAAACGCTGAGCGCCAATCAGCTGCTGCCGGAATACTACACGGGCGGCATAAACAACGTGCAGCAGTACTCGGGAGATTGGACCTGGACTCCGAATTCGATCCTGGTGAATGACTTCAGGCTGGGCTACGTTTTCAACAGGAATCAGACCGTTGCGGGCGACGTGAACCTGAGTCAGGTCGCTCCCTGGCCGAACGGCTACGGTATGCCCACGGGCGTAACCAACCCACTGTACGGCGGGTTGCCAACGATCACGTTTAGCAACTTATCGGGAATCGTTGGGGCCGGCGCCGTGGGGACTGGCTTTCGGTCCAGCTCCGGCGGCCCTTCCGGGGACGTCGATCTCGTGGACGCCGTTTCGTACCTGCGCGGCAAGCACGCATTCAAGTACGGCTTCGAGTATGTAGACCAGATTCACGACGCAGACAACTTCACGAACGCCCAGGGATTGCTGCTTTTCTCGAACGTAACTACTTTTCTGCAGGGCTCTCCAACCAACGGATCGATCTCCATAGGCAATCCCAAGATCGTCACGCGAGCTCACTTGTTCGCGGGATTTGTGCAGGACGACTGGCGCATCAAACCCAGACTAACCTTGAATCTTGGCCTGCGTTATGAGTTCTTCACGCCCCCGGTAGAACGCTACAACGATCTCGGCAACTTCAATCCCGACGTGAGCCCGCTAACGACTCCCGCTGTGCAACAGGTAGGCCCTGGCGCACCGATTCCCCAGGAATACAAACCGGGCATCGGATATCTGTTGCCGCGCCTGGGCGTGGCCTGGGACGTCAAGGGCGACGGAAAGACCGTAGTCCGCGCAGGAGCGGGCCTGTTTACAAACAGCGAGCCCATGGAAGGTATTGTCACCAGCACCCCCTTCGGAGCGAATTTCCCCAGCATCGGCGTCAACAACAGCGGCAAGGCCGTCAACGCCAACACGTTCACGAGAGAAAGTTTGTCCACCGCCCAACTGGCTCCCAACTGGAATCTTGCGGCTAATCTGCCTGCAGGGGTTACGATATTCCCCACAACCACCCAGCCGGTACTCATTAACGGCACTACTTACACAGGCGTTACGTGTACGTATGCCGGCGAACCCGGGCTCCCGCCCGCCGCCCTATTTACCCCCGTACCCTGTCAGACTGGCGCGACGGACTCTACTTACACGCAAGCAAAGTCCGCCCAGTGGAATGTGGACATCCAGCGCGTGATCGCAGCCAACTTGACGGTTGACGTGGCTTACGTGGGCACTCACGGCTATCAGGAGCAATCCATACAGGATCTCAACCAGCCAGTGATTGGCACGGGGTGGGATACCAGCGCCGTCAGCACTTGCCTGGGAAGCAGCGCCGCCTTCTACAACAAATGCTCGCCGGATACGAAGGCGGAAGTCGCGGCCGAGCCCTACGTGGGCAAATTCCCGTACCTGAGCCAAATAGACGACGTAACCAACGGGTCGCATTCCAACTACAACGCCCTGCAGGTGACGTTGCAAGGCCGGAACTACCACGGGCTGAGCTTCCTTGCCGGCTATACCTATTCCCATACTCTGGCCATCGTGGATGGCCAGCCAACTCTGGTCACCAACGTCTTGCCATCCGATAGCTATAATCTGCGCTCGGATTATGGCAACGCCACCTACGATCTCCGGCACCGCTTCCTTTTCTCGCCGACTTACGTTTTGCCCGGGAAAAAATCGCCGGCACAAATGCTCGAGGGCTGGTCGGTAAACGCGATCCTGACTTTGCAGCCAGGGCTGCACTTCAGTGTGGCGGATTTGACCAAGACCGACTGGTTGGGGGATGGCGAAACGCTAAACTCCGGAGACGGCAACGGCTCCTACCAGTTTTGGAATTATGTGGGACCTAACAACGCCTTCTCGAAGAATGCCGCTCCGCCAACAAAGTTGACCAGCGCCGGCGCCTTGAACAATGCCACCTGCGCGGCTGATGCACAGGCGCCGTACTCCGGCAACGCGCAACTCCAGACTCTGGCCCTGGCTGCGATGGCCAACGGCGGCTGCTTCCTCTCCGGCTCCGGCGTTCTCACTCCGCCCGCTTACGGAACTCTCGGCGATGCGGGCCACGGTTTCTTTGTCGGACCAAGCTACAAAAACGTGGATTTCTCGGTCGCCAAACTCTGGAAGCTCAAGGAACGCTACAGCGCGCAGTTCCGCGTGGAGTTCTTTAACGTTCTCAACCACACCAATTTCGGAGCGCCCGGCACCGATCCTTCAAAATCCACGTTCGGTTACTCCACCGCGACGCCCGATTCGGGGAATGCAGTGCTGGGTTCGGGCGGTCCCCGGCACATTCAATTCGGATTGAAACTGACCTACTAGGAAGGGAACTACCCGCTTGCAGAAATAAAGAGCGCCCCGGAACGACCGGGGCGCTCTTGTTTCAGGATCAGTTTCAGTATCTGCTGGGCAACCAGATTGATGAAGCGGCCCAGGCGACATTTCAGGCTCTACCTGGTCTTGGCCTTTGCCTTGGCTGCCTGAGCCGCCACACTCTGTGCGTCCGTTAAATCAGACTCGTTGGTGCAATATTGCTCTTCCCAGTCGTCATTGGGGCCCGCCAGCGACCAGCGCCGCGGCGCTGAATTCCAAGGCTTGGCCAGCACCACGGGATCCTCAACGGTCACTTGGTAAGTGATGAAGTTCATGGAAGGCCGGTTGATGCGTTCGATCAGATGCTCCTGGTCGCTGGGCGCCCACCCTTGGCCTCCTCCTGCCAATCCGTCCGGTCCCGCCAGTCCGGTTATGCCCATGCCCGGGTCCAGAGCGATCGTATCGATAACCAGCGTATCCCCGTCCCAGTGCGCAACCGAATCGCCGTTGAAGCTAGGATCCGGATCTTTGTGATGAGCACGCCCGTCGGTATGTATGACGCGAATGTCCCTGGGGAATTCGATCAGCTGTACGAGCTGTCCGGGGGTCAGGATCAACTGCATGGGCCAGTTTTGCGTGATCTGCATTAAGATCGCGCTGGGAACGCCCGCCCAGTTGCAGAGATCCGCGAAACCAACTAACTTGCCCTTGCCCCGGTATTTTGCTTCCATCCCAGGCTTGAAGACGGGCGGTTCCTCCTGGACGACCTTGGGATCGAATTGCCTGCGAACATCTTTGCCAAAAAAGGTCATGTAGGTCCGCTGGAGCATTCTTCCGGCGCCGTTTGGATACCAGCGTCCAGTCAGGTCGGGATGTCCGTCCGCTGTGCGCGGCGCAGGCCCGCCCGGCGGCAGCTCTTTCACCTGTTCCAGGCCTCCGGCGATCGGCTTTGGGGCGCCTCCTTGCTGAGCGAGAGCGGGCATGTACGCCAGACACAAAACCGCCAACAGGGCTCCGGCAGCGTGACCGCTAAGCCATTTTTTCTTTTCCAGAGGTTTCATTGCTCGACTCCCCTTTTTCAAGCTCGCTGGCCACGGCCAACCGCCCGGAAATTTCCGAAATGCGTTTGCTTCTGGTGGGAATTGCCGACGGGCAGAGCGCCGTCAGTCGCTCGTCATTTTTGCGTCATGTCGGGCAAATGTTGGCGCACTTGATCGGCATTAAGATTTTCGACGTTCTGTCCCAGAACGCGCGGCACGCCGTCGGTCATCTCCAGGAGTTCCACTTCTCCCTTGTACTTCGGTCCTCCAGCCTTACTGGGGCATGCCCGGAAGGCCACGGGCTTTCCCAGCCCGGCAAGGAAATCCTCTTTCGTACTGCCGGCGCGCTTCAAGCTATTGGGGGAGATGGTTTCAAAACTCCAGGAAGCTACCTTCCCGCTGGCTTCTTTGACGTCGATATGCACGTACGCGTGCGGATTCTGCCAATCGATGGCCGTCAGGGTGCCTTGCATATCGAAGCACCTCGTCGGGTCGAACTCCACGGTGAATCCGTGATGCGCAAAGGCGGGAGTCACCAAAATAAGCGATGCCAGGATCGCCGTCAGAAAGGCGGAGCGCTTGGCTCTCATGGATGCGATTTCTCCTTGGGAAACAGCTTCAGCCCCAGTCTCAAATTACCGCTGCTTATAATGCCCCAGCGCTCCCGTGTCAAGGCCGATTCCTCCGTCGCCGTAAAACCATCGTTGGCGTCGGTTTGAGTCCACCTTAGGAGTGGGAATGATCTGCACGAAGTATAGTGAGAATGTTTTCCAAGCGAATTCGTGCTGTTTGCTGGAGCTTACGACGGATGCACTCTCTGCCACGAGGGTGCAGAGAAGGCCATCCGGGTGGCCCATCCTTAAAAGCCGTCTTCCCCAAAACCCGGAAACGTCCCGTCGCCACCAAAGGGCATCAGACCGCTCTCCCAATCGTACATCCCTGGGGGCGGAACGTTGTATGCCGCCAAACTCGCCTGCCGATCCCTCTTTTGGACCCACCGATCCCAGTCGTCCAATTGAATGTTGTCTCTCACCTGGAAATCCGCGCGCACGCTGTAATCGCAAGCCAGCGCCTGATTTTTTCGCAATGGCTGGGATTGACTGGAATCCGCCGCCTGAACGCGACCCTTAAAAACCTCGACACGCAGGTGGCCGTGGCTCAAATCCGCTCGGAATTCAGACTTGCCATGTGGCACGAGGCTGGCGCCGGATGCAGTGAGAACATATTCATCGTGCCGCTGGGGGATGATGTTAACGGTGGTAAAGCCTACAGCAAGTTTCAGATGGTTGATGTAGCCGCCGTCCGGACCGATGCCCATTTGGATGAAGTCAACGCGAGAGAGCTCGCCGAGGCGGAGCGTGGACCCGTTTTCAAACTGCACCTCGACGACGCTGTGCTTCGCCGTGGCAATGGAAACCCCCTGCTCGACGGGCATGTTCAAAGCGGCCCGGGCCCACTTCCGGGATCCGGGCGCCCGCGCGATGACCGTGCCTTCAACGAAACTCAGGCGCACGGCGCGGGCCTGTGAACGTGCATTCGCTAAAGCGGAGGAGGCAAAGGAAAGCGTCACAAGCAACAAGATGGCAAGAGAAACTGATTTTTGATAACGCATATATATCCCTCGCAGCGCTGATCGTTAGGCCTCTCCCGGCATCGTACGCCTCTTCTGGCCGTGCGCCATAGGGTGCCGCATGCCTGTTCGATGTGCTATCGCTCCGCTGGGCTCGTTGCCCAGGCGAGTTGAGCTTCCGCGCACTCGATATGCACGGTCATAAAGCGGTCGACGTCGTCTTTGCTGACAAACGGATTCGGTTCGCCCGGCTTTCGGGACCTCACGGCGTCGAGCTTTAAGAGCGAATTATCGTCCTCGGAGTGGATGTGAATAATTGCGTCGACGCCGGCCTTATCTTCGATCTCCTTGAAGCGTTTCACCGCGGGGATGTAGGCTTTGGCCTCGGTCTGCATATCGGGGTACAACTGCACGCCTTCCTGCACCAGTCTCATGAGGTCCCCGCCGAGCATGCCCGCAACGTGGCGTTGATTTCCTTCCTTTAATGGGAAGATGAGGGAAATGCTGCCGGGCGTGGATGTGGGCGTGGAGTAGATCGCGACGGTGGTGTCTCCAAGCGTGATCTTCTCGCCATCTTTCGCCACCATATCCTTCACGGGCTTGAGATCGGCGGGGGTATTGTCCTTCGCAAGAAGATCCCAGTCCTTCTCGGACATGACGACTCGCGCGGACGGCACCATCTTCTTGAGGGCATTGATTCCCCAAGATTGGTCGGAGTGCGAGCGCACGATGATGGCGTATTTGATGTTGGCCGGATCCAGGCCAAAGGTCTTCAGTTCGTTCAGCAGATCCGGGGTAACCCAGGGGAAGTTTGTATTGAGCAGAATGATCCCCGCCGACGTCGTCAGCGCCCAGGTGGATTCCGATTGCGTGCCGATGAAGTAGAGATTGTCGAATACCTTCACCGGCGGCACGTACCACTTATCGCGCGGCGTGGGAACTAATTTCCCCTTCTCATCGGGTTCGCCGGGTCCGATCTTGGCAGGCCGCGCATCTTTTCTCGGCGGAGTGCACACCGTCCGGAACAAAGAATTGAAGGTCTGCCAAGGCTTGGGGTTGTCAGTATTGGGCGATAACACGGCCTTGGCCGCTGCGACATGGGCCTCGGCCCCTTGCGCCTGGGCGCGCGCTTCCATGGTTATCGAACCCAGCATCGAGACAGCGCAGAATACGGCCGGCCAATAGCGTTTCATAGTAGGGCCCTCCTTGCAGCGGAATTCGTTTTGGCCCGCAAACGCGAGATATCGTTCGGGCTACGTAGCGTAACCGAAACTCGCACCAGCGAGATGTGGAACTTTTTCAAATGTTGCTTGTGGCTTCGACGGTTCTCCAGGAGCGTCGTAGTACTCCATTCTCTTCGTTCGCCTTTCAGCCGGAGCGCTGGGCCGCTCTGAGCGCGCCCCTTCTCGAAGCGAACGAGCATGCCTAAATTATGATAATCATTAGGTTTTTCACGAGCCATCGGGGAGGACCCGCACGAAAACGCTTTGAACCCGCATAATTTTGTGATTTGCTTTGGGAGTGTGGCCGGTAACCTATAGAATCTGAAGACAACGGGCGGTTAGCTCAGCGGTTAGAGCATCCGGTTTACACCCGGAAGGTCCAGCGTTCAAATCGCTGACCGCCCACCAAACAATCTCTTCGCGATTCATTAGCTCACGCTGCAAGTCGGTTCCCCGATTTTTCGCGGCCGTTGGGTTTATTGGGTCCAACACGTTTTCTACGCCTTCGACCTGCTTTGCCTCTACGGACAGTATACGCACGCCCCGCCGCTCAAGCAGAAGGTGGCCTAACTGAGCAAGAAATGCGTCCGTCCTCGTCGATTACAATTTCGTAAACTCGACCCGCCGACTATTGGCTTGCCTTCAGCCGCAGTGGCGGCATGGGTTCGATTTGAACGAGCTCGGTACCCGTTCGGCTTGACACGTGAGCTGCCGTTATGCCACGGTGTAGCACCATCAAGGAATGCTTCCACCTCAGAGGTATACGACTATGAGGTACAAAGTTCTTCTTGCCTCGACGCTCATTTCGGCGTTGTCGGCTGTGCCCGCGTTCGCGCATCACACCTTTTCTGTCGAATACGATGCAAGCAAGTGCAGCAGCATGACGGGTACCCTCACAAAAGTGGATTGGGAGAACCCCCACGTTTATTTCCATGTGGATCTCAAAGATGCCGATAACCAGGTGGACTCCTGGAGCTTCGAGGCCGTATCCGTAGCTTATCTGAAGAGGAGCGGGATCGAGAGGCAGGATTTTCTAGATAATATCGGTAAGACGGTTACCGTCAGAGCCTGCCTTGGGAAAATCACCAATCTGAAACGGGCCGCGGCTGAGACGGTCACGATGGCTGATGGCCGAAAACTGAAGGTGGGAAGCGATTACGAACATGGCCAGAACTGAAACGACACGAAGCAGATTTCGGCGCGCCGGTTGCATTCTGGCACTGGCAATTCTCGCCGTGGCGTGCGTTTCCATCGCGGGCGGTGCGCAAGAGAAAAAAGATTCGGGCGCTGCGCCGCCGAAGGCTGGACCGGCTCCGCGCACTGCCGACGGCCATCCCGATCTCTCCGGAGTATGGTTTCCAGATATGCGCCAATATGCGCCGCCGGCGATGTCGGCCGTAGCTCAAACGGTGCCCTTCCAGCCTTGGGCGGCAGCAAAGATCAAAGCGATGTCATCTGCCGAACTTGAACTCGCGCGCCCCTCCGTGAATTGCGCGCCGCGCGGCGTTCCCGGCATGTGGTTCGCGAATCCATATCCCGTCCAGCTGGTGCAAACGCGTGACGAGTTGATCCAACTGAACGAATTGAATACCAATTTTCGCGTGATCCACACCGACGGCCGTCCCCACACCAAAAATCCGGATCCCACTTACGCCGGAGACGCAACCGCCCATTGGGAAGGCGATACTTTAGTCATCGATGTGATTGCCATAGACGAACGCACCTGGAACAACTTCATCGGTTGGTTTCATAGCGACCAGGAACATGTTATCGAGCGCCTTTCGCGTCCCAGCGAAAACGCCTTGATCTATCAGGTTACAATCGAGGATCCCAAAGTGCTGACCGCGCCTTGGACCTCAGAGCCCCACCAATGGTCGCTCCACCACGAAGACCTGGAAGAGTATTACTGCACGAACAACCAAGAACTGGAGCAATACAAATCCCTCACACAGGATGCAGGGAGCAGCAAGTAAACTGGACTTGTCCGCCGCTCATCTATATCCCCATGTACTGCCGAACCCCGCTAAGCGCCAGGTTGCGAACGGCCGTTCTCTGGATCTTCGAAAAAGTACGATAGCAGGGCCGACAACCTCCTGGTGTCATGCACTCATCTCTTCTACATGGCTACAAAAGCGAAAACAAAGGCAAAGACGAAGACAAGGCGCAGACGCTGGCTGGCTTTGAAGGATGCGCTCCGAAATGTGCGAAAGGAACACCCAGGTCTCTCGTTGGATCTGCAACGCCGCATGGCACAACGTATGGTGACGCTGGACGAATTAGCCAGCCATGTCGAGCGCTATCGGGAAGAGCACGCCACCTAGAGGCCCCGCGTCGAAGTCCGCAGGTCGGCAAGCCCACGCTGGTACGGGTGCTCGATGACAAGTGTAGGTGAAACCATTCGCGCTCTTGCCGCGTCCAAGTGGTAACTCATAGAACACACCCCGGGAAGCAGCGGCGGTCGTACCAAAGCTGCTTCCTTTTTTTTGTCGGCGAACCGCCCGCCAAACAGACAACCTTCTGATCGGGTTATAGGGGACCACCGGCAGCCGCGCCGGATTCGCTGCTCATCTGACCAGCTATCCATCACCACAATAGACGAGATATCACAGGGCTATGTGACCGGGCTCACCGAACGCCTCTCCGATACCTGCCAAGATTTTGTTGCAAGCGGATCGCAGGAAGGGGAGAGAAGATGATCTCAAGACTCGTAGTTCCCCCCAACGCACGCATCTCCTCAAGAGAATCGAATGAGTCCAAAGAAGTCCGCCGAGACCACCTTGTACCAAGAAGGTTGATTTCCGCAGATGCACGGATGAGCGACGCGCTGAGCGAAGCGATCAGCCCGGCTGGCGACACGGCGCCGGCGTCACGCCGCCTGATGGTGCCCAAACTTCTGGTTCCCCCAGGCGCGCACATTGATGCGCCGCTAGAGGCCGGAAGCCCGGTCACCGCGGCCGCCAGCGCGAATGTTCTTGATGATGCCCTGTTGGGTGACTCATTTGCAGGACATCGTCACACGGCGGCCGAATGGCTGATCTCGATCGGGGTCCATGCGGCCATAGTGGCTGCGGTGCTCATCGTGCCTCTCTTATATACTCAGGTGATTGACTTGCATCAGTTTGAAGTCACATATTTGGCTGCTCCCCTGGTTCCGGCCCCTCCGCCTCCTCCGCCCCCCGCGGCGGCTGTGGCGAGGCAAGTGCCGCGCAAGGCTCTTCCGGCGACAGCCAAGCTGACCATGCCGATTGCCATACCGAAGAAAATTCCTGTGCCATCCGCCGTACCCGAAGCCGCCTCGGATATCGTCGCCGGCGTTGCTGGCGGCGTGGCGGGCGGAGTTCCCGGCGGCCAAATCGGCGGCTTGCTTGGCGGCATGGTCGAAAGCGCTGGTCCTGCCGCTCCTCCTCCTCCCCCTCCTGTTGCAGAGGCGGTTGTTTCTAGCGGGCCGCTGCACGTTGGTGGGGAAGTAAAACCTCCGAGGGAACTCTACAAACCTCCGCCCAAATATCCACTGCTGGCGGTGCAAGCCAGGATCGAGGGCGACGTCCAAATCGACGCGCTCATCGACAAGGACGGGAAAGTAGTCCAGGCCCGAGCCATCAGCGGACCCGGAGTGCTCATTCCCGCCGCTCTCGAGGCCGTGAAGCACTGGAAGTACCAGCCGACTTATCTCAATGGCGTTCCTTGGCCCATTGAGCTGACCGTCCATGTCACCTTCTCGTTATCGTAAAGAATGAGAGCGTAGCCCGGCCGGGTGGCGAGCCTGCAAAAAGGCTCCCGGCCGGGAGGCTAGCCGTAGAGAAGCCCACCGCACCCTCGATCCCCCAGCGGCATCCCTACGCGCGTGATGTAGTCCGGCGCGCTTGCGACGCGACGGCGTATTAAATCCGCGTTAAGAGGCTTTGCGCCAATTTAACTTAGCTTTTTGTCGAAAGTTGGTGCATTATCTGCTGCGCAAGGGACCTGTGCCGTCGGAGCCATCCAGGGAATGACGAGCCCGAACTTGATGGTCTCGGCTTCGCTTGGACATACGGGCGGAAACATTTATCACTTGCTATTATTAGGAGTTCGATGTTGAATTTCGACCCCGCGGGGTACGAAAGCCAGAGGAGGAAATTCATGAAGGTTGGATCGATGCGAGCGATCCTCTACACGATAGGTATCTGCGCCATGGGAGTCGCCGCTGTGTGCCTTATTCCTGCGACGCCGGCGCGCGGCCAGGCCGCATCAGGCGACAAGCCTCTTATGTCCGATCAGGCATTCAAGAACGTTCAGGTGCTTAAGGGCATCCCTGTGAACGAATTCATGGAGGAGATGGGCTTCTTCTCCGCGTCTCTGACGGCCAACTGCACCACGTGCCATGGCGATGAGAGCGCCGGCAGTTGGGATAAATATGCCGTCGATACTCCCATGAAGCAGATGACGCGCAAGATGGTCCTGATGATGAACGGGATCAACACGAGTTATTTCGGCGGCAAGCGCGAAGTCACCTGCTATTCCTGCCACCATGGCGACGATAAGCCCCGGGTTACCCCTACGGTCGCGGACGTGTACGCCACTCCGCCTCCTCCGGAGGACCCCGATACGCTTCTGCCCGCGGCCCGCGGCGAACGCACCGCCGACCAGATTCTGGACGGCTACATTCGGGCTCTCGGCGGCGCGCAGAAACTCGCCAATCTCAAGAGCTTTCAAGCCAAGGGAACTTCCGAGGGATATGCGGAAGAGAAGATCCCGGTGCAAATCTACGCCAAGGCTCCGGGTGAGCGCGCTGTTTTCAGCCAGTCGCCCAGCGGCGAACGCGCCACGGTCTACAACGGCAGCATGGCCTGGGTCCTCGCCCCGGCCGACGACAAGCCGGTGCCCTTGGTGCAATTGACGGCCGATGACCTGGATGGCGCCAAACTCGATGCGGCCGTTACCTTTCCCACGCAGCTCAAGCAAACGCTTATGAATTGGCGTGTGAGCTTTCCAACTCAGATCGGCGATACGGACGTGGATGTGGTTCAGGGGAGCATGAACGGGAAAACGCCGGTGAACTTCTATTTTGATAAGAAGACGGGCTTGCTCCTGCGCATGGTGCGGTATGCGGATACCAAGGTCGGCCTTTACTCCACGGAGACCGATTTCTCCGATTATCGCGACGTCGCAGGAATCAAGATGCCGTACCACATCTCCGTGGCTTGGATGGACGGCCGCGCCGATATGATCCTGTCGCAGATTCAGCCCAACGTCTCGATCGATGACGCGAAGTTCGGCAAGCCCGCAATTCCGCCGCCAGGCAAATAGCCGGCGGCAAGGAAGATCTACCTCGACCCACGCCTTCCGATAACGGGGAGGACGTGGGTCGTTAGGGCTCGCGGATATTTGTGGAGCGGACCGCTCTATTTGCCAGACGGGGCCGCCTGCGTAGAATTGGCCTTCCAACTTGACTACTTCTGGCGCGTGCCTGCGGACAACTAACCCCGAAAGTCGGAAAGTTTTTGCCCTGTCAGCGCAGCGAATCATCCGGCAACGGCTCCGGTCCTGAACTGCGCTCGTGTAAGCAGCGCTTCATCTCTGATCGCGGATGCGTTCCAAGGATTTCTGGATAGCTTTCCGCTCTAATCGATCAACGTCCCTTTTTCCTAGCGCGCTAAGCCGCTTTCTGTCGGCGGGATTGCAGCACTTCCGATAATTTTGGAGAGCGCCAGCAGACCCGAGCGGATGCGAAGTTCCTCGCGAGAAGCAGCGCTCAGGTTGATCGTGAAATGCACTTGCTTATCTTCCATGGTGAGTTGAACCATGCCGCCATGAGCCGCGAACTGTTCCGATTCACCGACGGTCAGAACGTGGCTGCCTTCCAGGCCCTTCAGGATTTCCGGGAGGAGTTTCCGTTCGGACGAGCTGATATAGACAAGATGACATCCGCGAGTATCCTCCTCGGAACGCAAGCGGCGTACCACGAACCCCCTGCCGAAGGCGCTATTTCCGGAAGCAAAGTGTTCGAGCGCGGGTCCAAAAGGTTCTTTCCCGAGTGTGCACACCTCCGTTGGCGCGCGCGCGTCGGGATAGGCCTTCGGCGGCCATTCGACGAACCTGACTAAGTTAAAGAGGATCGCGGCTTTCAGGTCATATTCGCTGCTTTGGTATTCCTGCGCGAGACCATGCGACGGATAGAGCGCAGCGGCCGTCAGCAGGAGCACGCTGAAAGCCAGATGCTTTTGCAAGAGCGCGTAAAGGCAATTGCGGCGGCAAGCCGGCTGCGCGGGATGCTCGGCCATCTTTTGGGAACGGCTCATGGATTCCTGGTGGCAAATCTATAAGTCAGCTGGAGCTGAGCGGTCCGTCCATCCTGTGGGACGGATGCTTCCGTGAGGCCGAAGCCGGCGGGGTCGGCATAGAACTTGTTGGACAGGTTATAGACGCTCACCGACACGTCCAGGTTTTTGAAAAGATTTTGAGCCAGCACCGTCGCGTTGGCTACGACGTAACTGCCCAGTTCCACTCCTGAAAAGGTCGTCATGCGATCGGTGTAGCGCCCCTCGAGTCCCAGCGAAAGCCTTTTGGGCACAATGGGTAGCAGGAGACGCGCCTTGGCCAGCTGCGCGGGGGAGTTGGACACGGCCTGGTTGCCCGGAAAGTCCCGCGAGTGTTGGAACGAATAGCTGGCCTGACCCTTTATGCCGCGAGCCCAGTTGGCGTCGAGCTCCGCTTCGATGCCTTTGTTGTGCAGAACGTCCGGGGAGTTTGTGCTCGGCGTATTTCCGACGGCGGGATTGGAAAATTGGTCGATGAGGCTGTGAAAGCGATTCCCGAAGAGCGAGCCGATCAATGTGTAGTGCTTGCCGAGATTTTGCTGGATTTCGAACTCCAGCGTTTGTGCCTCCTCGGGCTTTAGGGCGGTATTGACTGTGTCGCTGTTGCTACTTGCATAATAACTCTCGTAATCGTTCGGCACGCGGAACGCGTCCCCAGCCATGAGTTTGAAGTGGGTGACTTCAGCCGGTGAATAGACAAGTCCCACCTGCGGGCTCGCATTCCTCCCGCCGGGATTTTGCCAATCCAGTCGCAGCCCCCCGACCAGCGAAAGATTCGATCTCAGGCGAAATTCGTCCTGGCCGTAAACGCCCACCTCTTGATCGAGGTATTGCTCGTCCAGATATGAGTTATAGGGCGAGAGGTCATAGTTACTCTGCCGCGCGCTGAATTCCGGGCGGTACTCGATACCCAGAGTGAGGCGGTGCCGGCGGAATAAATGCCGCGACGCATCGAATTCAAAATCTGCCCAAGTGCCGTGAGCCAGGTCCTCGTTTTGCGTGTAGGGCGGCCCCGTGTTTGTATAATCATAGATGTAAACGCCGTGATAATTCTCCCAGTCGTAGGACCCGCGTGCGATGAGGTCCCATTCGCCCTTACGATGGCTATACTGAACATCTACATACCCGCGCCCATCGGTAGTCTGCGCGCGTGTGTCGTTGAAAATCGAACCGAACGATCCCGTAGGGATTTGCTTGGTTCGCGAGTTGTCCACCACGTGAATATTGAAATCCCCATAGCTCACGTCGGCCAGCAGGCTTTCCGCGCGGTCTCCATCTGCGTTCTCCGCTACGCCGTAGTTCGTCTGGGGCGAGTCGAATTCCGGGAAAAATAGTGAAGGGTTCCCGTGGCTGCGGTAATCGGTGCCCGAAATCAGCATTTCTATGCCATTGTCGAATCGGGCGCCGTAGGTGCCGGTCCCCTTATAGCTACGTAAGCTGCCGGCCGTGCCGGATACTTCGGCCGCATCCAGATCGCGTCCTCTTTTCGTAACCACGTTGATTACAGCGAGCAGCGCGCCCGTTCCGTACACACTGGAGCTTGCGCCGCGGATGACTTCGACGCGGTCGATCAGGCTGATGTCCACGGGAAAGTCTGTTCCCACCAGGGCGGAGTCGTAGACGTCGTCGTTCAGGCGATGACCATCGAGCAAGAAAAGGATTCGCGCGTTGTAGTCTCCCGGCGCAAGGAAACCACGAACGCCGACGTACGAGTAATTCCGATCGTAGACCACGTCGAAGCCACGTATGCTCTGCAGTGCGTCCGCAAGCGTGCGGTATCCAAATTCTCGAATCTCCTCTCCCGTCACCACGGTAACCGACGCGGGCACATCGGTGGAGCTTTCGAGAAATTTGGAAGCGCCGGAAACGGTGTCCACCTGAACCTTCGTCAAATCTTCCAGATCCATCTTGTTGAGATCGGGTTGGCGGACCTGAGCAAAACTCGCGCACGTGAACCATAGCGAGCAGATAAGGAACATCGCCGAGATCGTTTTCGATTGGCGCATTTAAAGGGAAGTTGCGAGCGCAATCGCGCTGCAGATAACTGGCGAATGCACGCGGGTGGCCAATCAGGCGGCGGGCTTGGCTCCTATCTCATGCAGAATCAGTAACCGGTGAAGCGATGAAAGGCAATCGCTCTGGAGCGCGCGTGCGAAAGCGGAACTGCCCGTTCCGAATGGGAACTATAGCGAGTGTAAGAGGGCCGGTGTAGTCTCCGCAGAAGATACCAATCGATACGAATGTTGCGAGACGATAATGGAACAAGGATCGCAACATCGAACCGTGCGATGGTTCATGTTGGATAACACGACTCGTCCTGAAAGGAGAGCACGATGTTAAATATGCGAACTTTATGGCGCGGCGTTGCGGTAACCGTCGTAGCGGTCATCATTGCGTTCGCCGCGTCCTCAGCAGCGACCGATATCGTGCAGGAGTGGGACGCAGTCAAGGCCCCGCTCCTGCACGATGAGCTCGAATAAGGGAGCCTAGCGCGCTGCCTCGCTTCTAGCCGGCGCCGGTGGTGCTGGCTTGGCAAATTTGGACTTGTCGATGGGCGCATTCATCTCGAACGAACTCAATTCGGTGACGGAGCGTCCGTCCACCCATGTTTTGTTCACTCGGAACGGCACTTTGATTCCTGAAACGTCGCGATAATCCGAATAATCCGTCTCGGTGGGAATGAAACCGACCGGCAAATTGGTGAAGCGCACCATCCGCACCAAGAGTCCAGAAGTGGGATCGAAGTACAGTTTTACTTTGGTCCCGGCCGCCGTAGTTCCCTCGAGGACCGTGAGCTCGCGTTCGTCCACTCCGACGCCGACATCGTTGGGGAGAATGCTCGTCACCCCGCTGACCGGGAAACCCACGCGCAAGTCGCTGAGCAGTTGCTTGATCTGCCCCGGAAAATACAGTTCCGATTCCACGTGGGCGCCGTCCAGATCGCCCGCGCTGAGGGCGAGCAATGGCACCGGGGTATCCAATTGCGATTGTGCGACCCATACCGAGCGGCCATCGTCAACCCAACTGCTAGCTCCGGCCTGGCCATGCACCACTTGAGAAAATTGGCTGGGAGCTTTGGCGTAGATTTCGACGGGGCTCTTGGCCGGATCGTCATATCCCTGGTAGCTTCCCTTGGCAACGAAGCTCGTGAATGAGGCCAGTTTCTGCGCGCCTCCGAGCGCTTGAACATACTTGTCGAGAACTTGATCCGGCGTCGGCTGTCCGGGAGCCTGCCTGACAATGTCCTCCGGATCTTCGGCAGGCGGAATGCCGTACTGTTCGGCCAAAATCGGGGTGATCCTGGGACGCTCGGCATTGCGATGGCAGGAGTAACAGGTCACTTCGCGTTTGCCCCCAAAGTAGGAGCGATTGAGAGCGTCCACCATGATCATCATCTTGCGTGCCGTTTGCTTCTGAGGAGGATCGTCCGCATACCTTTCCCAACTCCCGGCGCTTTCGTCCCCATGACAAGTCGTGCAGGTCTTGTTCGTGGCGGCCGCGAAGAAACCCATTGTCTCCATGAACTCCTTCACCGAAATTCCCTTGAGCAATTGCACGTTCTTAAAAACCTGCTCCGCCATCAGCGGTTTCGCTTCCGGATCTACGTCGGCCAGTCGCTGAGGGGCCGTCTGCGCCCATGCAGACGCCATGCCCATCAGACCGATGATCGCCGCTTCCATTACACGAATGCGATTTCGCCTCGCCCCGAATTTCATCTTTGACTTCCTCCGTTCCTCTCGCGCTTGGTTGGACTGGGAATTTGAAACAGACATTTTTGTAGCAAGGATCGGTAGCGGCTGACTGCGACCCAGATCACTGGTCTAGGTGCGCGGGGGCACATCTGAGGCGTGACGGCGATCACAGCAGCCGCGAGATGCCTTATGACATCCTGTGTGCCGTATCGGCACTCGAGGAGGAGTTCATGAATAGCATGGCAACTTGGGTGGTTGTGGATCGGAAGAAATCGACAGCAGCCGACGTCACCATAGCCCAAAGCGACCAGGCGCCCGTGATCGAGGCTCCCGAGATTAGCCGCGGCGCGTGGAAAGCGATTATCTTCCTAATGGTCGGCGCGGCACTGTTCCTCGCAACTTTGGGCGCCTACGTATTATTCGCGCTGCATAGATTTCAGGATTGTCTTTAGTTCGCCGGAAGAGGGAAGCCCCTCACGCGGAAGAAATCAACCGAGGCCGCCGTGTAGCGAGCACGGTAACAGCGGCGCCCGTTAGTTGTCGGAGCCGCCCATAAGCCCAACTTCCTGGCCGTTCCTCATCACTTTGCGGATAGCCATCGCCGGCGCGCCGCTCCTTAGCGCCGAGCCAGTCATGGTGACCTGATCGCCGACCTTGATCGTGCTCTTCGTCCAGCCAGCTCGCGCAAGATGGTTCGGGCTGGTGAGTTCTCCCTCCCATTTCTCGATCTTGCCCGTCGCGGGATCCTTTACGTCGATGGCGATCATCACGTGAGGATTGACGAATTGGAAGTCCGTGACGGTGCCGGTCACCGTGACCATTTTCGAAGAATCATATGCGGCTGCGCCGTGATGCGCGAAGGCCGATCCTGAAGCCACGAACAAGATAGCCAACGCGATCAGAGATAACGTCACCTTATTTCGCATGATGATTACACCTCCAAATAATCGGCAGTCTCGCACTCTTGCCCCGCGCTGTCAATCATCGGCGCCCAAGGTCCACGCCCTGCGGCAAAGCCGAGCCGATATCCGTCGGAGCGAAAATCAATTCCCAATTTTGATCTCGGATTTGAATTCGTGATAGTTGCGGAAGTCGATAGTATTGTGTCGGCACTCGCTGGTGCCTCGTTCGCAACCCAAGCTCTCGGCGCGCACCGGAAGCAGAAACGATGTCCCGGCAATCGACACGTACGAATAATCCACCGCGGATTCGACCGTATCCGTGGGGAAATCCGACGGCATGTTGCGGGCCTGCATCTCGATTCGTAGGACCCGCGCGGTTTGCGGATCGATCCAAACCGAGCCTCCGTAAGCCGGAGTTACCGTCTGCGAACCGGACTGCACGATCCAATGTGAATTTTCGCTGCGCACTTCAAAGTCGTAAACCTGGGCGCTGAAGCCTGAAATGGAAGACGCACCGCCGGAGCGGAACTGCGCCCGCGTATCGGGATGAAAAAGCTCCAGCAGCGTGGAGGCGAACTCTCCGGTAGACCAGGCCCCGCCGATCTCCTGCATGCCCCGGTCCGTGGGGCGGTCGTTGATCTTCACGTTGCGATAAGTTTCGTGCCCGTCGTCGTAAATGATGTCGGCCGAAACCACGTCCAGGGACATTTCCGGCTCGCGGCCTCGCTGCGTGAACCGCGACATCACCTCCTGGCAAATAAAGTTGGGAAGCTTTTGTGAAAACTCGAACGCCGCGTCTCTGGCCCTTTCGATCAAGGTTTCCGACGGATTCGGCGAATGTGTGGGCGCGGAAGCCGCACGAGGCGGCGCGTCCGGCGGCGGGTCGGGGCAGGGAGGCAGAGCCGGCTGCGTACCCCGTTTTAAAATGGGACGCCCGTTGGAGCAAGCCGGTGTATCCTGCGGCTGCGATTGCGCTGAGGTCGCCGGTGCGGAGATCGCCGGTTGCGCTGGCTGCGACTGCGGCCTCGACTGAGACGGGGCCGCGCTTTGCGCAGACAGAGAGATCGGAGCACTCAGAAGGAGTGCGAGGAGCACCTCGAGGCCGCTAAATCTCGGACCCGAGCAAAAACCACGCATGATCATTCCCCAGACAGCATACACCCAACCGCCTCCGTTGGTCAGGCTTCAGTGCAATTTCTAATCAGGGTTCCGAGGCTCCTCACTTGTATACCCCCCTGGCTTGTATAAATCCGAAGTTACGATTTAATCTCTTGAAATTAGCCCTGGGGCGGAAGGCCTGTGAGGTAAGCTCCCGTGCGGCGACCTGCCGTTAGGTGACGTTATGAACCGACCCAATTGTCTGACCGCAATGCTGGCTGCCGCCGCACTCTGTCTGGCGGCGGCCGGCAACTCGCATGCGCAGGCCATGAACCTCACGATCGACGGCGTGCCGCGCCAGGCGCTGATTCTGGCCTCCGCCAACGCTTCTCGGTCACCGAAACGACTGCCCTTGCTCTTCGCCTTCCACGGTCACGGCGGCAACATGGTCCAGACCGCCGCGCAGATGCGCTTCGATAAGGTTTGGCCCGAGTCTATTGTGGTGTACATGCAGGGGCTCCCGACGGCAACAGACGGAGACCCAAGTGGCGACGAGCCGGGATGGCAGCGGGAACCCGGACAATACGGCGACCGCGATTTGAAATTTTTCGACGCCCTTCTGGCCAGGCTGCGCCAGGTGTTTCCGGTGGATGAGAATCGCATTTATGCTACTGGATTCTCGAATGGCGCCATATTCACCTACGTGCTCTGGGGCGCGCGAGGTACCACCTTCGCCGCGCTCGCTCCCGTGGCGGGAGAAAAATTCCCGGGCGTGCGTCTGGCCGTGCCCATCCCGCTTCTGCAGATCGCCGGCGAGCGGGATGAAAACGTTCCCTTTCAGCAGCAACTGGAATCCATAGCCGCCGCGCGAGAAGTGAATGGCAGCAGCAAATCCGGCCATTCGTGCGGCGAATATTGCGCCGCCTACGATTCCAGTCGAGGCGCTCCCGTAATCGCCTACATCCATCCATTGGGGCACGTCTACCCGCGTAACGCTTCCGACCTAATCGTCGCCTTCTTCAAGCAACACACCCGGTCCAAAAACGAATCGCCAAGCCTGAAATGACCGAAGCAGGGAAAAGCCCGCGGTACAGCAGCTAAGTACCCACAAAACGGCGCAGGCCAAGGAACAGGCGACGCGAAGGGGAACCTCATTTCAAAGCGCCCCATCTACCACCTTCGTGGCTTTCCTTGACACTCTCTCGCACCTGCCAGTAGACTCAAAACGCACCAATTTTTCGAGCGGAGTTCAAAGCCAGAATGTTGTTGACACGCGATTACGTCGGCCACATGGCCACCGAGGTGGTGAAGCGCCTCATCGCCAACAAAATGATCGAAACGGACAACCCGGCCGCGCTCGCCGAGCGCATCCGGGGGAAGATGGCCGAGGAGATTGGCATCGAGGATCGCCTCAATGAGGAGGTCCGCGAAATCCTCAACCAGCACGCCGAGGAGATGCGCCGCACCGGCGCGTCCTATCAGGAGATGTACAAAAAGGTGAAAGGCGAGTTAGCCCGGCAGCGCAAATTGATCTTGCGCTAGAAGCGGCGCGCCACGCCGCAATGATCATGAGAGCACCCAGCCCCACAGAGAAGGCAGCCGTTCCCGTCAACGTATGCGATTAACCCGCGAGAAGACCATCCGTTTGTCCCACGTGATTACCGACGTTCTCGTCGCCGGCGAGGATGTCGAATTTATCGAGGACCGCGCCACCATTCGCCAGAACGTCGTGGATATCCTGATCGCACTGCTCAAGGAAGAAGAGCAGATCGATGCCCAGGTGCGCCAGAAAATTGCCTCCCAGAAGAAGGAGATCCTCGAGGGCAGTGAAGAGTGGGAGGTTCTCTACCGCAAATATTACGGCGATGAGATGCGCCGGATGGGCATCACGCACCAGCCTAGCGCCGCCGGTGGCGCGTCGTAAATTCCGCAGTGAGACGATTTCCTTCCGCCAGTCTTCTGAGTTAGCGAAAATAAAGAGGGCGCCCGGTCGAACGAATGATCGAAGGAGCGCCCTTTTTCCAGTGATATCGAAAATCTTACGGATTGCTCTGGCTAGGCTGTCCCGCTTGACTAGGCTGATTGGTCTGGCTCGGCTGTTGTGTCTGGCTCGGCTGGCTGCTTGGACTCGGATTACTCGGATTGTTCGGATCGTCGTCCGGACGCCTCTTCAGCGTCGGCCGGTCCGAATCGTCGGAAGAACCGCCGCCTTGCGCGTTCGGCTGTTGCCCGCCGCCGCCCGCTTGTCCTGAGGGCCCCTCGGTACGCGTACGCAGCGTCGGCCGCCCCTGGTTGTTCTTGTTGTCGATCAGCTTGTTGCGATTCTCTATTCCGCGGAGCCGCTCCCTCACGCTGTCGAATTCCGATGTGGTCACGACGTAGTCGTCCCGCGCGGGCAATACGTTCTCGATCTCTTTCTGTATCGCCACTACCCGGTCTGGCGTGGGTGGATGTGTCGAGAAAATCTTGGGCACCGTTCCCGGCTGCCGCTTCTCCTCGGCTTCAATCTTCTCGAAAAAAGTCACAAAGGCGTTCGGATCGTAACCAGCCTTGTACATATATTGCAGACCGAGGAAATCGGCCTCATATTCATGCTCGCGCGAGAATTCCAGGAACGACAGCGGGATGGCGAAATTCAAGCCCTGATAGAGCCCATAACCCGCCCAGCCCGCTGGGCCCAGCAAGATGAGCGGAATGGTTGCCAATTGGGCCAGCTGGCCCTTGGTCGCATCCCGGGTGCCATGTCGCGCCGCCACGTGCGCGATCTCATGCGCCATCACCCCTGCCAGTTCCGCCTCGCTATCGGCGCGCAGAATGAGCCCGCTATCGACGTAGAAAAACCCGCCCGGCAGCGCAAACGCGTTCACCACATCCGAGTCGATCACCTTGATGGTGAAGGGAACCTTCGCATCCGAATTGCGCACCAGGTTTTGTCCCACCCGGTTGACGTATTCAGACACCACGGGATCGTCCACGACCCTCGATGACCGTTCCACTTGCTGTGCCAGACTCTTGCCGAGCGCGATCTCGCGCTCGACCGAATAGAAGTTGATGCCTTTGCCTACCCCGCGATTCCCGATCGCGTCCACATCATCCTTCGATCCTTGTTTGACGTTGGGGTTGTCTTTCTGCGGAAGGGGAGCTTCATCTTTAGTCGCCGCCACCGGCTGCGCATCGTCGTCGGCCGAATCGGACTTCTTCTTGTTCTTATCCTTACTCTTGTCCTTGTTGTCCTTGGCCTTCTTTTGCGACTTCGTATTCGTCTGTTCCGTCTGTTGCGAATCGGTGGGCGACGTTTGCGCCGGCGGCGCAGGCTGCTGCGCCGACGGATCCTGCGTCGGTCCGGAGGGAGCGGTCTGCGGCGCCGGCGGGGGCACCGGTTGAGAGGGCGCCTGAGGTCTCGCCAGGACAGGAAATGCGAGGACCGCGGATAGGGACAGGCCCAAAAGTCCCTGCCCTAAGAAGCCGCTTATAGTTGCCGTGCGCGACTGTGTCATGATTTACTCCGACCGGCGAAGCTCTTGGCGATTATACATCCACGCCGACACACCGAAACATCAATCCTCCTCTTTGATGGCGTCTCGCTCAAGGGGGTTTCCCGGCTATTTCCGGCTTGCCGCTGTTTCCGCTTTGCCCACCGTCTTCGGCTTGTTGGATGACCTCCGCCGAAATCGTTAGGCTAAGGCCGCCCGGCGAGTCCTCAGCCTGGCACTGCGGCTAGATGCAGCCAAAGGCCCCCCACTTAGAGGTTATAGGGCGTTGTAGGGGCACACCGATAGGGACCTGTACCTTAGTTCAGTTGACAGGGTTAGGTCCCTTCCCCCAAGATTCATTTCGAAACGCGCCCAAAAATGTCTGTTTCCAAGGTTCAAGTCGGTCAGGTGTGGAAAAGGTCGGGCAGCGAGGAGCCCTTCCTCGTAACGCGCCTTTATAGTGAAGCCCTCGCTACCTTCGCCGTGCTTCGGCCCGCTGGCAGGGAAACCGCTGCCGTCCTTCGCGTTAAAATAGAACGCAAAGGCACTGGCCAAGCCATTCCCGGCTTCTCCATGGCGCAGGATTCGGACGAGTTCTGAGTTTTTGGGCCCTGCCTGACCCTTAGGACCGGCTGGCCTGTCTGCCTTCTGCCTTAGAGGCTCTCAATTCACGAAGAAAGAGAATAACCCCCAAAGCACCAATTCCTACGGCAAGCAGAACGAAAGAGCTCGGTTCTGGGACGGTATTGCAGTCGCCTCCCAAATTATTGTCAAAAATTGGACTGTTCGTAATACTCAAGATACCCCCACCACCGCCACTGCCGCCGCAGCCGTCAGCACGAAGCGGTGCAGCAGGCAGTGCTAAGACAATTGTAGCCAAAGTTATCGTCGCTAAAAGCAAAGTCAGCTTCCTCATCACCGTATACCTCCAGTTTCTGATCCGGGTTTCAGCCCGGGCAGTTTAGGTAGAGTGAGCGCTGGGTTAAGCGGTTCTAGCAGTTTTAGTACCATATGAGTTCGCGCTCAAGCGGAAGGGCTTAGGATTGCAGGGGACCGAGCCGAAGTGCAATTCGTTGCGCAATGTAGGACGCTTCACACTCGCTTTTCTCTGATCCCCATTACCTATGGCGACCTAGACCGATCTAACCGGCAATTGCACAACGTCCTCGACCTGCATCACCTCTTTCGCCAAGAACGGCTCGGCGTATTCGACGCCGACCATATCTCCATAAAATCGCGCCACCAGATGAACTTCTTGCACCAGCCGGTCCAGCGGCAAATAGACTTTGGATTTCCGTTCCCGTCCGACCGGCTGGAACTGCGAGCGGTAGGCCAGGATCGCCCGTGACCGGCGCGCGAACTCCCTCGATATATCCACCACGAATGAAGGCCGCACGCTGCGATCGTACGTCGTCGAGTACAGAATCTTGAAAGGCCGATACGCCTCGCCTTGCAGGTCCAGCCGTTTCAGCCCCGCCAGAAAGCAGCCCTCGTAGCCCAGCCGCGCAGCGTTGTAGTGGTCGGGATGCCGCCCCTCCCAGTAAGGCAGGATCACCGTATGCGGCCGCAACGCCCGGATACGACCAGCGATGGCCAGCTTGTATTCCATACGCATCTCCAGATGCGCATCGGGCAGGCCCAGGTTCTCGCGATGCTTCACTCCCAGCAGGCGGGCCGCCGCTGCCGCCTCCTTGCTCCGGATTTCGATCGACCCGCGCGTGCCCATCTCCCCCGCGGTCAAGTCCATAATTCCCACGGTATAACCGCTGCGCGCCATCTTGATCAGCGTGCCGCCGCAGGTCAGTTCCACGTCGTCCGGATGCGCGGCCATCGCCAGCAGATCCAATTTCATCGTCCCTCCTGAAATTCTCCTGAACGGCCTTTTAACGGGAGCCGGGAGCCGCCAGATTCTAACGCATGCCGCCTCCGCTCCTTACGCCAAAGCGCGCCGATGCCACGCCCTGTGCTAAATTTCCTGCCGGCATGAGTCCGCTAAAGGGACAAACCGCTCTGGTCACCGGTGCCGGACGCCGCATTGGCCGCGCCATCGCTTTGCGCCTCGCCGCCGAAGGCGCGCGCGTCGCGGTGCATTACCGTAATTCGCGCGCCGAAGCCGAAGGTCTCGTCGCGGAAATCGTTCGCGCCGGCGGCCAAGCTGTAAGCATGCAAGCGGAGCTAACCCGCGTCGCCGAAATCAATGGCTTGTTCGACCGGGTCGAGCAAACCTTCGCCGGCTTGGACATTCTCGTAAACAATGCCGCGATCTTTTCGCCCACCCCGGTTGGTCAGACCACGGAAGCCCAATGGGACGCAGTCCTGGACACGAATTTGAAAGTTCAGTTTTTCGCCGCCCAGCGTGCCGCACCCCTGCTCGCCCGGAGCGGTCGCGGACGCATCGTCAATTTTGCCTCGCTCGGCGGCCTGCTAGCCTGGCCGACCTACACGGCTTACAGCGTCTCCAAAGCCGGCGTCATGATGCTGACGCGCAGCCTGGCACGCGCGCTCGCCCCCGCGATCACCGTCAATGCCATCGCTCCGGGGACCATATCGTTCCCTGACGATGCTCCTGCCATTGCCGAACGTGCCACACGCAGCGCCCCGATGCAGCGCCCCGGTTCCGCCAAGGACATCACCGACGCCGTGATCTACCTCATCGGCGCCGGATATGTCACCGGCCAAGTCCTCGTCGTCGATGGCGGCTGGTCTATCCCGTCCTAAGGCCCGTCTTAAATTTCGCCCCGCACCAACGCCGCGATCACTCCCCGGTCCGCGGCCAAAAAGTCGTAGCGCCACAGTTCGCCGCGCCTCGCCCACACCATCCGCTCGGCAGCCACATTCCGTGGCGCCCGCTCGAGCGTGGCGCGCAGGAACAAAACCTGCACGGCGTCGGTCATCTCCGCATAGCCATGCCGCACGGTCGCGGCAAGCTCCCCAATCTTCGAAGGAGAGGCGAGTTCCTCGCGCAATTCGCGCTCCAGCGCCTCGCGCGGCATTTCGCTCGGACGCATCTTCCCACCGGGGAACTCCCACTTGCCCCCAAAGGTTCCACTCGCGCTCCGCTGGCAGATCAGCACGCGCCCATCCTGTTCGATTATCGCCGCCACCACTCGTATCATCGTCGTGTCATGGCCATCTCATCGCAGCCACACTACCATCTTTTTTCTCACGCTCTGGAATAGCCTCATTGAGGGCCGAGCCTCTGCGACATATACTTTGCTTTCAACCTGCCTTCAACCGAGGCTGATCAATGCGGGCGATCCTCATCCCCAAGCACGGCGGTCCCGAAGTTTTGCAATACGCCGAAATCGCCGATCCTAAGCCCGGCCCCAGCGAAGTTCTGGTCCGCGTTCACGCCTGCGCGCTGAACCATCTCGACCTCTGGGTCCGCCAGGGCCTGAACGGCGTGACCTTTCCGCTGCCGCTCGTTCCCGGAAGTGACATCGCCGGCGAACTCGCCGCGGTTGGTGAACTCGCTACGCGCCTGTGCCCCGGCGACAAAGTCGTGCTCGCTCCCGGCGTCTCCTGCGGCCAATGCGCCGCTTGCGCGGCAGGAAAAGACAACGAGTGCCGCAAATACACTCTCCTCGGCTATGGCCGCAATGGCGGCTGCGCCGAATACGTCGTCGCTCCCGAAGCGAACGTGCTGCCCATGCCCGAGGGGCTCTCGTTCGAAGAAGCCGCCGCCGTGCCGCTTGTTTTTCTCACCGCCTGGCACATGCTCGTGGCCCGGGCGCGCCTTCAGCCTGGCGAAGAGGTCTTGATTCTCGGCGCGGGCAGCGGCGTAGGCAGCGCGGCCATCCAGATCGCCAAGCTAATGGGCGCGCGCGTGCTCGCCACGGCAGGCAGCGGCGCCAAGCTGGATAAAGCCCGCGAACTTGGCGCCGATGAACTCATCAATCACTCGCAGCGGAAAATTTCCGACGAAGTTCGCCGCCTTACCGCTAAGCGTGGCGTGGACGTCGTGTTCGAGCACGTGGGCACGGCAACCTGGGAGCAAAGTATTCTGAGCCTGGCTATCGGAGGCCGCCTGGTCACCTGCGGAGCGACCACCGGTTTTGCCGCGCAGCTCGATTTGCGTTATCTCTTCGCCCGCCAATTATCGTTGCTGGGCTCTTACATGGGAAGCCGGGCCGAGCTCTACACGGTGTTGAAACTGGTTGGCGAGAAGCGCTTGCATCCGGTGATCGACCGCGTCTTTCCTTTGGCCGAAGCTGCCCAGGCGCACCGCCGCATGGAGCAGCGCGAGCAATTCGGCAAAATCGTTCTGGCGGTATGAGCCGGAAGCAATAGAGATGCACTTGTATTTGGCCAATACGCGCTCGCATGAGAAACTATCGATGAGGACAGAATGAGCGTCAACGGCGGCCCAAACGTAACCCGAAAGGTAGTCTTGGATAAGCCTGAGGACTTGGCCAAGGTCGTGCAAAACGAAGGCATCATCCTCACTCAGCTCGATAATGCCGTGAACTGGGCCCGCAAGAGCTCACTCTGGCCGCTGGCCTTTGGATTGGCCTGCTGCGCCATCGAGATGATGTCCATGGCCGCCGACCGTTACGATATCGCCCGCTTTGGCGCCGAAGTTTTCCGGCCGTCGCCGCGCCAGGCCGACTTAATGATCATCGCCGGCCGCGTCTCGCAGAAGATGGCGCCGGTAATCCGCCAGCTCTACCAACAAATGCCCGAGCCCAAATGGGTGATCTCCATGGGCGTATGCGCCACTTCCGGCGGCGTCTTCAATAACTATGCCGTGGTGCAGGGCGTGAATCAGGTCATCCCGGTGGACGTTTATATTCCTGGTTGCCCGCCGCGTCCCGAGATGCTGCTTTACGGCATCCTGCAATTGCAGCGGAAAATCCAAAACGAGCGCGGCACTTTGAAGCGGGCTTTGAACCTCTCGTGATCCCGTAGGCCTTTCCCAATAAGCTCCGAAAAAAAACAGCGGGTCTGTTCAGGAAGTTTTTGCCTTAACGGCCGCACGCAGCGGCAGTTCGATCGTTTCGGCCGACGCCTCTCCGCGATCGCTTTCATACAGAAGTTTCGTCCCGGGCGCGAGATATTCTCGCCGCAGGTAAGCCATCCCGATGGCTTTCCCCAGCAACGGCGAAAATGCGGCGCTGGTAACGTGCCCCGCTTCGGGCCGTTCCCTAACGGGCGCCGCCCCGTCAGCGCCTTCAGTGACGGCGAAAATCTCCGTGCCGGGTTTGGGCGCCTCCGAGCTGCCGAATGCGAGTCCGCCGAGCCGCCGGTTGACGTGCCCGCGCGAGCGCACGCGCTCCACAATCTCCTGACCCGTGTAGCAGCCCTTCGTAAAGCTGATGTGCGTGGACTCGATTCCCGCTTCCTGCGGAATCTGGTGCTCGTCGAAATCCGCGCCGTACCAGGGAATTCCGGCTTCAAGGCGCAGCATATCCAGCGCGCGATATCCGATGGGCAAGCCACCACGCTCGCGCACCGCTGCGCCCAGCGCCTGCCGCGCAGCCTCGAGCGACTCTCGCGGCAGCAAAAGCTCCGCGCCAGGCAAGCCGAATTGCGAGCGACGCAGGATTCGGCAGGGAATCGCGCCGCCTGCAACTTGCATCCGCGCGGCAACGTGCGCGCCGGCGGGAAGTTGCCCCAGATCGACTTCCGTAATCTCGCGCAGGATCTCCGCCGCCTGCGGCCCTTCGATGGCTAACGTGCCGGTTTGCGAAGTTTCGTCCGTGAGCGTGGCGTCGTCCATGATGATGAACTTATCCAGCGTCTCGAAAGTTCTCTGCCGCAGAAAAGCATGGCTCAGCACCAGCAGCCGGTCTTCGAGCACCAGGGTCAGAAGTTCGGCCAGCATGTGGCCTTGTGCGTTGAGGGCCAGCCCCGGTGCGCTCTGTCCCGGTGCGAGGTCGCGGATATTTCCCGAAGTGACGGCGTTCAGATAGCGCACCCGGTCCGGGCCGGAGAGCGCGAAGACGGAGCGGAAATTCGTGTCCATCAGCGCTGCGCATTCGCGCGCCGCGCGATATTCCGCCAGCGGATCGCGGAACTGCGCCGGCAAGCTCATCCCAAAATATTCGGCGAACTCCGCGTCCTCGGCGCGCTCCGCCGCGGCCAGCGGAGTCTCTAGGGTGAGAGTTTCTTGCGTCTTTGGCTCGCTCACCAAGCCAGTCTAACAGAAGAGCCTCGCAGGCCGCCGAAGGCCTGGAAGTGCTATAGTTTACGCTCTGAGACATCCGCATGGCGCACCCTGTTCCAGACTCCATCGCAGCATCCAGCGACGCTAAGATCATTCATGAAATCCTGCCGGTGGGCATGTTGCAATGCAATTGTTCCATCATCGGAGATCCGCAAACGCGCGAAGCGCTGGTCGTCGATCCCGGCGACGAAGCGGACAAAATTCTAGCCATCCTGGCCAAGCATCGCTTGACCGTGAAGGCCATCGTCAGCACCCACGCGCATATCGATCACGTCGGCGGCTTGCGCAAAATGCAGCAGGTCACCGGCGCTCCCGTGCTCATGCACGGAGACGACATGGAGCTCTACCGCCATCTGGACATTCAAGCCGCCTGGATTGGATTGCGCGCTCCCGATCCCGCCGAGGTCGATCAGCTCTTGCGCGAAGGCGATACCTTGCGCTGGGGCCGCTTCGAGGCCAGCGTCCTGCACACACCCGGTCACACCCCGGGGAGCATCTCTCTCTATCTCGCTCCGCATATAAACAACGCGGGCGGCGATGCCCCAAAGCTCCTCGCCGGAGACACGCTTTTCGCCGGAAGCATCGGCCGCACCGACCTTTGGGGCGGCTCGCTCGAGCGAATCTTGCGCTCGATTCATCAGAAGCTGCTGGTCCTGCCCGACGAGACGATTGTGTATCCCGGGCATGGCGGTATCACCACCATCGGCCAGGAGCGCGCCTCCAATCCATTTCTCGAGCTCCCGCATCCGGGCCGTCACGCTTAGCCCGGAATTGCGAGCCCGCGAGGGGGCGCTTTGCTGCTCCGGCAGCCGCTTCCCGAGCCCGCGCGTATTGGCGAATTGGAAATCCTTCGTGGCAGTCATGCTTTACTCACCATTTACCGGCGCGGCATAATTCTTGATGAGATACGAACCGCTTTTGGAACGGTTCGAGGCCACCGCACCAGGCGGCGCCCGCGTAACTGCTGAGTTTCTGCGGGCAGGCTTTTTGACCGTCGGTGACTGTCCCGAGCTGTACTTCTTTCGCGTGACGCCGGTTGGATCTGAGCCGCAGGACTCGGCCCCAAACGGGCCCGAGAATGTGGCTGTCGGCGTCTCTGGCGATGCGCTGAAAAGGTTCGGGAACGGGCGGCGCAGCCTGAGCCGGGAACAAAAGATCGATCTCGCGGGCTTGATGCTGAAGAGGAATATCGAGGCGGGGAGATGCCTCGACTCCAACAATTTGTTTATCCGGGATCTGGAACTGGCCTCGTTGGCCGGTGAGCTAGGCATCCTGGGATGAGGCAGGCATGAGGCGCTCAGACTTGGTACAAAACGATAATCGGAACTCCTCGCGGCGCACCACCCAGATCGTCTTCGGCGAACGCCAGCATCTGCTGCGCGTGCTCGATTCGCTCGAAGGATCCACCGTTGCGCCGGCGCGTCGCAATCACGAGCGCCGCGTGCTGGAGGAATTGATTCACGCCCGCACCAAGGAGCTCAACGAAGTAAACGCCTCCTGGGACGAGAAGGTGGGCTTGGTGCTGAGCGCGGAAGCCAGCCCCGACCAACTCGAGAAACTCGTCAAGCAGGCGCCTAAGACCGATTTTTATCTGCTGCGGCTGATCAGCGAGCATCCCAAGGTCTCCTCCAAAACGCTCAGCCGCCTGGCGCGCCATCCCTATGGCGCCATTCGCGAAAACGTGGCGCGGCATCCCAACGCCGATCCTTCCACTCTCTCCTGGCTTTCCCGCGATCGCAGCCAGCCGCTCTGGTATCTGGTCGCTTTCAATCCCAATACGCCCTCGGTCCTCCGGCGCAAGCTTCAGGAACGCCTGCGCAAGCTCGGCGAAAACGCCGCCACAAAATAAGTTCTGCATTCATAATATAGGTCATGCGCTGATGGTCGCACGGGCGATCTCTTGCGCGTTAAACTCCTAAATCGATGAGCCAACCTGATCCCGCAAATCCCTGCTTCGGCTGTGGCGGCGGCAACCCCCGCGGCATGAAGCTCGCTTTCGAAATAGACGAGCCAGGCCAGCGAATCATCGGCCGCATACGGCTGGGCCCGGAATACCAGGGCGCCACCGGCTTCATTCACGGCGGAATCATCGCCACCGTGCTCGATGAAGTGATGAGCAAGGTAAGCCGCTTCAGCAACGTTCGCGCCGTCACGGCCGAGCTCACCATCGAATATCTTCTGCCAATTCGCGTGGGCGAAGAGCTTCGCGTGGAGGGATTTGCCACCCGCCGCGACGGCCGCCAGTTGTACCATGAAGGAGAGATTCGCGATGCCACCGGAAATCTGCTGGCGCGGGGCCGCGGGCGGTTCGTGATTATCGACCCGGAACGCTACAATAAGAAGAATCAGGCGGGCGTGGATAGGGCCGGGAAGTCCCCCGCGGATAAAGGCGCAAGGAGTCAATAATGGATTCGAGCAACGGAAACGCGAATAACCAATGGCGGGTGAAGGTGGGCCTCGCCGAGATGCTCAAGGGCGGCGTGATCATGGACGTGACCACTGCCGACCAGGCGCGCATCGCCGAACAGGCCGGCGCCTGCGCCGTCATGGCCCTCGAGCGCGTCCCCGCCGACATCCGCAAGGAAGGCGGCGTGGCGCGGATGGCCTCGCCGCGCATCATCCGGGAGATCATGAATACGGTGAGCATTCCGGTGATGGCCAAGGCGCGCATCGGCCACTTCGCCGAGGCACAGGTGCTCCAGGCGCTGGAGGTCGATTTCATCGACGAAAGCGAAGTGCTCACGCCCGCCGACGAGGAAAACCATATCTGGAAGCACGACTTCAATGTGCCCTTCGTTTGCGGCGCGCGCAATCTCGGCGAAGCCCTGCGGCGCATCGCCGAAGGCGCGGCCATGATCCGCACCAAGGGCGAAGCCGGTTCGGGAAACATCGTGGAGGCCGTGCGGCACATGCGCGCGATCACCGGCGAGATGCGCCGGCTCACCACGCTGCGCGGCGATGAAATTCTGCACGCGGCCAAGGAATTGGCCGCGCCGCTCGATCTGGTGCGCGAAGTGGCGCAAAAGGGAAAGCTGCCGGTTCCGAACTTCTCCGCGGGCGGCATCGCCACGCCCGCCGACGCCGCTCTGGTGCGGCAGTTGGGTGCCGAGGCCGTCTTCGTCGGCTCGGGAATCTTCAAGTCCAGCGATCCCGATAAGCGCGCCCGCGCCATCGTCAAAGCCGCCACGCATTTCGAGGACGCCAAAGTCGTCCTCGAAGCTTCCGAAGAGCTGGGCGAGGCCATGCGCGGCCTCGACGTGCGCCAACTCGATCCCAAGGAGCTCCTACAAACGCGCGGCTGGTAGGCCCCGCCCTCTACGAGAATGCTCGCCGAGGCTCGTCGGTGTAGTTTGGTGTCATTCCGAGGTCGCTGCGGCGACCGAGGAATCTGCAGTGTATTTGAGTTTGGTGGCTCCGCAGGAAAGCGGCTTCCACCATGCTGAGCGTGCATCCATGAAGATCGGCATCCTCGCAGTACAAGGTGATTACGAAGCCCACGCGCGCATGCTCGCGCGCTTGGGCGCCGATTACATTCTCGTCCGCACGCCCCAAGACGCGGCTCAGGTGGATGCTATGATTCTGCCCGGCGGCGAAAGCACCACCATGCTGAAATTTCTGAAGGAAGAGGGCCTCGAAGCGGCGCTGCGCGCGCTCTACGCCCGCGGCGTGCCCTTTTTCGGCACCTGCGCTGGCGCTATTCTGCTGGCCCGTGAAGTGCGCGCTCCCGCGCAGGAGTCTCTCGGCTTCGCCGATCTGGTGATCACGCGCAACGCCTATGGCCGCCAATTGTCCAGCGAAGTGCGCACTGCGCCTTCGCAGCTCAAATCTGAGCCGCTCGAGATGGTCTTCATTCGCGCGCCCTGGATCGAGGAGACCGGCCCTGGCGTCGAAGTGCTGGCACGCGAGGGCGGCCGCCCGGTGCTCGTCCGCGATGGCCGCATTCTCGTGGCTACGTTTCACCCCGAGCTCACCGAAGACACCACCGTGCACGAATATTTTCTGAAGCTCGCCTCCGGTCATTTGTCCGGGGTCTATTCGGGCCTCGGTCGCCTTGAGTCCGAAGTCGATGCTCCCGCGCCGGCTTTGGACGGCACCGCCCGTTCCACTTCTTCCGACTCCGGCGCCTCCCCGTCCACCCCTCGGCCCCGGTTTTAGGAGCCCCCATGCCGCGCGAAACAACCAGTAACCGCCGTCCCCACCGCACGCCCCACAGCGCGAGTGGGTCCTCGCGCGCGAAAGAGAAGACGCGCGCCCCTGGCTGGAGCGTCTCCCGCGAAGATTACCTGAAGGCGATCTGGGAGCTCGAGCAGGACGATCAAGCTCCCATCAGCGCTCGCCTCGCCGAAGAGCTAGAAGTCACCCCGCCCGCCGTCACCGCCGCGCTCAAGCGTATGACGCGCGATGGCCTGCTGCGCATCGAACGCAGCGGCTACATTCGTCTCACGCGCAAAGGCCGCGGCGAAGCCGAACGGTTGGCGCTGCGCCATCAGTTGGCCGAGAAGCTTCTCACCGACGTGCTCGGGCTTGGCTGGACCCTGGCCCACGCCGCCGCCGAACGGCTCGAGCATGGCCTGTCGCCGGAAGTCGAGGAGTTGCTGATTCGCCGCTTCGGCGCCGATAGCGCCTGCCCGCATGGCATGCCCCTGCGCGGCGGATTGGCCCGGCTGAAGCGCACCCAAAACGCCGTCCCGCTCGCCGACGTGCCCGTGGGCCGTACCGTGGAGATTCTGGCCGTCTACGAAAAAGATCCGCGCTTCCTGGAATTTCTCGACGCCCGCAAGCTGCGCCCCGGCGTGCGCATTCGCGTGTTGCATCGGGAGTACGACGAAACCACCACCGTTTCCGTCGCCGGCCACAAAGCGTATCTTGGCAAACCCGCCACCGCCCGCATCTGGGGCCGCATCGTCAACGCCTGAATAAGTTTGCCCAATGGAAGAGGACGCAAGAGGACGGAAGGGAAGGAGCGAGCCATGCAAGATCTTCGTTATCCCATCGGACGCTGCCCGTCGAAATCGCCGCTCGCTCCCGAGGAACGCGCCGCAGCCATCGATGCCATCGAGCAAACGCCCCAGCGCTTAAGAGCGGCCATCGCCGGGCTGGCACCCGGGCAACTGGACACGCCCTATCGTCCGGGTGGCTGGACCGTGCGGCAGTTGATCCATCACCTCCCGGACAGCCACATGAACTCTTACGTGCGTTGCAAACTGGCGCTCACGGAGGTCGAGCCTACGATCAAGCCATATGACGAGGCGCTGTGGGCCGCGCTAAAAGATTCGCAGGAGACGCCCATCGAGGTGTCGCTCACCTTGCTCGACGCCCTGCATAAGCGCTGGGTCATATTGATGCACGGTCTGCGTCTTGAAGATTTTGCGCGTCGTTTGATGCATCCCGAGCGCGGCGCCATGACCCTGGACGATGTGCTGACGACCTACTCCTGGCACGGGCGGCATCACGTCGCCCACATCACGGCCTTGCGGGATCGCATGGGGTGGAGTTAGCGCTTGCGTTTATATCAAAGGTCGGCTGGCTCAACTTCGCTTACGACGTGATCTCCCTCGACGTGATCTCATACCGGAAGCTGTCGGGGCTCAGTGAATCCAGCCGCCCGTCGGCCGTCTCCGCCTGCGGATACATCAGGAAGGGCAGTGCTTTGCCGTTCGAGCCCGGCAGTTCCACGTCATGGGCGAAGTTATAGGCGATCCAGTTCATCTCCCACGAGCCGAATAGCCGCCTGCGCGCCTTCACCACCATCTCGTCGTTCAGCGGACGATTTCCCGGCGGCTCCTCGAGCACCACCTTGCGCACGTCCGCCGGATCCACTGGAACCCACCCGCAGCCGTTGAGGTAAACCTCCGCGCGGCAGTGCTGCGCCTTGCTCACGTTTTCAGTGGCCGCGCCCAGGCTCTTGTATCCCAGCTCCGATTTCGCCACGCGAATGCCGTAAGCGTCCCGCGCCGGCAGCCCGCTCGCTCGCGCCAGCCCCACGTACAGCGCGTTCAGGTCCGCGCACTTGCCGCCGAGATTCTTCGACTCCAGCATGAAGCGGATGTCGCCCAGCCCGCATCCCAGCGTCTTGGGATCGCGAAACGTGTTCTCCACGATCCATTCGTAGATCGCGCGGGCCTTATCGACGTCCGTCTTCGCCCCGGCCGTGATTTGGTCTGCCGTCTCTTTCACGATTCCATCGGTCGGCAAGAGGTGCGTGGGTCGGAGAAAATGTTGCAGGGTCGCCTGATTCTCTCTGGCCGCTCCGGGCGCGGACACGTCCACCGCGATATTTTTTGTGGCGATCCGGCTGGTCAGCGTTAGCACCGGCTTGGCGCCGGCGGGAAATTCCGCGAAGACAATTCCCAGCGCATCGGCCTTGCTTTCCGTCATCTTCGCCGAGCCGCCCTCGGCGTGAAACGTATTGGCCAGAGTTTTCTGGAAGGGCGTTCGGGAGATGAGCGCCGCAGGCAGCCAGATGCGCGTTATGCCCGAGGGGTTGAGCAATTCCACGCGCGTGGTCAATTCGAACGTGCGCCAGCCGCCGGCGCTCCCGTCCGCGGCAAACAGGCGCTTGGCCGCCTCCGGGAACGCCAAGCCCGCCGATACCATACCTCCCGAACGCAAAAAGTCGCGCCGCTTCATCCGTCACCTCTGAGCTGGAACCTGGCTTACCTGAAGCCAGGAAAGTCTCTTCCTCGAATCCACGCGTCCTACAAGGTACACTGCATGGCGGGCTCTGGCAACCTGGAGGCGGTCGCAAAATCAGCTGTCGGCACGGAGTTCCTAGAGAATGATGCGCGCTCTGCGCTACTACTGGAAGCTGTCGCGAGGCTATCGCCTCCGCCCTTGGCGTAGTCCTTATTTGCGCTGGCGAATGGAGACCTTTTTCGGTCCCGAAGCCGAGCCCGCCGGCCCCTCGCGTTTTTTCTCCCTGCTCTGGCGCGAGCGCCGCCGCCTCCGCGAATTCATGGATTGGGCCGACGCCTATCGTCGCCACGCTCCATGAGCGGCGGCTTCGGTGACAGGCCTTTGGCCTAGATAAACCCCAGATTCTGCGTGGTGAATTTCGCCAGGTTCGGGAAAATCGCCGGCAGATTTGCGGCGCTAACGCCGAACCATTGCGCCAGGGTGGCGCCGTATTGATCGGTTGAAGTCGTCGGTATCCAGCGCCCGTTGCTGCCCGCATCGTTTGCGCTAAGGCTGCCCAACTTGAAATCCGGCAGCGTGCCGTAAATATCGCTGCCCTTTACCCCGCCTCCTACGATCATCTGCACGCTGCCCCAAGCGTGATCGCTTCCGCCATTCGAGCCGGGTTGGAACGTGCGGCTGAAATCCGACATCGTAAACGTCGTCACGTTCTGGGCCACGTTCAATTCCACAGTCGCTTGATAGAACGCGCTCACGGCCTGGCTGAGTTGTTGCAGCAAAGGTCCCTGAAGGGCGATCTGGTCGCTGTGCGTATCGAAGCCGCCCAGCGAGCAGAAAAAGATTTGCCGGCTCAATCCCAGCGCCGAGCGTACCTTGATGATTTGAGCCACCTGCTTCAACTGATTCCCTAAACCAGTCGTCGGAAAGACCGTCGTCAAAGTTGGTGGCGGAGTCAGCGCGCCCGACAGGATTTTATTGTCCGCCAGCGTGTTCGTCATGACCGTGCTGGCCGCCTGAATGAGCGAGACGCCTGTATCGAACGTCAGCAATTGCTGCACCGCTTTCAGTCCCGCGGTAGAGCCGCCGTAACCCGCCAGACTCAGATTCGGGGTCGTGTTGGGGCTCGGAATCATGGCGTACGGTTTCGTGGTCACTCCGGTGGTGAAGATCGCCGAACCCGCGACGGAAGTGATCGGCGGAAATGCGGAGCCCATGTTGAATACGGGTTCTACGCTATCGGCCATACGTCCGGCCCATCCGCTCCGATAGAATCCGTTCATCTCCAGCGTCTGCCACTGTTGCTGTTGGTCGGCGTGAGAGAAAAGATTGGCCGGAACTGTGGTGCTGCCGGCGAGATATTGCGCTCGCGTGACCGGCTGCGCCAATGTGCCCACATTAGCCAGCAAGGCGAGCTGGCCGTTCGTGTAAAGACTCTGCAACTCCGGCATGCTGGGATGCAGCCCGAAGGAAGTCTGGCCGTTCTGAGCCGTCTTTGCAGTGATTGGCAGCAGCGTACTTTGTGCCAGTGCCAAACCGCCGGGGTTCCGAACAGTGAAATAGTTGTTGTAGCCGTTTGTGTCCGTGGGAATCAGCACGTTGTTGCTGTCGTTTCCGCCAAAAAGAAAAATGCACACCAGCGCCTGATAGGGAGCGGGCGCCGATTGCGCCAGGGCTTCGATCAGGCCGAACCGGTTGAGGCTCGTGGCGATGCCGAACGCCCCAGCTGCGCAACATGCGCTCCGTATGAAGTCTCTCCGTGTCAGTCCCATGGTTTCTCCCTTCGGTGCCGTTAGTGCTGCACCTGGTATTGCGAAGACGAAAGAATCAAATAGATCGCATCTTGTGCGCGCTGCTGGTTCTGGTTCGTTCCGGCCGCCACGGCATTGGCCGCCGTGAGAATGCTCGATCGTGCCGACGACGACATCGATCCGTGGAGCAAAAGGGAGTTCAGCGAATCGAGCAATTGGCCCGCGGCGTCCGGACTCGCCGCCAGGCTGGCCCAGGACGCGAAGCTCACCGTCGTCCCGCTGTTGGTTCCGAAAACAAACGAATTGGCGAAGTTGGCGCGCACCAGCGCCGTGGCCGTCGTCTGCAGGTCGAATTCCGGCCCCAGCAAAGTCGTTCCCGGTATCCCATAGTCCGGTGGAAAAAAGTTGAAAACGCTCGCGGAATCGAGCGGAGATTGGCTCATGCTGGAGGCCGAGGTCACGGGAAACGCGCCGTCGGAGATCGCCCCGAAGGCTCTCAGAATGCCGGCGATGTAAAGAACAGGTTCGCGCAGCTTGCCGTCGTTGGCGTTCGCCGTCGAGGGATCGTCTCCGCGGCGCGCCTCCGCGTCGAGCAGGATCGCGGCGATCACGGCTTGCATGTCTCCTCGCTGGCCTGAGCCGAAGGTCGCTCCCGAGCCCACGAACGTGCCGCTATCGAAAACCATGGCCACACGCTTGACGTAATCGGTGCTGGGATTGCTGGTCACCAGATGCTGAATCAACTGCTTGCACACGAAGGGCGACAGGCTCGGCTGTGTAAAAATATTGTCCAGCGCGCCATTCAGATCGGCCGTCGACGATTGCCCTGACGGCAGAACCGTCGGCGTGCCGTTCACCGCCAGTAGCGTCTTCGATCCCGTGTCGTGATTGCTCTCGAAAGGCTGCATCGCACCAAGCCAGTATTGCGGATTGTGCTTCACCAGCGTCGCCCCGGGAGCCGTCGGATATGTCCAGCCGGTAAAAACGCGCGCGAAACTCTGCACGTCGTTTTGGCTGTAAGTGGCAATCGGATTGCCGCTGCCGTCCAGCGCTAACGTGCCGTCCTCGTTCAGTTGGTTGAGACCCAGCGTGAAGAGCTGCATCAGCTCCCGCGAGTAATTTTCGTTGGCGTGCGTGGTGGAGGTCGGCTTGTCGTTGTTGACCATGTTCAGGTAGTCGCCCATGGCTGGACTCAGCGTCACGTCGTACATCAGCGTGCGATAGTTGCTGAAGGCATCCTGGAGCAGCAGCCGCATGTACGGCGCCATCCCCTGCGGCGGCACTGTGAGGCCGGAGGTCACCCAGATTTCGCTGAGCGCAAGCGCCACGCGCTGGCGAAGTTGGTCCTGCCCGTTCAATGCATTCGTGAAGAGCACCTGTTGCGTGGACTGCATCGAGGTCACCCCGGCGGCCGGATCGGGATAGGTGGATATCGGCGCGCTGAACTGGCTGTTCAGAAACGCCGGAAAGCCCGTCCGTTGCACTTGTGCGATCAGCGCGGAAGTAGGTCCAAACGTGGATTGCTCCAGGAATCGAGCCGCCGCAGCCTGGGTCACCGCTGCAGATGTCGTCGGATCCTGCGTCGATGTCGAGTTCCCGGAGCCTCCCGAGCATCCGAACGCGAATGAAACTGCCAAAGCACAGAGCGGCAAAATCAGCCGGCATCTAGACATGCTGGTTTCCTCCCGATTTCTACAAACGCCTGCTCAGCTGTCCACGGCCGATGTCGCCATGAAATCAACAGGCCTGTGCCTTAGAACTTTTTGCAACCGCGTAGGGAGGACTTAAGGCTGGGAGCCCTAGCGTCCTGATATGCCCTCTAACCCGGCTCGGCCGCGGAAGTTGCGCAGCCGTTGTGTTCACGTGAAACATGTTCACATGAAAGGCGAGCCATCGCCGGCGAGTGCGCATAGCGATTCGTCAGAACTCTTTTCGCGACCGGCAGGGAAGATGGGCTGGGGTGCCCTTGCGTTCCGATTCAGCTTGCCACGGCTGAATTGTGGTTGCGTCTAGTACCACACGCACTTCCCGCATGGCAAGGCCCAGGAAAAAAAGAGACGCGCCCAATTTTGTTGACCTCTATATCTCCGCTTCCTCCGCGTTTCGCGCATACCTGGTGTTGGTACGGCTCATTATTTGATCCAAGCCGAAGACGTGCACAGAATCCTTGACAACCACCATCACTTCCGCGAACATGCGCGCCACAAGTACGTTTTTCCGCTAGTTCAAAATGGAGGTTCCACCGTGAATTCCCTGTCCAAGTTGAAAATCGTTCTAACTCTTCTTCTAGGGATCGCATTCGCTTTTTCTGCAACGCTCCGCGCTCAGGATTGGGATTGGGGCCGCGGCCATGATCGTGATCGAGACCACCATCAACCTGACAACGACAGCCCGATGACTCTTCTCGGCGTCATCGGCGTGCCGGGCGGCCCCCTTTCGAGTACCGACATTGTTTGGGTTGACCAGGCCACCGAGAAACTCTATTTCTCCGATCGGAGTAACGGCCCTGCTGACACCTGCCCGTTGATACCCGGCGCCAAGAGCCACGGCGCCGTCGAAGTCATCGATGCCGAAAACGATCTATTCGTCGGCCGTATCACCACCGGAACAGTGGGCGGAAGCCCGGCCTGTTTCGCGGGTCTGCCGACCAACCACAATTTTGAAGGCCCCAATGGCGTTGCGGCCGGTCCAAACTTCACCGTTTGGGCGGGCGACGGCGACAGCACACTCAAGGTCGCCGACGTGAATCCCAAGTCCGCCACCTACTTGCAGATTATCGACTCCATCTCGACTGCCAATCGCTCCACAGTCTCCGTTTGTGGAACCGCCTGCAATCGTGCCGATGAACTTGGCTATGACCCCGACGATCACATCATCATGGTCGCCAACGATGAGCCCACGGGCATTCCTCCCTACGTGACTCTCGTGAACGCGGACACCCATGCGCTGATCGGCCAAATCAATTTCTCGGTGCAAGGCGAGCTCACGGGCGGGCTGGAGCAGCCCCTTTGGATCCCTCAACTGCATCGTTTCTTCCAGACCTTGCCGGGCACCACCACCGGCTTCGGAAAGATAGCCATCGTCGACCCCCGCGGCCCGAGTCCGCACGTCACCGGTGTGATCGACCTCGCTCCGTTCAAGTGCAGCGGTACTGGTGAAGCTCTTGGCAACGATGACCATGTGCTGGTCTCCTGCGGCACCTTTCCCTTGGTCATTGACCTGCACGGCGCGCAAATCGGACCCGGCGTCACTCAGGTCGGCGGCGGCGATGAAGTGAACTTCAACCCCGGCGATGGCAACTTCATCGTGGCCTCGAACGTCGACGGTAATTCGGCCGATCCCGTCGTCCTCGGCGTGATCGACTCCGAATCCGGCCGCTGGCTGCAAAACGCACCCCTTCCCAATGGACTCCAACCCGCCGGTGATCGCGCGGGAAACCTGGCGGCCTTCGGAGAAAATAACCATGTGTTCGTGGTAGTCCATCCCGCCACACCTCCCGCTACTGACGTGTGTACCTCCGTTGGTTGGGGAACCCAGGGCTGTGTCGCAGTCTTCACTCATACGGGTGAGGAGCGCGACGAGCACGACGACGATCGTTAACCCAATGTAAGATGCCTCACGCTCCGTGAGGCTCCTCTGCGATTCGTGCCGGGCGGCGCAAGCCGCCCGGCACTTTTTTTTCGATTCATCCCCCGGCATGTTACCGCCTCAAGTGCCCGACTACCGTGATCTTGAATAGTCGGGCACTTTCGGCAAGCTATCTCATCCCTGCCTCACAGCGAGCGCAGAAAGTTCAAAAGATCCTGCTGCGCCGATGCCGGCATGTTGTTGAACAGCGTGATCGAGCTATTTGCCTCGGACCCTGAGCTCGCGTGCGCCCGTATGGCCTGTACCAGGTCAGACGTGCGCCCGTCGTGCAGGAAAAAGACCCTCTGGCCCAATCCCCAAAGGGGAGCGGTCCGAAACTCCTGCCCGTTCGCATTTCCTTGCGATACCCCGTCCGCCAGGCCGGTGCCCATGTTGTGAACGAGCAAGTCGGAGAATAGGTTCGCCTGCACGTTCGAGAGTGCAGGGTCAAAGGTGGATGTCGCCGTGGTCATTGACGGAGTGTGGCAAAGCGCGCACCCGGCCAGCGCGAATACGGCCAGCCCGCGGACTGTGGACGCAGTCGGCGGCGCCGGCTTCGGCTGATCGAGCATGCGCATGAACGAAGCGAACGCCGTGATGTCGCTGTTCACCGCCGGCCCCGTCATTCCCGGGTTCGAGGTATCCTCCGGATTCTTGTTCGTTCTGCATCCCGGAGGGAGGGAATGCCCGGGCTCGGGCCGTTGTGTCGTGAAGAGCTCGTTGGTTACGCCGTCCTCCACGTTGTAGGCTTCGCCGGCAAACATCAGCAGCGATTTGTTCTGCGCCTTCCAGCCAAAGCGCGTGATGGTGCCGTCGTTGCCGCTGCGGTTGACTTGGCCGGATATGCCCATTTTGGCTTTAATCGCGGCATTGGCCGCTTGGTTCGCCAGAATCGTCGTATCGTCAATGCCTTCGATCAGCCCGTCGCCGTACGTAGGCGTCGGAATCCGGAAGACGGCGTTATTGGAAGCCAGCTCTTGCGCGAAGTTGGGCTGCCCTATCTGGCAGCTCCCAGCATCGCTGCGGCCCGTGACGCTGTAAAGGTCGTGCACCCCTCCGTCAGGCTCGTTGAGATTCAGGCTTCCATTGGCGTTGCGAGAATACTTCAGGCGCATCTCCCGTACCGGCCCGGAGGGCGTAATGAACGATGGAATCACATTGTTTGCTCCGCCGGCGCTGTAATCGACTGTCGCCTGAGGATTCTGGCCGATGTAGGGATAGGCATGAGCCGCTGGCGAGCTTCCGCCCATTGCTGGTTGCGCATGGCATTCGCTGCAGGCGCCGTTGGGGCCGGAATTGTACAGAGGGCCCAGCCCGCCAGGAAATGTCTCCAACTCGGCGAAGCGGGTGGCGCCGTCCTGCGCACCTGCCAAGACCGCAGGGTTTATATTCTTGATAAACCCGCCTGCCCCGATGGGCTCGCCTCGTGGCCCGGGATCGGCGACCGACGCATTGGCGGCGACAGGCGCGCTCGTGGTAGCGGTAGGCCCATCGGCGGCGGCAGGCACATTGGCAGAAATCGCCAGTACCACCGACACGACAAACAACACTGCAACTACAATGGTTTGCTTCATAGTGGCTCCCCTGAGAGCCAGGGCATGGGTCTGGCGAGACTTAAGACCGCGGACGCGGGGCGTAAGACGCGGAGGCCAGGCTATGCGTCGTTTCGCTGCGCGGCGTGATCCGTCTATGGCGCGCTAAGCTAATCGTTGGGAAGGTCGGCTACAACTGTACCGAGGTCTCGATTTGGTCCGGCCCCGGGAAGTGTCCTCTGGTGTAGCCGGGAAGTGCAGCCGGTGAAGGACAGAAGCCAATCACGTATCGGCACAAGGGAAGAACGAAGGCTGCCCTTCCTGGCGTAAGCCCTTGTGGCGCAGGAACGATCGACGCCGTCGCCGGCACTCGACACGGAAGCCGCAAGATGTATACTCTACGGCACATAGGAATGGCCGTCGGCGAATGAGATTTAACGGAGGGTGCTCACGTGAAGCGAGCTGCGTTCTTTGCTGTTCTGCTACTTTTTTCCGTGGCTGGCGCCGTGATGGCGCATCACGGAAGTGCGGGATATGACATGGACAACATGACCGCCTTCCCCAAGGCCACCATCACCGGGATCGAGTGGACCAATCCCCACTGCCAGATTCATTTCGATGTGACCAATGACAAGGGTGTGCTGGAACACTGGACTCTCGAGGCTCCTCCTCCCAGCATGCTGGCGCCGCGGGAGTGGACCAGGCGGTCGCTGCAAACCGGCGACATGGTCAAGATCGAGTTTCACGCCGCCAAAAACGGTTCGACGTACGGAATCATACAAAGGGTGACCTTCCCCGATGGCAAAATCCTTCGCGCTTATCCGGACCGCTGAGTCTGCTTCTCGTTTGCGTTCTATTTCCGCCGGCGCTTCCTATACCATTCGGCGAGGTGAAGGAGTTTTCATGCAAAATCTAGGGCTGCGTTGCGCCGCTGTACTGCTGGGAGTTCTCGCCTTGGCTGTTGCGTCGGGAGCCCAAGCGCCGCCCGCGAAGTCCAAGCCTGCGGCTCAAGCGAAAGTCCCCGATTTTTCGGGAGACTGGGGGGCTACCCTTCAGTCGGGAGGAGGCGCCAGTTTCATCGTGTCCGACCCAAACTACAAAAAGGTTGGAACACCGGAAGACGACGTACCGTATACGCCTTGGGCGTTGGCCAAGCTGCATTCCGAGAGACCCGAACAGGGACCCAACGCCACATTCGTGAACACCACCGACCCCCGCATTAAGTATTGCGACCCGATTGGCATCCCGCGGATTTACCTGGTCCCCACGCAATTCCGTTTCGTGCAGACTCCCGATATCGTCTACATCCTCTATCAATACGGCCCCACTTGGCGCCAGATTCCCATGAACAAACCCCACCGTCCTGACCCGGATCCCACCTGGTGGGGAGAGTCAGTCGGCAAATATGAGGGCGACACTCTGGTGATCGACAGCATCGGCTATAACGATAAGACCTGGCTCGATCACTCTGGCCGCCCCCATAGCGAGGATTTGCATCTGGTGGAGCGCTTCCGGCGCGTCGATCACAATACGCTCCAGCTCGATGTGACGTTCGCCGATCCCAAGGCCTACACCAAGCCCTGGAACGGACGGAAAATGTTCACGCTGCAGCACGGCGGTTTCGACGACGCCTATAGCTGCTCCATGTCCGAATACGAGCATTTCAGCCAGTCCGTCGTCGACCCCGTGAACGCCCCTACGAAGTAGCGGTCGCCCCCCACGGGGCGCACAAAAAAGCTATGCCCTCGTTGTCATTCTGAGCGGCATTTCGCATGGCTACAAATTCAGGAAATCGTAGTTGGCGCGCCCGGCGTGATTGCGCGGCGGCGAAGGGGTTTGCACGCCGTTTTCCCAGCGGCCGGCGATGGACTGCCCACAATCGGGGCAGGAGCCATGGCGCAGGCGATTCTCGGTGACGTCGTGCCAGGAGCGGCGGATCAGAACGCTGGCGCATCGCGGGCAATAGGTGTTCGCGCCGTCGGAAAAAATATTGCCTTCGTAAACGTAATGCAGCCCGGCTTCGCGGGCGATGGCGCGAGCGCGGTGCAAAGTCTCCGGAGGAGTGCGGGGCTTATCGCGCAGCTTGAAATCGGGATGAAAAGCGGTGAAGTGCAAGGGAACGTCCGGCCCGAGATTTTCGAGAATCCAATCGGCGAGCCGGCGGGTCTCGCCCGGATCGTCGTTGAGCGTCGGGATCATCAGGTTAGTGATCTCGAACCAAACATTAGTCTCATTCTTGAGCCAGCGGAGCGTATCCAGCACGGGTTGAAGATGCGTGAGCGTGATCTTGCCGTAGAAGTTTTCGGAGAAGGCTTTCAGGTCGACATTGGCGGCGTCGACGTGGTCGTAGATATCGTGAAAGGCCTCGCGAGTGATGTAGCCGTTGGTGACCATCACGGTTCGCAGGCCCTGCTCTTTGGCCGCGCGGCAAATGTCCACGACGTATTCGCCCCAGATGGTGGGCTCGTTATAAGTGAAGGCGATGGAAGGGCAGCCGTAATCGAGCGCGAGCTGCGGCACGTCCTCGGGAGGAATGTGAGTGGAATGGACTTGATCGCTCTTGGATTTGGAGATGTCCCAGTTCTGGCAAAAGAAGCAGCCCATGTTGCAGCCTGCCGTGCCGAGGGAGAAGACCTTGGTGCCGGGCAAAAAATGGTTCAGCGGTTTCTTCTCGATGGGATCGATTTGCAGGGCGGCAGGGGAGGCGTAGCCCAGGCTACAGAGCTTTCCGCCTCGGTTGACGCGAATAAAGCAGAAGCCGCTCTGCCCCTCGCCAATGTGGCAGTGACGCGGGCAAAGGTAGCAGTGGACGCGGCCGTTCGGCTCCGGCTCCCACCAGCGACCCTCGTGCAGTTCAGCTTCGCGCTGCAAAATCTTCAAGTGGTCCATCAGCTATTTGGGGGGTACCCCCTATTTTTTATTCAAGAGTATCAAAACAAGCTACTTATCTCTAACCAACTTACAAGGATATCAATCTAAGCGACTTACCTCGATTTTCGTTGAGACGTGGCCGAAATGTTGCCACCGCAGCGCCTATACAGATAGTTCTTCTTCTCACCGTTCCTGGGAACCATAGACGTACGCAGGTCGGCTTGCCGGATTTGTAACAGCGCCGACAGTACCGCATTCCCTTTCGTTTTTCCTTCTATTTTACCAGACGGGTCAAATGATGATGTATGGCGATGATGGGTCGTGATGAGGCTTAGCGTGCCAGTCCGGTCGGGAGGCGAGAAGTACATGGGCTGCCCGCACAGCTGAGAGTGGCTGTGCCGCTGAGGAAGCTTCTGGAGAAGAAGTTCTGACTTACGTTGCGTATCAGAAAGAGTAGCGCAGATCGAAGCGTGCGAAGCGCGCGGGCTGAATCTCTACGGGCAAGCGCAGATTGAACGAGGTTCCGCTCACGTCGTTTTCCTGAATCCTGTAGGCGCTGTTGGCCACATTGAAAATATCCACCGCCGCAGCGAGCGAGCCGCGCGGAAGCCGGAACTGCCGCGCCAGGCGCAGATTGCCGTTGATCACGCCTTCGGCGCGATTGCCGCTCAGTGGATCGTTCAGGATGGTACCTCGATGCGTGGCATCGATGACGAAAGGGCCTTGCGCGAGTCCCGTTACAAGCAATTGCCGCGCGAACACCAACCCATCGTTGTAATCAACAATTGCTGCGAACTCGATCCCGCGCGGCAATCGGTAGGTCCCCTGCAGCTTGCCGAGGAATGCCCGGTCCATGAAGCTTCTGCCGCTGGCGTTCACCAGGGTGTTGGGGTCCATGTAAAGCGAGCCAACCACTCCGGGATCGCTCTCGAAAGCGGCATCGCCCGGATTGGTTGGGCCGAAAGACTCTTCTGCAACGAACGAAGCATCGAGCAAGAGATTTCGCCATCTGGTGCGAATGTCCGCCTGCGCGCCTTTGTTGAGCGTGCGTAGATCGGGCGGATTGGTCAGCAGGTAGCGATCTTGTCCGAAGGTCGCCGGATTCTGCTGAAACACCGTGATCGTTTGATCGTCGAAGGTGCCCGGGATGCCGTCGGAGCCGGGATCGAGAATGGCGACGGGAGTAAAGTCGGAAGCCGGAACGCCGGTGTTGACGGCGGCGAGCCGGTGTTTGTCGTCGCGGCGGAAGAAGCTGATGCTCAGATCGAGCGCACGCAGCGGTTGGATTTGCGCCCCGAGGTCGAATTCATCGGCGTAAGGCCGCTCGAGCGACGGAGCTATGGAGGAGAAAGGCCCGCCGAAGCGCTGGACGACTTTTCCCAATTGGCCCGGCAAGAACGGACCCGCGCCGCTGAGGGGGTCCCATTGATACTCGCTTCCGCCGAGGCTATTGGGATTGCCAAAGTCGAGATATCTGCCGGCCAGGGGCACGTACACGCGAAAATACGTGGCGCGCAGCACGAGGCCTCCGCCGTGAGGCACAAGCCAGGCGAAGCCCGCGCGCGGCGAGATGTTGTTCCAGGCAATCAGGTCGGACCGTGCCGGTAATGGGCGCGTTCCAGCACTCGTTTGCGCGGGCAGGGAACCGCGCGAGAAGTCCGCCACCGCGCCGAGATCGAGCGAGAAACTATTTCCCAGCGCGATGCGATCGGCGAAGGTCAGCGTGGAGGCTCGGATAATCGAGCGGCTGTCGGAAGGAGTGTTGAACTCCTCGACAAAGGCAGGCGCGCCGGCGGCAGTGATGAGATTCATGTCCGAAGGGGTGCTGAAGCGATTGATGGGGGACGATGTTTCAAAGCTGAATCCGGCCACAATCTGATGGCGCGCTTTCAGCGCGTGAAATGAGGACGGTTGCCAGAACGCATTAGCCTGCTGGCGGGTTTGCGCGGCGTCGTTTGAGAGCGGCGCAACCCCCGTGGCATTGATGCCCAGCAGATCGATGCTGCTTTGCGGGGAGCCGCCGATAGCTGGATTGATCGGGGTCGTATCGAGATGCGCGATGGAATATTGATACCGCGCCTGCAGAACGCCGGCGGCCGTATCCGACGCGACGTGGCTCCATCCGGCTTGCAGGAAGTTGAATTGATCGGCTTCGCTCAAGTTCTGAAAGCCGTAAGGCGAGACGAACGATGGAGCCATGCGCTGAGCGGCGAGGACTTCGAGTCCCGCGGGCGTGCCCCAATTCGAGAGATTGTCGCGCGAGCCGCTGTAGAGCACGTCGAATTGATCGTGCGGCCCCGCTTGCACGCGCAGCCGCATGTCGCCGAAGAGCATTCGGCTGCCGAGATTATTTCCAGGCGCGGCAATAGGAACCGTTTGGGAGGATCCTTGGCCGCCGACTGAAACGAATAGATCGGCCCACTTGGCGAGCGCGCCGCCGGCTTCCGCGGCATCTCGGGTGAGCCAGCGAAACTGCTCGTTCTGCTGGACCGCACCGCGATCGGCGGGCGGCGGCAGATTGCTCGATGCCAGCGCGGCGCCCGTGGCGCTGGTGGAAAAAGCGCCGTGCCACGCGGCGGCGGGTTGAGAAGGGAAGAAGCCGGTCTCGCTGCCGTAAGCGGTGGAAGTTGTCTGGGCGAAACCGGAACGCGCGACGATTTGGTCGAGAGAATCCACATCGGGAAGAATCGCAGGCTGGCCCGGCTGAAACGAGTCCGTGGCGTCCATGCCCAGGAGGTTGAATTGCGTGCCGGTCCAGGAAGATGCCCCTTGCGACTGCCAGGCCAGGCGATTGTCGCCGAGTCCGGAATAGTTCAAAGGCTGCGCGGCGGTGGCGGGTTCGCGGTCGAGCATCAGCCCCGCAAAGGTATGAGCCGTGGAATAGCCTTCGTTCGGCGACGCGGCCCAGATGCCTGCATTTGCGGAGGTCTCGGTTTCGATCTGGATATTTCCGGAAGCGCCGACCACGAGATGGAGATTTCGATTTTGGAGCGGCTCGATGGTGATGAATATCGACGACGGGGCAGCCCGGCCGTTCTGCACTTTCAATTCGTAGCGCCCGTACGGCAGGGTGAGGAGAAATGCTCCCCGCGCATCTGTTTTGACGGTGGCTTGGAAACCGAGATCGGAGGAGATGACGACCGTGGCGCCTTCGAGGGGAGCTTCGGTGTCGCGCAGCGTCCCAGCGACGGTTCCGGTGCCGATTTGCGCGAGCAGAAGCAGCGGGGAAAAAAGGGCGAGCGTCAGCAGGGCGAGCCGAAGCGTCTTGCTGCGAGGGCAGGCGGGCATAAGTTCGGCGATAGTCTAGCTGCGTTCAGCAAGTCTAACGAAGGGATTTTTGGACGAGGCCGGAGAGATTCTTCGTCGCTGCGCTCGTCAGAATGACAGCGCTCGGAGGATACGGCGGAGAGGGCCGTCGGCGAATGGGATTATGAAGTGAGCCCATCCAAAAGAGCGGCGATTTGTTGGGCCGAGGGCGGCTCGAGCTGGAAGATTGGCTCGACGTCGATATCGGGGAAGCCGAGCCGCGTTAGGCCAGCGCCGAGATTTTCGCGGATATGCCGAGGTGGCGCGCCACGCATTTTCAGGAGCGCTCGAAAGATCGTTTCATGATCGGCGGCGGCGAATTTGTGGCTGGCGAGGCGCTCGAAAAGCTGGGTGCGGGTTTCGTCGTCGAGGCCGGGAGAGCAAAGCGCGGCCAGGAGCTGCCGCTCGATTTCACTGGCGGATGAGCTGCGGCCCGCTTGGTCCATGACGAAGGGGCCTTATTGCGAGGCTTGGCTGGCAAGGCGTTCGACGGCGGCGAGCGCCAGTTCGTTCCGGGGATCGGTTTCGAGGCCGGCGCGATATTCGCGCACGGCATCGGCGATGCGCCCTTGGCGCTCGTCGATGGCGGCGAGGCCGAAATCGGCATGGTTATCGAAGGAGTTCAGGGCCAGCGCGGCCTGATATTCCGAGCGCGCCTTGAGCGCGTCTCCGGCGGCCAAATCGAGGTCGCCAAGATTGTCGCAGGCTTCGCCATTGGCGTCGGCTTCGGCGGAACGCGCGAACTGCTCGCGGGCGTCGGCGTTTCTTCCCTGTTCCAGAAGGAAGCGGCCGTAGCGATTGCGAGTGCTTGTGTCCAGCGGCGCGAGCGAAACGGCCTGCTTGAAATTCGCATCGGCATCGGCAAGGCGTCCCGTCTCCTGGTACATTTCGGCCAGATCCTTGTAGGCGTCCGCGAATTTGGGGCGAAGGCGAATGGCTTGCGCGAAGAGATCGGCAGCCTCGCCATAGCGCTTTTGATTCTTGCGGAGCAGGCCAAGATCGGTGAGCGTCACGGCATTGGGCTGGCCGGGGCCGAGCGCCAGGGTCCACTCACGCTCCGCGTCCGCCCAATCGCCGCGATCGGAGTAGACGACGCCGAGATTGGTGTGAATGATCTGCGCGTCGGGCTGCTGCTGGAGCGTGCGTCGATAAAGCACCTCATCGCTGCGCCAATCGCGATTGCGCTGGACTGCGATAACCGCGTAAGCGCAGCCCACGGCAACCAGGCCGACGGTCACAGCCTGGCGCAGGAGGAGCCTGCCGGAGGAACGCGGCTCGCCCTGGGCTCGCCGCCACAGAGTGGCGGCGACCCAGCCCACCAGCCAGCAAAAGCCGACCGAAGGGAGATAGAGATAGCGTTCGGCAAAGACTTGCGCGGGCATCCAGCGGGCATTCAGCACGGGCGCGAGCGTTGCGCCCATCCAGATCAGCGCGAACGACATCGGACGCGCATGGCGCCACAGCCAAACGAATAAGCCGGCGCACAGAACGAGGCCGGCGATCCCAGCCAAAACGCGAGGATCGCGGATGCCGTTGCTTTCATGGAAGACGTAAAAGGCCATCAGGTGAGCGGGCCAGAGCAGCTTCCAAAGATAGCCGCCAATCAGAGCAACGGCGCTCAGGATGACGCTGCTCCAGGGCATCGCGGGACGCCAGATGGCCGGAGCAAAGCCGCCTAAAACGAATCGGCGGAAGAGGAGGTAGGCCGCCGCGGCCAAACAGATCGGCAGATAGCGGCGGAATTTATCGAGGAAGGGGATTTCCTCGGCATCGGGACGGTAGAAATGTTCGTAAACGATGAGCAGAGCGGGTAGGACCAGCGCTTGCTCCTTGGAAAGAAGGCAGAAGAGATAGGCGATCAAGATTGGAATGTACGAGAGCCAGGACGGCGCGGCTCCGGATTCCGATTTGGAGAGCCGCAAATAGAGCAGAAACGTCAGCAGAAAAAAGACGCTCAGCTCCAAATCCGTAATGCCCGCGATCCAGGCGACGGATTCGGTGTGTATCGGGTGCAGGGCAAAGAGGCCCGCAGAGATCAGGGAGAGCAGGCGGTCGCGGAAAAGGCGTTCCGCAACGGCGAAAACGAGCAAGACGACGGCGATGTGCAACGCCAGGTTCATGAGATGAAAGCCGAAGGGGATGAGCCCAAAAGCCTTATAAGCGAGGAGATAGGCGAAGGTCATCAGAGGCCGATAGTAGTTCGTGGCGCCTTGCGCTCCCTCGAAGGTCCAGACCGTGCTGCCGAAGATGCGGCCGAGGTATCGAAGGCTGTGGATATAGGGATTTTCGAGGACCTGCTGCCGATCGTCGTAGACAAAAGCGTTCGTCAGAGTATTCAGGTAGGGCAGAGCCGCGAGCAAAACCAGAAAAAGAACGGCGAGAGGATCGGCATCTTGGCGCGCTTCTTCCGGCAAGCGGTTTCCGGCCATGAGGCCATGGTAGCGGAGCGAATCGGCGGAATCTAGGATTCCGGGGAAGCGAGGTGACATAGGGCGAAACAGTAGACGGGATGACAGCTGGGGCTCGGGATGAGCTAGCGGGTTTTCTGCTTGCGAACTTTGTGCTGGATGGCTGGGTGCGGAGTGGCCTTGTCGAGAAGATCGCGGATTTTTCGCGCCAGGTCTTTGGGAGCATAAGGCTTTTGCAAGAGATGGGCGGCGCCGCGGGAGATCAGGGAGCTCAAGAGTTCGGACTCTTCGGAATAGCCGGAGGTGAAGATTACGGGAATTGTGGGATTCATTTGGCGAATTTGTTCCAGCGCGTCGGGGCCTCCCAATCTTGGCATCACCACGTCCAGCACGAGCAGGGCGATTGGCTGGGAGCTCGCCGCGAATTGTTCCACGGCTTCGCGGCCATCCCTGGCGAGAACGATCGAATAGCCCAGGCTGGAAAGCACCTGATGAGACATTTCGCGCAGTCCTTCATGGTCTTCGGCGAGAAGGATCGTCTCCGAGCCGCCGCGGATTTCCGCCTGAACGATTTCCGGCAGCGCTTCGGCGGAGCCTTCACTGGCGGGCAAATAGACGCGAAAGACGGTGCCTTTACCCAGTTCGCTGTAGACGCCGATGTGCCCGAGATGCTGTTTGGAGATACCGAAAGCGGTGGCCAGGCCAAGACCGGTGCCTTTGCCCTGGCCCTTGGTGGTGAAGAAGGGCTCAAAGATTCTTTCCATGGTGACCGCATCCATGCCGATGCCGGTATCCGAGACGCAGAGCTGGACGTAGCGGCCGGGAGAGACGGCGGCGTTTCGCCGGCAGAACTCCGGGCCGAGCTCGATATTGCTGGTTTCGATGAGAAGCTGGCCGCCATTGGGCATGGCATCGCGAGCGTTCAGGCAAAGGTTGATCAGGACCTGCTCGATCTGCGCGGGGTCGGCCTTGGTGGCGAGAAGATCGGAGGCCAGCAGCGTCTTGACCTCGATCTGTTCGCCGATGACGCGCTGCAGCAGGGCCATGGCTTCGCCGACCACGTCGTTGAGATTGAGACTGCGGGGAGTGAGCACTTGGCGGCGCGCGTAGGCCAGGAGCTGCCGCGTCAAATTCCCGGCGCGCTCGGATTGTTCGCGGATATTCAGGAAGAACTTATGGGCGCGACTGCCGTCGGGGACTTCATCCTCGCCGAGTTCGGCCCAGCCCATAATGGCTCCGATTACATTGTTGAAATCGTGGGCGATGCCGCCGGCGAGCTTTCCGATGGCTTCGAACTTCTCAAGTTGGCGAAGTTTCTTTTCCCCATGTTTGTGGTCGCGGCGTATCTCCGCATCCATGAGTTCTCGGTGGATGGCCGGCAGGAGCCGCGCCAGATTACCCTTAAGGACATAATCCTGAGCGCCGCCGCGCATGGCCTCGACGGCGACGTCTTCGCCGATGGTCCCGGAAACGAAGATGAAGGGAATATCGAGATCGACGTTGCGAACGATTTTGAGGGCGGAGATGCCGCTGAATCCGGGCATGGAGAAATCGGAGATCACGCAATCCCAAATGTTCTCGCGCAGCGCGGCATGCAGCCCATCGGCTGTATCGACGCGTTGATGCGCCACCTCATAGCCGCCGTGCTCAAGAGCGCGCAGGAGCAAAGCGCAATCCTCCTCCGAGTCCTCGACAATCAACGCGCGCAGGAGTGTAGGCATCCCGGCTTACCGACTGGTATTTGCGCCCGGCCGCAGGGGGTTCGGCGCCGGAGGGCGTTCGTTGAGGAGCAACCAGTAGAGACCAAGCTGGCGTACGGCGTCGACGAATTCGGCGAAATCGACGGGCTTGCGCACGTAACTGTTGGCGCCCAGGCCATAGCCCTCAAGGCGATCGCGTTCCTCATTGGAGGAGGTGAGAATGATCACGGGGAGGAGCTTGGTCTGCGGAGCGGCACGCAAACGGCGCAGCACCTCCAGGCCATCGATCTTCGGCAGTTTCAAATCGAGGATGACGATCTGAGGCAGGACGGTGGCTTCGCGTTTGGCATAGGCGCCGGTGGCGAATAGATAGTCCAGGGCTTCAGCGCCGTCGCGAGCCACCACCACCTCATTGGTGATGTTGTTCTTGCGGAAGGCCCGCAGGGTGAGAGCTTCGTCGTCGGGATTATCTTCGACCAGCAGAATGGCGCTGCTTGCCATTTCTCGCCCTCCCCAAAGAGTCGATCCGGCTTCGCGGAGGATCCTGGCCGGCTTCAAAACGGGTGAGTGCCGCGGCGCGGACGGTATCGCCCACGCGGAGGCAAGCTCCAGCGGTTTGAAGTTTGAGTGCCATGTAACACCACGAGAACCGTGGCGGTCGGACGGGAGGAAGGGATCGCGCCGACTCGCGCGTCAAATCAAGGCAGCACTATTGTGGATTCGTGGCACGGAGCGGTCAAACAAGGAGGCGGCGCGGTTTGCCTATTGGTAACGCCCGGCGATCGTGAGGGTCGGAGCGTAGTGGGTTAAGCGACTGGATTATGCGCCTGGGTAGGCGACGGGATTACGTGATCGACCCGCCGAAGCCATCAGCTTTGCTGGTCGCGATTATCGTCGTCGCGATATTCGCCGGGAACGTCGTCCTCGGGAACTTCCTTCGTTCTGATCGGGCCGGCATCGGCATCGGGCGCGTCCTCAACGCCCTCGACGGCTTCCGCTTCGAGATATTGTCCTTCTTCCATCAGCTCTTTGACGCTCTCGGAATCTGCGCCAGCGCGATCGGAAAGGCCCTGGGTGTCTCCCGATTGGGTGGCTCGGCCCGAATCAGCCCGATTTTTAATTCGGCCGACGGCAGCTACCACTCGCGGCCGGCTCTTGGCCCGGGCCTTTTGCGGCTGGATCTTGCCTCGGGCCTTTTGTCGACGGCGCGCTTTCGGCTTGGGGCTTTTCTTGGCAGATTTTTTCTTCTTCATGGAGCCCTCTCTGTGTTGGGCGTTGTATTTGATGCCGCCGCTATGCGCGGGAGCACGCCTGGCGAGAAATATTAACACGGGCAACGCCGGAGTCCGTGACAAGGAGGAACGCGCCCTGGCAGCGCGCTTGCCCACGCGCCTGCGGCGGTTCATCCTATAAGCAGAGGAGACGAGAGATGCCGGCGGAACAGATCAAGGCCGCGGCCCCCTTTTTGATTCAACAAAAATACGCCGAGTATTCGGAGGAGCAGCACAGCATCTGGCAGGAACTGGTGCTTCGCAGATGGCCGCAGATCGAGGCGCATGGATGCCGGGAGTATCTCGAGGGATACGAAATCATTGGCCTGCGGAAGGAACGGCTGCCCAACCTGGCGGCGATCAGCGAGAAACTCAGGCCGAGAACGGGATGGAGCACGACGCCCGTGAGCGGATTTCTGCCCGCACCGGCCTTTTTCGAGATGCTGGCAGCGCGGATGTTCCCGACCACGACGTGGCTGCGGAGCCGAGATTCGCTGGAGTACACGCCTGAGCCCGATATTTTCCACGACGTCTTCGGGCACGTACCGATGCACGCGCATCGCGTGTTCGCCGACTTCCTGCAGCACTACGGCAGCGTCTGCGCGCGGATCGAGGATCGGGAGCTGCTGGAGCAACTGGGGCGACTATTCTGGTACACGGTGGAATTTGGGCTGATTCGCCAGGACGGAGCGGTGAAGGTTTACGGCAGCGGGGTGATCAGCTCGCATCGCGAATGCAGCAACGTGATCGAGGGCGGCTGCAAGGTGAGGGATTTCCAGCTGGAAGAGGTTCTGAGAACGCCGGTGCGCGTGGATCGCATTCACAAGCTGCTCTTCGCCATTGAGAGCTTCGATCAGCTTTACGAAGCCATGCATGCCGCCGAGGATTGGGCGGAGCAGCGCCTGCTGAAATCTCACCCGGGACGATAACGGGACGCTTAGCCGAGCAACTTCTGGACGAGGTGGTTGAGGCGAGCGCGGCACTCGGGCGGAATCTCCACAAGCTCGACGCCCATCCCCTGGCGCTCACGCACGTGGCGGACGATGGCGCGGGCATTGACTTCTCCCGCAGGGACGGCGAATTGAATTTCAATCTCCTCGCCCAGGGGCGGCGGTTCCGGGGACGCAATCGATAGCCCAGCCGCGCTGATGTCCTGGACGCGGGAAACCACCGATTCGCCTTTGCCTTTCCAGGTGACCTTCATTCCTCGAGGAAGGGCGATACGAGGCAGGGTGCGCTTTTCGTGGCCGCTTGCCTCCGCCTCGAGCATGCGATGCCAGAACTCCGGCTGGGGAACGGGAAACTCCACCGCGACTTCTAGTTCGTGCGTATTCCGGCAAGCGGTGCGAATGACGCGGCACTCCTGTACCTGTGCGGCAGCCTCGTTGATCAGGAGCAATTTCTGGCCGGCCACTACGGGGACTTTCATCACCAGCAGGGCGCCCCTGTCGCTGGCGTTGAGGACGGGATTTTCGTCAAAAAAGGGGCCGAACTCCGGCTTGTGGCCGTAGACGCGGATACGCGGCCCCACGGAGTGGCGTTCGCTTGCGCGGCGCTCGACCGAAGCTCGCTCGGCGGCTTCGATGCGCTGCTTACGTTTGGCTTCCAAAGATTCCGCTTGTCGAAGGGCCTCGAATATCTGGCTCATGTACGCAATCTCCCCCAGAGATCAACGAGATTAGTCTGGACGGAACCGAACCAGAGGGAAATAGCTCAGGGGGTCTACAGGGAGTGGTACGAAGGGGCTACGCCGGGGACAACGCTGGGACCTCACTACAAGTGAGCGTAGGGCTCGGCGACAGCAAGCTGCAGAAATAGGGGGTAGAAGAGGCCAGTAAAAATGGCCGCGAGAAATCGGAATGTATACGCAACGGACAGCCGCGGGCGGGGTGAACACGAGGTGGACGTTCCAAGTTGGGCCGGTACTCGTAATCGCTTGAAATAGAGGGAGATCGGCGCTCCGTGAGAGTGGGCCTGCACATGCAAATATATGAAATTGGAGAATGCACATGCTCAACGAATCGACAGGCGACACCAAAATTTCGCAGGCAATTATCCGAGGTTTGCCTTCAGGAAAAGCGCAGGCTGATCCTTCGGAGAGGCGCCAATTCCCCCGATATTCGTTCACAGGAACATTCGGGGCGACCGAGCCGAACTCGGAAACCAGAATCCATGGCCGCACGGCCGATTTAAGCGAAGGCGGATGTTACGCTGACACCATGAGCCCTTTTCCGGCGGGGACAGTAGTCAAGGTGCGCATCAGCAAGGAAAATCGATCGTTCGAGAGCCAGGCGACCGTGGTGTATGCCGTGGCGGGGATGGGCATGGGGTTGCGGTTCGACTCAATTGACCCAGAACAACTGATGAATCTGAGGAGATGGCTGGGGGAGCTTCGCGGCGAACTTCCAGCGGATATGGAAGCGGAGAAGGAGGAGCCGCGGGCGTGCGCGCGCCCTCAACGCAAGTGCGTCTTGAACCAGCTTATTGGCGAGCTGATGCGCAAAGGGGTCCTAGACAATTCCACGGGGAGAGAGATGCTGCAAAGGCTGGGGTAGCGACGAGACCGGCCAAAATGACAGGAACTTCACGCAGGCGACCAGAGCGGCCGTGAGCAGGCGCGGCCGCTCCATCCTCACAATAACCAGCCAGACACGCCCCAGGAACGAAAACCTTGTCGTGGCCTCCTTCGCTGGGAAAATAGCTCATACCCGGTAAGGAGCGCTAAGAACAGGCCGGCTCGAGTAATCGTGAGATGAAGATATTTGTCCCTGTGGCCGGCGGCAATGCCGGAGGACAGTTTCGGGATAACTGGCGGCTCAACGAGCGGCGGCAATGGTGGCTGTCGTCGTCCGCCATTCTGGTCTCGCTGATCCTCACTTCGGGCATCGTTTCGCTCCTGCTTCCTTCCCTTATCCCGCAACTGGGGAGCTACTACGCATTCGACGCCAACGTTGCCATACATGCCCTGGTGGGCATCATTCTGCTTTTTGACCTTTACGTGATCTTCCAGCAGGTGCAGATCTCCCGGTTTCGCAGGCAATTCGCGGAGCGCGAGGAGCTCTTCCGATTGATCAGCGAAAACGCGGCGGACATGATCGCGGTGGTGGATGTGAATGGGCAGCGGCTCTACAACAGCCCCTCCTACGAGAAGTTGCTGGGCTATTCGAGGGAGGAGTTGCGGCAGACGTCGGCTTTCGAGCAAATCCACGTGGACGATCGAAAAACGGTGATCGATGCGGCGAGCGATGCGCGGCGCACGGGGATGGGCCGAACCGTGGAATATCGCATCCGGCATAAGGACGGGCGCTGGCTGAACGTGGAATCGACGGCCAGCGTGGTGCGCAATCAAGACGGGGAAGTGGAGAAGCTGGTGATCGTCAACCGGGACATCAGCGAACGGCGGCAGCTCGAAGAGCAGCTACACCGCTCCCAAAAACTGGAGGCCATCGGCAGATTATCGGGAGGGGTGGCGCATGACTTCAATAATCTGCTGGGCTTGATCATCGGGTACAGCGAGGCGCTGCAGCAGAGGATCACTCCGGAAGATCCGTATCGAGAGGCGGTGGACGAAATCCAGAACGCGGGCAAACGCGCCGCGGCGCTCACCCAGCAATTGCTGGCCTTCAGCCGCAAGCAGGTGCTGGAGCCGCGAATTCTGAGCCTGAACGACATCATCGTGGATATCGAGAAGATGCTGCGGCGGCTGGTGGGCGAGAACATCGAGATGCAGCTGGTGCTGGCGCCGGACACCCAGACCATAAAAGCGGACCGCAGCCAAATCGAGCAGGTGATCCTGAATCTGGTGGTGAACGCGCGCGACGCCATGCCCAACGGCGGCAAGCTGACCATCGAATCGGGGAACTGGCAGCTGGACCGCTCCACGGTGCTTCGCCATCCCTACGTGATTCCCGGGCCGTACGCGCTGCTGAAGGTCACCGACACGGGTTGCGGGATGGATTCCGAACTGCAGTCGCACATTTTCGAGCCCTTCTTCACCACCAAGGAGAAGGGCAAGGGCACGGGTCTGGGATTGGCGACGGCTTACGGCGTGATCAAGCAGAGCGGCGGATACATCTGGGTGGATAGCGAGGTGGGCAAGGGAACGGCGTTCCGAATCTACCTGCCACAGGTGAGCGGGACGTCCGAGCCGGTTATCGAAGCCCAGCCCGCGGCAACCATCGCGGCGGAGCGCGGGACCATTCTGGTGGTGGAAGATGAAGCGGCATTACGCAAATTGACCAAGAAGACGCTCAGCGAAGCCGGGCATAAGGTTTTCGAAGCGGCGGACGCGGCGGAAGCTTTGGAGCTTTCGCGAAAATGCCCAGACACCATAAATCTTCTCCTGACGGACGTGATCATGCCGGGAATGAGCGGAAAGAAATTGGCCGACGCCATGGTTGCGGAGCGGCCCGGCATTGGCGTGCTGTATATGTCCGGGTACACGGATGGCGAGATCGCCACGCATGGAGTGCTGGACAAAGGGACGGCGATTCTTCGCAAGCCCTTCACACGGGATGAATTGATGAGGCGAGTGGAAGACGCGATGATGGCGGCGGCGAGGTGACTATGGGCGCGACGAGCGGAAATGCGCCGGCCATGCGGCTGGTGGCCATCGACGACGATCCGAAAAATCTCAAGTTCGTTACGTTCATCCTGGCGGAGAGCGGGCTGGAAATTCATACCGAGTCCGACGCGCAGGCCGGGCTCGATCTGATCCATCGGCTCCGGCCGCAGATCGTGCTGATGGATTTGATCATGCCCGGCGTGCAAGGCATGGAACTGCTGCAGAAAATCGTGGAGTTCGACCCGGGCATCGACGTCATTTTGATGACCGGATACTATTCGACCGAATCGGCGGTGGAAGCCATCCAGAAGGGCGCGGCGGATTACTTTCCCAAGCCTTTCTCGCCGGAGAAGCTTCGCCAGCGCATCGCGCTGATTGTGGAGGACGCCAAACGGCGGCAACGGAGTTCCCGGCTGGATAACGAACTTCTGGAGAATTTTCAATTCCAAGGAATCATCGGCCGCAGCCCGCTGATGCTGGATCTGTTTTCCAAAATCCAGCGCATCGCGCCGCACTTCCGCAGCGTTTTGGTTACCGGGCCCACGGGATCGGGCAAGGAGTTAGTCGCCAGGGCGTTGCATCAGCTCAGCGGCTCGGAGAAGCGCTTCGTGGCGGTAAACTGCTCCTCGATCACCGAAACGCTGGCCGAGAGCGAGCTTTTCGGGCACGTCAAAGGAGCGTTCACCGGGGCCAACCAGGACAAGGTGGGCGTTTTCGAGTATGCCAACGGCGGAACGGCGATGCTGGACGAGATCGGCGAAATGCCCTTGGCCATGCAGTCGAAGCTGCTGCGGGTGCTGCAAAACCATGAAGTTCAGCGCGTCGGTTCTCCCGCGATCACCAAAGTAGACGTGCGCGTGGTGGCCGCGACACACCGCGACCTGCAGGAGATGTCGCGCCAGGGAAAATTCCGCGAGGACCTCTATTTCCGGCTCTGCGCCGTGGAGCTGAAGGTTCCTTCGCTGGCGGAACGGCCCGAAGATTTGCCGCTGCTCACGAGGCAATTCCTGAAAACGTTCGCCACCCAATACAACAAAGCCGTGGCCGGACTGACGCGGCGCGCGCAGACCGTGCTGGCGCGGTACTCCTGGCCGGGAAACATCCGGGAACTGCAAAACGTCCTGGAACATGCCTGCATGATGGCGGAATCGGACGTGATCGACGTGCGCGACCTGCCGGAGCGGGTGCAGAATCAGAGCGCGGGCGGGAATGCCGAGTACGAAGTGATGATGTCCATCGATCAGCTCGAGCGGCGGCACGCCCAGCGCGTTCTGGACCATGTGGGCGGGAACAAAGTCCGGGCGGCGGAGGTTTTAGGGATCAGCCGCACACACCTCTATCAACTGCTCAAAGACAGCAGCGAGAAACAGAAAGAGACCGTACCCAAGGACGACGAGTAAGCGCTTTCGACTCCTTCCCGAACTAACTCATCGGCAACGACATTTCCAGGGCGAACGTTTCTACGCGCGACAAGCCGCGTGGCTTTGATCGACATGGGATCGACGGGTGGTCGACGTGCGGTCGACGGGGTGTGTCTCCGATCAGCCACCTCCGAACCGCAGCTATGCGCGGCTGGTACACGCCCCCACGTGACACCGATCACTTCTCCCGGTTCGGAAGCGGGCGAATAATGCTGTGCGGCGTTCCGCACCGCGGAAGGCGCTTTAATGAGGGGGCTGTATGGAAAAAATCAAGATCGAACAACATAGTTTTACCGGAAGCCTGTGGGTCGCCGGCTGGCTGTTTACAATCGGCTTTTTGCACCTTACGTTTTGGCGGGGCGCGCTGGCGATCATGCTGTGGCCGTATTACATCGGCACGACGTTGCACCCGTGGGTTCGCTGAGGCGGCCAACAAGAAATTGTCTCCGGCGTCCGGCTGTGCCTGTGGTTTTAGTTGACGCGAACGGCACAATGCCCACGCCAGATGCGGTGCCGCGGGACGGAGTTAAGCGACAATAGGCGGGACGGATTCCCCTTCCTCGTAGCCGTTTATTCGGCTTCTCCGACATGCTGATCGGCATTTCGTATCTTTCGATCCCGGTCACCCTGGTCTATTTCGCGCGCAGACGGCGGGACGTCCCCTTTCATTGGATGTTCGGTTGCTTTGGAATTTTCATCGTCTCCTGCGGAGCGACGCACTTACTGGAAGTGTGGAACATCTGGAATGCGGATTATTGGATCGCCGGAGCGGCCAAGGCGATCACGGCGGCGGCGTCCGTCTCGACCGCCATTCTACTGGTCCAGCTTGTTCCTGCCGCCCTGGCGCTGCCGAGTCCCGCGGATCTGAGGCGGATCAACGGAATGCTGGCGCAGCAGAAGTTCGAGCTGGGCCGATCGAATGCGCAGTTGCAGGCGGCGAACCATGAGTTGGAGGCATTCTGCTACTCGGTTTCGCACGATTTGCGGGCGCCTTTGCGAGGCATCGATGGATTCAGCCAGGCGCTGCTCGAAGACTATTCCCAGAACCTGGATCAAACCGGCAAGCAGCATCTGGAGCGGGTACGGGCCGGGGCCCAGCGCATGTCCGCGCTGATCGACGATTTGTTGGAACTCTCGCGCATTACGCGCGCGGAGATCCAGCGCGAGCACATCGATTTGAGCGAGATGGCGCGTGAGGTGGCCCAGGAGCTCTACCAGCTCGATCCGGCGCGACAGGCGGAGTTCGCGATCGCGCCAAACCTGGAGGCCGAGGGCGATCCGCGATTGCTGCGCGCCGTGCTGGAAAATCTGCTGGGGAACGGCTGGAAATTCACTTCTCGGCGCCCCGCCGCGCGCATCGAATTCGGCCGCACCCAGGCCAATGGAGAGAGCGTATTTTTCGTGCGCGATGATGGCGTGGGATTCGATCCCGCGTATGCCCAGCGGTTATTCGGCGCTTTTCAGAGGCTGCATGCGACGACGGAATTTCCGGGCACGGGAGTGGGACTGGCTTCGGTGCAGCGCATTATTCACCGGCACGGAGGCCGCCTGTGGGCGGAAGGCGCGGTGAATAAGGGGGCGACGTTCTTCTTCACGCTACCCTCCACAGCGGCAACCAACGAAGAAAGAAAGCCGCAGCGGGAAGGCAGGCCGAATGAGGTGCTCTTTATAGTCGATCCATTCTGAGCTTCTGTTGCGAAAGGCCGTGTTCGTGGCAACGTGTTCGTTGCAGGCTGATCATTCGATCACTACGAACAGGCGGCCGAAGGCGTCCGGGCGCGTCCGAAGGCAGAAAGAAATCATCAACAGGGTAGGATTGAAGCAGGGCACGACGAGTTGTAAATCGAAACTTCGGAGGCAAGGCAAATGGCGAGATACGGCAAGGCGGCAGGCAAGAGTGTGAAGAGTGCGATGCACCGGCGGAAGAAAGGCACGCTTCGTTCAGGCCCGGGAGGAAAAGGGGGCCGCGTTAAGAGCCGGAAGCAGGCCATTGCCATCGGTCTTTCCGAAGCGCGCAAGAAGGGAGCCAAAGTGCCGCGGAAGAAGCGCTCGAGCTAAAGCTTTTCCGCAGGCAGAGTTTTAACCCAATCTCACTCACCCAGCCCCGACTTCAAACCTCATTATTGGCGCGTTCGGCGGCCCGCGTCAGCGAAGTGAAGCTGCTTCTCGTAACGGAGCTTTCGCTTTCGTAACCTTTGTGGCGCCCGGTATCTTCGCTGGTGGCCTGCGGCAGGAGCCATTCGTTGCCGGCGGCAAGCAGGTCGCCGAGCAGTCCGGGCGCGACACCATTGGCGATGACCGCAAGTTTGGCAGGCAATCCCAAGACGACTTCGCTCTCCCCGTTCTGACAAGCTCTGACGATTTGCCTGGCGGCGCGCGCGGCCCTCAGGGAGGCGCCGGGAAGGGAATCGGTGATGGTGAACCAGGCATATTCCTGCTGATAGTTGCCTTTGAACTCCGCGTTGCGCGGGCTTCCCGTGCGCATCAAGTTGGGAACCACAGTAGTAACCCAAATGCCGTCCTTGGCTAATTCGGCGCGGAGGCCTTCGCTGAATCCGACCAGAGCGAATTTGCTCGCGGTGTAAGGCAAAAGGTGAGGGAAAGCCACTTTGCCGCCGATGGAGGCGATGTTCACGATGCGGCCCTGGCCTCGGCGCCTCATGCCGGGAAGGACAGCCAAGGTGGTGTGAACGGCGCCCCAGAAGTTGACGCGCATGACGTCCTCGAAATCTTCCAGGGTCATATGCTCGAGAGGGCCAACGAGAATCGTTCCGGCGTTATTGACCAGGACGTCGACGGGCCCAAGCGCTTTTTCCACCGACGACAGCAGTGATTGGACCTGGTCGCGATGCGAGACGTCGCAGGGAGCGGAGAAGAAGTGGTCTCCGCGCGAAGAGAACTCCTCCCGGACGCGGACGAGATCTTCCTCATCTCGCGCACAAACGGCGACGCGGGCGCCGTGGGTGGCAAACTCCCGCGCCATCACCAGGCCCAGGCCGCGCGAGCCACCGGTGATCAACACAACTTTTTCGTTCAGGTTCCCATGCCGGGATTGCTGCAAAATCGACTTGACCAATGCGCAGCCCACCACGAATCCGCCCCAAGCCAAACCTTTCACGAGTGTTCCCGCCACGATCGCCTCCCAATTCTTTCCTCATTAGATTTGATTACGCGAGGACGGAATGGGCGCCTGTGGGTGGGCAGAAAATCGGCGAGCGTGCGAGCGGGATTGTGTGCGCTGTGGAGCCCAAAGCGACCGAGACGGACCCGCCAGCCTGTGGCGCTCGCGGGTCGGCGTCGATTACAGTTCCGCCGTTTCCAGTTGCTTGTTCCGAGGAGCGTCGTTGGCGCAAGCGCAGTCGAGAACCCTGACTCGCTGGCCCGCGCTCAACCGCTGCAGAAGCAGCTCGGCGCCATTCTTGAAACGAAAGGCATCACGATACATGTGCGGCGTGGCGGTCAATTGCGTGAAAGTTACTTCTTCCGCCGGACCGACACTCAGCGAATGCTGCAACGGTTCCGGAATATCTCCCAAAAGCAATCGAGCGCCAGGAGGAACGCAAACGGCAACCGCTTGAGTGGGTTCGCCTCGCAGGAAGGCTTTCAGCATGGACCAGAATCCGGTCCCTGTCGCGACCGAGTCAGCTTGCGTGCAAGTGCCGGCCGGAGCCAGCCCCAGCGAGCCTGTAGGGAATCTGTGCGTAACCAGATCCTCGCCTTCCTGAGCCAGCCGATTGGGTACACCCATTAGAGAATAGTCACACATTTTTTCCACTCCTTTCCAAGCCGCCGCCGGGACTTACGGGATCGAAATGCCCGCGTGAGCGCATGGGCTGAAGAAGGCGATCTGGAGTCGTCTCACGGAAAGGCAAAGGCGAAATCGCCGCAGGTGAGCTTCCCTGATTGCCTCTTGCCAACTCATCCCGTATGCCTGAATTATTCCGGCTGGTTCAAAAAAGTCCATACAGTTGCTGTGGGAGGGAGCCCTACCGAAGACCCTAGACCGCTTGGTGGGGCGGAAGTCCCAGTGCATGAGTGAATGGCGTGGTGGGCGGCGGTCGGCAGGGTCGACGGTGGTGCGCGAAACGCGACCGGCCGTTCCGTCCCGCCCGATGGGGGCTGAACGTGCTATCCCGAAGGATTGCGAATGGCCGGAATCAGGCCGCTACGGACCGAATCCAAATTCAGAGGGAGAGGCCGGTCGGTGTGGAAATACTTTTTGTACGCCGCAACCCAGTCCGTGGCAATGTCGCGCTGGGCCGTGGAGATATCGAGTTTACCCGCACACACCCTTTGGTGGAGGAGTTCCTCCAAGGCATCCTTGACGTGGGCGTTCCAGACCGAGGTATAGGGTTGTGGCCAAAGGTTCTGGAGGTTTTCAGCGCCGCCCAATCCGGGAGCGATCAGGTAGTCAATCTCATAGTCATTGGCGCGCTCGTTCCTGATTCCATATTCCTGAAAGACTTCGTGACGCAAAGAGGCCGATACGTCTCGAACCACCTGCTCATGGGGCGTCGAGCAAATGTCGCTGACCGTAACTCTGCGCGTCGCTCCCGGCGTAATGATTCTATCGGGAAGCGAGGCCAGCTGAGCTTGGCCGGCCAGCGGATTGTTCCAGGCGCGGAGGGAACGCCGCGCCAGGACCGTAGTGCCCACGGCAAGGAGCAAAAGCGATGCAAGGATGTAGCGAGGAAGCGGATCGTCAAGGATGAAGTTGAAAAAACGCCGCATGGGGCCGGGACCCGGTGCAGCAGCGAGTTCCGCAAGCCTGGCTTTGAGCAGGGCGCGCGGCCCGGAGGTGGGGGGTAAGCGGGCAGGGTCGTCGCGATAGATATGCACTAAATTGGCGATGGTCGTTTCGATCTCATTCATTCGCGTTCGACACGTCCAGCAGGTGGCCATATGGGCCCTAATGCGGGCGGCTCTCCTGGGCGGAAGCTCGCCATCGGCAGCCAGGATCAACTCTTCATCGGAGAGATGCGCATCGTAACGCAACATCAAGTTACTCCTTTCCTAGTCGCGCCAGGGAGCGAGTGATCGAAGCTGAAATCGCCCCCAGCGACATACCAAGAATTTTGGCGATTTCACGGTAGCGAAAGCCCTCGGCTCGCAAGTAGAGGCAGCGCTGGTCTTGCTCCGGAAGGGAATTTAACACGGCCCGCAAGCGCCGTTGTCTCTCGCTGGTCGCGATCCGTTCTTCGGGGCTGGGGGCGACGTCGATCCGCCGGTTGGCGATTTCCTCGTCGAGTTCCACGAAACGTTTGAGCCGTTCGTTACTGTGATATTTCTTCAAAGCCAGATTGTGGGCGACGCGAAAGAGCCACGCGCGAAGATTGGAGCGCGACCTTCCCATGCGCAGGTGTTGGAACAGGGAAAGGAAGACTTCCTGAACGATCTCTTCGGAGTCGTGGACAGTGATTCCGAAAGATTGCACATAGCGAGAAAGCCGAATTCCGAGTCCAGTAAAGAGCTCGACGACCTCGTCTTCGAGCCTGCCGGGCGGCGGGGGGCGATGAAAAGCCGTCGTTGGCAGCGATATCCCGATGGCGGACGCAGGATCCTTCGGCATTGGCCCTCTACTCATATAGTCCTTTTCCCGGCATTTTGTTCACGGATTTTTTCGACCGCTGTTTCCACTCGAAAAGAGGGGTCGCGGCTATTGGTGCTTTGAGCGATCCCCTACGAAGAAAAATGAAAAAAGGAGTGAACTAAACGTGGAGAAAAGGAATATTCAAAGTAGGGTCACGGAGATCCTCTCGAGCATGAAGCACAGATCCGTTCGTGCGTGGCTGTTTTTGTGGATCGCGATCGGCTTCTTCCGGCCGGCCATGCTGCAAGCCCAGGGGGGTTCCGGGCAAGTCCGGCTGGAAGTGAAGGACCCTTCCGGGGCGAATATGATGGCCACCGGCACCATAAAAGGCGCCGGTGGCTTTTCGAGTAGCGCTTTTCAGACTGACGAGCAAGGCCAGTATGCGTTCGAGAACCTGCCCTACGGGCGCTATCAGATTGTGATTTCAAAAGAAGGGTTTGCCAGCCAAACCCTGTCCCTAAATGTGCAGTCCAGAGCGCCCCTCTCGGAAACCGTGGTCATGGTCCTTAGCCCTCAAGCCACTAGCGTTAATGTCGTCGCCACCACGCCACTTCCCGGCACCGATCTGCCCATCGATGAGGTTCCCGGCCCAGTTCAAACTGCGACTGCCGCCGACCTCAATCGAAGCGACGCCCTGGATCTCTCCGATCTGCTGAACCGGCGTCTGAATGGCGTGTACATCAATGAGAACCAGGAAAACCCCTTCCAGCCCGACGTCAACTATCGGGGTTACACGGCTTCGCCGCTTCTCGGCACACCGGAAGGTCTTTCTGTTTATTTGGATGGCGTGCGGCAAAACGAGCCGTTTGGCGACATTGTGAATTGGGACCTGATCCCCAAGGTCGCGATTTCGGATTTGGCGCTGATTCCGGGCTCTGATCCTCTTTTCGGACTGAACACGCTGGGCGGCGCGGTCACCATCGAAACCAAAAGCGGCTTAAGCCAGAGAGGCGGATCGGTTGAGGCGAGCGGCGGCAGCTTTGGACGCAGATATGTGCAGGGCGATTATGGCAGCGCTCTTCCCAAGGGCTTTAACTGGTACGTCGCCGGCAACGAATTTCACGAGGACGGCTGGCGAGTGGATTCTCCATCCGATGTGCGGCAAGCTTTTACCAAACTGGGGTGGCAAAACTCCGGCACTCAGATTTTTGTGTCAGCCGGCTATTCCGACAATAAGCTGACCGGCAACGGCCTGCAGGACTTTCGCTTTCTGCAGGAGAGTTACAAGAGCGTTTACAGCATCCCCGACATTACCTGGAATCGCGAGCCTTACGTCACCCTGAATGCCCGGCAACGGATCAACGATAAAGTGTCCGTTTCCGGTGTGGCCTACTATCGTCACGTTCGCACCGACACCACCAACGGGGACATCAACGACCAGTCGTTCGACGAGTCGCTCTATAATCTTTCGACTGCCGACGTTCAGGCGCTTACCGCTGCAGGTTACAGGGGTTTTCCGCTCATGGGGAACGCCACAACCGAGCCCTTTCCTTTTTGGCGCTGCATTGCTCAGGGACTGGAGTTGGCTGAGCCCATCGAAAAATGCACCGGGATCATCAACAACACTTCAACCAGACAGAGTAATTTTGGTCTCTCCGGGCAAGCATCGCGGATCTCGGCGGGCAATCACGTTACCTTAGGCGCCGCTTGGGATCGAACCAATATGACTTATGCCCAGGGATCGCAGTTTGGTTATTTGAACCCCGACCGCATTACCATCACTCCGATTGACGCCTTTGCCGATGGCAGCACCACTCAAGACGGCGTTCCCGTGGACACGCGCGTCAATCTGGACGGAATCGTAAACACCGGCAGCGTGTATGCGACCGACACGTTTGCCGCCGGCAGGTCTTTGGTGTTCACGCTTTCGGGGCGCTACAACCACACCTCCGTCCACAATATTGATCAACTTCCGCTCGACCCAACGGGGGCCCGTGGATCATTAAACGGCCAGTACGCCTTCGAACGGTTCAATCCGGCCGCGGGAGTGGCTTATACGCCCACCCACTTTGCGACCATCTATTTCAACTACAGTGAAGCGAACCGAGCTCCTACCTCGATTGAGCTAGGTTGCGCCGATCCCACCGAACCGTGCAATCTCCCGAATGCGCTGGTGAGCGATCCACCACTCAAACAGGTGGTCACGAGGACATTTGAGGCGGGGGTGCGCGGATCTCGGGAGGCCAGTCTGCGCTGGAACTTCGATTGGTTCCTGGGCGAGAACTACAACGATCTCCTCTTTGTTGCTTCCGAACAAACCGGCTTCGGTTATTTCTCGAATTTCGGCCAGACGCGACGCGACGGCGTTGAGGTGAGCCTGAACGGTAAAGTCTGGAAATTCACTTTAGGGGGCGACTACACCTTCCTCAATGCAACCTACCAAAGCTCGCAATTGATCGATGGCGGCAGCAACAGCACGAATGACGGCGGGCTGGGACTCGACGGGAACATCGCGGTCGCGCCCGGCGACCGAATTCCTCAGATTCCGCAGCATATGTTCAAGGCCTTTGCCGATTACCAGCCGATTCCCAAAGTCACGGTGGATTTGGACTTTCGCGCAGTCTCCAGTTCTTTTGCGCGAGGCAATGAGAACAATCTAGACCAGCCGGACGGTATCTATTATCTCGGTCCGGGGACCTCTCCCGGCTATGGCGTCGTGGATCTGGGCGCGCAGTACCAAATACAAAAGAGAGTGCAGTTATTTGTGCAGATCGACAACTTGCTCGATCACCGCTACTACACGGCGGCTCAGCTGGGATCTTCACCTTTCGATAGCAACGGCAATTTCGTCGCTCGTCCATTTTCGGCGGTAGGCGGAAATTTCCCCATTCGAACGACGACCTTCTTTGCGCCGGGCGCTCCGATCGGGGGCTGGGGCGGATTGCGGTTCCATTTCTAAACGGCTTTTTCGGAACCCAGGCCGACCGCCGGCAAATCCATGGTATTGGCAGCGCTGGAGGAGTTACAGCACCGGCCGTCACAGTTCCATTCTATTTTTTGTTGGCTTCGTTTTCTAGGCTTTCGAGTTCGCGGGCCAGCTCCTCGGCTTGCTCGCGCAGATGGCGAATCTGTTCAGCCATTGCGGGCAAGGTTTTTGCGGCAGCCGACGGAGGAGCGGCAGGCGGAGGCGAGGACGAAGTGGCGTTGGCAGGCGCAGGCTGAGCGGGCAGGGAAGTGCCCGTCAAGTCGGCGAAGGCTTCGCTGAAGGTATCCCGATAGATCAGCCTGTCGCCGATTGCCAAGACAACCTTCTTGAGCTGAGGCATCCGGGCCTCGGTAGCCTGAATGTAGATGGATTCGACGTAGAGGAAACCGCCGGTCACGGGCAGAGCGATGATGTTTCCGCGCAAGACGTGCGAGCCCTGCTGGTTCCACAGAGTCAGGTCCTTGGAAATGTTCTGGTCCTGATCGATGCGGGATTCGATTTGCATGGGGCCGTACATCAGTTGTTGCTTGGAGAGCTGATAGAAGGCCAACTGGCCCAGGTGATCGCCATCGCAACGAGCAGCCATCCAGCCGATCAAATTATCCTTGCCGCGCGGGGTGAAGGGAAGAATCAGCAAATACTCCGGCTGTTTTTCTCCCGGCAGGGTGGCCACGATGTAGGTGGGCTGAACGGGTTCGGGCTGTCCCGATTGGCCAAAGAGATTGCGGGCAATCTCCCAGATGTCTTCCTTATTGTAAAAGACCTGGGGATCGCGCATGTGGAATGTGCGGTAGGCCTCCGCCTGGGTGCGGAACAGCCCGGCAGGATAGCGTACGTGGCGACGCAAATCGGCCGGCATCGCGGAGGCCGGCTGGAAGAGATTGGGGAAAAGCTGTTCATACACCTGAATGATGGGATCGCTGGGATCGAAGACGTATAGCTCGACCTTTCCCGTATAGGCGTCAACTGTGGCCTTCACCGCGTTGCGGATGTAGTTGGCCCCATCGTCCAGGCCGGCGACCGGAAGCGTTGCGGAATAAGGATGCGAATTCGAAGTCGTGTAGCCATCGGCCATCCAGACCAATCTTCCGTCGTCGGTGATGACCAGATAAGGGTCCTGGTCCCAGAGAATAAAATCCGCCACATGCTGCAACCGGTCTTGCACGGTGCGGTGGATCATCATGCGGCTCTGCGACGTGAGGTAGCCGGTGAAGACGATGTTGGGCTCGCCCTCGGAGATGGCCGCGGCGGTTTTCAGGAAGAAAGAACCAACCGGGAATCCTCCCGTGCCCTCGTAGGTGGAATATTTGTTCTGATCGCCGGAGGGGTAATCGAACTCTTCGCGCGCGGTATGAACGAAGACGGGATCTTGAGTTTTTTCGCCGTAATAGATTTCCGGACGGGTGAGCTGGAATCCCGGAGATTTGATCTCGGGCGGGGCATTCTCGATGAGCAGCACCGGCAAGCCGTCGGGAGTAATCCGATTCACTTCGGAGACGACCGCTCCGAAGCCGTGCGTATAGATGAAGCGGGGATTGATCCAGCTTTGGCTGGCTTCGGCGGACAACTGGCCGACGTCGAGTTCGCGGCCGGAGATCAGCACCTGCTTGATGCGGCCATTGATGAAATAGCGGTCCACGTCGGTATCGGGAAAGGTGTAGTAGGGACGCAAAGCCTGGATTTGCGCGATGGTGGCGTTATAAGCGCGCAGGTCCCACAGGCGGATGTTATCGAGCAATTCGGCGTCCTGCGCCGGATCGACCGTGCCTTGAGCGGAGGGGATGAAGGGCTGCTCGGTGGAATTGCGGTTCAGGCCGAAGGCTAGGGTGGTGGCTTCGATATGGCGCTGGATGTAGGGCCGCTCGATGGAGATTTCGTTGGGGCGGACGTAAACGGCGCGCACCAGGCCGGGCACAATCAATTGCACAACGAAGGCGGAGAAGAGCAGGAAAAAGGCATTTCTATACTTGCCCATCCAAGCCCAGGGGATGCCGGCCAGCGTGGCCACGATGAGGAGCCAGCGAAGGGGCAGGGTGATCTTCTGGTCCACGTAATCGGCGCCGGTCATGAAGGCGTGCGAGTTGAACAACAGGTCGTAATTGCCCAGGAAAAACCAGGCGGCCAGGCCGAGCAAGAGGATCACCGCGATGGTGCGCAGGAAGCCGGTGCGGCTGGCGCCGGGAAGGAGCAGAGTGCGTGGTTCGAATTCGAAGGTGCCTGGCGTCCTCCGCAGCACGCGGTCGCGCTCAAAACGGAAGCGTTCCATCAACTGCCATCCGCGCGCCGTGGCCCAAAAGACGAGCGCACCGAGGATCGCCAGCACGAAAATGAAGCTGAGCACTTGCGAGTAAAAGGGCAAGCTGAACAAGTAGAAGGATAGAGGCCGGGAAAATACGGGGTCTTTCCAGACATCCGGCGGCAATGTGAGCCGCCGAGAACCGAAAAAGCGCATCACCGCCCAGTAGTCGATGGAGAGTTCGGCGAAGACGAAGGCCACCAGCGCCAGCCCCACCGGCGCGAGCCACGAGTACAGGGGATAGTCGCGCGAACGAACTCCCGCGAAATGAATCCCTCGGTTGTGCGCGACCCACAGGGCGATGAAGGCCGCGACCGTGCCAACCGCGACCGGAGCGATCGCGTACCACAGCATTTCCGTCCAGGTACTGACCTGGCCGATCTCCTTCCACCAGTTGTAATCGATAACGAGACTAGCCAGCGCGGGAACGCCCCAGAAGAAAAGAAGCGCGGCCAAGCCAGCCAGGAAAATCCATTTGCGGAGTTGCGCGGGATTCATGAGACCAAGGAAGTGTATCAGTTATTGGAGGCGCCGGCGGCAATGTGGTGAACGAGGATCTCGGCGGAGACAGCCGCCTTCTAGTGTATATTCCTTCGGCCAGCGGGGTTTCCTACCGCCGGGGAGATGACGTGGTTCCTCCGTTATTTTTGCAGAGCATCGAAGACAGCGGCCTCAGTACCTGGCTGCGCGAATCCGAGTCGCCGTTTGCGTTCTATTTCGTTCTCCTCTTTCACACATTCGGCTTGGCGTTGCTGGTGGGCGCGAATACGGTGGTCGATCTGCGCATTCTCGGCTACGTGCCCGAAATTCCTCTCCCGCCGCTCAAGGGACTTTTCCGAATCATGTGGCTGGGATTCGCCATCAACGCATGCACCGGTGTCCTCCTGTTGATCGCGTACCCCACGAAGGCGCTCACGAATCCCGTTTTTTACCTGAAGCTGGCGATCATCGGTTTTGCGGTATGGGTCATGTACATGATCGAGGACCGCGTGTTTGCCGATTCGCGCCTGGATGAATCGACGATGATGGCGCGAGGCGCAGGGCTCGCGAAATGGTCTATTTGTTTGTGGATTGGCGCGATCACAGCAGGACGTCTTTTGGCCTACACGTATAAATATCTGGTGTACCCGTGATGATGCGCGAGGGCCGATTGAGGGCGGCGGAACACGCTAAGAGCGGCTTATGAGTTTCGCGCACCTTCACCTATTGCTGAATCACTTTCCGATCATCGGCGCGATCATTGCGCTGGGTTTGTTCCTTACCGGCTTCGTGGGCCAGAACGAGGGTTTGAGGCGCGCCAGCCTGATCCTTTTTGTGGCGCTGGCTCTCTTGACGCTCCCGACGTTTTTCAGCGGGATCGGAGCGCGGGCGGCGATTAAGGACCAACCCGGCATCTCAGCGGCCCTCATGGATCGGCACGAAGGCGCGGCGATGTTGGCGCTGTTTGTGATGGAGATTACCGGCGCGCTGGCCTTGGTGGGACTCTGGCGAATGCAGCGAACTTCAGGGCAACAGCGATGGTCCGGGAGCATCGTCACGATTCTCATCTTTTCGATTCTTACCGTTGGCCTGATGGCTAGGGTGGGCAATACGGGCGGGGACATTCGTCATCCGGAGATTCGGACTGGCGAAAGTGTGAACGACACGGGACTCTCCGCCCTGGTGCACGTTTTCGAGCCGTCACCGGACAGGTTCACGGAGTTGATGCTCATCAGCAAGTGGTGGTGGGCATTCATCATGGACTTGCATTTCATTGGGCTGGCGCTGCTGATCGGAACGGTGGGCGTCCTCAACCTGCGCCTGCTCGGATTCCTCAAGCGATTGCCGGTTGCTCCCCTGCATGGGCTGATGCCCTGGGCCATGGCGGGTTTTGGAATCAACGTACTCACCGGCCTGTTGGCTTATATCGGGATGCCGGGCTATTACACCTTCAACATTGCTTTCTGGCTGAAGATTCTGGCTATTTTGCTGGTGGGATTGAATCTGGCGGTCTTCTATCTCACCGATGTTTTCCCAACGGTGGAGCATCTAGGGGCGGGAGAGGATGCGCCGATGTCAGCCAAGTTTCTTGCGGGCACGACTTTGTTTCTGTGGTTTGCAGTGATTACGTTGGGGCGCTACATCCAGTCGTATAACGGCACGATTCCGGTCCGCTGAAGTTCTCCGCGTCTAATGATCACGCTGTCTAATGACGTCTCTGCCTAATGGCGTCCAATAACGGGGAAGGTCATTTGCCGGTAGCGGACGCCGCTTTGACGTTCGCCGGAACCGGAAAAACCAAATAGGGATTGTTCGCGTCAACTCCCTTGACGCGGATATCCAGCATGGGGCGGCCGGCCTGCTTCTCGACGATGTGGCCGGGGGATTTTATGTCGGTCAAGAGCTCCCCATGATCGGCGTAATCGGAGTATTCCGTTTCCGTGACGAGGTTCATCAGGGCGGCATTGTCGGACCGAGTTTCCACCTTGGCCACCAGGTTCTTGGAATCGAGCGTGGCCTTCACCGTAACGTCAGCAAGGCTTCCGCTTAGCGGGAAAGTAATTACGGTGGCCCCGTTCTCGGTGGACACTGCGGTCTTGTCGCCCGCGGCTAGCGCAGCTTTGACGACGCCATAGGGCAGGATCCAGAGTTGCAACAGCCGCTCCTTCTGGTCTGCCATCGCTGGGGTTGCCGTGCCTTTTCCCGGCTCCAGGCCCGCGCCAATTTCGGATTCATTCCAGGCATATTTTTCGCGGACGGTTTGGATGGTGTGCTGCGATTGGCCGTCCGCGGCCCCTTTGCGAGTTATTTCGATGCGCATTGCCGGCGGATTGTAAGCGAGGGCGACGTGATATTCGGCATCCGCGGATTGGCCGACCGTGCCGGTGGCGCGGATGTCCATGGTGTTGACGGCATCGATTCCCGGAAGATGGATGGGGCCGGAGCCGATATCGGACCAGCGGACCATGCCCAGGGCATCGGCGGCTGCTCGCAGAACCTTGGTCCGGTTCGCGGCGTTATCTGTTTGCGCGAAAGCGGAATGGGCCATCGGTGTGAGCATTGCGGTGAGCATTGCGGCGAGCATCCAGATTGTCGAAGACGTTATTTTCGCGCGCATGAGCTTTTCCTCAGAAATCGATAACCAACGATCGCGGCATCCGCCGGGAGCGCCCTGGTGAAGTTCCCCTTAGTGATGTTCCTTGGTGACGATGTGACCGAGATCCCTTTCGCTGCAAGGTTGCGATTCCAAGAGAATGGCATGGGGATCAGGATTGAGGAGTGCGACCCTCGGAGTCGTGGTCCAGGGTTCAAGCAATACGTCGGGGTCTTCGACGGTGGCGGTCCAGGTAAGCGTGTTTCCGTCGCGATGAAAGCGCTCGATGACGTGCATGTTTTCGCTGTGAAAGTAGCCGCCGATCTGGTCAAACCAGGTATTGGCATCAAAACCCCAGGAGTCCACGACGAGGGTATCTCCATCCCAGTGGGCAATGGCTTCCCCGGTATAGGTCCCGTCCAAGTCTTGCAGAGGGGTGTGCTTGCGGCCGTCGGCGGGAACCATGCGGTACATCGTCTGAGTGGCGATCAGGCCGCCCTGGCCTGGATAAATGAAGATGAAATAGGTCGGGGTTTGTCCTATGAAAGAAGGATAGCCGGCGCGAGGAATCCCCGAAGGCAGGCAATTGTTGGAGGGGTCTTCTTCGTTGGCATTCTCGTCAAGATTTTTCACCATCTCCCAATACTCAGGTTTGTAGATGGGACGGTTGGCGCCTAGCCTGCGCAGCAACGATGCGGCGCGCTCCGCCTTTTCCGTATCGAGCCCGCGGTTCGTATTTCGCGGGAAGGTGGCGATTTTCGCGCCATTGAAAACGTCGTGCGAGGAAGTGGCGCTGTCTATGGAGATACCGTCATTGGCCATTTGGTTCGGAACGCCGGTCAGATCGTCTCCCAAGGCATTCCAGACACCGCTCAGGTCCGGATGGCCGTCAGGCGTGCGCGGCGTGGCGCCTGAAGGCGTGGGCGCGGAGTTGACGGTACGCGACACGAGGGCGTGCCCGGGTTCGGCGTCGATTTGGGCGAACAGGGCGGCGGGGAGCAGGCAAAGGAGGGCCGCAACAAGGAAGTGATGCCCATGGGAACGCATATACGACTCCTCTCAGGTCATCGCACGCTTAGTTGCCGTTGGCGTCCGTCGCGAGTTTGATTACGCGGCCATCCGATAACTTCAATTGCTGAAGAAAGCCGCTGTTGGAGCCGTCCCGCGCGGCGAGCCCGATGGCTGTTACTTCGTCGCCAGGCTTCAGTCCGCCGCGATCGGCTCGGCTCATCCCGGCTCTGCGGAGCGCGGCCGGCCCGCCAAGCTCAAAGGCCCACTTTTGGACCTTACCGTCCGCATCTTTTACGTTCAGCGTCAGGTAAGAGTGCGGATTTATGAACTCCATCTTCGCGACGGTTCCAGAGATGGTTATAGTCTTGTGGATATCAAATTGAGCCTGCACGGAGTGGTGCGCCCATGCGGCGCCGGCCGGTATCAGGACCACCAAAAAGGCGGGTCCAAGCCATGGACTAAAACGCCTCATATTGCCCCCTTACTCAGCCTGCTCAGTTCGTAGGCTCGTCTTGCGCCGTAACTTAACACAGTGAGCAAATCCGCTCAATGGTTGGCGGCGGGCATCGGTCGCCGTGCGTTAAATCCATAAGGTACTCGTGCGCCGCGGGCAACTCTGCTTGACAAAGGGAAACCACTCCTAGTATTCCATTAGCAGTAGAAGTCCTTTCCCTACGCCGAGGCATAGACGATGAATAAGCGGTTCTTGCTTGTGCTGGCTCTAGGATTGTGCCTGCCGGCGTTGCCAGCGCTGGCGCATCACTCGATCACTGCAGAATTCGATCCCAGCAGGACGATGGTTCTGAAGGGCACGATCACGAGAGTGCTTTGGGTGAACCCGCACGTCTACCTCTACGTGGACGTCAAAGACGACGCGGGCAAGGTGGTGAACTGGGCGCTGGAAACGTATCCGCCCTCGGTATTGCGGCGAGGAGGAGTTTTGAGAAATGCGTTCAAAGAGGGAGACGTAATCACGATCGACGCCTTTCCTCCCAAAGACGGTACCAAGAGCTTGGCGTACCTCAAGCAGGTGACGTTTCCGGATGGGCACTCGGTGGAGATCTGGATCGGTGACCCCAAGAATTACAAGTAGGCTATGAAGTTCAGCGGAGGCCGTGCCATGAGCCGCCTTTCGATTAGCGCAACGCTGGGAGTTGTAGGTTTCTGCCTGGCTTCGATATCTTCATTATCAATCGCCGCGCAAGATGTTCCCAAACAGCCAGTGAATCGGGAAGTGAAAAAGGCTGCCCCGAGCGCCGTGACTCCTCGTACTCCAGACGGAAAACCAGATCTCTCCGGAATCTGGAATCTGGGCGGAGGTCCTCCCTTGATCATAAGAAAGGACGACCAGGGAAGGACCACGAAGCTTCTATTCGCCGAGCCCGACGCCGACTTTTCCAAGGGAGATGCTCAGCATCGCGCAGAGCGAGCGGCAGCTCCCAACCAGCCTCCTTACAAACCTGAGTTGCTGGAGAAGGTGAAATCCCTGGACGAAAACACCAACGATTACGACGGAACCCTTCACTGCCAGCCTCCCGGAGTGCCCCGCATGGGACCTCCGCGGCAAATTGTGGAGTACCCGGGGCACATGGTGTTTCTGTATCAGGGGGGCGAGTCCAGCATCAACACATTCCGCGTGATCCCCGTCGATGGCCAGTCGCATCGCACCGATGCCGATCCGTCTTATCTGGGGGACTCAGTCGGTCGCTGGGAAGGAGACACCCTGGTGATCGACGTGGTGGGATTCAACGATCTCACCTGGCTATCCGACGATGGCAAGTTCCACAGCGACGCGCTGCACGTGGTCGAGCGATTCACTCGCCAGGGCGATAGCCTGAAGTATGAAGTTACCGTGGAGGATCCCAACGTCTTCACGAGGCCCTGGATCATGGATCCCCGCACATTGAAGCTCAACAGCGATCCGCACGCCGCCATTGATGAAGATCCGCCTTGCGTGGAACAGGACGCGCAGCACCTGGTGACCAAAGAACACCACTAGGAATACCTGATCGTGAAGTAACGGCGAGGCCGCTATTTGCTCGGCTTGCTGTTAGGGCGCGGGTTAGGGCCGCGATGCCGGGATCGCGGGCTTGGCAAATTTCGCCGCGTCGATCTGAGCGTTGGGCTGAATGTCGCTCATCTCGAATTCGGAACGCCCGTCCGTCCAAGTGGCGGTCCATTTGAAGGGCACTTTTACTCCGGCGACATCCCGAAAATCCGTATAGTCCACTTCCGATGGGTTCAGGCCGAGAACCGTCTTGGTGAAGCGCACCATGCGCAAGAGCAGGCCGGAATCCTTATCGAAGAAAAGTTTTACGCGAGAGCCCTGCGGAGCGGTGCCCTCCACGACCACGGCATCGTGGCCATCGACATTAGTCGGCGGGAAACCGACGTGCCATCCGCTCAGATAACTCCTGATTCCGCCGGGGAAGGCGAACTCGGCGTCAAGCACGGCCCCGTCCAGATCTCCTCCCGTGAGCGCCACCATGGGCAGTTGCGTATTCGTAGCGGCGATCCAACCGGTACGTCCATCGTACGCCGCGGTGCTGTCGCCGCCGGCCAGATGCACCACCGTGGTGCGCTCGGCCGGCGCCTTGGCGTAGATTTCGGCAGGGACTTTTCCGAAATCGGTGTCGTAGCCCGCATAGGTGCCTCGAGCCGTGAAGCTCTTCAATCCGGCCAACCGCTGCGCGCCGCCGACGGCCTGAATGTATTTGTCGAGAATCTGGTCGACGGTGGGGGCATGCGGATCGGGCTGGGCGACGACTTCGATGTCATTGGGATCGCGCGGAGGGGGAGTCGCGTACTGTTCCTCAAGGCTCGGCGTGAAGCGCGGGGCCACGTCGCTGCGGTGGCAGGTGTAACAAGTGACCGTGGTAACTCCGCCGAAATTTTGCTTGTTGATCGCTTGAACCATCAGGAGCATTTTGCGCGCGGTCTGTTTGATTGGGGTGTCCACGGCATACTTTGCGAAATCGTCGGCGCTCTCGTTTACGTGGCAATCCAGGCAGTTGAGGCTCAGCGAGGCGGAGATGAAACCCATGGTGCCCATGAACTCGGCGACGCTAATCCCGCGCAGCACGAGCACGTTTTTGAAAACCTGCTCGGCCATCAGCGGCTTTGTATCGGAGGCGGTTTGCGTCGCGCCCGCAGTTTGCGCGATGAGAGCGGCGCACGAACCGCTGAGGAGCGAAATAACGATTGCTCCGAATGAGGCGACCAGTGCTTTTCTTCCGAGCTTCATGCGCTCCGCGTTCCTTTCCCCTTATGCGGCGATCGTCCCTTATGCGGGGCGCGCTCGCCAGGTGCAGCCGTCATGAGACTAGGAGCTTCGGCCTTCAGCGCTGTCGTGACGCGCGGCAGCGATTTCGGGGCTCACCACGGAATCCGGCAGCGGCGGCAACATACCACACCTGTCCCGGTCATTGGCAACACCATGAACAGGGTCACGAGCCTCGGCGGGTGAGCCACAAAATAGGCGTGGAATTTGCCGATGAGGTGTATTATCTCGGCCAGCAGCGTGGGCCACTGGGAATCCCCTGGAAAGAGCGTTGGTCAGGCACATCGGAAGAGGGCAATGAATTCGAGAACGTTGCTTGCGGTCTCATGGTGCATGTTTGGCTCCGTGTTGGCTTGGGGCCAGGGCGGCGGACGCGGCGGCGCGGATAAGGCGCCGCCGGCAGATACGTTTGCCACCGATATTCCGGGCATCGTGGCCAGCGGCACGAAAGTACAGTTCCTGAAGGGCGGACTTGGGGGAGCCCAAGGTGCAACCGCCGATCCCGATGGCAATCTGCTCTTCACGGAACGGACGGCCAATAAAATCTGGAAGCTGGACAAAGAGGGAAATTTCTCGAGCTACATCGAGAACACCAACGCGACCAACAGTTTTTTGTTCGATCGCAAGGGCCGCGTCATCGCGGTAGAGCGGATGCCTTCGCAGGTGGGCGTGCTCGCTCCGGCCAGAGCCACTCTGGCGGACAAATTCGAGGGGCACGTTTTTGGAAATCTCAACGATCTGGCGGTCGATAAGAGGGGTGGCGTGTATTTTACCGACGATCGGGGAATACCTGCCCAAGGCGTCAAGCCCGCCGTTTACTATTTGCGACCCGACGGAAAGGTCATCAAGGTCGCGGAGGATTTCGCATTTCCCAATGGGGCGATCCTCAGCAAGGATGGCAAGACGCTCTACGTCGACGATACGCAGGGCGATTCGATTCGTGCCTTCGACGTGAAGGCTGACGGCAGCGCCGTGAATGAAAGGACGTTCGTGACCATCACCGAAGGCTTGCGGAAGAATGACGCGGGCGTGATGGCTAGCGGAGCCGACGGGCTAACCATCGACAACGCCGGGCGACTTTATGTGGCGGCGAACTCCGGGGTGCAAATCTACAGCCCGGAAGGGAAGTACCTGGGATCGATTCCCGTTCCAAAGAAACCCGGACAGCTGGCCTTCGCGGGCCCTGGCAAGAAGACGTTGTACGTGCTTGCGGTGGACTCGGTATACGAGATACCCATGATCGCCGAGGGCTTTAAGGGGCGTCTGAAATAGGGATTTGGTTTTGACGGGCAGATGTGCGTTTCAATCGCATCGACTGAGGAGAAAATGATGAGCAAAAAGGGATGGATAGCGAGCGCCGGGCTGATCGCCATCGCGATCAGCATTACTGTGAGCTCAGCATTCATTAGCCGGGCCTTGGCCGCACCGCGAGGCAACGCCGGCGGCAAAATGCCGGTTTTTGAGGTCGATACTACATGGCCACAGTTGCCCAACGGTTGGGTTCTGGGCAACGTCTCCAAAGTTACCGTCGATCAGCACGACAACGTGTGGTTGATCCATAGGCCGCACACCGCTCCCGCAGGCAAGACGCCGGCGCCGCCGGTGGTGGAGCTCGATGCCAATGGGAATTTTGTTCAGGCTTGGGGCGGAGAAGGGGCCGGATACGACTGGCCCGACGCCGAGCACAATGTTTTCGTCGACTATAAGGATAACGTGTGGATCAGCGGCAGCAGCCCGAGCGGCCAATCCAAGACAAAAAGATCCGACGACATGCTGATCAAGTTCACCAACAAGGGCCAGCTCATCTTCCAGATCGGCGGCCGCACGGTAAGTAAAGGAAGCACGGACACCAAGAGCGTCAACAAGCCGGGCGACATTTTCGTCACCCCGAAGACGCACGAAGTGTACCTGGCCGACGGTTATGGCAATCGCCGCGTGATTGTTTTTGACGCGGAGACTGGCGCCTTCAAGCGCATGTGGGGCGCGTTCGGCAAACCGCCGCAAGACGACGCGACTTCCGGTGGCCCTGGGCCATCGGGTGGCCCCGCGGGCGGCCAGGCTTCTTTTGCGGGCGGCGAAGGCACCCAGCCGGCGCTGGAAACAACCGGGCCGGGCCCGGACCGGTTCGCAAGCCCGGTGCACGGGATCATCGTGTCCAACGACGGCATGGTGTATGTGGCGGATCGCAATAACCGGCGTTTCCAGGTGTTCACGACGGAAGGGAAGTTCCTGAAAGAAGTATTCATCAATCGCGGGGGGCCGGCCAAGGAAACGGCCTCCGGCTTTGCCCTGTCGCCTGACAAGGATCAGCAATTCCTGTACACGGCGGATTATGGCAATTCGCGTATCGTCGTGCTGGACCGCAAAAAGCTGGAAGTGCTCTATCAATTTGGGCGTAGGGGCAAGGAGCCGGGGAACTTCCAGGGAGTTCACCTGATTTCAGTGGACTCAAAGGGCAATCTGTATGCCGCGGAAGTCGCTCCGGGCGCTCGCGTCCAGCGCTTCCTATTCAAGGGCCTGTCGTCGACGCCGCCGCCAAACGCGCTTAGCCCGACACAATTGTCGTCGGCGAAGCAGTAGGCTTCCTGGGCGATCTTGAGCGCTGAGGCAGCTTGACACTCGGTTTTCTCGAATGTAGTCTTTGCGCCATCGATGGCCTGAAGATCGTGCTAACCGAATTGAGACGTGACCGCGCCTGTTCGACAGGGCCCTGGAGACCGTGATGCGAAGGTACGCTCGATCGGCGGCGGCTGTCCTTTCAACGGCCGTCGTCGCATTTTTGTTATTAGCTGTGAATCCGGTGGCCGGCCAAGCGCCCGCCGCCGGCGCGAAGAGTCCCTCTGCCACGCCTGCCGCAAAGCTTCCCGCGCAGGTCGCAGGCGGCGCGAAGGTTCCTACGCCGGGGCAGTTTCCTCCCTACAAGCCTCCGCACGCGGCTGACGGCAAGCCCGATTTCAACGGAATCTGGCAGGCCTTTGTGACCGCGGATATCGATGTTCAGGATCATGACGCACAAGCCGGTCCGCACCCGGACGTTATGGGCGCTTACGATCAGTGGCCTGGGGGACAAGGCATCGTCGAGGGCGGGGAGATCCCCTATCGGCCCGAAGCGCTGGCCCAAAAGAAAGCGAACGCCGAAAAGCGCATGGTCGTGAACATCACCAGCGACGATCATCGCCACGACACGGGCGACCCGGAGCTGAAGTGCTACATGCCGGGAGTACCCCGCGCGAACTACATGCCCTTTCCTTTTCAGATTATCCAGACCCCGCACGTGATCATGATGGCCTATGAATATGCGCGCGCCCTACGCACCATCTACATCGAGAATGACAAAACCATCCCGCAGTCGGCTCCGGCGGACAGCTGGATGGGATGGTCCCACGGCCACTTCGAGGGCGACGTTCTGGTGGTGGATTCCAGGGGATTCGTGCCTTACACCTGGTTCGACCGGGCGGGGGATTATCACAGCGACGCGCTGCACGTGGTGGAGCGCTATACGCAAGTGAGCCCGTATCATATAATGTACGAAGCGACGATCGACGATCCGAAGGTGTTTACACGTCCCTGGAAGATGAGTTTTCCGCTCTACCGCCGGATGGAAAAGAACATCCAACTGGTAGATTACAACTGCACGGAATTTGTATTAGATTTGCTTTACGGCCAATATAGCAAGAAGTAGGCGCGCGATCGTCCCTCAAGAGGAGGCCGTCCGATGCAAAAGTACCGGGGCCCTTTATGGAATGCTTTGGGGATAGCTTCGACCTTGCTTCTCTGCGCACCGGCGTTTGTGGCGGCGCAATCTTCCGCGACGACCGGGAAAGCCGCCGCACCCTCGTCTAACTCCGCGGCACAAGCGACTGCGAAATCTGGACAGAACGGAAAAGCCTGGGTCATGCCGCGTACCGCCGATGGTCATCCGGACTTCAGCGGCTATTGGAACCAGCTGACGTTTACGCCCATGGAGCGGCCCGCCAAGTTCGGTGGGCGGGAGTTCCTGACAAAAGAGGAGATGGAGCAGGTTTTCAAGTCGGGCGTGCGGGGTTCCTACGATCCTGGCAGCGCGGGCAGCGAGGACCGCTACGGCGGCGAGCTATTCAATCCGGACTCGGCCGATTACGACGCCACCACCTACGGGCTCAGTCCCTGGCAAAATGGCGTCAAGCCGAACCCGCGAACGTCGCTGGTGGTAGATCCTCCGGACGGCCGGATTCCTGCGTTGACTCCAGAAGCGAAAGCCCGGCTAGCTGCCGGCACCAGGCCTGGGGGAGGCTTCCCTTACGTGGTGGACGACCATCATGGAGGGGCCACGGTACACGCGGATAACGCCCGTGATCTTGGGCAGGGCACAAGCTGCGTCACGCAATCGGGCGGACCGCCGCTGATTCCGCCGGAGTACAATGCGGGCGTATTCATCGCGCAGAACTCCGACTCCATCGTGATCGAAACCGAAACCGGAAGCGAGTTCCGCATTATTCCTCTCACTCCGCGCCCGCATGTAGGAGCCAACATCCACCAATGGCATGGCGATTCGCGCGGCCACTGGGAAGGCGATACGCTGGTCGTGGAGACGACCAACATGCGGCCCGACCATACCTATCGCAATGGCCAGTCGGACACACAAAGGATTACCGAATACTTCACGCGCACGTCCGCGGACACCATCGAGTACAAGTTTACGGTGAACGATCCCGCGACTTGGACTCGGCCGTGGTCAGCCATTATTCCTTTGTCCGCGACCACGGGTCCGATGTTTGAGTACGATTGCAGCGAGGATAACAACGACGCCGTGAATATCCTGGCTGGAGCGCGCGCCACGGAAAGAAAAGCGGCGGAGAAGCCCGCTGGACCGATTTCGCAGAAATAGTCGAAGTGAGCCGCCGGCCGCGGCATTCCAACGGCGGCCGGAGGCTCGGGCCCAAGGATGGATCACTGGACTTCGTGAAAAAGGAGCACCGTAACTATGCGACTCAAGGGAACTTTGACAGCGATACTTGTGGGTGCGGCCCTGTTCCTGGCGGCAAAACCGGCCGTGGCGCATCACGCCTTTGCGGCGACCTTCGATACGAGCAAGCCGGTCACCGTGAAGGGAACGATCACCAAGGTGGAGCTGATTAATCCCCACTCCTGGTTCTGGATGGACGTCACCGAGACGGACGGGACAGTGGTGAACTGGGGATTCGAAGGTGGAAGCCCCAATTCGCTGATCCGCCACGGCGTAACCAAGGACACGATACCGGTTGGTACTGTGCTGATCGTACAGGGCTACCAGTCGAAGGCGTTCGATCACAAAGGCGTCGGAGTGAATATGACGCTTGCCGATGGGCGTAAATTCCTGTTCGGCGGATCGGCGCCTGGGGCCGAGTCCCAGGCGGCGCTGCCCACAAAGGACGACGTAAAGCCTCAGGAAGATCAGAAGAAGTAAACAAGAGCGCGTCGGTATTTGGCGCGACCCTTTCGCGGCTCAGAGGTGCTTGGAGATGCTTGACCCAAGTGCCTGTGAGCCGCGTCTTTTTTTGGGGCGGTATGCTCTCGGCCGATTTTGCTGGCTCGCGTTTTTCCAGAGTGCCGCAGTTCGGTTGTGCGCTTCGGCGGGCGGCTTATTTAGGCGGGGTGAGCGGGCGCTTGCGATAATCCGGACGATAATCGTTGTGGCAGCCCACGCAGGCGGCGTACATCTGTTCGTTGAGGCCGACGAGTTTGTCGAGGTCCTTTGCTTTCGCGGCCTTGAAAGCGGCATTCCCAGCATCGTAAAGACGCTGTGAATCCTTTGTCCACCCATTATTGTCCCAGGCGCGTCCCGGCATCATCAGCAGATTGGCCGATTCCGCCAGCATCAGCATCTTGCCCTGAAAGAGCCTCCACTGTTCCTGGGTACTGGGCGTGTCCCTGGTGGCCACGTAAAAGAGATCGTCGGAGAGAGGCCAAATGACGCCGATCATAAGATCGTCGACGGTGCCAATGGGCTTAAGGGCGGGAGCGGGCCCGGCCTGCGCCGTTGGGGCTTGCGCCGCAGGGGCCTGAGCTGGCGAAGCTTGGGCCAGGGCCACACCTGAGACGAGAAGAAGCAACCCTAGGAGTCTCATAGCGCTGTTCTCCGTTTGTTTAGGAATTTGGCCGGTCCGTGGCCGGCAATATACACTTCCGGGTCTTCCTCAAGCAATGCTCCTCGAGCAATGCTCATTCCGCAACCCTCGGCGGCTCTCCCCGGGCGATCGTCACTGGAGCCATGCTCACATCAGCAGTTTTCTCTGGGCGGGATCCCCGGTCAATCTTCGAGTCCGTGTTTTTCAAGTCTGAGGATGTCTCGAGACAAGTCACAGTTGTAGCTTGACATCGCCGCAATGCCGGTATATTTTCCGCGCCAACCATCCTTGTTTTGAAGCTTCTAGCATTTGGGCCCGAGCGAATTCGGTGTGAAGGGGGAGTGATGAGAAAATACCTCTACGGCTATTCACTAGTCGTGTTTCTGCTTGGGGTTACAACGGCTTGGGGACAGGCGGGTAACAATTCCGGAGTGATCGCAGGAGAAGTAAACGATTCTTCAGGCGCCAAAGTGGCCGGCGCGAAGGTGGAAGTCACCAGTCCGGCGCTGATCCAAGGAGCGCGCAACACGGTCACCAGCGATGACGGCTTATACCGGATCGTAAACTTGCCTCCGGGGGTTTACAGTGTGACCGCCACGCAAATGGGGTTCAGCGCATCCAGGCGCGATGGCGTTGAGATCACGACCGGATTCACCGCGACGGTGAATTTCAGCCTGACGCCGGGGGCCGTCACGCAAACCGTGACGGTTACGAGCGAAACGCCGGTGCTCGATACGCAAGACTCCGTGGTACAGACCATCGTCAGCAGCGCGGTGCTTGAGTCTTTGCCGATCGGTAAGAGCGCGGCCGATTATCCTGCGTTGCTCCCTGGGGCAGTTGCCGCGGCGGGGAATCAGGACGTGGGCGGCCTGCAGGGCGAGCAGGCCCAAGGCTTCCGAATTCATGGGAGCGCTTCGGGCGATTACGCGTTGATACGCGACGGGATGTACTTCGGGACGATGCACAGCGGCGGGACCAACCAGATGAGCAGCAACAATCCCACGGCGACTCAGGAGTTGCAGCTTGAGTCCAGCGGATACGCGGCCGAAGACTGGAACCTCGGCGGCCACGTCAACATTATTCCCAAGAACGGCGGGAACGATTTGCATGGGACGCTGCAAGCCGATTTCGGCACCAAGGGGCTGGAGTCCGCGAACGTCACGCCCGCGCTACAGGCCCTCGGCGTGCCGACGCCTTCTTCGATCCGCAGCCTGTACGAGGTTGCCGGCGGGGTGGGGGGGCCGATCATCAAGGACAAGCTGTGGTTTTTCGCCGACGCGCGGCATTGGGTGAGCGCGTCCAATCAGGCGGGGGCTACTTACTTCTTCGATTCGCAGGAGTCGGCCCCATATCCCAATAACTTGTACTACGCAGCGGACAGCAGCCGGCCGGCATACATCAGCAATACCTATACCGACGGCGGCCTGCGTTTGACCTGGCAGGCGACCAAGCGGAATCAGTTCACCGAAGATTTTGTGCAGGAGAACAACTGCAACTGCTTTTACACGATTAACCAGGGACTGCTGGCGCCGGAAGCGACCACCGACCACTACTATCAGCCCAATTGGCGCGAGCAAGCCACATGGACCTTTCCGGTGAACAATAAGCTTGTGTTATGGGCTGGTTTCACAGCGGTGATCGGGAATCTCAACATGAATGTGAGGCCGACGGATCAGGGCGGACCTACCTTGACGAGCTATGCCGTCGCGGATACTACCGCCAACTTTACCTACTCGGCGCCTGCAGGCACATCTCTCATCACCGAGCCCTTCGCCAACATAAACGAAAACTTCACCGCCTCGTACGTAAGCGGGGCCCATGCCTTCAAGTTTGGATATTCCGAACTGCAGGCCAGAGGGTCGAATACGTACAACTACACGAATCCGACCGGCGCGAATGGGTTCCCGATCGGCGTGAATCTGACCATGCAGTGCCAGACGATTACGACCACAGCCGGCGCGCAATATCCCGCTGCCTCGCTCAACGCGGCCGGCCTGCCGACCACAGCGTACATGATCAGCGGCAAGAGCGGAGTTCTCGCGGCACCGACGATTGCCGGGGGAACGGTAAATAGCTTGGGCTGTGGCGCACCGACAAGCACGACGACGCAAGCGCTTCTGCCCGTTCAGCTAACCGAGAACCTGGCTCCTTACTTCAATATCAATCGCGAAGAGGACCACGCCGTTTTCGGGCAGGACCAGTGGAGAATTAAGCGGCTCACGCTTAATATCGGATTGCGTTTCGATTGGTTCCAAGCGACCGATCCGCAACAGACGGTGCCTGCCAATCCGCAGTACGGCCTCGCCGCCAAGACTTATGCCGCACAGAGCAATGTGGTGGATTGGAAGGACCTGAATCCCAGACTGGGCGCGGCCTACGATCTGTTTGGCAACGGCAAAACGGCCATCAAAGCCTCCCTCTCCCGAGGCGTGCTCACCGAAGGGAATACCGGTATCGCCCAACTGACGAACCCCGGCAACGGGCTCATCACCGCAACCACCAGGAGCTGGACAGATTACAGCGGGACATTCAATCCCGCTCTAGATGGCGCGGACTTTACAAACAAGGGTGCGAATGGCGGCGCCGCTTGCAATACAACAACAGGCGCCGGATGCGCCCTGGGCGCTGCGAATACGACCGGCTTTTACAGCCAATCGAACGCGGCCAGCGTCACCTACGCGAACGCTTTAACCCATGGCTGGCAGGCCCGCCCCGACGACTGGATGATGTCGTTTTCCGTGCAGCAGCAGATCACCCAGGGTGTGGCGGTGACCGTAGGGTATTACCGGACGTGGTTCGGCAACCGCATGGTTGCGCAGAATACCGCCATCCCCGCTACAGGCTACGATCAGTACTGCGTGACGCCAACGCCGAGCCCCTACTATGCCGGATATGGGACCACGCCATTGTGCAATCTGTATGACCCAAAGGACATCTATAAAGGGGCGGCCAATTACCTGGTGCAGCCCGCTTCGAATTTTGCCTGTTCGTCTTCGGCGAATCCCAACGGCGGCGTGAACGCGCCCGGCTGCGGCAACGAGACGGACGTTTTCAGCGGAATCGATGCCCTGGTTACGGCGAGAACTCGCGGCGTGATGCTTCAGGGGGGCGTTACGGCCGGGCATGAGGTGACGAACTACTGCGTGGAGGTGAACTCTCCCCAGGACCTCTCCTGGACCTCGAATCCGACGCCGACGAGCACTTCGGTGATCGAATTCGGCAACAACAATTTCAGCACCGCGAACGATGCCGCTCCCTGCTACATCAATCCGCCGTGGTATCAGGATCTGCAGTTCAAGATGGCGGTGGTGTACACGCTCCCGTGGTGGAAGGTCAAGCTGAGCGCGAACGAGCAGAATTTGCCCTCCATTCCTTTACAGGGCACTCTGTCCTACAAGGCCGGCACGAGCGTAACGTACGTCAACCCGACCGGCCACGCCGTTGCTGGCTCTCTTAACGGCTGCACCACTTGCAAGGTCGAAGTGGTGACGCCGCAAACCGTGTTCCCCTTCGGCCGCAACAACCAGCTCGACTTCCGCATCGCCAAGGATATTCAGTTCAAGGAGCGATGGAAGGTCGAGCCTACGGTCGACTTCTATAACCTGCTGAATGCTAGCCCGAGGCTGAGCATCGCGACCGGGTTCAACCAGACGGCGCCAGGCGTGGCCGGAGCGTGGCAGAACGTAACGGGACTGCTCCCCGGGCGCTTAATCAAATTCGGCGTTCACCTGGACTTTTAGGTGCCGGACGGGTTTCGGCAGGGAATTCAGAACTCGAACTCATAGAGAAAGGGCGCTCGCAATGAGCGCCCTTTCTAAACTACACGTTCGTGTGGCGCGCCGGAGTAGAGGCCGGCGCAGCCTATTTCTGCGAAATCGGGGAGCCGGCTGCTTTGGCTCTTTGTTCCAGGATTCGAGCTCCAGCCAGGATATTGACCGCATCGTTATCGTTTTCGCTGCAGTCGTACTCGAACAGCGGACCATCGGTGGCATTTAGGGGAACAATCGCCGTCCAGGGTTTCGTCCAGGTAGACGGGTCGTCCACTGTAAAACTGTATTCGATTCGATCCGCGGCCACGCGCTTGAACCGCTCCGTGATTTTCAAGGTGTTGGGGTTGGCGCCGCGGAAGGCGTCCTCGGGCCTGAAGTTGGTGGTTTCCACGACCAGCGTATCGCCCTCCCAATGGCCTCGCCCGTCGCCCCGCCACTGATGGATTAGGCTCGAGGGATGAGGACGTCCATCCAGCGGAATGATGCGAACCTCCGTGCCATATTCCGCTTCGAGCAGGACGTAGCTGGAGTTCTGCACGATGTAAAGGCCGCTGTTGTACTCGCCGGGAAGTATTGGCGGGCCGCCGCTCATGGAGATGCAAGCGGTACGCACTCCCAAATCCTTGGGAGTGTCGGCATGGACGTCTCCGCCGCCGCGATGGTCCTCAGTGATATATCCGTGGCCTTCTCTAGCCGCATCTCTCGCCGCTTTGGCAGCAGCGGTCAGCGGAGGAATTCTGCCGTCCGGCGGGTCCACGATCAGAGAGGTCCGATTGTTGGGCTTGACCCCGTTTTGCCATGGCGCCAGTCCAAAAGTAACCACGTCGTAGTCCGCTGAATTGGGATTGAACAACTCTCCCTGCGGGTCGTCGCCGGCAGAGTCAAACGTGCGATGCACGCCGGCGTTAAAGATATCCTTTATTTCCTGGTCGGTTAGAAACTCGCGATTGGCAAACTTGGCGGGCCGTTCCAGTGGCGTGAAGCTGAGGCTCGTCCAATACCCGTGCAGGTCGGGATGGCCATCCGCGTCGCGGGGAATGACAGACGACTTTGCGTCTGTAGGTTTCGCATCGCTCTTGGCACTGGCTTTTGCCGCGCTATTTGTGGCTGGAGCCGATTGGGTCTGCGCCGGCGCCGTCAGGGGCGCGAACAAAACGATCGAGAGCGCGATGGCGAAAGCGCTGGATGAAAACCGCAGGCGAGTTGTCATCTGGACTCCTCTCGGGGAATTGTTCTCATTTCGCGGGGCCGGCTGGATTTGCCAAACGACAAACGCAGCGTCAACTTCGATCACTACCGGCCGCGACGATAGGCGCAGCCAAGCATGTGCCTAATATACACCACTTCCTACTTAGGCATGCGGCCTGAGCTGTTAGGTGGGGATACTCAGCCACTTACAGGCGGTACCGCCTAGAATGGCCACCTTCTGAGCGTCGGTAAATCCCGGCGTGGCGAAAACGTGATCGACTGGGCCCAGAGCTTTCGGGTCTTCCACCCATTTGAATGGGTAGTCGGTGCCCAGCATGACGTGAGTAGGCCCCATTACGGCGGCAAGGTGGCGCAGGCCCTCCGGCGTGAAGACGATCGAGTCGACGTAGAGTTGCTTCAAATATTCCGTCGGTTGCTTTTTGATTGGCGCTCCTTCGCAGCGCGCCGGCGAGTCGAAGCAGCTGTGATCCATCCGCCCGGGATAGGCCGCCAGAAAACCACCGCCGTGAGCGCAGCAGAGCTTCAGTCCGGGAAAACGCTCCAGCACGCCCTCAAAAATCATATGCCCGATAAAAATCGAAGTTTCGAGAGGATTGCCGATGATCGCGTCGAGGCCTCCGAAGCCCTTCACCCGCTTGGTGATTCCCGTGGCTTGCGCGCTCTCCTGAGGGTGCATGAAAATCGGCGCCTGCAGCTCTTCGGCTTTGGCCCAAAAGACATCGTACTTCGGCAAGGAGAGCTCCTCGCCTTCCACGTGGCCGCCAATGGCCGCGCCCTTCAGGCCCATCTTCATGGCATCTTCCATTTGCTTGGCCGCCAATTCGGGGAATTGAAGCGCCACGGTGCCGAAAGCCGCGAATCGTCCGGGCGGCGCGGATTGCAGCATCTCTACCAATTTCTGGTTGTGAAAGTCGATCAGTCGAGTGGCCAGATCCCTGTCCGCCGAGTACCAGAAGGGGTTGACACACACGGCTTGGACGTCGATGCCTTCTTTGTCCATGATCTGCAAACGCCTGGCGTCGATTACGGTAATGGCCGGGACGCTTTTCTCGAGCGGCGTGCCCTTGAGAAAATCCCTCACCTCGGGCAGGTTTACGTGGCAGTGCATGTCCACGGTTTTGACCTTCTTGCCGGCCACGAGCACAGGCTTGTGCTTGGGCAGCGGGCTATCAGCCTGCGGCAGGGCCGGCGCTTCGCTCCTGAGGCCACGGCTCAAAAGCAAGGATCCCGCCGACGTATAAGCGATCGTTTTCAGGAACTCTCTGCGGTTTATCATGGGCGTCTTAACGAGAATGCGCGGGCGGAAGATGCCATGCCCCGGCAGTTTCTTCAGGTGCGCTTGTTCAGCGTTAGCCTTTCGTATTGATGCGAACTTCCACGGGCGTGCCCTTCAAGAAGGCCCTGAACAGCGTTTCGTCCCGCCTCTGTCCTTCGTAGTGGTAGGGATAGGCGATCTTCGGCTGGAGCGTCATGATGCATTGGACCGCGTCAGCCGGAGTCATCGTGTAGGGCATGTTCATGGGCACGAAAGCCACATCGATGTTCTTGAGGGCCAGCACTTCAGGCGTGCACTCCGTGTCGCCCATAAAATACAGGCGCTTTCCACCCAACGTTAGAATGTATCCGTTGCCGCGGCCCTTCGGATGGTACACCTCGCCGGGTTTCGGGCCGTGCTGCACGTTGTACATAGGCAATGCCTGGATACTGATCCCCGCGACGGTCGCCATATCGCCATTGGCCATCGTAGTCGTGGGGCCGGCGATCTTGCTTCCGGCCTGGGCGGCCACCGCCGCGGGCATCACCACGGGCGCTCCCGGCTTACGAATCTTCAGGATCTCATCCACATCGAAATTGTCCGCGCCCACATCGCTCACCAGGATCAGATCGGCTGGCTTCAAAGCGTCGAACTTGCCCACGTACTCAATTTCCTTGCCGTCATACTTCGACAAGGGATTCACTTGGATGACCTTGCCACCATATTCGATCTGCACGCCCGTGCGCATGATGGGAGTAACTTGAATGTCTCCGCCATCGGCGGGAATCGCATCGCCTGAATCGGCGGTCAGTGTCACAGCAGCGAGCACCGTCACAAACATCAAGACGAGCAACTTCGCCCTCATCGTTACCTCCTGATTGCTTCGGAAGCTTTCTGCCTGGCGGCCATCGGCGTGCCTCTAGCGCATACCGTTTATCTCGGTGAGCGTGTGCGTGTCAAGTAAACCTTGCGGTTGGCGACCCAGCCGAAAGCGTCCGCAAAGCCGAGGGGGTAAGACAGCTTTGCGGGCGGAAATTCGCGTTTGACTAGAAGCGGGTGCGAGGTTTAGAGTACAGCCACTTTTGCAGAAGCCGGTTGCCATCCGGATGAGCGTGTCGATGCGAACTACGCGAACCGCGCGAACTATACGAGAAATACGGGCGATTCTTTTAGTTCCCGCTGCGGTTCTCTTCCTGTTGATTGTGAGCAAGCCCGTCTTGGGTCAAGCGCCGTCCCCGGCAGGCGCAAAAGCTGCAACTGCCAGTGCGCCTTCCGCGAAGCCCCCCACGCCGGGCCAATTTCCTCCTTATAGGCCGCCGCGCACCGCGGATGGCAAACCCGATTTCAATGGAATATGGCAAGCCTTTGTGACTGCCGACATTGATGTTCAGGACCACGATGCGCAAGCCGGGCCGCACCCGGATGTTATGGGCGCCTACGATCAGTGGCCGGGGGGACAAGGGATCGTGGAAGGCGGCGAAATCCCCTACAAGCCGGAAGCGCTGGCGCAAAAGAAAGCTAACGCTGCAAAGCGCATGGTCGTGAACGTCACCAGCGACGATCATCGCCATGACACGGGCGATCCGGAACTGAAATGCTATATGCCCGGCGTGCCACGCGCGAACTACATGCCTTTTCCCTTTCAGATTGTCCAGGGCCCGGACCGCATCCTCATGGCCTACGAGTACGCGCGGAGCCTGCGCACGATTTACATGCAGGCGAACGAGAAGTCCATTCCCCAGAAATCTCCCGCCGACACTTGGATGGGCTGGTCCCATGGACACTTCGAAGGGGACACGCTAGTCATCGACTCCACCGGATTTGTCCCCTACACCTGGTTTGATCGAGCGGGGGATTACCACAGCGATGCCCTGCACGTAGTGGAGAGATACACGCAGGTGAGCCCGTATCATATAATGTACGAAGCCACGATTGAGGATCCCAACGTTTTTACGCGTCCCTGGAAAATGAGTTTTCCGCTGTATCGGCGCATGGAAAAGAACATCCAACTGGTAGATTTTAACTGCACGGAATTCGTGCTGGACCTGGTATACGGCCAATATAGCAAGTACCCTAAAAAGTAACCACCCTGGGCAAGCAACAGGTTCGCTGGCGAGTCGAGGAGGTTAACGTGAGCAATCGCAACTGGATTCAATCGGCCGCTCTTGGTGTTGTTTTGGCAGCCGGGTTATTGGCGCCGTCGTTCGCCGCGGCTCAGACGCCGTCCAGTACTTCCGCGAAGGCGGCCGCAACAGGTAGCGGCGCTAAATCGAGGACGCCATCGGCCGCAACTGCCAAGACGTCCGCGATTCCGCGCACCGCCGACGGGCATCCCGACCTGCACGGCTACTACAATTTTCTTACGGTTACGCCTGTGCAGCGCCCGGCCAAGTATGGAAACCGGGAGTTCTTGACGCCGCAAGAGACGAAAGAGGTTTTTCAGAAGGGCTTGCAAAGTGCGTTTGAGCCGCGCGACGGAGATGAGGAGCACTATGGGAACGAGCTATTCAATCCCAATTCCGTCGATTATGATCCGACAACTTTCGGCCTGAGCCCCTGGCAAAACGGGATCAAGCCGAATCCGCGAACTTCGCTCGTCGTCGATCCGCCGGATGGCAAGATTCCTCCTCTAACAGCCGAGGCCAAAGCGGCAAAGGCCCACACGGTGGCACCTGCCGCGGCCGAGAGCGTCGATCTCGCCGGATCCAGGGCGGGCACTGCCGTCGAGGGGCAGAGCTACGTCGCGGACGACCACAACGGCGGCGGCGTGGTGCACGCGGACGTTCCGCTGGATTTGGGATACGGCACCACTTGCGTCAGTCCGGGTGGCGGCCCGCCCATCTTCCCCGGTGAGTACAACGCGGATATGTACATCATGCAGACGGCTAGCGACGTGGTGATTCAAGGCGTGAACGGATTTCGCGTGATTCCCATAGACGGCCGACCGGGCCTGCCGGCAAGCTTTCGCGAATGGCACGGAAATGGAGTCGGTCATTGGGAGGGCGACACGCTGGTTGTGGAGACTACCAACTTCCACCCTGGAAATACTTTCCGTGGCGCCAATCCCAAGACTCTGAAAATCACCGAGCGTTTTACGCGGATCTCCCCGGAGACGATCGAATATAAATTCACGGTCGATGACCCGTCGACCTGGACGAAGCCGTGGTCGGTGATCCTTCCGTTGAGCGCCGAGAACGGACCGCTGTTCGAGTTCGCCTGCACTGAGGACGATTACGATGCGGTGAACATTCTTGCGGGAGCTCGCGCTTTCGAGAAGAAGGCCAAGGATAAGGCCAACGAAAAAGCAGGAGTTCCGATTTCGCAGAAGTAGATCGTTGAGCTGAAAAGGGGGCGTAGCCTTTCGGCGAATGTGCGCTCCGACTATGATCTTTGGTGCGTCAGGAATGAGGCAAGAAGCTTGGTCCCGGCGAGGACCACGAGAAGCAGCAAACAACCGACGATAAGCAAGTCACGGGGCGCAGCGTTCCGAACCGCCTCCGCCACGAGAATAATCGCGGCCAAGAGCAACAATACCAGAGAGATTCCTCGATGAAACCGGCGAAGTTCCGATTCGACCCACGAATTCAAGTGGCTTTTTAGAAGGCGTCCTTCGTTGGAGTCGGTGCAGTTCTTCTTTAGGGAGCACGCGTTGCACGAGTCCGCGGGCGCACGATAGTGGACAATGCGCCGCTGGTAATCTGTGTCGATGCGCAGCAATTGCCGTCCTGCGGGACATTCCCATAAATCTAATTTCTGAAAGTAAACGAACCCGGAGTTCCTGTAGCGCTCAGAACGCTTATGAGAATGTTGCGCTAGCGTCTCCAAGACGAAAGCCACCCCGGCAAGGAAGACCGCGTAGGTTACGGCGAGAACTACTTCGATATGGACGCCCGAAATCATGCATGGGAGCTCGTTACTTCCACGATCTCAGTGAACAATACATCGCGCGGTTCCTCAAGCGTGGTTCGAGGCTTCATGTGACGCACACCGAGCCAAGAAAGATAGAGAATAGGCAGCGTCCCGCCGAGGATGAAAAGCGTATCTCCGGGCAGGCGCAACCACTCCAGCAAAGCGTTTGTACGATTCGAGAGGAACTCCAGAGACCGCGCGTCGAAATACCCGACGCTGACCGAGTGATAGAGCTGAACGATGCCCAGCGGGAATAACGTGGCAAAAACCATCCAAGCCAGGCCGATGTTCAGCGACCAGAAACTGATCTTGGCCGCTCGGTCGCTCCATCGTTTTTCGGGAATCATGTATCGCAAGCAAAATAGCGCCAATCCCACGGCCAGCATTCCATACACTCCCATCATTGCAGCGTGCCCATGGTTCGCTGTCAGGGCGGTCCCGATCTCGTAATAGGAAACAATCGGAAGATTGATCAAGAAACCGAATATCCCCGCGCCAAGGAAATTCCAGAAGCCAACCGAGGCCAGAAACATCACTGCCCAGAAATGGGGGAAAGGCGCGCGCGCGTCTGCTCCTTGCTGTGCGCCAAGCTGCAGAAAGCTCCACGCTTCGAGGGTGAGGAATGTCAGAGGAATCACTTCCGCAGCCGAGAAGAACGCTCCGAGCGCCATGTGAATCGATGGCTCGCCGGAGAAATAAACGTGGTGCATTGTTCCTACCACGCCGCCCGCGGAATACAGCAGGATGTCCAGATAGATCACCTTCAGGGCCACCCGTTCGTATACTACGCCCAGCAGAACGAAGATGTAGGCGACCATGATGGTCGTAAACAATTCAAGAAAATCCTCGACCCACAAATGGACCACCCAGAAGCGCCAGAAGTCCGTCGTAGTGAAGTGCGAGTCCGTCCGGGCAAGCAAACCAACAGCATAGAAGGCGGGGATTGAAAGCGCCGAGAAGAAGAACAACCAGGGCATATTCCCTACATGGTCCGATCCCAGCCTTCCACGAAGGCCTCGGAAAAGAATAATCACCCAGAAAACCAATCCGACTGTCAGTAGGATTTGCCAGAAGCGACCAAGATCAAGGTATTCAAAGCCTTGGGCTCCGAACCAGGACCATCCACGCTGAATCCAACCACTTATCCCCGCATATTCGTCGGCCAGACTTCCGGAAACGACGATTGCCAAGGCACCCAGAAGCCCAAAGGAAAGCCAGTTCTGGCGGCGCGGCTCTCTGGCAGTGATCATCGGAGCAAGGAAGATACCCGCAGCAAGAAACGAAGTGGAGACCCAGAAAATCGCAAGCTGAAGATGCCAAGTGCGCGCGATGTTAAAGGGCAAGAACCGGGCGAGATCAAAACCGAAAAAGTTCGCAATTTCGGCACGATAGTGTTGCGTCGCGCCTCCCAGCAGCGCTTGAAGCGTAAAGAGAAGCGCCATTACAAAAAAGAACCAGGCGCAGGAACGTTGCGCGGGAGTCAAGACCACCTCGTCGGGGGGACGGAACGAGACGCGTTGGTCCTCTCGACCGTGCCACCCCAACAAATTCCAACGGCCAAACACCGCGAGCAGGAGCCCAATGCCACCGAGCAGCGCTATCAGGGAAAGCACGCTCCAGACGATTGCGTCTGCCGTGGGATGATTCCCGACCAGGGGTTCCGGGGGCCAATTGTTCGTATAAGAGTAAGCGAGATTCGGACGCAAGGCCGCACTAGCCCAAGCCGACCAGCTGAAGAAGGCTGTCAGTTGTCTGATTTGCTCGGGGTCGTCGATGTCCGAGGGCCGCAGTCCAAATCTGGTATCTGGCGTTCCAAAGAAACCGGCATAGTAACCGTCGAGCTTCTCAAATGCTTCTGCCTGCGCGGCGGAGTAGTTAAGCGCTCCCGTGCTGCCGTCATAGCGATTTGTTTTGAAGTCTGTGATCGTCTGTTGTTTGGCGGCTTCGGAAGACGAGCCGCCATAATGGTCAATGACGATCAGGGCCGCGCGATGAAGGTAGTCTGCCGTGAAGTCCGGTCCAAGATACGCGCCGTGTCCGAATATGGAGCCATATTCCATCAGGCCATTGCGAAGAAAGACCTGCTGTCCCGCAATTACGTCCACCCCGGAAAAGAGGATCTGCCCGCTCGGGTCAACAACCTGAGAAGGAATTGGAGGCTCGTCAGTGTAGGTGCGATAGGCGAGAATGCCGAGAATAAGAAAACCACACAAGACAACGATGACAACCGCCTGCATCCATCCGCCTGACACCAGCAATGCACGTCTCGCCGAACCGTTCATGATGTTCTCCTCGCTATGCACGCATCAGTGCACACCACGGTCCAGACGGGACAGACGCGCCATTGGGCGCAGTTGATTCTTGCTTTCCCATACTGGGATTCGACTGGCACCTTCTCTAGACGGAGCGACTATAACAATAGTTCGGAACCTTGCGCGCAAGACATTAGAGTCAGGTTTCTTGGTTCTTCAGGCCAGGCGGCGGTCAGCAGAAAGGCGCTATTCTCCGGAGCTTCGAGATCATGCGGGAGCCCGCTTGTGTGTCTTTCGGCGCTCGAAAGTAACGCGGATTGCCTCGGCGAAACTCCCTTATAATCTTTACGTACTTCATGTCGGGGCGTAGCGCAGCCTGGTAGCGCGCCTGCCTTGGGCGCAGGAGGCCTCCGGTTCAAATCCGGACGCCCCGACCATTCACTTCTTTGTTTTCACTTTACTCTGCCTGACGTGGTCTGCGTCGGAGCCTGAACTTGGGTCCATTTGGGTCCCAATACAAGTCTCTAGACGGAGGAACAAGTCGAAAACAAAATGATGCCAAACACCGCCAAACACCGCCAAACACCGCGTACCACGACATACGTATAGGCAAGAAAGAACAACCACATAGCGTTCTTGAAATTCATTGCAAAGCAGGGAGTCGCCGGTTCGATCCCGGCCACGTCCACCAATGTCTCAAGCTGCTCACGAGCGCCGCCCATCCGAGAGTTGTGTCATCGCGGTATCCGGCGTGACCTGTCGCAAATGGCCACCACCGGGGAGTATTCCAGCTTCTTTTCCGTAGTGAT